>Ga0210409_10000028_pt1 | contig 368276 bp, 328 predicted proteins | sample IncBWH17MmetaG_FD_161649 | JGI IMG/M metagenome (GOLD analysis project Ga0210409, IMG submission 161649) | Forest soil microbial communities from Barre Woods Harvard Forest LTER site, Petersham, Massachusetts, United States - Inc-BW-H-17-M | ecosystem: Environmental > Terrestrial > Soil >...
CCAGTACGGGGACTTTTCGGTGATTCAGTTCACGATGGTCGGACTAGGCGAGCCGCGCGCCGTACAGGCCGGCGTAGTGGGTGGGTCGTATTTCGACACGATGGGCTTGCATCCGGTTCTGGGCCGGCTGATTGGGCCGCAGGATGACGGCCCGAAGGCCGATGGCGTGGTGGTGCTAACGTACCGGTTCTGGTCCTCGGCGCTGCACAACGATCCCAACGTTCTGGGCAAGACGGTGCGGCTGGGCAGCGGGGCCATGGGAACGCGGACGGGCACGGTCATTGGAGTGCTTGAGCCTTCGATTCCGTATCCGGCGGAAACGGAGATCATGGCGAATATAGTGACCAGCCCGCATCATCTTTCGGCGACGATGCAGGATGGGCGCGTACATCGCATGACGGAATTGTTTGGGCGGCTGGCGCCGGGGGCGACGATCGAGCAAGCGCAGGCAGATCTGCGTACGGTGTATGGCTCGATGGTGAATCAACACCCGGAAGCTTACTCGAAGCAAGCGGACTTTCAAATCAGCGCGAGGCTGCTGCGCGATCAAATCACCTCAGGGGCGCGCACCGTGCTTCTGGTGCTCCTGGCGGCTTCCGGGCTGGTCTTTATTATCGCCGTGTCGAACGTGGCGAACCTGATTCTGGCGCGGTCGGTGCGGCGCGAAGGCGAACTGGCGATCCGCGCGGCGCTGGGCGCGAGCACCGGAACGCTGCGGCGCACGCTGCTGGCGGAAAGCGTGTTGCTCTGCGGAGCGGGAGCGCTGTTGGGCGTATTGATCGCGAGCCCGATGGTGGCGATTCTGGCGCGGTACGCGTCGCGCTTCTCCATTCGAGCGCAGGATTTGACGGTGGATACGAGCATGCTGTGGGTCGGCGCGGGTTTGGCCATCGCCGCGGCGGTTTTGTTGGCGTTCGTGCCGCGCTTACCTTCGGCGACGTCCTCGCAAGGCTCGGGGCTGGCGAACGGCAGCGTGCGCATCACGGGGGGGACGAACCGGCGGCTGCAGATTTTCGCGATGACGCAGATCGCCGCTTCCTTCGTGCTGCTGGCGGGCGCGAGCATGCTGCTGAAGACGCTGATGGATATGCAGAACGCGCGCACACCGCTGGACACGCCGCGCGTGCTGGCCGTGGACTTGCCGGTGGATTCCTACGACAAGACGCAGGAACAGATCAACCATTTTTATGAAGACGTAGTGCGGCGCGTGGGGCAGCTGCCGGGAGTGGATGCCTCTTCCGTGGGCAGTTCCGTGCCGTGGCGGGACACGACGTTCGATCTCCAACTGCAGTTCTCCGCGGACGAGAACCTGAAGCAGCCAGGTGAGGAAGACCCGCGCTCGCAGCTACGTTCGATTACTCCGGGATTTTTCGCTTCGCTGGGCGTGCCGATTCTGGCGGGACGCGACTTCAACGATCTGGACCGCAAGGATAAGGAACCGGTAGTGATCATCAGCCAGAGCGTGGCCAAGAAAATGTTTCCGGGGCGCGACCCGGTGAACCGCCATGTTTGGTGGACCGATCCGGTGCTGAAATTCATCGGCATGGATTCGACGAAGATGCGCGTCGTGGGTGTAGTGGGGGACATCGACGACATGCACGTCATTCAAATGCCGACGCTGACAGTCTACGGCCCGATGGAGCAGCAAGGACTCTTTGCGGCGCGGCTCTTCGTACACACGAAGAGCGATCCGTACGCGCTGGTCACGCCGATCACGCGAATGATTCGCGATATGTCGGCGGACCAGGCCGTGGAGCACCCGGCGACGCTGGCAGACATACGCGCGGCAGTGCTGACGCCAGACCGCTTGAACTCGCTGGTGTTTGGCGGCTTCGCGATTGTGGCGCTGGCGATTGCGGTAGTCGGCGTTTCGGGCGTGCTGGCGTTTTCCGTAAGCGCGCGGACACGCGAGTTCGGCATCCGGCTGGCGGTGGGTTCGCAGCCGAGCCAGTTGCTGGCCAGCGTGATTCGCGAAGGAGCGCTGATGGCAACTCTAGGCGTACTCGCGGGAGCGGCGGCCGGATACTTACTGGCGCGGCTTGCGGGGGGCTATCTCCTCGATATGAAGATGCCGAGCCCGCTGCCGGTGGTGGCCTCCGCGCTGATTTTACTGGCGGCGGCGGTGATGGCTTCGGCGTGGCCGGCTGCTCGTGCGGCGCGGGTGGATGTGATTCAAGCGTTGCGCGCGGAGTGAAATTGCGTGCATTTGCCGTGCGGCTGGGCGGCGCGGAATTCGGTGACAGAAATGAAAACCAGTATTTCCATGTGTATTGGAACTGCTTGAACTTCGCAACGCAAGGCCCTAATCCATGTGCAGAAACATCAAGACACTTTTCAACTTTGAGCCGCCAGTGACCTCGGAAGAGATTCGGGCATCTTCGCTGCAATTCGTGCGAAAAATCAGCGGAATCCACAAGCCGTCGAAGGCTAACGAGACGCGCTTCCTCGCGGCGGTGGATGATATCGCAGCTATCTCGACTCGTCTTTTGCAATCGCTCGAGACCAGCGCGCCGCCGAGAGATCGAGAAGTAGAGGCGGCAAAAGCGAAGGCTCGAGCTGCTGAGCGATTCGGATCCTGAGTTCTGACGAATACGCTGCCACGAGACTTAGCGCGCCTTTCTGAGGTTAGTTTCCAAGACTTTCCACTTTCCAACTGCGGATTTTTCGACAGCTGTTCTATGCAATTGCTTGCAGTTTCCAAACGCACATTCCGTCACACATTCCCTCGCCATACGGTGTACTGCTTCTGTGCTACTCTTTGCGCCCGCAAGGACACGGAAATGAGTTTAGCGAGGAGATTGTCATGAAGCGGGGAACCAAACTGACTGCGCTGATGGGGATTGCCGTAGCGCTGATGCTCTCGATTTGTTCGTCAAGTCGCGGACAGGAAAAAGAGAAAGCCGTTGCGAAGAAAATCGCGATTCGCGCGGGACGTTTGATAGACGGGAAGAGCGACACGCCGATTCTGAACGCCGTGATTCTGATCGAAGGCGACAAAATTACTGCCGTCACTCCTGGAGGAACACCACCTGCCGGCTACGAATTGATCGATTTGTCGAAAGCCACCGTCCTTCCTGGTTTTGCCGATGTTCATACGCACGTTTTGCTTAACGGCGACATCACTGCGGCCGATTATGACGAGCAGCTCTTGAAACAGTCCACTCCCTACCGCGCCATTCTCGCGGCGCGCAATGCGCGCATCGCTCTTGAAAACGGGTTCACTTCGATCCGCGACGTGGAAACCGAAGGGGCCATGTACGCGGACGTCGATGTGAAAGCAGCCATCGCCAAGGGCGAAGTTCCCGGGCCGCGCATGCAAGTGGCGACGCGCGCGATGGCTCCGACTGGAATGTATCCGCTGCTCGGGTATTCGTGGGAATTGAAAGTGCCGACGGGCGTGCAGTCCGTCGACGGAGTGGATGGCGCACGTAAAGCGGTTCGCGAACAGGTCATGTATGGGGCGGATTGGATCAAGTATTACTCCGACAGACGCTATCACTTTGGGGACGACGGCGTGCTTTATAGCATGGTGAATTTCACCGACGAAGAGGCCAAAGCCATTGTAGACGAAACGCATCGTCTCGGTAAAAAAGTTGCCGCGCACTGCATTGGGTCGGACGGAATTGCTGCTGCGTTGCGCGCTGGCGTGGATACGATCGAGCATGGCGACGGTTTTACCGACGCTCTGCTCGACGAGGCTGCCAGAAAAGGCGTTTATTGGGTGCCGACGATTACTGTGGGCGCGTACGTTGCGCCGGGGCGCGGCGGGAACTGGGTGAAGATGGTGGACCTGGAAAAAACTGCGTTCCAAAAGGCGCTGAAGAAAAACGTGAAGATTGCTCTCGGAACGGACGCTGGCGGCTTCGATTGGAAACAACTGAACGAAGCGGAAGAGTTTGTCTACTACGCGAACTACGGAATGACGCCGATGCAGGCGATTCGGGCGGGCACAGTTGTTCCGGCGGAACTGCTTGGCTGGAGCGACAAAGTAGGCACCATTGAAAAAGGGAAGTGGGCGGACATTGTGGCCGTCAGCGGCGACCCGCTCAAAGACATCACCGAGCTCAAGCGCGTGAAATTCGTGATGAAGGGCGGCGCGGTCTACAAGAACGACGTGCATTAATGGCGGTGGACGCTGCCCTCGCGACGCGAGACGAGCGAATCTCAACTTTCTTTGTCGGCCGGCCGCATGCGCAGCGTCAAAATCAGAACAATGGCGATAAGCATGCTGAAAATCACGTAAAGAAATCCTGGAGTGAACGAGTGCGTGCGGTCGAGGAAATAGCCGATCACAGAGGGCGTTACGAGACTTCCCAGATTGCCGATCGAATTGATAAGGCCGATGGACGCCGCTGCGGCTGTTTCGCCGAGAAAAGCTGAGGGCACGGGCCAGAACGACGGAAGAAAAGCGTTGGCAGTGGATGCAACTATAAGACACGCAAACGCAAACCAAAAATGGGAGCCGGAAAGAATCGTCAGAGCAAACGCTACGACTCCGAGCATGAGGGGAATGGCGGTGTGCCAGCGGCGCTCGTTGGTGCGATCGGAATGCCAGCCGTTGAAGAGCATGGCGAAGAGCACGGCGACATAGGGAAGAATCGCGAGCATGGTTACGGCGAGATTGGACATGCCGGAAGCGCGTTTGAGAAATGTCGGAAGCCAGATGCTCAGCGAATAAATGCTGCTGACGGCGAAAAAATAGATCAGGGTTAACTGAATGACTGTCGGCTGGCGCAGCGCTTCCCAAATTTTGTAAGAGCGCGCCGCTTTTTTTGCGAGCGCTTCTTGATCGAGTTCGGCGGTGATCCATTCGCGTTCTTCTGAGGAAAGCCAGCGCGCTTCGCGCGGCCAGTCCGTGAGATAAAAAACCGTGATCACGCCAAAAACGATCGCGGGAATTCCTTCGACGATGAAAAGCCAGCGCCATCCTGCCAGGCCGAACCAGTGTACCCCCAGCAGCCAGCCTCCGAGCGGGGAGCCAATGATGTTGGCGACGGGGATCGCGATCATGAACATGGCGCAAGCTTTCGCGCGATCTTCGGAGCGGAACCAGTGCGTGAGGTAAACGAGAACGCCGGGAAAGAAGCCGGCTTCGGCCGCGCCCAGCAGTATTCGAACGAGGTAGAAATGCGTGGGCGTTCGAATGAAGGCCATCAGCACGGTGATAAGTCCCCAGGTGACCATGATGCGGGCGAACCATTTGCGCGCGCTCCAACGCTCGACGATGATGCAGCCGGGAATTTCGAAGAGCAGATAGCCAACAAAAAATATTCCCGAGCCGAAGCCAAAGACGCGGTTGCTGAAGCTCAGATCGTGCGTCATTTCGAGTGCGGCGTAGCTGACGTTTACGCGATCGAGGAAAGCGATTACAAAAAGTGTGAAGAGGAATGGCAAGAGGCGGCGCGCGATGCGGCGGTGCGCGGTTTGACCGACGCCGTGGAGGGCCCTCACGTCAATCTCGTTCGTGGAAGCGGGTGAATTCATCCCGCTTGGGCTTCTAACATAACGAGCCGTGGATTGCACGCGAACGAAAAAGGCGGGCGTCAGAATGCTAGAATAAGTTCATGTGCTTCGTGCTTTACGCCGGAACGACCAATCCAATACCGCGAAGGACATTCAATAAAGATGCTCCCGATCTAAGTGTCGAATCCCTTACCGAGCGCGACGCGTGGGTCAAGCAATACTTCAGCAAACCTGAGGTCCAATATATTGGCTCCACGTCCAGTTGTGGATGTGATTTTCCCCATGCGATGCTGCAAAATGGGCAGTGGCCGGAAATTGACGCCTCTATGGACGACGAGAAGGATGAGTATGATGTTGCACGGGACATTTCTAATCGCCAGAACTGCGAAGCCCTGGCCACCCTGTTGCGGATGACCGGGGACAAGTCGGTCGAACTCTTTGGCTTTTGGGATGGAGACTCTGCGAAACCACCGCACGCCCGAGAAAATATTTCCGCAGATACGCTCCTAGACTCAAATTTTCGTTTCAAAGAACAAGGCTTTTACGAGGTTTATCTGTAAGCAGGCGATGGCTAGCTACTCCACGTAGGCTGCGTAAGGATGCAGGAGCCGCCCGCTCCTGACTCTAAAAAATTCCCGGCCCTTGGCTTGCATTGAGCAAGCCAAGGGCCGGGAGGTGAGGACCAGCTGCCAGCAATCGCCAACGGTCTACTGTTGCGGAGGCGGATTACGATCTGGGGCGATGGCCTCGGTCATACGGAATACCGCGGCGAGCACCTCAAGGATGACGCGGCAGTACAGAATCCACAGGAAATAGCTGCAGAGTGCCGCGATGAGTGCAATCAGGCCTTGCACGGGGGTCTGCTGGAAGGCCAGTACGACCCACGCGACGGCGGCGACAAGGCCGACGAGCAAGTGAAGCGCGTACAAGAATTTCAGCATCTTTGGAGTGGCATACACACGGAAAGAGAAATCAAACAATCCTTCCCACATTCCCTTCGCTTCGTGCATCCTTGCCTCCTTAAAATGGAGTTGAAGTCTTTGTAATGTACACCAAACAACCGCCCGCCAGGCGCGAGCTGTCATCGACGGCAAGTCTTTCCAATTTTACTTCCAAGCGCTGTGAAAGCACTTACCGAATTTCGAAGTGGAAGACGTCCACAACTATATTTGTCCTGCGATTCAGCAGAACGATGTGCCCTCCGACGAGCACATGCGCGCAATCGGGAGGCGGCGGAGGCAGCCGTCGCTCAAGGTCTTCCGGGCAGGGTTGCAGCCGTTTCTGGAGACCCGGAGGAAGCGTGCCGCGCACCACGAGCTGTCTTTCCAATCCAGGCGGCAGCTGATCCCGCTTCGCCAAGCCAGGCGGAAGATGATCTTGGTGCTCGCCATACCATCCGCGCATCGCTTCGCGGTCATGGTCCTTGTAATAGTGTTCGCTCTGATCGTCTTTATCGTCGTGCTTATCGTGGCCCTTTCCGTGCCCCTTTCCTTGGTCTTGAGCGAAAGCCGCACCACTCGTTATTAGACAAAACCCCAGCGCCGCACCGAGCATCCACTTCGCTGATTTCATCGTCTTCTCCGTTTCCTGGGCAGGTGTCCATCAGCGTAGCTACAAAGGCGGCCACCCGCAATTCTACGGTTCCGCGCGCGTGTCCAAACGGCACACTTTTGCTTCGTGGCGGGAATAGCGGGGCTAGCCCGGCGGTTAGGATTTTTGTTTGCCGGCAATGCATCGTGGGGGTGCTTGGTGATCAATCCCCATGCTAGGATCATCGCCGCATATTCTGCATTCGAGGATTTCATCATGCGCCACCCCTTGTTTCTTCTCGCTGCCGTCGTCGGGATCTCCACAGGTGTCTTCGCGCAGAAGCCAGGATGGCCGCCTGCGCCGAGCCACACGACGTTAGACGTTTGGCCGCATGGCGCACCCGGCGCTCCGGCAAATCCAGCTCCGGAAGGCGACACGACCACGGCCAAGGACCGCCTCGTCGCCGGCAGGCCTGTCATTCGCATCGACAACGTCTCTGCACCGACACTTACTCTTTACACGCCGACGGGGAAGAGCACCGGGGCAGCGGTCGTTGTGTTTCCTGGTGGCAGCTACCGCATTCTTGCGATTGATCTGGAGGGCACGGAAGTATGCGACTGGCTCAACTCGGGGGGGATCACTTGTTTTCTGCTCAAGTACCGTGTTCCTGACACCGGGCCGTATCCCAAATCCACGGCTGCGCTTCAAGATGCGCAGCGCGCGGTCGGCCTCGTTCGATCTCGCGCGGCGGAGTGGCATATTGACCCGAAGCTCATCGGCGTGCTCGGTTTCTCCGCGGGAGGGCACCTTGCGGCGGCGCTCAGCACTCATTTTGACAAGCGCCTTTACGATCCGATCGACGCCGCAGACCAGGTGAGTTGCCGGCCAGATTTTGCAGTGATTGTTTATCCCGGTTATCTGGCGATCGCGGAGCAGAACTTTGCGGCTAACGCGGACATCCATCCGACGGAGCAGACTCCGCCTACGTTCCTCGTGCAGGCTGAGGACGATCCGGTGCATGTGGAAAATGCGGCCGTGTATTTTCTTGCTTTGAAGAACGCCAAGGTTCCGGCGGAATTGCACATCTATGCGCAGGGTGAGCATGGATATGGGCTTCGGCCCACAGAGCTTCCCATTACCGGCTGGCCGCAGTTGGCCGAGACGTGGCTGCACACCATTCAGATTTTGCCAGCCGCCGCGCGTTGAATGGAAAGTCTACGCGCACGGCATGCCGTGCCCCTTCGACTCACACTCGAGAAAAAATATTAGAAGAAGGCGGCGCCGCCATCGACGTTGATGGATTGGCCGGTGATGGCGCTAGATTGGTTGGAGCAAAGGAAGAGCGCGGCTCGGGCGACTTCGTCGGCCGTTTGCCCGCGGCCTTGCAGAATTGTGTTTAGAAAACCGGCGAGCTGCTTTTTGGGACTGACACCTAGCTTTTTGGCAAGGGTGTGGCCTAGTTCCTTGGACATGCGCGTTTCCGTGACTGGCCCGGGGCAGATGGCGTTGACGCGCACGCCTTTGCGAGCGGCTTCGGCCGCGGTGATGCGCGTGAGACCAAGCATGCCCGCTTTTGCGGCCGCGTAGGCGGAGCCCCAAGGAAATGCTGCTTTAGCGGAGAGGCTCGAGATGTTGAGAATGACGCCGTATTTTCGCTTGTACATTTCCTCGATCACGAGTTTGGTTAGCAGGAATGCGGCGCGCAGATGCACGGCGATGACCCTATCGAACTCCGCAAGGGGATAATCTTCGACGGGAACGACAGGGCCGTAGTGGCCGGCGTTGTTAACGAGGATATCGATCTTTTTAAACTTTGTGCGGGCTTTCCCCAGGACGCCGGCACAATCCAATGCGTTGGCGAGGTCCGCGGGGAAATAGTGCGCGCGGCCGCCGCGGGTTGAGATTTCTTGGGCGGTGGCAGCGAGCTCCGCTTCGGTGCGCGCGGTCAGGAAGATGGAGGCGCCCTCCGCGGCAAAGAGTAGGGCGATCGCACGGCCGATGCCGCGGCCAGAGCCGGTGATGAAAGCAACTTGGTTCTTGAGAAGCATAGGAAGAAGAGCATAGAAGCAGCGCGCTGCGGAGGCAAGAAACTAAGATTTGCGCGAGGCGCCGGCGCCTCCCCAAAAGGCCAGCTTGTACCGCGAGTTCAAAGAGAGCAGAATAGCCTTCTGGCCAAGAACTGTACTTGTGTTCAGGTGTAATTCGCCTCGCCGGTAACTAAGCTAGATCCAAGACATTGTGTGCATTGCTGCGGAATTCCGGCATGGGCCGGTCCGCTTTTCCAGAGACCGCGGCACAAACCCAGCCCAGCCGCCGAATTCGACTTGGGGGTAGTGTTCGTGCGCCGACCAACTCTCGCAATCCAAGTAAGTGCCATTTTTGCCGCCCTTGCATTCGCGGGCTGTGCCGGACTGACGTCATCGAATGGTTCGAACGGCGCAACGAAAACGGTGGCGCCAACGATCGCAGCGCAGCCGTCGAGTCAGGTAGTGACCGCAGGACAAACAGCGACGTTTAGCGTGGCGGCCAATGGAACCGCGCCGTTCAGCTATCAGTGGCTGAAAAATAACGCAAACATTGGCGGTGCGACAGCGGCGAGCTATACGACTCCTGCGACGATTGCCGGCGATAGCGGCGCGAAATTCGATGTAGTGGTGAGCAATTCGGCGGGGAATGTTACAAGCGCGATGGCCACCCTGACCGTGAACGCAGCAACAGTGGCGCCCGCGATTACAACGCAGCCGGCGAATCAGAGTGTCACGGTTGGACAAACGGCGACGTTCAGCGTAACGGCGACAGGGACGGCCCCGCTCAGTTATCAGTGGCAGAAGAACAGCGCGAACATTAGTGGCGCGACGTCGGCGAGCTACACCACGCCTGCAACGGCAGCGGCCGACAACGGCGCGAAGTTCGATGTGATCGTTAGCAACGCTGCGGGGAGTCAGACGAGCACGGGAGCAACCTTGACCGTGAATGCGGCCGCAGTGGCCCCTACGATTACGACGCAGCCGGCGAATCAGACGGTGACTCTTGGACAAACGGCGGCGTTCAGCGTGACGGCGACGGGAACCGCGCCGCTCAGTTATCAGTGGCAGAAGAACAGCACGAACATTAGTGGCGCAACATCGGCGAGCTACACCACGCCTGCAACGGCTTCAGGCGACAACGGCGCGAAGTTCGATGTGATCGTCAGCAACACTGTCGGAAGTCAGACGAGTGCGATGGCTGCGCTGATGGTGAATTCCGTCACTGCGTCCACAATCGATGTGGTCACCTATCACTACGACAATTTGCGTACTGGGCAGAACTTGAACGAGACGATCCTCACGCCTGCCAACGTGAACTCGACGGCATTTGGCAAGCTCGGCGCGTTTACTGTGGACGGACGAGTGGACGCGCAACCGTTGTACCTCTCGGCCGTGGCCATCCCCAGCGTGGGAACCAAAAACATTTTGTATGTGGCCACGGAGCACGGCAGCGTGTACGCGTTTGATGCGGACTCCGTCAACGGAAACACGAGTGTGTTTTTGTGGAAGGCTTCCGTGCTTGGCAGCGGCGAGACGTCCAGCGACGACCGCGGATGCAGCCAGGTTACTCCTGAAATCGGCGTGACGGCGACGCCGGTCATTGATCGCACCCGCGGAACGCATGGCGCGATCTATGTCGTGGCCATGTCCAAGGACGCCAATGGAAATTATTTCCATCGAGTGCATGCGCTCGATCTGACCACCGGCGCGGAGCTTTTTGGCGGGCCGGTGCTTGTGCAAGCGACATATCCGGGTACGGGAGACAACAGCTTGGGCGGAAACGTGGTCTTCGACGCCAAGCAATACAAGGAACGCCCGGGACTATTGCAGATCGGCGGAACGATTTACACGACGTGGTCTTCGCACTGCGATGCGGGTCCGTACACCTCTTGGGTGATGTCGTACGACGCGAACACACTGGCGCAAACGAGCGTGCTGAACCTCGTGCCCAACGGCAGCGAAGGCGGGATATGGATGGCGGGAACGGCGCCTGCAGCGGACGCCTCCGGCAACATCTATTTCATGGTAGGGAACGGCGACTTCGATACCACTCTGAACGCCAGCGGTTTTCCCGCGAATGCGAATTGTGGGCAGTGCTACGTACGCCTGTCGTCCACCGCGCCAATGAAGCTGCTTGATTACTTCACGCCATCGAACACTGTCTCTGAATCAAACTCCGACACGGATTTCGGCTCGGGCGGGCCGCTGCTTTTGCCTGACCTCGTGGACGGAAACGGTACAACGCGGCACTTGGCGGTGGGCTCTGGCAAGGACGCGATCATTTATGTCGTGGACCGCGACAACATGGGGAAGTTCAACAGCACTGCGGACAATATCTATCAGCAGATCAACGGGCAGATCGGCGGCGTGTGGTCCAAGCCGAGCTACTTTAATAACACGGTCTACTATGGCGCGGTTGGCGATCATCTAAAGGCCTTTCCGATCACCAGTGCGAAGCTTGCTGGAGTGCCTGCGACGCAAAGCTCGACCAGCTTCGCTTATCCGGGGACGACGCCAAGCATCTCCGCGAACGGCACCTCAAATGCGATTGTATGGGCTGTGGAGAACGGCTCGACTGGCGTGCTCCATGCTTACAACGCGACGAACTTGACGAGCGAACTTTACAACTCGAATCAGGCGGCCAACAACCGCGATCAGTTCAGCGACAACAAATACGTCACCCCGGTGGTGGCGAATGGCAAGGTGTACGTCGGCACGCCGAACAGCGTCGTGGTTTTTGGCCTGCTGCCTTGAGAACTCGCTGAAGCGCGCAGTCTAATTTTCGGGGCGATCTCGCTTGCGGATGTATATCAGTCTATCCGCTACTTGCCCGCGCTGAGTTTCCACAGCACTGCATTCACCAGGGAGTTGACATCGCTCTGTGTGAACGTAGTGAGGCCAGCCTTCACGGGTTTGTGCCCGATGGCTCGAAACGCCAGCTTCTTCGTCGGCGCTTGCAGGAAGTCGAATACCATGGTGCCAGTGCGGAATTGGATGTTCTGGTAGCCGTACACCGGTGGACCCCAACCCCAGGACTGCACGCAGCCATAAGGGCCGCACACGACTCCGGGGTAGCCGCCTGCGTAGCCGACCGGCGCTGCCGCCCTCTGGTCCTTCACGGCGATATGATAATCGACCAGAAACGCGGCTGCCTGCGGGTCCGTCACTTCCTTGAAACCTTTTTCGGCCAAAGCCTTGGTGATTGCTACGCGAATCTGCCCGCGGAGGATTTCGTTCGACGCTTCCGTCTCGGGCACGGGCTTGGCACCTTGCGTGGGTTCGTCTCGCGAGATGACAGGCCGTGAATCGCGCGTGGGAGCGGGCAGGGCCTCGACCGGGCGCCAGGCCCAGGTGGCGTGCTTAGGGATCGGAACTTCGGGATTGCGCTCGGACGTGACGTACTCATTGCAGCCGACCACGACAATCAAAGAAAGAAGAGCAGCAGCGGTCAAAAGCCGTTTGGTGGTGCTAAAGGGACTCAAATACCGCATCTGACGTGCCTCCAAAGGCATATTTATCCTACGCCCTATTGAACACAACACGGATTGGATAGTTGCGGCGAGGAAAAGGGTGCGCTTTGGCGTGCTTTCCCGGCTGATCTTCTAGCGCATCAAGTCTTCGGGTTTTCCCAGTCCTTGGGCGGAAAGACCACCGGCCAGAATTTCGGCGATGGGCGTTCAAACTCGAAGGCTACGGCAAAGTAATCCGGGCTTGGCTCATCGATGCGGACCACGTGGCCGCTTTCCTCTACCCCCGTTTGCGGGTTCACCAGAGTGATTGGCTGACCGGCGAGGAGGTCCATTTTTAATTTGACCAGGCCGCCATGTGCATTAACGACCAGCGTGTGCGTGTTTTCCCGGACCTGTACGCGGTCCGCCGTCTCGGCGAGAACCGTTACGGGTATCTGCAGCATCACCCGCTCACTGCGGCGGCGATTGGCGGGATCGGAAGAGGACACAAGATTCTCCGTTAAGCGGCGGCGTTCGCTGCAAGTTCTCGGGTAGGACCGGACCCTGTGTACCTGTGGTCTCCCAAGAAGCCTGTCTTGCGGCAGCGCGGCCGGGCCGGCTCACTTGGCACGAGTAGGCGACCAACTCGGTGCCTGTTTATTAGTCTAACTTAGGGGCGGGCGGGTATCGCCCAGCGTAATGAGCCGTGGCGTGCATTGGTTAACTGGGTTCGCTGACTCGGTTGTCCAAATCGCACCAAGCATTCTTGCCGTTTAGGCAGGTTTTGCGGGTTTAAGGCAGCATCATCGATTGCAGGCGAGACTTCACGGCCGGCCATTCCGAATCGAGGATGCTGAAGTAAACGGTGTGGCGAATGCGGCCGCTGGCCGTGATCATGTGATTGCGAAAGGTGCCTTCCTCGCGCGCGCCAATGCGCAAGATGGCGGCGCGGGATTTTTCGTTGAGCGAATCGGTCTTCAGTTCCACTCGGATGCAGCCGAGCGTCTCAAAGGCGTGGCGCAACAAAAGATATTTTGCTTCGGTGTTTATGCTAGTGCGTTGCCATGCAGGAGCGACCCACGTCCACCCAATCTCGACTCGATGATGCGTGCGGTCGATGTTGCCGTAGCGCGTGCAACCGATAGCGCGGCCGCTGGCTTTTTCGATCAGCGCAAACGGCAGAGAGACGCCGCGCGCCTGTTCATCGAGTGCCGTGGCGATGTAAGCGGACATCTCTGCTGGCGTGCGCACCGGCGTTGGAATCCAGCGCCATAGACTCTCATCAAGCCCGACGGCGGAAAGATCGGGAGTGTGTGCCTGAGAGAGCGGTTCCAGCCTCACGTGCCGGCCTTCGAGAGTCACGGGCCCGACAGTCATTTCGGTGCTCATTTGCGTGTTCATGCCGAAGGGCATGTTACCGCCGCCGCCGCTCGCAAGGCAGCGCCAATTTGGCTAGGGCGGCAAGGGCTGCGCTCACGCGGCAACCCAAGAAGCGCCAAAGCGCGTCTTATCTCTTTTCGGATGTCCGGGAACTTTCTGCCCGCAACGGATGAATTGTTTGTAGGGGCTGGGCTTGCCCCGCCCGGCCCGCCCGTGGGTTGTATTGTCTTGCCGTTATGGCACTTCGAATTTATTTCCGGGACGCACTTGATGACCAAAGGACCCGTTTCAAAGCTGAACTAGGATAATGATGAAAGACTCCTCTTCCGATCGTCTGGTACATCGTTCCGCATTCAGTGCAATCAAGAGATCGCGACTCGTTCCCGGTAGCTTCTTCGTACTCGCACTCTTGCTCTTGACGCTCGCGGCCCAAGACTCTCGAGCCCAGGAGAAGCCTCCCGCCGAGCAGCCTCAGGCCCAGCCGCCGGGCCAATCGCAGCCAGAACTAAAGCGGCCACAGGATGGACAGCAGCCGAAGATCGCGGTCGAAGTCAAAACCGTCAGCGTCCTCGCCACCGTTCGCGACAAACATGGAAAGATCATCTCGAATCTGGCCAAGGACGATTTTCATTTGGATGAAGACGGCCGTCCGCAAACCATCAACTATTTTGCGCACGAAAGCGATTTGCCGCTCCGGCTGGGGCTTTTGGTGGATACCAGCTTAAGTCAGAGGAAAGTGCTGGATCAGGAGCGCAGCGCCAGCTACAGCTTTCTCGATCATCTGCTCCGCCAGGACAAAGATTTGGCGTTCGTGATTCATTTCGACAGGGAAGTCGAGCTTTTGGAGGATTTCACTCCCTCGCGCCCCAAGTTGCAGGCCGCGCTGCAAAAGCTATCCACTCCGCAGTACGACGGCGGCGCCGGTAGCACCAGCGGCAGTGGAAATGGCGGAGGAGGCGGAGGGCGTGGTTCACATCATGGCGGTGGGACGCTGCTCTACGATGCCATTTTCCTGGCGTCCGATGAGCTCATGAGCAAGCAGCAGGGCCGTAAAGCGCTGATCATTCTTTCGGATGGCGTCGATCACGGCAGCAAAGAAACCATGGCCGAAGCGATCGCAACCGCCCAGCGTTCCGACACGATCATCTACTCGATCTTGTTTGCCGACGAAGAAGAAAACTACAGCCGCCCCGGCGGTTTCGGCATGGGCGGTCACGGTGGAATGGGCGGCGGGCGCGGCGGCAGATACCCCCCGCAAGAGCAGCGCACCGACGGCAAGAAAATCCTCGAACAAATTTCAACGCAAACAGGCGGCCGTCTCTTCAAGGCCTCCAAGAAAGACACACTCGACAAAATTTACGCCGAAATCGACGAAGACCTCCGCAACCAGTACAGCCTCGCCTACACTCCCGACAAGGGCAACACCGTCGGCTACCACAAAATCCATCTCTTAGCCAAGCCGAAGGACCTGGTCGTCCAAGCCCGCGACGGCTACTACTTCGGCCAGTAGCGCTCAGCAGAGCCGTCCATTTTGTCACCGCGACGCTAGTTTCCGGTAACGCCACTGCACAGCCAACTGGAGCACAATAGTTGATCAGGAGTTGGGGAACGCTCAAGATTGGCTTACTTGGCGGCGAACGCGCAGGCTAGCACACAAAGCACTATCGCCAAGACCGCGAAGCATAGTTGCAAAGTCCACCTCCAGATGAGTAGCTCGTCTGGGTCGTCTGAACGCGGATCCGAAAGGAATTGTGTGTAATTGGCGCGACTCCAACCCAGTTTGCTGCAACCGCGATACACCCTCCACATAGCCAGATACGCCCACCCAAATGAGAAGCAGATCAGGGCGAGACACACGGCATCAGGGACCGTCACTTCGGATTTCCGCAAGGCGTTGACGGAGTTTCGCCACACTTCGGCCGACACCAGCCGTGCAGGGTGAGGTTCGAGAGGACGGTATACTGCCCGTGCTCTTCGTCGTAGCTGAAGGCGTCCGCGATTTTCAATTCTTTGCGGTCCCATTCAGTCCCATCAGCCGCGATGAGCCTTACGAGCACGCTCTTCGGCAGCCTTCCGCAACTGTGGCCTGTCAGGGGGTTGTAGGAGATAAAAGTGCTGAACGCTACCTTTCCGTTGAACGACCCATCGTGAATGTTCATCGCCGTCTCTTCTCCAGATGCTTCCCGCTGACGTTCGTTATAAATCAACGTGACTAACACCTTGTAGTCAGGCTCGAAAGAGCACTCAATCTTGCCTCGAACTTCCACGGAGTGCTTTGGGCACTTTGCCAAAAGTGGGTCTGCCAGCGTTAAGACAACCACAAATACAATGGCCATTCCTGAATTGGGGCCATGTTGAGAACGTTTCATACTGCAAGCGTAGACGACGGTTATTCGGGGGTCCAGTTGGTTCCGAGGAACTTGAGCGATTGAGTCACTGCCTGATAAACGCAGCCGTAATCGGAAACTGTCACAATGCGAGGAAACCCGGTGCGGGGAGGGCGCGGCGTAGGTGCGATAGGGTGTTCGGAAAATACTCACTGATGAAGACCTGCGCAACCAGTACAGCCTTGCCTACACGCCCGACAAAGGCAACACCGTCGGCTACCACAAAATTCATCTCGTCGCCAAACCAAAAGACCTAGTCGTCCAAGCCCGCGACGGCTACTATTTTGGCCAGTAGCCCTCGGCAGAGCCTTCCATTTCGGCAGCTCGCCGCTAGGCTAGCCCACGTGTCGGTACAGCAGCTCTCCAAGCGGCACCAGCAGCCGTTCGGGCATGCGCGCCAGCGCCCAGTTCCCTATGCGCAGTCTCAGATTTTTGGGGGAAGCTACGCCCGACTCGGCTGGATACCGCCTGTAAACAAGAGGCATGCGTTGCGCACCCAGGTGGTCTTTGAATCGCAACAATCCTTCGTGGTCGAGCGCGGTTCGGCCCAAGTTCAATTCACGGTAGCCGTGACCCTTGGCGTGCTCGATGATTTCCGCCATTAGCAGCGGCACGCTTCCAAGGCTGTGGTGAATCGCATCGGAGGCTCCGTATTTGTAGACCATCTGTTCGCGGAAACTGAGGGTAATCATGCTCGCCAGGGGCGTTTCGTTCCGCCTGGCAATCCAGATGGTGAAGTCTTGTCCCAGACACTGGGCCAGAGCCTCGAACCACGCGAGCGGCTGCGGCGGCAAGCCGTGGCGCTTTCTGGTGGCCACCTGCAAATCGTAAAAGTCCCGGAGCAACTGCGCGGAGTTTCCGCGCTCGCACGTGACGCCCTCCCGCCGCGCGCGTCGGATCTTTCGCCGAACGCAATCGGCGTGCATGCCCTGAAAGATGACTTCGAGATCGGCGGAGAGATCGAGCAAATGCAGGCAGTAGCTTTCTGATTTGTGGAACAGCGACATCGAGCTGGGGATGCCCGTGCGAGGTCTAATCTCGACATACCGCCAGCGTCGCGGATTTTGTGTCAGGTGGCTGAGAATTGCCTGGGCGTCTTCTGGATCGTCCATCAAAGGCTCGCAGTGATCCGAAAAGGGCAGGGACACGAGCCGCCGCCGCGTCAGCCAGGACTGAACCTCGCAGAACACCACCGCGTTCCGAAGCTTTTCGTGCGGCACGGAGGTGGTGAAGGCGACCGGCAAGTATCCGTAGCATTGCTTCAACGCTTGCAGCCATGCCCGGCTGTGAAAAACGGTGGCGCGCGGATGCACTCGGATAAAACGCTCCCAGCGCGGGTCGCTTAGCGGATCGATCGAGTAGACGCGCGCGGGGCCATGCGCTTTGCTGGCCGCTCGGGACGCGCTGGAGACACATAGCAGCCACTCTAACTCGGCATCGTTCCTTTCCCGGCCATCCAGGGAACCCGAGAATTCAAGTGCGGCTTTTTGCGTCATCTGTTCCGCCCGCCCGAGAAATCTGTCAAGCGATGTCTCCAGGGCAGATGAGCCTCACGCAGAGAACACTCTTGGCGGGAGCGTGCTAGTCATCTCGCTGCGCGAGCCTACAGATGCGCAAACGGGAATGGAATCCGTGGAATACCTGAGATCTGGGGGGGGCAAACCTCACTAGCAGGCAGGCAAGGTCAAAATCCGCAATTAGTCCCGAGGGTCGGGATTATCATTGAAGGGATTTTCGCCCAGGCCAAGGAAATTCTTGTACATGGCTACTTAATCTTGGCATCAAGCGCTGCGCTCGTGTCACGCTTGCGCGAGTTGCAGCCTGGCTTGTACCCATGGTGGTTGAGGCTGCTCATTGTTGTTAGGCTGCCCATACGTCCGGCGCTGTTAAGTCCCAGACTAAGTACTATCGGGGACATCTTTCCCGTTGACAGCGCTAGCAGCATGTGTAGTCCTACCGGGATTGCGCTGACAATAAAGGGACCTTCGGAGTAGACGACAGGGTGCGAATCCTGTTAAGTGGCGCCACTGGTTGGGGGCAGTCTTTGTCGGTTATCGCTGTAAATTTCAAACCTAGCCCGCCTCCAGGAACGACATGCCGTACTACAGCTTCAGCCCTGATTTGTCCTTCCTGAACAAGAAAATCGACGTGGGCTTTCGCGCCAAGGGGCGGCCGGACTGGCGTGGAGAGGAACAGACCACCGACGCTCAGGTCGCAAACGCGGGAAACATCATCCATGCCCTGACAACGCCAATAGACCCAAAGGTCTCCGCTAGCCTCGATGCGAGCAGTCATCCTTCTGGAATAGGCCAGCTTCGCCAATGCGGTTGCAACCTATCTCCTCAGTCCTGCGGGCCTAGACGAGCAGCTGAGAAAACGAACGACCCACCATCCATTGCAAAGGATAGTCGGAGGATCCGAAGCGAACAATCCGGTAAAGACCTGACTTGTCATGCAAGATTTTTCGGGTCGTCCGCGGGATGTTTCAGCTAATCACGAGCGGGGCAACTGCTGAGCTAGCTAGTTCCGGTCATACACAGCGTTCAAAGCTTTCCATTGTCCGGTACGCTCCTCGTCAAGCGCTTCGGGAGGAATTCACGGATTAAATTCGTACCCAGTCGCCCGGCGAGGCCAAGGGCCGCATTCGTGAAGACCAGGTTCGCTCCTCGATCCGCTCTGGGATAGTACAGATTGGACAGCGCTGCTGAGGAAATGTCGCCAAGAAAAAAAGAATAGTTGGGGACAGTTCGCCCACTATCACTGCGTGTAACGAATGGAGAGCTGAGCGCATGCATGAGGCGAGACTTAAAGGAGCCGGTGCCCTGGTAGTAGTAGCGCGGATCCTGGTGAAGGAGCGCGGGGAAGACCGCATGAGTCAGGAAGTCACTGCTGCGTCCGTCGGCAAACCTTGCCGCGTAACGTTTGCCATATCCCGCGGCACCTTGCCCGTAACCGGGATAGGTGTTCGTCGCCTGCTCGATGCCGGCACTGAGGCCGACGCCAATGAAGGCAATGGGATCGAAACTGTTCCGTGCAGTGAGCGAGAATTTCTGTTTCCAATTGAGCGGTGCGGCGTCATGAATGTAGCTTGTAAAGAAGTTTGGGATGACGCCGACCAGCCGCTGCTGCTCTTCCGCCTTTATCTCCTCAGCGGCGATCAGCTCAGTGGGACGGACCGTCACCTCCATGTTTGCCGTCGCAATAGATAGTGAGACCTGAGGAACCTCATAGGCCTGCTGCACCCCGACGGCGAACTCTGCGGATGTGAAAGGCGCAAAACCCTTAGCGTTGACGGTCACGAGGTAGGAACCGGCAGGAATCTTTGTAAAATCAAATTCGCCGTTCGCCTCGGACAGCATCGTAAGCAATTGTGTTCCATCTCCATGCATCAAGCTGACGTCTGCGCCGGAAACGGCGGCTCCGCTTACGTCCAGCACGGTGCCTGCGACGCTGGCTGACCCCTCTGCAACGGGTGTTTGCTGAGCCGAATTCTGCGGGTCCGAATGGGGTAGAGGTGTATCCGGAAGGGAGCGGCTAATAATCCCGTGCCCGGCAGTTCGTTGCTGAGCGATTGCGCTCGCAGGAACCATACACAGCAGCAGTGACCCGCTTGTGAAAACAGCATGAAGACAGGGGCGCGTGGCCTTTCTCAAAGCGCGCTTCCAAAGCAGAGAGGAAGCCACAGCGCGAGGCTCGGGCACGCCTATGAGACTCGTCCGGAGGGAAGTAGGAGGACACATATGGAAATCACCACAGCTCGTTGAGTATTCTTGGCACTTGAATGCGTCAGCTTCGACGCGGAAGAAATCAGGCCCTGAAACCATTGGTCTCCACCGGGCTGGACGCCTTCCCGGCGTGTTACATGGGAAGTTTGCGCTTCCAACAATATTCTGCCTGTTCAATACGCTACACAAAATTTCCAGTTGTAACCTTCGAGGACATATCGTCAGTTAGGCGTTGCAGCTCCCACCCTGTCCGCAAGGGGACTTTCCACCGCCGTTACCAGGCTCAGTCCTGGTTAACGCCGAAATCGCAAACTGTCACAATGCTAGGAAACCCGGTGCGGGCGGGGCGCGGCGTAGGGTATGATAGAGTGTTCGGAAAATACTCACTTAGGATAACGATGCAGACTGCGACAAATGGGAAGGTATTGCTGAGGGTACGGCCGCGGGGTTTCTGCGCGGGGGTGGTGCGGGCGGTGGATATCGTCGAGCTGGCGCTGGAAGCATACGGCGCGCCGGTCTACGTGCATCACGAAATCGTCCATAACACCTACGTGGTGGAGCAGTTGCGCCGCCGCGGAGCGATCTTTGTGGAGTCCATCGAGGACGTGCCGCACGGGGCAGTGCTGGTGTTCAGCGCGCACGGCGTGCCGCCAACGGTTCGCCAGGAAGCCAAGGACCGCGAGCTCAAGGTGATTGACGCGACCTGCCCGCTGGTCACCAAGGTCCATCTCGAAGCTCTGAAGTTCGCGCGCGAAAAGCGCACCATCATTTTAATTGGCCACAAAGACCATCAGGAGATCGTTGGTACCTCAGGCGAAGCTCCAGACCGCACCATCGTGGTGGATTCGGTTGCGGCTGTTGACGCTCTCGAAGTGGCCGAGCCGGACAAGCTTTCGTTCCTGACGCAGACCACCTTGAGCCTCTACGACACGCAAGAAATCGTCGCGCGCCTGCGCCAAAAGTACCCGTTGATCAAAGGTCCAGCCAGCGATGACATTTGCTACGCCACGCAAAACCGCCAGGAAGCCGTCGAGCAAGTGGCCAAGGACGTGGATTTTCTCCTGGTCGTCGGCTCGCCGAACAGCTCGAATTCGAATCGCCTCGTGGAAGTGGCCAAGCGCAGCGGCGTAAAAGCGCAACTCATCGATTCAGCCTCGGACATCGACGTGCGCTGGCTCGAAGGCGTAAAGCGCGTTGGCTTGACGGCGGGCGCCTCCGCTCCCGAAGTGCTCGTCGAGCAAGTGAGTGAGCGTTTGGCCGAGTTTGGCTTTACGGATCAGCGCGACCTCGATTTGATCCGCGAGGACGTGCGCTTCACGCTGCCTCCGGAGCTGGCAACAATCGCGCCAGCGCCGCGGCGCTAAAAGTTTGCAGCGTCATCGGTAAGCGGTAGACGGGAGCGGATGTTCGGTCCGCTCAGTTTGCAGTCGATCCAGCTCGGTAAGCGGGGACACACAAAACAAGGAGTTTAACCTTGGCGGTCAAAATCGTCCGTCAGCCGAAGAAGATTGCCTTGATTGGCGCGCCGTCGAGCGCGGCCGCGTTTTTGGCAGGCAGCGAGAAGGCGCCCGCGGCATTAAGAGCCGCGGGGTTGGTCGAACGGCTGCAGAGCGCGGGCTACGAAGTGATCGATCATGGTGACTGCGCGCCGAGATTATTTGCGGACGATGACGAACACAAACGCGCGCGGAATTTGCCGGCAATCGTCGCGGGACTGAATGACCTGAAGGTTCGCGCCGAACTTGCCGTGAAAAGCGGCGCGCTCGTGCTGGTGCTTGGCGGAGATTGTGCGCAAGTCATCGGGCTTTTGACGGGCGTGCGCCGCTACTACAAACACGTCAACCTATTGTGGTTTGATCGCGACGCGGATTTGAACACGCCAGCCTCGACGCCTTCGGGGCGCATCGATGGAATGGTGGTGGCGCACGTGATCGGTAAGGGCGCTCCCGAGTTAGTGCGCTTTTTTGGAGAGTCGGCGCTGGTGCGCGAGCCGGATGTGACCCTCTTCGGAGTCGAGCGGCTCGATCCTCCTGAACAGGAATTCCTGAGCAAATCGCCGATGCGCCATATTGATGCGGCGGACATTCAAGCGAAAGGCGGAAGCTCCGCGGCCCGCGATGGACTCACTTACGTGCACGCCGACGCGCACGAATTTGTACTGCATCTCGATACGGACGTCATCGCGGTCGACGAATTTCCCGCTGTGAACGTGCCCGGCAGCGGCGGACTGCGGATGGCGGACGTGCGCGCGGCCCTCGCCGAATTTGCAAAACACAAAAATCTTCTCGGCCTGGTTGTGGCGCAATACAATCCCGACAAAGATCCCGACGGAAGCGGCGCAAAAAAGCTTGTCGATCTAGTGGTGGAGGCGCTCGCTGCGCGGCTCGAAGCGCCAGCGGCTCCCGCAACTTCTGGCACCGAGCCTCCTGCTGACACGTCCGAAGTATCTTCCTCAGGTTCGACCGCTTAGCTGTTCTTCGCGGCCGTTCTTCTCAGCTGTTCTTCTCGGCCGTTCCGCTTAGCGTTCCAATTCACCTCCCGTTCATCCTTATTTCCGCCACGGCTGGGGAGCTTGGTTGCGTGCGCCGGGCACGCTCGGGCACAGCATGCTGTGCCCCTACGAAGGATTCGGCGCGTTCGCGGCAGTTGCAGCGGGTTCGGCGCGTTTGCGATGATAGCGCGCGAGCCCAAGCCAGGTCAGGTTGAGACCGCAATTGAAAATATAATGCTCAGCTTCTGCGGGAGAGAGACGCTGGCCGATTTCCGCATTCGCGGCTGCAACGAATTTCTCCATCGCGGCGTTTTGATCCGGCGTGGAGCGCAGGATTTCTGCCGCGAGAGCAGCCCAGCGCTGCAAATTCCGGCGGTATTCCGCGATGTGCGCCACGGGATCGTTTGAGTAACCGAAGTGCGTTAGAAAAAGCCGCGCGGGATGTCGCTCCGCGATGGCGTCCAGCGAAGCATTCCAGATTTCCAGGTTGATGTCCGGCGGCGGCGCCAGCGGAACCGCGTACGGCTGGCCTTCGATGTGGAACCCCGTCGTGTCGCCGACAAACGCCGTCCCATCCGAAGAATCAAAATATGAGACGTGATGGTCAGCGTGCCCTGGCGTGAACGCGACGTCGAGTCTGCGGCTTCCGAGAGCGAGCGTTTCTCCCCCCTTGAGCATCCGCAAATTTCCAAAGGGTAAGGGAAGCGTTTCGCCAAACAAGTTTGAGAGTTGGCCGGGCCAAAGCCGTTCAGCGGAAGCAAGCAGCTTCGTCGGGTCCGCCATGTGCAGCATGCCCGCTTTGTGAACGTAAACTTCAAGGTTGGGGTTTTCTTTGATCAGTGCGCCGGTCGCGCCAGCATGGTCCAGATGAATATGGGTCAACAAAATGGCGTTCAAATCCGAAACGCCGATGCCGCGCGAATCCAAATGTTGTCGAAGCGCCGGAAGCGCCGAAGCGGGCCCGGGATCAAGAATCGCGCGATGTCCATCCGATTCCAGCAGCACCGCCGCAATCGACCGCGGCCTGCCCAACCAGTTCGTGTCCAAAATCGTCGTCGCAAGCATCGAGCCAGTAGTGTAACGCAGGAAGAAGCGAGCCGTGGATAGTGGGGAATGAGCAGTGGGTAGTGAAAGAGAAAGAGCGAAATTTGAAGGCGGGAGCCGGAAAGTCCGTCTGTTCGGGACGAGTCTGGTCCCCGCCCCCTCCCGGTTTTTTTGTAAGTGTTCATTCTAAAGGGGATAGTGGATAGTGGTGAGTAGTTAGTGGTTAGATTGCGGAAAGAGAAGATTTTAGCTTGAAGGATGTACCCCCACCCCGGGTGTTTTTTGTAAGAATGTGATTCGATGGGGGTTAGATGGTGGGGGTCTGCAAAGAATGTGATTCTAAAGGGGATAGAGACGAGGGAGCAGAAAGAGTTATAAGTGGACCCTTCGAGGCTCTGGGCAAGCATAAGGAATGGTAGTACGTTAGTTACTATTTGTCAATAGCGTTCTGTTTTACTGACTGATTCATTCGAACGGGAGGGGCGGATTCGAATGGGGTGAAGGGAAGTCGTGAGGTTTGAGGGAGTTGGAAGGGGGTGATGGGTTTGTTACGGCTGTGGAAATGTGTGGAAAAGTCCAAAGACCCAGGTTCAAACGACGAACCTGGGGCACCCTCCGCGTTGTTTTTGATTTGTGAGTGGGTGAAGTTTCCACGTGCGGTCGACGGGAGTTCGCAGATTCGGGAGCATCTCATCCGGGCCACCCGTCGAGACGTTAAGCACCGATTTGAAAACTTGTGGCTATTGAATCGTGATATTCAAAGCTGAGAAGTGCGAGAGTGTGCCGGTCTGTCCGACTACCTCCGAGAAGACGCTTCCAGTCACTCCTTGGTTCGTGGCAGCCGAGGTAGACGCTTGGTTCTTCGCATCTCCGATATATTGTGCAGTGACAGGATATAGACCTGGTGTGCCAAACTGGGTGGCGAGTGTTGCGGTGCCATTTACCAGTGTCCCTTGCCCGAGGGAGCCTCCGTTATACATGAAATTCACGGTCCCTGTGGGACTCCCCTGTCCAGCGACGGTCGCAGTCAACGTCACCTGCGTAAAAGGAGCAACTTTAGGTGCGCTTGTTGAAAGCGTGGTTGTGGTCGCGAATGGAGTAGGAACGCCGCCGCCCCCGCCCGAACTGCCTCCACCACAGCCCACAAATAAAGCTACGAGGCCTGCAGAGGCGAGTCCGAGCGCCGCTCGCAGCCGGTTCTTTTGTCCAGACCAGGTCAAAAGAAACAAAGCCGCCAAGCCGCTAAGCACCCCTCCAACCAGCGCTGCGTAACTTCCCGCGGCATACATCGATCCGGAGGGCCGCACTACGATAGCCGCGGTCTGCATCGCCTGATTGGAAGAATTCTGTGGAGCAATTGTTAGAGTAACGTTGGAGGAGGCGCCGTTAGCCAAGTTGACTGTAGATGGTTGGAAGTTGCAGACATATCCTGCAGGGAAAGGCGACCCGCAGCTCAGCGCAACGGGGCTTGATGCATTTGACGCCGGTGCAACCGTAAATGGCAGTGTCCCCGTTTGTCCAACGTTGATGACTACAGGTGAGGAGGGGACATTCAGAGAAAAATCCGGAATGTCCACTTGGATAGAAGCACTTGCATATGAGCCCAAAAAATTAGAGTCACCTGTGTACCTGGCGTTGATTCCTTCCGGACCCTGCGGGGTCAGAGTTACTAGTGCAGTCATGGTGGTGTTTCCATTCGCGTCGGTCGAGATGGTCGCTGGTATGGGAGCCGGAAGTTGGCTGAAGCCCGCTTGAAAAATGATGGAACCCGTTAGAGCGGGACTCTTGACGCTTGTAGTGACTGTTACTGTGACCGTAGTGCTTGAACCGTAAGGAATCTCGGCTGGAGCCACCGAAATACCGGTTGTCGTTGGGAAAAGCGCTGCGATCGTTACCGCGGGCGAGGTGGATCCAGCATAGTTCACGTCGCCGCTGTATTTCGCCGTAAGATTGTGGGATCCACCAGTGCTTAGGGTCACACTGCCGGTTACAAAGTAGGACGGCGTGCTGGTGCTCGTTGAGGGACGCCCAGTTACGGGAACGGGCGTGCCCAACTGCGTGGCTCCATCAAAGAAGGTCACTGTCCCCGTCGGCGCTATGCCGAAAGGTTCTAGTGAATTACCGCCCACGAAAACCTGGAATGCCGTTCCAACCGTGACGGCACTCTGCCACTGCCCAATCACAGAAGTGGTCTGTGCCTGCGCGACCACGAGAGCGTAGGTGCCGCTGCTCTTGCTGTAGCTGCTGTCGCCGCTGTAGCTTGCGGACAATACATGAGAACCGCCGGAAAGCTGAATAGGCTGGTCCTCTGTGTAGCCTGAGCTGTTGAGTGCAAAGCTTCCCCCATCAAGAGGCGTAGCAGTGCCGCCATTAACCGCATCCGTCCATGCAATTGTTCCACTCGGACAGTTCGGCGGAGTGCAAATTGGCTGCTGTGGGAATGACGACCCGGCAGTTGCGTTGCCGACATCGATGCGCGCGATGTACGGTGCGCCGTAAACCAGATTTGTGGGGGCGTTTCCCGTCTCGTGCCCTGTCGCGGGATCGAACACGGGAATGCTGATGATCGTTTTGCTCGTTTCAGGGGAAATGTTGACCGCTATGCCCGGCGCAGGCGAATCGCTTGCGCCGAACGTTCCGTCTCCCTGGTAATGCGCGGTTAAGTTGTATTGTCCGCCTGGCAAAACCACGCCCATTCCCGTCGCGCTTCCAGTGTTGTCCAGTGTTAACACGTCGAATCCCAGCGAAGGACCTGGAGAACTGGCTATCGGATTGGGTGTGGCCAGCAACGCTACTTGGCCTGAAGGCGTTCCGGCCGCGCCTTGTCCTGCGGCTACGGTGCTGGTGATATTTACCGGCGTGCCGTGTGTAATTCCGCTGATAGAAGTGGCGGCTTGCCCGTTGACAGCGGCGCTCAATGTCGTTGTTGAGGGCAGGGAAGTTACGGACGACCAATTTTTCACAAGGTTTGCCACGTTCACGGATCCAAGTCCGGTCGCCAAGTCGTAACCCGTGGTCGTCGAGTACGCCAGTGTCGGCGGATTCCCGGCGGTGACCAGAACTCCATTCCCGGAGGTCACGTTGCTATTGCTGCAATTCGGCGAGCCTGCTGCGCAAGGTACAGAGTTTGTGCCGGTGGTGCTGTTGGCCAGGGCGCTGTTGCCCCGCGTCACGTCGTAAAAAGTGCAAGCCGAAGAAGGGGTCGCTGAGGAATTGCAATTGAGTGCAGGAGTCGTATTCCACTGTTTTGCGAACAGTTGGTATAGAACATAATTTGCATTGCCCTGTCGCGGAGCCGGATTGTTCGCTGTCGCCTGGCTCTGGTTCACGAGCGCCATAATCCCGGCAAATGCCGGTGCGGAGGCGGATGTCCCTCCTATTCCCTGAAAGGTAAAACCGAGGTCGTTCAAATTGCACGAGCTAGTCCCGCTGGCGTCTCTTTGGCAAAGGATGTAAAAACTGGCGTCGAATCCGTTGCTGGCAAAGAGCGAAACATCGGGGACGTCGCGGTGGTTGTCCAGGGGCACTCCAGTACCTGTTTGCCAGGAAGGCTTGGGATAAATTGTGCTTGCGCCGCCGCTACCTGCCACGATGTTCAACGATCCCTGCGGCGCGGATGCTCCGCACCCGGTGATCCCTAATTGCGCGCAGGAATCGTTCCACGGAATCTCGGGAATGTAGCCAAGAGCCGAGGCTTGCGTCGTGGAATTGTTTGTTGCACTCCAGAATTGTGTCCACTTGTTGATCTGATCGAAATCCGTACCACCCACAGCCACGTTGAACGGGGTTGACGCAAATCCGCTGACGCCCAGTCCCTGAGTCGCGGTTTGCGCTGTATCAAAATTATCGCAGCCCGCTGAGCCGCCATCGCCGGCCGAGACCATGACGGTGATGCCCTGCGCGGCCGCCTGCTCCCACAGCGAATTGTGAAACTGATTGAGCGTTCCGATCTGCTGTTCGCATCCACCGAAACTCTCGCTCATCACTCCTGCGATATTGTTGTCGACGATGTACGTCGCGGACAGAAAGATACCGGCGGTTGCTTCGGTCGGCTCGGAAGTTACAAAATCTATCGTTGCCCCAGGGGCCACGGCACCAGCCCATTGCACGTCCAGATCGGACTCGCCTTCGCTGCCGTTGATGCCGGGATCCGGTCCGTTAAGAATGATGTTGGTCGACGAGAAATTCTGCGGCAGATTGAAGATGGTGCGGAAGTCGGTCACGTCAGCAACGTTAATGTTGGACTCTCCGACGATGGCGATAGTCTGCCCCGTCCCGTCAATCTTGGGAGTTCCGCTCAGCAGTGGCGCGCTGTTGTAGATTGTCGCGAAGTCCGCGGGCCCCAGCCCAAAGCAACCCGCCGGCCCACAATTCGGAAACGTAGTCAGCGGTCTCGTTTCGCCCGTTGTCTTCGAGCGAAAAAACGAACCCAAGGGTAGGACGTGCGATTTCACTGGGAAATTATTCAACGACACCACTCCCGCGACGACTGGTGCGAGAGCCGCAGGGATTTGGGGGTTGGCGGCGTTGGCCATGTGGGCCTCGCCATTCACGGCATAGTTGTGAATCTCGGTGTGAAACGCGCTGCGCACCTGCGCAGCGGTTCCCGAAAACTCGATCACCGTCCGACCGGCAGTGACGTTGCTGACCTGAAAGCCGTGCGACTGCACCCACCTTGTTATAGCCTCGATGTCCGCATCCGCGGGTCCAAATTGTTGGCCAAACTGCCCGGGTGTCAGCCATGCGTGGTAATTCGCCGAGGATTTGTTCTGCTGGTCATCGAGCAGCTTTTGCAGGGCGGCTTCCTGGTCCGGGCTGCGCTGCAAGAGAAGCAACATGCGGTGTAAGGCCTGGCCGTCGCTTACCGGCCCTTGATCGAATTCGGGCCGCGCGAGAGGGTGCACGTTTCCGCGCAGCACGACCAGGTTATTTTCATCGATCGCTTGTGTGATGCGCGCGGTGGGGCCGACTTGTTGCGCTGCACTTACGTCGGGCGTCTGCGCGTAGGCGTCCACATTCATTAAGACGCATGTGGCAATTGTTGCCGAAAGGGCAAGCACGCGAAGACCGGCTGGGGCAAATCTTCGATGGGATTTCATGACCACACTCCGGGATTGGCTAGCGGCAGATGTTGCTGTTTCCATCCTGGAAAACCATGGGGTGAATTCCGTAAATGGCCATCAGGTAACAACCTGAGGGAAACGGCTGACAGGACACCCTCGTTCGAGAATGGCTTGCGAAGTCGCATAGTCCGCCTCACGCAGCAGAACGATACGGTAACTTCTGTGGAGGTGCTTCGGGCCGCGGGACAGGAGGCCGGGCAACAACCGCGCTGTCTCGAAACGGAGAACTACAGAGCGCAAGCGCTCCGTAAGAGGCAGCTTCATCACAGCGAGTGGCGGCATCCTATCACAACGTTCGATAACTCACTAGATACTTACCGTGCGTAAAAAGCGCAGGGTTTCCAGGCCAGCGTCAATCCCGCGCCGGATCAAGTTTTCTTCCAGCCAAGGGGACGACTGGCGGCATCTTCGAGCGGTAGGCCTAGCGAATTCTTTCCCACTTTCCGGCCGCGAGAAAGGAAAGACTTGCAGATAATGGGAAACCTGGAATAGGCTAACGCCACCGCGTCCTGTAATTTCTTGGATTTTCTCCCGGGGTTGGGAAAAGTGGGGGAAGGTATCGGCGGTGTGGCGGCTAAAGGCAGACAGTTGGCCGCAATGAGTCCAAGCGAGTTTGTGGCTTCGCCGCAGGCATCGCTGCAATGGGGACAAAAACGAGTTGGGTTCCGAAACAGACAAATTAGGGAGACGAATCATGCGCAATTGGTGTGTGGCAGTAGCAGTCGGCGCTCTTCTGGCTTTGCCAGTGTGCGCCCAGCAGGCCCAGCCGAATGGGGACGGCGCGAGCGCCGCAGCGGCGGCGGCGGAGAAGAACGCCGCCAAAACGAATGTGGGAGACATCACGCCTGCTTCACGAAATCTTTTTGCGCTTCCGGAGTCTCCACGCCCGAAGCCGTTTCCGGATGGCGCCAAGTCGAGCGCCAAGTCGAGCGCCAAGTCGAGCGACGACACGGCGCCGGGGCAGCTGGTTCCCAAATTCGAAATCGCGGGCATGTTCGACTACGTGAATTTCAACCCAGGCGGCAGCTTCAACTCGTTCAACAATTACGGCGGATCGGGCTCCTTCACCTGGAACGCCTCGCGTTGGATCGGGCTCACCGAAGAACTCGGCGGATTGAGCTACGACCGTAACGTCAACGGTACTTCGATGCACGGCGGTATCACGACATTTTTGCTCGGTCCGCGCCTGAACCTGCGCAGATTCGACTACTTCGTTCCCTTCGCGGAATTCCTCCTGGGCGGCGCGCATGTCGGCCCGCCGATGACCGGCGACGCCAGCCAGACCGCTTTCACTCTGGCCGCTGGCGGCGGCGTGGATGTCGTCCTTTCGAGAAACATCGTGTGGCGCTTCGCGGAAATCGACTACCTGATGACCAATTTCTCGGGAGCTTCCGTCGGCGGAAACGCGCGGCAGGATAACCTGCGGCTCGCATCGGGAATCGTTCTGCGCTTTGGCTTGCCGCACGAAGCGCCTCCGGAGCCGGTGAATCACCCGCCAGTGGCCGCATGTACCGCGAATCCCACGTCGGTGTTTGCCGGTTCGGGAGACATTGTTGCCGTCCACGTAGACGCCAGCGATCCGGATAATGATCCGCTCACATACAGCTACACGGCGACCGGCGGCGCAGTGGATGGCTCCGGCCCGGACGCGCGCTGGAATTCCGGGAGCGCCGCGGCGGGCACCTACACCGTCACCGCCCAAGTCAGCGATGGCAAGGGCGGCACGGCGTCGTGCGCAACAGACATTAAGGTCGAACCGCGGCCGAATCGTCCGCCGACAGCTTCCTTGTCGGTGGAGCGCAGCCCCATTTTGCCGGGCGAACACACGGGAATCACCTGCACGGGCAGCGATCCGGACGGCGATCCGCTGACCTACAGCTACTCGGCTTCGGGAGGTCAGGTCACCGGCACAGGCCCGAACGCGACGTTTGACGCCACTGGCTTGCAGCCCGGAACGTACACGGTGAAGTGCACGGTGAATGATGGACGCGGCGGCACAGCCGATGCCTCGGGCAACGTCGAAGTCAAGGAACCTCCGCAGGTCCATCAGTTGGAACTCAAACTGGCTCTGCACAGCATCTACTTCCCGACGGCGCAGCCCACGGTGGCGAGGCCCACGGGTGGATTGCTGGCCAGCCAGGCGGTCACGCTCGACACTTTGGCTGCGGACTTCAAGCAGTATCTGACCTACCGGCCGGACGCCCACTTGATTCTGGGCGGCCACGCCGACATCCGCGGAGGCAAGGAGTACAACCAGCTTCTTTCCGAGCGGCGTGTCGAGCGCGCCAAGAGTTATTTGATCGAGAAGGGCGTTCCCGCCGATCACATCGACACGAAGGCGTATGGCGTGGACCAAAACATGACCGACGAACAGGTCAAGCAGCTTCTCGAGGAAGATCCGGACTTGACTCCGGCGGAAAAGCAGCAGTTCCTGAAAAACCTGGTGACCATTCGCCTGGCCAACAACCGGCGCGTGGACGTCACGCTCAGCACCACCGGCGAACAGTCCGTGCGGCGCTTCCCCTTCAACGCAAAGGATGCGTTGACGTTGATGAACAGAAAAGTTGAAGGTGGCGGGACTGGAAAAACGCCGGCAGCAAAACCGCCCGCGGCCAAGAAGCCGGCGCCAGCGCCCAAACCGTAATCGGGACACAAGCAGTACAGCCGTGGATTGCACGGCGCGGTTGCGGTTGATCAAGGCTAGGTGATTCGGCGCATCTGGCGATTTACAAAAACGGTTCGGCAAAACGGGCTCTCTCGAAAATCTCGGGGGAGCCCGTTTGCTTTTCTGGTACAGGCGATCAGAGGAAAGAGGAAGTCTCCCCCACGATTTGTGAGGAGGAGTTCCTCTCAAGGAGGAAAAGGGCATTACGGGGTGAATTTCCTTTGGTCGGATGCTTCCGGCCCGCCCGTACCGTGTACTCCGTTCCCGGAATGGAACTCCAGGCCATTCCGATTTGGTAAATTACTGAAACATAATAACTTAGCTTTCTACTCCGATTCTCCACAGGAAAATTTGGGCCCTTAGGAATTCCCGAATCCGAACTGACTAAAAAATGCTAATATAGCTAAGTTGTTGAATTATGAATCACTCGCGCCCGTTTTCCGGAATTGGTACTCAGTGTGCAATTAAAACCCGCACCAGTCTTCCGCGAGGTGAATGCAGATGAGCGAAGAAGCCGGAGGCCAACGAGCCCTTATCCCTATAAGTGTCCTCGTTGTGGAAGACGAAGAGAGCACTCGGAAACTCTGCGCCGATGTGGCCGAGTCTTGCGGCATGAAAGCTATCGTCGCGAGCAGTGTCGAAGAAGCGCTGCGGCGCCTGGAGACCAACGCCATCGACATCATTGTCACGGACCTGATTTTGCCGCCTTCGAGCGGCCTCGATCTTCTCAAACAAGTTCATGAGATGTACCCGCAGGTCGCCGTCGTGGTCCTGACGCAATTCGGCACCATCGATTCGGCCGTCGCGGCCACGCGCATGGGCGCGGTGGACTACGTCACCAAACCTTTTCATATCGAGGATCTCCGCGCGCGACTCGAGCGCGTCGCCCGCGATATGGACCTCGACCGCGAGAACCGGCTCTTGCGCGAGCAGCTGCGCTCCAAGCCCGGTTTCGGCGGAATGATTGGCGTTTCCGCGAAGATGCAGCGCGTATACAAAATGATCGAGAAAGTCAGCCAGCACGAATATCCCGTTTTGATCCTGGGCGAGAGCGGCACCGGCAAGGAACTGGTGGCCAAAAGCATTCACTATTCCGGTAAGCGCAAAGATCGTCCCTTTGCTCCCGTGGACTGTTCTTCGCTGGTGCCCACGCTCATCGAATCGGAACTCTTCGGCTACGTGAAGGGCGCGTTCACCGGCGCCATGCAATCGAAACAGGGCTTGCTCGAAGCGGCCCAGGGCGGAACTCTTTTCCTCGACGAAATCGGAGACATGCCCGTGGACCTGCAAGCCAAGCTTTTGCGCGCGTTGCAGGAACGCGAGGTGAAACCCGTCGGCTCGACCGAGCGCCGCCAAATCAATATCCGCATCATCGCCGCCACCAACCGCGACCTGGAGTTGGCTATCCGTAACGGCACGTTCCGCCAGGACCTTTATTTCCGCTTGAACGTTGTCCAGGTCAAGCTTCCGCCCTTGCGCGAGCGCAAGAGCGACATCCAGCTTCTGGTCATCTCGTTCCTCGAAAAATTCTCCGACCCGCACGGGCCCACGCGGACCATCTCCGACGACGCCATGCGCCGCCTGATCGCCCACGACTGGCCCGGCAACGTGCGCGAGCTCGAGAACGCCATCGAGCGCGCCGTGGCCCTGGGTTCCGGCCCTATTGTCCATGTAGGAGACTTGCCATCTCACCTGCACTATCCCACCAGCGAACGCGTCCCAGACAAGGACGAACTCCTGCCCATGGAGGAGCTGGAACGCAGAGCGATTCTCCGCACTCTCCGCGAAACCAACGGAGACAAGCTGGCAGCTGCCCGCATGCTCGGCATTGGAAAAACCACTCTCTACCGCAAGCTCAAGCAGTATCAATTGGAGCAAGCACAGGCATAGAGGGCGAGTCAGAAAGGTCCGCGCCAGGACACCCGGTTTTTTTCCGCCTGGATATTTCCAACAAAAAAATACCGCTTCTTCATCGGCCGGTCTTCCCCGGCGACCCTTGACAGGTCTTTTCCTCCGCCCCACCCGCAATTCCGAGCGTCCCCCGAAAAGCAGCCCCGGAATTCTTTCGCCAGGTCCACTCTGGGAACGAGGACGGCGCCAGTCTCAGCATGGGACGCTCGCGGCGCCCCCCTCCTCTGCCTGCTCCCGTAAAATGCTGATTCTACGAACATTGTGTAGGTTCACGGTTGGACCTATCTATGCATGTAGCTGTTCGCAAGGAGCCTGTCCTTGCCGGATTGTCCCTGGCACCTTTCCAGCGGCAACGGATACGAGGCGCAAAAAAATGTGGGCCTGGCGAAAAAAACAAGCGGAAGAACCTGACTGGCCAGGCGCGGCGCGCGCAGGTCTCGCTGGCGCGTCGCGCAAAGACCTGATGCGCGAAGCGCTTCACACACTCTCCCGGGATGGCCGCGCCGACCGCATCGGCGTCTGGCTGGAACCGGATTTGCTCCCTTGCCCGGATACGCTGGAAGCGGTTTGTTTCAGCGGCATGATCTGGGAACCCGGGGAAGAAGACGCGCCTCCTGACGAATGGCAGAAGTTGTCTCTCGAGCCTCCCCTGCCGCAGGAACTGCTCGCTTCCGGCAAGAGCGTCTACCAGGAACTCGATGCTTCTCAGGGCTTGCCCGCAAATCGGCTGATGATTGGGCCACTGGTGGGCTTGCGGCATGCGCTCTGGACTCCCATCGAGGGAAGAGGGCAGCTCCGCGGCGTTATTCTTACAGGTACGCGGAAAAAAAAGGCGGCCATGCCTCGCGAGCTGGCGGAATCCGTGGCCTCGGAACTCGCGCTTGCACTCGAGTACGTGCAGGAGCAGCGTCATGCCCGGGAACGTCTGGGAGACTTGCGCCTCTCTAAACAGATTCTTTCCGCTCTCAGCGGCGGCGCTTCTCCCGACACGGTTTTGTCCCAGGTTGTTGCCAGCTGCACCGAAAACCCGGCGGATCCGTCCGCGGCGGGCGCGTCCTTCGCCGTCATCGCACACCGTCCTGCGCCACTGCCGAACGCTTCCGGGTCCGCGGAGATGGACTTTGCCTGGGAGAGCGGCGACTCCGCATGGACGCGTGCGGTCGAGAGGGAACCCCTGGCAAGCCTGTGGAGGGGCGCACTCAAGGCGGGAAAAGTCCTGGGAGCGGATCCGCCCGCAAGCTGGTGCAAAGAAGGATTGGCCAGGCTCGTTGCTATTCCCCTCGTCTCCGGCGGAGAAACGTTAGGAGTGTTGGTCGCCGGCATCTCGCAGAAAACTTCTTCGCTGGCCACGCTAGAGCGCCTTGAACTGCGCGCTTCGCTGGCCGTCTCCGCGCTGGAGCGCCGTAGGCTTCGCGGGGAACAAATACGGCGCTCCGCCCGCCGCCAGGCGCTGCTGGAATTCAGCCCAGAGGCCACGGTTCTTCTCGATGGACGCGGCAACATTGCCGGCCTGAACCGCAGCGCAAAAGTTCTGCTCGAGGAATCCGTCGGCGAACGAACACCGGAATCCCCCGTTGGGCAATTCAGGCAGCCCTCCGCACAGAATCCGATCTGGGCTGTTGGCGGCCGTTTCGCAAATCTTTTCTGTGCGCGGGAGCAGCATCGCATTGAAGAATGGGCAGGCCGCGCTCTGGCTGGCGAGCGGGACAAAGCCATCGAAGTTCAGGAAATTTGCGAAGGGGAACTCGTCAATGGAGTCCTTGTGCGCCTCCACGCTCCCCTCTCCGCCGGGGACGACCTCGCCGCCGTGGTGCTCGGTCCAGAGGCGCCGCAAGAAGCCGCGCTGCAGCGCAACCGCACCGATGCGGAACTCCACAACGTCCTCGAATGGGTTGAAGAAGGAATCCTCCTTTTCGGCGCAAACCACGGCATCCGCGCGATGAACACGCGCTTCGCGCAAATCGCCGGGCTATCTCCCGAGCAGGCCGCGGCGTGCACCACACTGGACAGCCTGATTGCGCACCTGGCCGAGCGCGCCGCGGAACCGGAAAATTTTGCAAACCGCTGGCGCGAACTGGCCCGCGGCGCCGAAGGCGGCACGCGCGAAGAGCTGCAGTTGGCGCGGCCCGTCCCCCGCGTCCTCGAGCGCTCCGTACGCCCGATTTTGGACCGTGCTGGCCAACGCCTCGGCCGCGTCGAGATTTACCGCGACCTCACCGCTCAGCGCGTTTTTCAAGCCAAGCTGCTGCAAACGGAAAAACTCGCCGCCCTCGGACAAATGGTCACCGGCATCGCGCATGAACTGAGCAATCCCTTGACCAGCATTCTGGGCTATTCGCAGCGCCTCCTGGTCCGCAAAGACCTCGCTGGAGGGACTGAAGAGGCGCGTCAGATCTATGAGGAGGCCGAGCGGGCCGGCACCATCCTACGCCAGCTCCTGCTGAGCGCCAGAGAGGCGCGGCCGGAGCGCAAGCGCGTGGCTCTCAATCAAGTGGTGCAACGCGCCATGGATTTGCAACGCTTCGGATCGTCCTCGGAAAAAATCCGCATCGAGCTGGACCTCGATCCCACTCTTCCTTTCCTCACCGGCGACTCGGGCCAATTGCAGCAAGTACTTATGAATCTGATCGGCAACGCTCGCCAGGCCATTGTGCTGGAGGGAAAAGCCGGAACCATCCGGCTGCGCACGGCGCGGAGCGGCGCCAGCAGGATCATTCTGCAAGTCAGCGACGACGGTCCCGGCATTCCCCAAACGATTCTCGCGCGCATCTTCGATCCCTTCTTCACCACCAAGCCCGCGGGGGTGGGCACGGGTCTCGGCCTCGCCATTGTCCTCAGCGTGGTGCGCGAACACGGCGGCCAGGTAAGCGTATCGAGTCCGCCGGAGGGCGGCACCGTTTTCACTGTCGAACTTCCGTCCGCTGCAGAGTCCTCAATCGAACCAATCCGAAGTTCGCCGGAATCCGGCGAACAGCTTCCGCCGGTCACCGGCGGGTCTGAAGTTTCCAGGCATCATCCGCATGCGCTGCCGCAGCATGCGTTGCGCTCCAACCATCGCGGAACGCGTGTGCTGGTGGTCGAAGACGAGCCCACCGTGGCCCGGCTGATCGCCGACGTGCTCGAGGATGAAGGGCTGCACGTCGATGTGCTTCTGGACGGACGCGAAGCGCTCGATCGCGCGGCGCGCGAGCCTTTCGACCTGGTGATTTGCGACATGAAAATGCCCGGACTGGACGGCCAGAATTTCTACCAGTCGCTGGCACGCACGCGGAATCCGCTTCAGGAAAGGTTTTTGTTCGTGACCGGAGACGTGATTGCCCAGCAAACCCACGATTTCCTCGCGCGAAACCGGCTTCCTCATGTTGCGAAACCTTTCCGCGTCGAGGAACTGACGGAGAAAGTCTTCAGCCTTCTGGAAAGCCAGCTTGCGCGCGGAGAACGCGCCGCGGCCGCCAGGAAAGGCCATTGAGCCCATTAATTAATTTAGAGGAATGGATGACGACATGACCCCTCGGGAACACTCGATTCTTCTCGTAAGCGATGACGCGGCGCTGCGCGCCACGGCGCGCCACGAACTCGAAACCATCGATGAGCGGCGTCAAATTTCATCGGTGGGCACTTTGGAAGCCGCGCGCCGCATCGTCGAGGACGCGGCGCCCGCCGTGATTCTGCTCACGGAAACAGCGCAGACCCTGGGAGCTGGCAAACCGCACGAACGCCCCGAGCGCCTGGATGTGGCCGTTTCCTCGCTGGCCACCTACGCTCCGGTCGTGGTGATTGGAGACGCCCAACATCAGACGGAACTCTCCGGCCTGGTGGCCGCCGGCAGCGCGGATTATGTCGTGCGCACGGGCGGGTGCCTGACGGTGGCGCTTGGTCTGGTCGAACGGCGGCTGCGCAAAGCTCAGCATGACGCCCGCCCACAGCCCGCTCCCGAAGCATCGCTCGAGGGGCCGCGCAAGGATGCCTTGGTGGCGCTAGACCGCGAAGATTTCGGCGAAGTGCTGCGGCACGAATTGAACAACCCGCTTACCGGAATTCTCGGCAACGCCGAGCTGCTGCTCTCCGAAATTCAGCGGAAGAGCGACGGCCGCTTGCCGCAGGGCGCTCCTCAGCGGCTCGAAACCATTGCCTCGCTGGCGGTTCGCTTGCGCGAATCCGTGCGCCGTCTCAGTACGGAATGGAAGTCGCGCGAACATCCCGCGCATTCGCCTCAGCCCTGAGGACGCAAATTGTTTTTCTTTTCCTTAAGAGCCAGTGGAGGAGTAACGGCGAAGGCCGATGCGCCACGCCGTGACGGCGAGCGCGAAGGTGGCGGCGGCAACGAGAGGAATCAAAAAAGCGTAGATGCGAAATTCAGGGCGGCCGAGAAGGCGCGAGGCTGGATAGAACGTGGCGAAGCCGAACGGAATGATCCAGCTCAGAAGGAATTGGATGTAGCTGGAATAGATGGAGAGCGGATAACGGCCGAAGGCAAGAAGATTCCAAAAGGGGGGATGAATGCCGATGCGGTCCTCAAACCAGAACGAAAAGGTGGAGAGAAAGAGGAAGACGGAGATGTAGATGAGGCCGCCGCAAAGCGCAAAGCACGCGAGGAGGAAAACATCGAGTACGTGCCAGGGATAGTGAAGCCGCCGCGCCGCCCAGACAACGACGATCAGGCCGACGACAACTTCCTGCAAGGACTCGATGCGGAAGGCGTCAAAGACTACCTGGAACAGGGAAGAGAGCGGGCGAAGAAGAACGCGGTCGAATTTTCCTTCCATGATGTAGGTGGCGCCGAATTCGTAGAGGTTGAGCGAAAAAACATTGAAGAGCCCAAACGGAATAAGCGAAAAACCGTAGAGGAAGATGACCTCTTCCATGCGCCAGTTGGCGAGCGTTGGGACCCTCTTGAAGAGAACGTAGACAAACCCAAGTGAGAAAATAGTGGCGGCCATGGAAGTGGCCGCGGAAATGAAAAAATCGCCGCGATAGCTGACGCGCACTTTTGCGTACTGGGTGAAATAAGCCAGCAACAGCCCAAAATGGCGTTTTGCGCTAGACCAAATGTGACCAACCGGCATGTTCATAGACAAATCGAGAATTCGTCAGACGAGTACGAACTCAAGTCTCCCTCTGAGTCAAATCTGAAGTTCATCTGCACGTCTATTCGGCAGACAATCGTGTTCTCTGCTCCTCGAATCCTCGCGCCCACCTGCCCAGGCTCAGGATAGACTTCCCATCTCTGGGCGGTGACGTAGTCCACAACTTTTGCCCTGGGCGAACCCAACGGAAGGTCCCGCTGAACCATCGCATCTAACTTCATCTTGGCCGTCCTGCGTGAAAGGTGCTTGACGATGATTGGACCGCCGCCCACGAGGCCGATCAAAACGAGACCAACGACGGAGAGCCAGATTGTTCTTGAATGCCGATTCATGTCAGCCGCCGTGGATGGTGATTTTTCTCGTCGCGCGGATCCACCAGAGATGGCCGAGGAAAAGTAACGCGGCGACCCAGAAGTATTCGATGGTGAGGAGGCGAAGCGTTTGGGCGAGGGAGAGACGGCCGAGATAGATTTGCAGCGGCGTATTGGCAATGTGCTCGAAGGGAAGCCACGAAGAGATGATCTGCAGAGGGCGCGGAAAAAAACTGAGTGGAATGAGCAAGCCGCTTAAGAGCTCGATGAGCCAGAATTTCGCGCGGATTAGCGCCAGGATGGACGTGAGCGGAATGGCGCACGTCCCGATGATGAAATTGAGCGCGCCCATGATGAAAAAACTGCCGATGGCGGCGACGAGGAAAAGCGCGAAATTCAGTTTCGAGGCCGGCGGAAGCACTGGAAAGAGAAGAGTGACGATGATCGCCGTGGGCGCGGTGAGAAGGATGAGGCGGAACGCGGATTCGCCCATGGCGCGTGCGAGCCACATGCCCTGGACTGAGACGGGCTTGATGAAGTCCATGGCGATTTTGCCGTCGATCACTTCGTAAGCCATTTCCTGATCGATAGTGCTCCAGTAGAAGGAGCGGAGAATCCAGCCAGCGCTAACGTAGGTGAGAATTTGCGGCAGCGAAAAACCGGCGATGGGGCCAGTAGCGTTGGCGAAGACCGCGCGCCAAATGAAAAAGTACACGGTGACGTTGATGAGGTAAGTGATGATCCCCGTGTAGTAGCGCAAACGAAACGCGAGAATGTTGACGAAGCCGATGCGAACGAATTCGGCGTAAACCTTCAGCCCGGCTAGCGGCGATGGCTTGCGAACTGGAAGCGGAAGTGTTTGTGTTGCGGCCATTTGCTTGTTCTTGCCGATGTTCTACCGTTTCTCCACGCGCGTTACTTAGCCACCGGCAAAGCATTTTTCTCTTCGGGTTGGCACAAACTCATTTCGGCTTCGCCGGAATAGATGCGCTTGATGATTTCTTCGATGGGTTCGTCTTCGATGACGAAGTCGCGGACGTCTACTGCCGCGAGAATCTGGCGGATCAAATCGCTCGAAGAGACGCGAGCGCGGTCGAAGCGCAGGCGGCAGGTCATTTCATCAAGGCGTTCGAGATGCAGCGTGCTGGTGCCGCCGTCGCCATTGGGCGCGAGCGCGGGGAGATTTCGCTCAAACGCAGCGAGGCGGGCGCTTTGATCGCCGTCGCGAAGAATGAATTTGATTTGCTTGGTGCGGAGGAATTGTTCTTTCAAGCGGGAGAGCGGGCCGTCGTAGAGGACGGTGCCGCGGTCGATGATCATGATGCGGCGGCAGAGTTCTTCGATGTCGTCGAGATCGTGGGTGGTGAGAAGTACCGTGGTTTTGTAGCGCTGGTTGATGGCGCGGAGAAATTGGCGAATGTGATCCTTGGCGACGACGTCGAGGCCGATGGTGGGCTCATCGAGAAAAAGAATTGGCGGATTGTGCAGCAGCGCGGCGGCAAGATCGCAGCGCATGCGCTGGCCGAGAGAGAGTTTGCGCACGGGCACGTCGAGCAGTTCGGTCAAGCCGAGGACTTGATTGAAAAGTTCCATGCGCTCATCGTAGTCGCGCTGCGAAACGTCGTAGATGCGACGCAAGAGTTTGAAAGATTCGATGGCGGCGATGTCCCACCAAAGTTGCGTGCGCTGGCCGAAGACGACGCCGATGGTTTTTACGTAGGCGGCACGCTGGCGCCAGGGGACAAAACCATTCGAGAGGATTTCGCCCGATGTCGGTACGAGAATGCCGGTGAGCATTTTGATCGTGGTGGATTTGCCGGCGCCGTTGGGGCCGATGTAGCCGACCATTTCGCCGCGGCCGATTTCAAAATTTATGTTTTCAACGGCTTTGACGGTTTGGTATTCGCGATGAAAAAGATTCTGCAGGCCGCCGAGGATGCCTTCGCGCCTGCGGAAACTGCGGTAGTGCTTGGAGAGGGCGTGGACCGAGATTAGGGAAGCGTCCGGCATGAATTAATAATTTTAGCACGCGTGGGAGAAAAGACCGGCGCGAGAGCTTGTTGGTGCGAGTGACTCACTTTGACGTAGAGATTTTTGCTCCTGCAACTGTGTTACTTAAATTTGACGAAAGCGGCGACAGGCTAAAAGCCTGTCCCACACGGCTTAATTTGCAAAAACCGCACAGACATGAGTGTCTGTGCTACCTCGCTATTGGACGGACTTGGACTGGGCAACGTTAGCGTAGAAATCGAGAACGCGGCGCTGGAACTCGACGGGTTGGAAGCCGAGGGCGGCGGTGTGGAAGGCGCCGGGGACTTCCCACAATTGCTTGGGGCCGCGAGCTGCTGTGTAGATGCGCTCCGTGTGGCGGCAGGGGAGGGCTTCGTCTTTTTCGTCGCAGATGAGAAGCACGGGGAACGCGCGGGCGGCGACGGCTTTTTCGGGAGAGACTTCGGCGACGGGAAGGCCGGTTAATTTTTCGCCGCGATAGAGAAGCATCCAGCTAAAGGGCGCGAAGAGCGTTTTGCCGAGGATAGGAGAACGGCGTAGGCCAGCGTAATCGTAAGAGGCCTCGCGCAACGTGGCGAAAGAGGCTTCGGCGACAACGGCTTCGATGCGAGGATCAACCGCGGCGGATTGCAACGCGATGCCCGCGCCCATGGATTCGCCCAGCGCGAATATGTGAAAGGGCGGGCCACTCCAGACGGGGAGTGAGTGAAGCAGTTTGTGGGTATCAACCTCATTTTCCAGTCTCACGGTCCCTTTGCCTGAGCGCACTTGCTCGTCGACGTATCGACTACGCTCCGAAAGGATCAGCGCGTCGATGATGGCGCGGGTGTCGTTGCGTTCGAGCCAGCCGTAGGTGGCGATGGGGCCATCGCTGGCGCCGTGGGCGCGGGCGTCCATCATGACGACGCTGTAACCGGCGTGAAGCAGAAATTCGGAGTGGCTAACCACGCCGACGCGGTTGTCGGCGACGCCGTGGAAGAGAAAGACCCAGTTGCCGTTGGGATGATCGGGGCGGACGATCCAGCCGCGGAGGAGGATGCCGTCGGGAGCGCGGACGTTGAAGTCTTCGCGGTGGCCACCAGAGTGGGCGAAGGAGGCGTCGGCTTCGCGAATCAGATCGGGTGTGAGTTCGCGACGGATGGGATGGAGAAAGCCGGGGGCTACGAGCCAGCCGGCGATGCCTGCCAGGATCGGGGGCAAGAGGAGGAGGATCAATAAGATACGGATGAGGCGGCGGCGTAGGGTCATCGACGTGGTCTTAGTTAATATACGAGAAAACGAAGGGGCCCGTTCGGGGCCAATCGAGGAAGTGTGACATGAATGCCACCCGGTCGACTCTGATAGGGATGGGCGTGGTTCGTGCCCCCTTCTGTACGCGGCCCCCCTCCCACTTTTCTTGTAAGTGTTGCATGTAAAGGATTTAGCTTTTCTGTAAAGCCTTTAGAATCAGCCCTTACGGAGGCCCTGTAAGCATTGATTTTAAAAGACTTGCGAGTAAACATAATGCATTGCCGGAGTCCGTTATTTGCGGTGCTGGGGCTCCGCCGCGACGAGCGAGACGAGCCTGGCGCGCTGAGAAAAACCACAGGGCTCCACCCTGCACTACATTTGCCGGCTGGGGTGCATGCTGAGATTTGGCGAATAAGCGAGAAGCGCACAGGCTGAAGCCTGCGCCACCAAAACAAAAACGGCAGCCTGTGGCTGCCGTTCTCGAGAATTTCCCTAGCTCCAACGATACTACGGCTGGCTTGCGGGTTCAAGGGACAAATTGGCCTGTAACGAGCGGAGCTCAACTTGCCGCCGATTACGCGGCTTGGGTCTTAGCCGTCGCACACTTCGGTTTTACTTACTGGAAAGGGCGAATTGGTTGCCGTCGGGGTCTTTGAAGACGCTGCTGGAGCCCCATTCTTCGGTTTTGGGCTCGGAGGTGAATTGGACGCCTTTGGATTTTAGGATTTTGGCGGTGGCGAAGAGGTCGTCGCACCAGAAGGCGATGGACTGGAATTGGCCGATGCGGTCTTCGTGTCCTTCGGGGGTGAAGAGCGCGAGGCCGGTTGGCGCGCCGGGAATGGAAAGCTCAATCCAGCGCTGGGTCTTTGTGTAGGGCTGATCGGTGACGACTTTGAAGCCGAGGGCTTCGGTGAAGAACTTCAGCGAAACATCCTGATTGCGAACGGGAATGCTGATGAACTTGATGCCGCGAATCATGCGAGCCTCCTGGATGAAACCTTCGAGAAGATAACTTGTGGCGTTTTGGGATTGCAATCAGGCAGGCGTTGCTATAGGAATGGTTGGTATAGCTATGATTTCCCTGGATGACTACGTTTTCGATGTGTTGATGCGGGACCTGGTGGGGCATGACCGGAGGCCGGTTTGTTTTTTGGTGTATGTGTGGCTGGCGGCGGAATCGAAGCGGCGTGGTGGGGCGGTGGAGATCAGTTATCGGGAGTTGGCGGAGAGCATTGGGGTGTCGAAGAGTTCGGTGCAGGGGGCGGTGGGGTGGTTGGTTAGGAGGAAATTGATTGAGGTGAGAAAGAGTAGTGTGACGGCGACGCCTTGTTATGCGGTGTTGAGTCCGTGGCGAAAAATTGGCCAAACAGAAAAGACAAAGCGCGATCGCCTGCGCGGATGAATTGTGCTGAGGTGTGACGAGTCAAGGCTGTGGGGGCGGAAGATCAGGTCGAACCAGGGTTGCCAGGTTTTGCCTGCGTCGAGGGAGGTGACGGCGGTTTCGCGGACGCCGCCATCTACGGGCTTCCAGGTGCCACGGACTTGGCGTGGCTGGCCGGTGGGAGTGAGATCGGAACCGGAAAGGACCATTTCGCCGGATTTGAATTGGCCTTCGATGACGAGCAATTCGCCGCGATTGGTGACCCAGGTTTGATGCCAGAGTTTGCGGGAGGCGTCGTAGATGCTGAAGCTTTGGCCTTTGTGGCCGTTCGCGCCTTGGTAGTCTTCGCGGAGGACACAACCTTCCAGAATGCGATCTACGCGGATGCGCGCGTCTTTGACGGAGCTGCCGATTTCGAAGGAGTCCCAATCGCCGAGCCAGAAATCGAATTGGTGGTACTCAGGAGCGGAGCAGGGCGCGGGTTTTGGAGCTTGAGCGGCTCGTAATAGAAAAGATGGAATGAGTTGTGCCGCCAAGAAAGAGATTACGAGAAGTGCCGCAAGAGGTTTCATAGAGGGCTCCATTCTAATTCAGTCGCTGGCGGATATTATTCCAAAGAGTTGAAAGTTAGTGTTCGTGGCGCGTGAAGAGGGCGGGGCAAGCCCCGCCCTTACAGGACTCCGCGGGTGAGTTGTGCGATGCGACGCCGCGCGAAGCCGTCAATCATAGGATGGGTGCAGGCGGGGGTGTGTCGGGGTGTGTGTTGCTTTCGCCTGCACCCATCGTGGGGTAAAACAAGACCAAGTTTATTGGCGCAAGCGCCGCCCTCCTGCGTTGTTACTTCGTGCGCGCCGCTTGGTAACACGATGCAGAGTGACGTTGATTGTCACGTTCACTGGGTCATTCCTTTTCTAGGGGCTTTTCTAGCGGCAGGCGGAAGCGGCCGATGTTGACGTGCTGGCGGATCTGCTGCTGGACAGTATCTGGAACGATGACCTGCTGCGTGTCGCTATAGGCCACAGGGTCGCCGGGATCGCAGGGAACCAACAAGACCGCGTGCGCAACGCTTGTGACGACGCCATTGGTGACGACGTTGGCTTGCGCGGCGATCTCGCCGCGATCATTGATTCCACCCGTGGAAGATATGTCCCAATTGGCACTGGCGGAGCCGATGAGGGAATTCAGGGCAGTCATGGTTCCATTTTCGTAGATGAAGGCGCGCGGGTTGTCGAAGAAAAAGTCGGAAAAGGAAACGCCGACGATCTGATTTTCGTCGTTTATGTCCGTGGCTTCGCTCATGGCGTCTCCAGGCAATGTGCCAAGGCTCTGCATGCCATGCTCTTTCGTCCAGATAAAAGCCAAAAACCGGAACTGGAGCTGGCCGCCGATGACGTCGTTCGGGCCGTTTGCGAATCCGGCGATCACGCCACGATTATTAATGGCGCCCGGCGTGTTCCAGCCGTGGCCTCCGAGGTTACCGAGGTCGATGGGCTTGCCGTTTTCCCAGAGCAGGGCATGAATGGCGGTGTAGGCGCCGATGGCAACGTCGCATTGTCCGGAGATGCCGACCGCCTGGCCTAAATCATTGATGGCGGTGGCGGCTCCATCAGGATCGCCCGGAAAGGGAGGAAGTTCGCGCACGTGCCAATGGCCGCTCCAGTCGCGTTCCCAGAGGGTTGCTTCAAACTGCAGAAATTGCGTGGCTCCAGGACTCGGAGGCGCGCAGGTGGAGTCATGGACACTTTTCTCCGCCCACCCAACGATCTGGCCAAGATTGTTGTCGCCTGCGCTGATGGAATTGTTGCCGCCGAGTCCGGGAAGCTGCGTCATGCGGCCGCCCTGCCACGCGAAAGCGACGCAGGAATTGCCGCTGACCAAGCCGAATGCCGGACAAGAAAAGTTCTCGTTGAGCGGATCGTGCACGCCGTTTTCTGTTACGCCGGAGATTAAGCCGAAATTGTTTTTGACGGGCCACGCGACATCGCTGCTGGGGCCGCCGAGTGTCCCGAGGGAGATTTGCAGACCATTGTGCCAGAGCGTGGCAAGCAGGACGCCGCTAGAGTCGATCGAGAAGCCTGTAACCCAGCCAATGTTGTTGATGGCATTGCCGGCGCTGACCGGTCCGCCAAGCGTGCCGAGATCCACTACGCGGTAATGGGTTGGCTGTGAAGCGGGATTGTCTTGCGCGCGGAGTCGAGCAGAAACCGCAAGCGCGGCGAATAAGATTGCTGCGGCGAGAGTTGCGGAAATTTTGAGCTGCATGTTACCTCCAATGGATTTTTTTGCTGCCGAGCAACTGAGCGAAGGGTCGCGTCTTTGAGTGCCCTCTCCTGGAACGCGACGTTGCCTTGGGACTGGGCAAGCCGGCCCGGCGAATCGAGCTGCAACCGTTGGAAAAGAACATAGATTTGTTTGGGGAGAAGAGTTGGACGTTGGCGGACCTTGCTCGGCGGAAAGATGGACGTTTGCGGACGCGGCTCTTGCGCGGCGGAGACGCTGCAAGGGCGTGGGAAGACGCGAACGCAAAGGAGCGTTTAGAGCGTGGTCCGAAAACGTCCAACTTCGAGGGCAGGATAGATTAGGCTAGACGCGTGAAGCGATGAAACTAGACCTACTGGTTTGCAAGCGGGCGAGACTTTCGCGCGACGCGCGATTCGATGGGAAATTTTTTATCGGCGTGGTGGGGAGCATGGTGTATTGCCGGCCGATTTGCCCCGCTCCGACGGCGAAAGAAAAAAATTGCAAGTACTTCGCGACCGCGGCAGCCGCGGCGGAGGCGGGATTCCGGCCGTGCTTGCGATGCAGGCCGGAGAGTTCGCCAGGGACGCCGGCGTGGCAGGGAACTTCGAACACGGTTTCGCGGGCGTTGAAGCTGATTGGCGAGAGTGGCTTGGAGGACGGCGGTATGGAGACGCTCGCGGAGCGGTTGGGAATTGGAACGCGGCATTTGCGGCGATTGTTTCTGAAACATTTGGGAGCGACTCCGAGCGCGGTGGCTCGCACGCGGCGGCTGCACTTTGCGAAGAAGCTGATTGATGAGACGAGTCTGCCGATGAGCCACATTGCGATTGCTTCGGGATTTGGGTGCGTGCGGCGATTCAATGCCGCGATTCGAACGACGTATAAGCGGACGCCGACGCACATTCGTCGAATTGCACTGAAGAGGGAGCGGCTGCCGGAAGATCAGTATTTGTTTCGACTGGGATTTCGGCCACCCTTCGACTGGGCGGGGACGTTGGGATTCCTGGCGCCGCGAGCGATACCGGGAGTGGAGCTTGTGGAAGGCGAGTGTTACAGGCGAACCATTCTCTTGAATGGCCAGGAGGGATATTTTGAGGCGTCGCTGGACAAGAGCGGGCTGGCGCTTTCGGTGCGGATTCAGTTTGGTGATTCGCGCACGCTATTTGTGATTATCGAGCGGATTCGCAGGATGTTTGATTTGAGCGCGGATTGGCAGACGATTGCGGCGAGACTGAGAAAGGACCCGGCGTTGGCGCGGAGAATTGAGGCGAGTCCGGGGCTGCGAGTGCCGGGATGCTGGGACGGGTTCGAGCTGGGTGTGCGGGCGATTCTTGGGCAACAGGTAACGGTCAAAGGGGCGACGACATTGGCGGGACGGTTGGCGAGAGCGTTCGGGCGGCCAACTTCGGCGGCGAGCGGGCTGACACATTACTTTCCGCGGCCGGAGGTCCTGGCGGAGGCAAAGCTAACCAGCATCGGATTGCCCGGGGCACGAGCGGAGACCATTCGCGCGTTCGCTCGAGCGGTGCGCGACCGGAAAATAAATTTTGAGGGGATCGTGGAAACGGAGGATTTTCTGAAGCGGCTTTGCGAAATTCCGGGGATTGGGACGTGGACGGCGCAGTATGTGGCTATGCGGGCTCTGGGGGAGCCGGACGCGCTGCCTAGCGGGGATCTTGGATTGGTTCGGGCGCTGGGATTAAGGGGAGCGCGTGAACTGGAGATGCGTTCGCAGGTTTGGCGGCCGTGGCGGGGTTATGCGGCGATGTATTTGTGGAATGTGCCGGAACAGAACGGCGTTCATGGGAGGAAGGCTTTGATTTCTGCGAAGAAGAAAATGATTGGCGGGAAGGGAGATTCGGGAGAGTTGATGACCGTGGCTGTTTAGGACGTAGATTCACTTAAGAGATTGCGATCGTGCCGAGATGGGGCGCAATGAATTGCGCCCCTACAGGCAAGAAGTTAGGAGCGGAAGAGGACGGATTCGCGCTGGAAAGTTTTGACGGCGATGAAGATGGCGACGGCGGCGTAGACGCAGGACGAACCAAAAATCAGCGCCATCCAGTTCCAGTGATAGGTGCCAGTCATTATTTCCTTACAGACGAGACTGGTGCTTAGGATGGGGACGAGAGCCAGTTTGGGCGTCAGTTCAACGCCGGGTAATAGAGAAGCAACGGCAGGAATGACCACCAGGAAGGTCATGGGCGTCAGGTAGCTCTGGGCTTCCTTATAAGTTTTGGCGAAGAGCGCGATGGTCATCAAGACGGCCGAAAAGAGCACGGCCAGAGGTAGAGCCATCAGGAAAACAGAAAGCACGGCTTTGGGTCCTAGCTGAAAAAGGAGCTGTACGGCTTCGCCGCGGCCTCCCGAGGAACCACCGAAGTGACGTATTAGTGAAAAAGAAACGCCCATGGAGAGGACCGAGAGCGAAGCAGTGGCGAGCGCGGCGGAAAGCACAAGACAGAATTTTCCCAGGACCAAGTAAAGCCGAGGTATGGGGCTGGAAAGAATAGTTTCCATGGTGCCACGCTCTTTTTCGCCAGCGGTCAGGTCGATGGCGGGATATATCGCGCCCGTCATGCAAAGGAGGATGACCATGTAACCGATGAAACCACCGAAGGTTGCTCCGCCAACTTTTTCGGGGGGGGCGATGTTCTGCTTTTTGGTCTCGAAGGGCGAAATCAGCGACACTGGGAGATTCTTAGCTTCAAGACGTTTTTTGATCACCTCATCGCGGTAATCCTTCAGGGATTTTTCGGCGTGGTCAGCGCCAAACTCGGACTTGATCTCGCCTTCGTAGTAGTCGATCTGAACTGCCACAGGAGTAGCCTTTTCGAGCGAGGCCTGAAAGCCCTCAGGAATTTCCACTGCCGCGCGAATTTGTTTTTCCGAGATTTGGTCCTTCCAATTGGGGGCATACGGTACAACTTCGATTTCTTTGTTGGCTCGCAAGGCTGCGACCACAGCGGGCGAGTCCTCGCCGTGGATGATCATTACTTTGGGAACGTCTTTTCTAGCCTGACCGATTAACGCACTGGAGAGAGAAATCATGCCGCCGATGAGGATGGGGAAGGCAAGCAGAGGGACGAGGACTGTGGAGATGAGGGTGCGGCGGTCGCGGAGCCACTCGGTGAGTTCCTTGCGATAGACGACGCCTATGGCGTGAAGATTCATGACGATTAGGCCTCCGCGTTGGCGAGCGGGCCAACGACCTTGACGATGATTTCTTCGAGATTGTGTTCGCTGTGTTTTGCGCGGAGTTCGGCGAGCGTGCCTTCCTCGAGGAGTTTGCCGTCGTGGATGATGCCGATGTGATCGCAGAGGCGCTCGACTTCACTCATGATGTGCGTGGAGAAGATGACGGTTTTGCCGCGGTCGCGGCAGTCGGCGATGAAGCCGATGATGGTGCGGGCGGTCATGACGTCGAGACCGGTGGTGGGTTCGTCGAAGATCATGACGGGGGGATCATGGACGAGGGTGCGAGCGATGGAGGTTTTTTGCTTCATGCCGGTGGAGAGTTTGTCGCAGCGGCGGTCGCTGAAACTGTTCATGTCGAGGCGAGTGAAGATGTCGTCGGTGCGCTTTTTTAGGGTGGCTTCGTCGAGACCGTTTAGGCGGCCGAAGTATTCGACCATTTCCTGGGCGGTGAGGCGAGGATAGAGAGCGGTTGCGGTCGAGAGGAAACCGACGTTAGCGCGGACTTTTTCGGGGTGTTCGACGACGTCGAAGCCGTTGACGATGGCGGTGCCGTCGGTGGGCTCGAGGATGGTGGCGAGCATGCGGAGAGTGGTGGTTTTGCCAGCGCCGTTGGCGCCGAGAAGGCCGTAAATTTTGCCCGGCTGGCAGGTGAAGCTGACGTTATCGACGGCGCGAATTTCGCCGCGCTTCTTGTCTTGGAAGCGCTTGGACAGGGAACGGGCTTCAATCATGAATGGAACCCTCGCTTGCAGCAATCGAAAGACAGGGTAGTAAGGCTTCTGAGTCTACTACGGAAGGGAATGGGAAAAATTTCACTTGCGTGAAAAGCAGCGCGGGCGGCGCATCCTGGGGGGCGGGCGGCGCATCTGTATTGTATTGGAGATGAGACACTTATTAGGAACGGTGGTGGAGAAAGCTGCTTGGCTATTGTTAGAATGAAACACCGCGGGGCATTCCGGACGTAGGGCACAAAGCCACGGACAAGATTGAAGAAGGCCTTGGGGCGGCAGGGCGTGCGTGTGTTACTGCGAGCCAGGCCAGGGACTGTTTGGAATAGGAGAGCATGGATCGGAAACTGCGAAACCGGATCGTGATTTTGTTGCTGCTGGCGTGCGGCCTGGCGCCTTTGTTGGTGTGGCTGAGCGGGAGAAAGCCGGCGGCGAAAATCTCTGCAATGACGCCTACCAGGGAGAATCTGGTGTCGTCGATCAGCAGCAACGGGAAGGTGGAGCCGATTTCGCCGTATGTGATGCGGGCGCAGCTGGATACGTTTGTGAAAAAGATTTATGTGACGGAAGGGCAGACGGTGAAGAAAGGGCAGCTTTTGCTGGAGTTGAACGTGAAGGATGTGACAGCGCAGCTGGCGGAGACGCGGTCGAAACTTTTACGTGCGCAAGACGATTTGCGGGCCGCGAAAGCAGGCGGAAAAGCGGACCAAGCTGCGAAGATTGCCGCCGACTTGGCCAATGCAGAGGCGGCAAGCGACCGTTTGCAGAAGAATCATGATTCGCTGACGCGGCTGGCGGCGGGGCAAGCGGCTACGAAAGAAGATCTTGCGGCGAACGAGCAGGCGCTGGCAAACGCGAAGGCCGAAGTTACGCGTTTGCTGGCGGTGAAGCAGGAGTTCGACAGGCAGGCCAGGCTGGACGCGGAACGCGGGGAGTTGCAGGTACAACAGACACTGAGCGAAATGGCGGCGCTCGAGGACAAGGTGAACAACGGGAGAATATCGGCGCCTGCGGATGGGACACTCTATGCTCTGGGCAGAAATGCGGCCGCGCTGCCGTTGAAAGCAGGGGACTACGTGAAGATGGGGGATCTGCTGGCGGAGATGGCGGATTTGCATAAGGTGCGAGTACGAGCGTTCATCGACGAGCCGGACCTGGGGGCGCTCGAAGAGGGCGAACCTGTCCTCATCACGTGGGACGCATATCCGAACCGGAGCTGGGTGGGGAAAACGGAGATCATTCCGAAGCAAGTGGTGCCGCACGGAACGCGCAGCGTGGGAGAACTGCTGTGCGCGGTGAATAACGACAAGATCGAGTTGCTTCCAAACATCAATGTAAATGTGAGGATCAATTCGAAGGAGCGGATGAACGTGCTGGCGGTGCCGCGTGGGGCGGTGGCTTCGGAGGGCGGGCACCGGTACGTGTTTGTGGTGAAGCCCAACGAATTGGGCGTCGGTAAATCCAAGCTGGAGAAGCGGGAGATCAAAGTGGGAATTGCGGACGCGACCAGCTACGAAGTGATGAGCGGGTTGCAGGAAGGGGAGATGGTCGCATTGCCAGGAGATGCAGATTTACATGATGGCATGACCGTTCAGGTTGTGAATACGAATGCGGCGTAAATGGGGGATGGGGACTCGCGAGCAGGCAAAATGGTGGGTGCTGACCGCCTTGTTGCTGGCTGGGGCGGCGAGTATTTTGGCGACGGTGAAGCAGAGCGACGCCTGGGAAGCCGGGAGGCGAGCTTACGAAAGCAGCGACTATGCAAAGGCCGTGCTGGAGTTGCAGGCGGCAGCAGCGAAGGAGCCGCAGAACGGCGAAATACAGTTGCTGCTGACAAAAACTTATTTGGAATTGCAGGAACGCGACGCGGCTATCAACTGCGCGGAAAAAGCGGTGGCCATCGATCCGAAGAGTTCCGTGTATCACGAATGGCTGGGGAGAGCGTACGGGGAGAAGGCGGACCATGCCTCGATGTTTTCGGCGCCGGGACTGGCGAGAAAGACGCATAGGGAATTTGAGATTGCAGTGCAGCTGGATGAAAAGAATTTTGCGGCACGGCAGGCGCTGATCGAATTTGATTGTGCCGCTCCGGGCATGGTCGGAGGCGGCGAGGAGAAAGCGAAGCCGGAGATCGAGAAGCTCCAGTCCATGGATGCCTCGGAATGGCATTACGCGCTGGGGAACTGCCGGCGGCAGAAAAAAGATTTTGCGGATGCTGAGGTGGAATTCAAACTGGCGCTGGAAAGTCATCCGAAGTCAGTGGAACTCATTTACGACATTGGCGATTATGCGGTGAGGCGGGGCCAAGCGGAACGATTGATCGAGGTTGCTGATCTTGGAGCGAAGGTGGGTCCTTTGGACCCGCGTAGCATGTATTACCGGGCGGTGGGTTTGATTCTCAAGAATGAAAAGCTGGAAGAAGCCGAGCGGTTGTTGAGGGAGTATTTGCAGAAGGCGCCGAAGCGCTCTGGCTATCCGCGGTATGCAGTGGCGCATGAGTGGCTCGGCCGATTGTATGAGAGCAAGGGCGAGAAGGAAGCAGCGGCGAAGGAATATCAGGCGGCGTTGCAATTGGACCCCAAGGATAAAAGTGCGCGCGAATCGCTGAAGCGCGCGGAGAAGAATTGAAGAAGAGCAGGGAACTCGGCTTCCTGTGTTTTCAGCGGCATGGGCAAACCTTGGCGACTAAAGTCAGGGCGAGTAAAAGCAGGGCGAGTAAACCTTCATGATGGATTTAAGAGAAACCCTGTCCGTGTCGATCGATGCGCTGCGGGCCAACAAGCTGCGCGCGATGCTGACGTCGCTGGGCGTGATTATCGGAAGCGCGTCGATCGTGCTGGTGGTTACGGTGGCGCTGACGAGCAAGAAATTTGTCATCTCGAAAATTGAAGCGGTGGGCTCTAACGTCGTGTGGGCGGAGCTGGTCAGAAGCTCGGAGAAGGCTCAGCCGTTGAGCTACGAATTGACGCTGGATGATATGGAGGCGGCGAGGAACGCGATTCCCGAAATCGTGCAAGTGGCCGGAACGACGGACGTCCAGATGACTGTTGTGGCGCAGGGATTGGTGAGGCCCGTCACCCTGATCGGGGTGACCTCGGGATACCGAGAGATTCGGAGGCTGGTCGTCTTGCGAGGCCGCTACCTCGATTCTCTGGACATGGAAGCCCGGAGCAAGACGTGCGTCATCACACCGCAACTCGCTAAGCGGCTATTCGGGCAGGACAACCCGGTGGGCCGCGATTTGCACGTGGGGGAGCTAATCTTCACGATCATCGGGGTGTTCAACGAGCGCGTGGAAACCTTCGGGCTTTCCGACATTCAGTCGGAAACCGTCTTGATACCATTTGGACTGATCAAGTACTACACGGGCGTGAATACGCTGAAGGTGCTGGATGCGCAGGCGACGACACCCGAGGATGTTCCGAGTGTGCAGCGGCGATTGGCAGAACTGTTGCAGAGCCGGCATCCGGGCGGCGCGGAGTATCACGTGCAGACGCTGACGGCAATTTTGACGGCGGCCAAGGATATTTCACTGGCGCTGACGATTGTGCTAATCGTGATTGCGTTTATCGCGCTGCTGATCAGCGGGATTGGGATTATGAACATCATGCTGGTGACGGTGACGGAGCGTACGCGTGAGATTGGGATTCGAAAGGCCATTGGGGCGGCGCGCAAGGAGATCATGTATCAATTTTTGACGGAGGCGTTTTTGATCAGCGGGGGCGGTGCGGTGCTGGGAATATTGATCGGGTTGCTGGTGCCGGTGGTGGCGCAGTTTTTTTTGCCGGGGAATTTGCGGGTGCCGGTGTCGACGACGAGTGTGGTGCTGGCGTTCGTGGTGTCGTGCTCGACGGGATTGTTTTTTGGCTATTTGCCGGCGAATCAGGCGGCCAAGCTGCAGCCGATTGAATCGTTGCGGTATGAGTAGGGCGTGATTGGAAGGGCGGGGCAAGCCTCCTCCCAATAGAGTTGAGAGTGGGCGCCAAGAGAAGGAGCGGGGGAATGAGAAAAACAGTTGCGGTCGGGGCGGCGGGCGCTTCGCTATCGGGGGTGACGTGTGGTGCGGCGCTGGCGTTGGGGGCGTTACTCTTGGGCGGGACGGTGAGCGCTCAGACAGCGGCCGTGGTGCAAACGCCTAGTGGACAGGCGACGGCAACAGCGCAACCTGCAGGAACGGCTGCAGGAGAGCAACAGGGCGCTCCGGTGGCGCTAACGTTGAAGAGCGCGATTGAGATGGCGCTAAGGAACAGCAAGGACATTCAAGTCGCGAGACTGCAAGCCAGCCTTGCGACGCACGCATCCCAAGTGAGCAAAGCGCAATTTTTGCCGAATCTGTACGCGGGGTCGGGAGCGGGATACACGTACGGAATCCCGGAGACGCCGGGAGGGCGGGCGCCTTCGCTCTTCAGCTTTACCTACACGGAACAGGTTTTTAACGAGCCGCTGAAAGGACAGGGAAAAGAACTGGAGGAAGAAGCGCGTTCGCAGAAGATTGTGCTGGAAGATGTGAAGAACAGCGTCATCGAGCGGACGGCGATGGCTTATTTGGAGCTGGCCAAGGTGCGGCACTCGCTGGAGCTGCTGCGCGGCGAGCAGGAGAGCACAGACAAGATTTTGCAGGTGACGCAGGAGAGACAAGGAGAAGGATACGAATTGCCGGTGGAAGTGACGAAGGCGCAACTTACGAAGGCACAAGTGACGCAGAAAATTTTGCTGCTTGAGGGGCGTGAAGACGAACTGGCAGTTTTTTTGCAGGGACAGCTCGGGCTGGGACAAGAGCAAGCGATCGAGGTTACACCGGAAGAATTGCCCGGCGAAGCGGAGCAGGAAGGCGCGAATCTGGTGGCCATGGCGATGCAAAACAATGCCGGGCTGTTGCTGGCGGAGTCCGACGTGCGGGCGAAAGAGTTCCGGTTGAAAGGCGAGAAGCGGGGAGTTTTTCCGACTCTTGAGCTGGTGAGCACGTACAGCCGGCTGGCTAATTTCAACAATTACAGTGAGTTTTACAAGAAATTCCAGAGCAACAATTTTAACGCTGGCGTGCAGGTCCAGGTGCCGCTGTTCAGCGCGAAAACGAGAGAGGACATTGGCCTGGCGAAGATCAATCTGGAGACGTCGCAGGCGACCCTGGCGAGCAAGAGGACACAGGTGAGCGCCGAAGTGCGGCAGAAAACGCGGCACCTGCGGGAGCGGGACGCGGCGAAGGAAGTGGCGCGGCTGGAACTGCAGTTGGCGCAGCAAAATATTGGCGTGCTGCAGACACAGTACAGCGAGGGCAAAGTGAATCTGCGCGAGGTGGAGAGAGCGCGGCTGGAAGAGAATGACAGATGGATGGCATACCTGGATGCGAATTTCCAACGGCAGCAGGCGCAGCTGGATTTGCTGAGGACGGCGGGGCAGTTGGATAAGGTTTGGCAATAAGACGTAATGATGTAAGAAAGTAATGACGTAAAGAGAAAAGCGCTTGGTTGTGGTGAGTAGTACGTGGTGACTGGCGATTTGTGACTGGTGACTGGTGGCGCTAGAACAGCACAGTTTGGATGCATTCTTAGAAGCCGTTAGAAAATTGGATTCGGGCTTTTCGGACTTGCCTGCGTTCGAAGCGAGAGCGCCGGGGAGCGCGGGGATCGCTGAGGCGCTGCACGCCACTGCTGAACGGTTGCAAGACAATTATCCTTATTTTCACCCTCTTTACGCGGGACAGATGCTTAAGCCGCCACACCCGGTGGCGCGGCTAGCTTATGCGCTGGCGATGTGGATCAATCCCAACAATCACGCGCTTGATGGAGGGCGAGCGACTTCCGCAATGGAAAAGGAGGCAGTTGCGGAAATCGCGGCGATGTTTGGGTGGAAGGAGTTTCTCGGGCATTTGTGCGGCGGAGGAACGATGGCGAATCTCGAGGCGCTTTGGGTGGCTTCGCAAGTGCAGCCGGGGAAGAAAATTCTAGCGAGCGAGCAAGCGCACTACACGCACAAGCGCATCAGCGCAGTATTGCAATTGCAGTTTGAGAGCTTGGCCTGCAATGCGCTCGGGCGGATGGACATGAGCGCACTGGCAACTCGGGTGGCGCGAGGCGACGTGGGGACGGTAGTGGCAACGATGGGCACCACGGCGACCGGGTCGGTCGACTCACTGTCGGAGATTCTTGCTTTGCGAGAAGAGCATGGCTTTCGAGTTCACGCCGACGCGGCTTATGGGGGTTATTTTGCGCTGGCGGGGAATTTGGGAGAGGAGGCCTCGCGGAGTTTTGCCCGGATCGGCGAGGTCGACTCCATCGTTATCGATCCTCACAAACATGGCTTGCAGCCGTACGGTTGCGGCTGCGTGTTGTTTCGCGATCCAACGGCGGGGCGCTTTTACAAGCATGATTCTCCCTATACGTATTTCAGCTCCGCAGAACTGCACTTGGGCGAGATCAGTTTAGAGTGCTCGAGGCCGGGGGCTGCGGCGGCTGCGCTTTGGACGACGCAAAGGCTTTTGCCGCTGGTGCGGGGCGGGGAGTTCGCTCGCGGGCTCGAAAACGGAAGAGCGGCGGCGCTGGCGTTTTACGAGAGGCTCGAGAAGGACGAACGCTTCGCGACGGCGTTTGCGCCGGAATTGGACATTGTAATTTTCGCTCCGCGCGCAAAGAAAGTCAGCGAGGCATCCACGCTATCCCGGCGGATTTTCGATGCGGCCGCGAAGCGGAATCTGCACCTTGCCGTTGCGGAGTTGCCGACAGAGTTTTGGGCTGCAAACCTGGGATCGATGCAGCGCGATCGCGAAACCATAACCTGCCTCCGGTCCGTCCTGATGAAGCCTGAGCATCTCGAATGGATTCCGCGAATCTGGGACGAGCTTTCGGCGGCGACCTCGGAGGTTCTTGGCGCGGCAGGGGCATCCCGCTCGGCGCGCTAGGGAGTTCTGAAAATCAGGTGCGCGCAGCGAGCAGCACGTTGATACGGCGAAGAAGAGTCGTTTTGCTGAACGGCCTGGGTAGCATCGAGGAGACCACTTCAGCGGGGTCGGAAATCTCTAAAGCCGCCATCGGATTGGCGGAGCTGTAGAGGACACTCATGCCCGGGGAATGCTTGCGCAGGCAAATGGCTAAGTCTGGTCCCGGCATGCCTTCGGGATGCAGCGTGGTAATCAGGAGATTAATGGGGCCAGCGCACGATTGGGCCAGTTCCAGCGCCTGACCGGCGTTGGCGGCCGGCAAGACCAGAAAGTTAGCGTCCTCAAGGATTTGTTGCATGGATTGCCGGAGGGATTCCAGATCTTCCACCACGAGAATGACAGGATGAGGGGTGACTTCGGGGCGCGATCCTCTCATCCCAACCTCAGTTCTCCTGGACGGGCCGTGACAAATGTAGAGTTCGACGACAGTATATTACGAAGCGGTAAATAATCAACCAGGATTCAGACGATTAAATTGAATCAAAGACGAGCATGTTTGGGGATTTCACGTCCTCGGCCGCAGCCAGTTCCGAGTACTGCTGTAGTTAGCATTTCGATGCACAAAAGGGTCAGTTCACAGAAACAATTGAGCGTATGCAACCAAGTCAGGTAAACTGTACTCTAGATGTGTGGGCATCGCGGAGCGAGCCATGGGCGCGGCCCCAGATGGCGCGGTTAAGGCGCAAAACGGAAAAATCTTGCAGGTTTGAAGCTGCATTAGAAAAACTGAGGGTGAAGAATGCCGGATGTAATGAAAACGCTGTTGATGAACCCGCCGAGTTTTGAGAATTTCGACGGTGGCGCTAGCTCGCGGTGGCCCGCGACGCGCGAGATTGAGTCGTATTGGTACCCGGTATGGCTGAGCTATCCCGCGGGACTGATTCCGGGAAGCCGCTTGCTTGACGCTTCGCCGCATAAGGTGAACTGGCAGCAAACCATCGAAATCTGCAAGGACTATGAATTCCTGGTGTTGTACACGTCCACCGTTGGCTTCCATAGCGACATCAAGCTGATCCGGAAGATCAAGGAAAGCAATCCGGGACTGAAAATTGCGTTCGTGGGGCCGCACGGGCACATCAAACCGGACGAGACGCTGATGGCGAGCGAGGACATTGATTTTGTAACACGCGGGGAATTCGATCATTCGGTGGCGGAGTACGCGCACGGGAAACCGATCGAGCAGATCATGGGCGTGAGCTATCGAAAAGAGGGCAAGGTAGTCCACAACGCTCCCCGGCCTCAGCTGCACACCGAGGAGTTGGATGCGCTGCCGTTTGCCACTGACACTTACAAGCGCGATTTGACGATTGAAAGATATAACGTGCCGTTTTTGCTGCATCCGTTCGTGTCGTTCTATACGACACGAGGCTGCCCGGCGCTATGCACGTTTTGCATGTGGCCGCAGACGGTTTCGGGCCACGCGTGGCGAACGAGGTCGGTGGACAACGTCGTCCAGGAAGTGAAAAACACGCTCGAGTATTTCCCGCAGATGAAAGAGATTTTCTTTGACGACGACACCTTCAACATCCGTAAGGATCGAGCCATCGAGCTGAGCCAGAAATTCAAGCCGCTGAAATTCCAGTGGTCTTGCACGGCGCGGTGCCACAGCAAGTATGAAGAGTTGAAGGCGATGGCGGAGGGGGGAGCGCGGCTATTCATTGTGGGATTTGAATCCGGCGATGCGCAGATTCTGAAGAACATTAAAAAGGGCGCGACCGTAGAGATGGCGCGCGAATTCATGAAGAACTGCAAAAAGGTGGGGATCAAGGTCCACGGCGATTTTATTATCGGATTACCGGGCGAGACCAAGGAAACCATCAACAAGACGATTGATTTCGCAAAGGAACTGGATTGCGAGACGATTCAGGTTTCTCTAGCACATGCCATGCCTGGCACGGAACTGTATGACTCGATGGCCAAGGAAGGTTTTTTGAAGGTGGAAGCGCTGGCGGATTCGGGCGGGCATCAATTGCCGCACATCGAGTATCCGCATCTCTCGAAGGCCGAGATGATGGGCGGCGTGAATCGTTTCTACGATGAGTACTATTTCCGGCCGCGTGTGGTGTGGCGCATCGTGAAAGAAGCCTTGTGGGACGGGCACGAGCGCAAGCGGCTCTATGAGGAAGCGACGAGCTTCCTGAAGCTTCGCACGGAGCGCTTGAAGTGGGTGCGGCAGGGCGGCGACGTGCAAAAGCCCATGATTTCCGTGCCGGAGACGCCGTCGGCTTCCGGGAACGACTGAACCTTTAGACAAAATGGCAACTGAAGGAAGGCTGCGGATAAAGACGCTGGTCATGGTGTGCGCGATGGTGGTTTGCGCCAACGCCGGTGACCTGATGTTGAAGCGCGCCATGCTGCAGATCGGGGCGGTGGAGCTGTCCGCGGCGGGACTGGGGCATGCTTTTCGCATGACGGTAACCAGCGGGACTCTTTGGGTCGGCATATTTTTTCTTTGCGGATTCATGTTGAGCTACATGACGGTGTTGAGCTGGGCGGACTATAGCTACGTCATGCCTGCGGGAGCGTTTGGTTACGCGCTGCTCACATTTTTTGCGGTGGTGTTTCTGCACGAAGCGGTTTCGCCTCGGCGGTGGGTAGGAGTAGTGCTGATCTGCGTGGGCGTGCTGCTCGTTGGGCAAACGAAGCCGCGCACGACCACAGTGACCCGAGAGGCGTTGGCATGATGCACGTGGCCTTGTTTCTGGCCTTCCTCATATTGGGGAGCACTGGCGGAGAGATCGCCATTACTCGAGGCATGAAGGCGACTGGTGAGCCGGAGCGGCTGCGGCCCAGGGAGTTGTTGCGGTTTCTGGGCAGGGCACTGCGCAACGGCTGGTTTTGGGCGGGCGTGCCGCTGATGGCGCTGTCGTTTTACGCGCTGCTCGTGCTGCTTTCTTGGGAGCCGATCAGCTTCGTGATTCCCGCGTCGGCTTTGAGCTACGTGGTAGGGACTCTCGGAGCGAAATATATTTTGGGTGAAGAGGTGAGCGCCGCGCGCTGGGTTGGCGTGGTGATGGTGTGTGCCGGAGTGGCGCTGGTCGCATTGGGATAAGGGATGTATCCTTCGACGGCGGGGTTCCGCGAGTTGAGCAGCCGGGATGTAATGGTGGAAACGCCGGCTGACTGCTCTGGCAGGCGAAAGGTGTTCGAATTTGTGCGGGATAGCCGGATTCACACATAAAAATTGGGCGCCCGAGCCTGAGCGCATCGAACACGCCACTGCGACGCTTGCTCATCGCGGGCCGGATCAGCGCGGAGTCTTTCGCGCTAGCATCCTCTCGATGGGCGCTACGCGCCTGAAAATTATTGACCTGCAGGGCGGAGACCAGCCGATCGTTACGGATGATGGGGATACGGCGATCGTCTTTAACGGGGAGATCTACAACCATCTCGAGTTGCGCGGAGAACTTGAAAAGCTGGGGCACCGGTTTCATTCGCATTCCGACACGGAGACGGTCCTGCATGCATTTGTGCAGTGGGGCACGGACTGTTTTGCGCGTTTGCGAGGCATGTTTGCGATTGCGCTTTGGACCAAATCGTCGCGGCGGCTGGTTCTGGCGCGCGACCGCATGGGGATCAAGCCGCTATACATCGCGCGGCGCGGGGAAGATCTTTTCTTCGGTTCGGAACTCAAGACTATTTTTATTCATCCGGAGTTTGAGCGCCGGTTGAGCCTAGCGGGGCTCGATTGCTACCTTTCGCTGAACTACGTCCCTTGCCCGTGGACTTTGGTGGAGGGGATCGAGAAGCTGCCGCCCGGGCAGTGGCTTGAGTGGCGAGATGGGAGTATGCGCGCCGCGTCTTACTGGAGTTTGCCGGCGGGGCCAATTCGCGAGCGCTCACTCGATTCCGCTTGCGAGGAGTTGGACTCGCTTTTGCAGCAATCGGTGCGTGAGCATTTGCTATCGGACGTGCCTCTTGGGCTGTGGCTGAGCGGGGGCATCGATTCTTCGACGGTTTTGCACTATGCGGCGACGGCTTCGTCTCGGCCCATAAAGACGCTTTCCGTCTCTTTTCTCGGAAGAAGCTTTGACGAGACGGTGTATATCCGGAGCGTGGCGAAGCAGTACGGCACGGATCATCAGGAATTCGATCTGAATCCAGGGGCGGATTTGCGCGGGGCGATTGAGGAGTTTGCGTATTACTCCGACGAACCGAGTTCCGACGCAGGCGCTTCGCCGGTTTGGTTTCTCTCGAAGATGAGCAGAACGGAAGTGACCGTTGCTCTGAGCGGGGAAGGGGGGGACGAACTTTTTGGCGGGTATCTGACGTACCGCGCGAACCAGTTGGCGCGGCCGATGCGGTGGTTGCCGAAGTGGGCGGTTGGCGCGGGGCTTGGGCTCGCCCGGCTTTTGCCGGTTTCCGACGACAAGATCAGCCGCGAATACATGGTAAAGCGCTTTTTAGCAGGAAGCCTCATGTCACCGGAACGGGCGCACGTTTACTGGAACGGAACTTTTTCTGATGCCGAGGTGCGTTCTCTTTCGGCGATTCCATTGCCAAATTCTCTTAGTAAGGCGCTTGGCGAGTTGCGCGATTCTCCAGCGGCCAAAGATGGGGTGTCTCCCTATCTCTGGTGGGACCAAAAATATTTTCTCCCGGACGATATTCTGAATAAAGTCGACCGCATGAGCATGGCGCACTCGCTGGAAGTGCGGCCGCCGTTTCTGGATCATCGCATCGTGGAATTTGCCGCGACTTTGCCGCCTTCGCTCAAAATGCAAGGATCGCGCCAGAAGATCGTTCTCAAACACCTGATGAAAAACCGGCTTCCGGAGATGATCCTGCAGCGCAAGAAAGTGGGGTTCGACATTCCGGCGCACGAATGGCTTCGCGGGCCGCTGCGCGAGCTTTTGCTCGATACAATGCAGGAAGGTCTCGCGGAACACAAATCACTTTTCCGGCCGGGCGTGATCCAAGAGTTGGTGCGTCTGCACCTGGAGCGTCGCGTAAACGTCGGTTACCACTTGTGGGGTCTGCTGCTGCTTTTCCTATGGATGAAAAAATGGCGAATTCAAGCGGCGCCGTCTCCGGCGCCAGCTTCTTGGATACAGGAAAAAACAGGTATATCTACCTAGCGGTCCTGCTTTTTGCGGGAGCCATTTATCTTGGCTGCATCGTTTCTCCGCCGTCGCTGATGGACGATTCGGATGCGGTGCTGGCGCAGGCTGCCCGAACGATGCTGGTCACGGGCGGCGGAAAAAGCATCCTGACCCATCCGCTGGCCGCCTCGCTCGCGTTCCCGCAGGCAGGGCAAGTAGCCCATCCTGGATTAAGCTCAACCGTCTCCTCTGGCGGGTTGCCGTTTTGGCCAGTTACCTTTCGTGAGGCGCTTTGGCGCTGGCTTGAATGAAGAAAAAGGGCAGTTTGCTGCATCTTACTAGATGCGGCAATTCCTGATGGATTTTGGAACGACAAAGGGGCGTATTCCGGCTTTAATCACGTATACTGTATTTAGATAAAGACGACGGAGAATGCGGTCGGGCGCTCCCAGGTAGCCTATTTATTCAGGTCAGGCTGGCGCGAGAAAAACGCGCCGCTCCGCGAGGCCTTTGACACAGGGGATTTCACTAAGGAGGAACGATGAAGATTGCTGTGCTTGGAGGGGATGGCTACTGTGGATGGGCAACCGCTTTGTATTTGTCGAAGCAAGGGCATTCCGTCGCCATCGTTGACAATTTTGTCCGCCGGCTGTGGGACCATGAGCTCAATGCGCAAACGCTGACTCCCATTCGGCCGCTCTCCGACCGTCTGCGCGTTTGGCAAGCGGTAAGCGGCAAGACCATCGAATCTTTCTACGGCGACGTTTGCGACTACGAATTTCTGGCATCCACGCTGCGAGCGTTCGAACCTGACGCGGTTGTGCACTTCGCGGAGCAGCGGTCTGCTCCCTACTCGATGATCGACCGGAGCCACGCTGTGTTCACGCAGGTCAACAATGTGGTGGGCACGCTGAATCTGCTCTTTGCGCTGCGCGAGCACCGGCCGGAGTGCCATCTGGTCAAACTCGGAACCATGGGCGAGTACGGCACGCCGAACATCGACATTGAAGAGGGATACATCACTATCGAACACAACGGGCGGAAAGATGTCCTGCCCTTTCCGAAGCAGCCCGGCTCCTTCTATCACCTCTCGAAGGTGCACGACAGCCACAACATCATGTTCAGCTGCAAGATATGGGGCCTGCGCGCTACGGACCTCAACCAAGGCGTGGTTTACGGAACGATGACCGACGAAACTGCCATGGACGAGGCGCTGATCAACCGTTTCGACTACGACGATGTGTTCGGCACGGTGCTAAATCGCTTCTGTATTCAAGCGGCGATCGGCCAGCCGCTGACCGTTTACGGAAAGGGCGGACAGACGCGAGGCTTTTTGGATATTCGCGACACGGTGCGCTGCATTGAGATTGCTTGCGAGAATCCCGCCGCTCGGGGAGAATGCCGCGTTTATAATCAGTTCACGGAACAGTTCTCGGTTCGTGATCTTGCAACGATGACTGTGAACGCCGGCAAAAAGCTCGGCTTACACGTCGAGATCGACCACCTGCAGGATCCCCGCGTAGAAGCCGAGGAACATTATTACAACGCCAAGCACTCCAAGCTAATCGATCTGGGCTTGAAGCCGCATCTGCTTTCCGATTCCTTGCTGGATTCGCTGATGAACATCGCGATTAAGTACCGCGACCGGGCGGATGCGTCGTTGATGCTGCCGCAAGTTAACTGGCGCGAACCTCGCAATGACCGGCGCTTGCAGATGAGCAAGACCGCGAGGAATTATTTGGGCGCATCCCGGCTCCAAAATGCTGTCGAGCCCGTGGAAAAAGCCAAGAAGCATTCCCATAGTTAGCATTTCCGTCAGACAATGAGCCAGGTTCTCAGCGGAGAGCTTCGGCGGCGTTCGAGACGTCCAGCGCAAATTCCAAATCAAGAGGGAAGTCTGCTCCTTCGAGAGAAGCTTCTACTTTGGCGATGAAGCGTTGAATGATGAGCTCTTTGTGTGCCAGAAGATCGATGAACGCCACGCGGGTGTTACGTCTCTCCAGCCATACAGATCGTTCATCGGGCTGTTCGTAGCCGCAGCGAATTTCTTGTATAGAGGACTGTGGCACTCCATACGCGCGTATGGCGAGCAGATGGACGCCCAGATTGTCCATCGCGGAAATTCCCATGTGATCGGGTCTGTTCAAGAAAAAGTGGCCCCCGAAGCGAAGCCCGGATCCCGGGTGGAAATCCCGGCGCCATCTTTCCACCTCCTCGAGAAAACAGTATTCGAAATGGACGGCAATGAGACGGCGCAGGGATTTTGCCTTGGCGACAAGCGACTCGGTCACGCGTTGCGAGCCTTGCCAAGGTTTTTCCGCTACAACGTGCAGGCCCGCGTCCAGTGCGGCGTCGATTAGGAACGGAACATGCGGCCCGGGCAACACACACAGCCACGCGACCTGTGCATTGCTTGCGCTCATTGCTTCGGCAAGACGCGACCGGTAGGCCGCGTCGCTTTCGCCGCCTTGCCGCCGTGTCTCTGGAATGCTGGCGACACGGCGGTTTTCCTCGACGAGGATGCTCTGCATACGCGCGGCCCAGCGTCCCCGGCCGAGGATTACGTAGGCAGGATGGTCAGCCACTACGTCTCCCCGCAAATTTCTTATCCAAAGATTGGTCCGTCAAGAAGGAGTAGTTCTTTTCTCGAGCACTCACTTTTGCGGAGCGGGCGGAGCTACCGGAACGAGCATGCCCCCCCGGATGCGATAGTCAACGTCTCGCCAGCGAATGCTCCTGCGCCCGAAGCTGAGCAGCCAGATAAGCAAAGCCCACGCATCCCACACCGGCACGAGCACCATCTTTTTCCAAAGACCCTTTTGCTTCATGCCCCAGACTCCGATCAGCCAGGTCATTGCGGTGCGCACGCAGGCGTACCCTCCGAGATAAAGAAGAGCCACCCGAGCGGAGGGATGAACCGCTACGGCCGCGATCGACCACGCCAAGCCTTGCGTAAAAATCAGTCCAATGTGTCCCCAAGGGCGCATGTGGCGCATGACAGTCATCCAGCGCAGCCGCTTGAAGAAAAATTCGTTGAAAGATTTAAAATCAGCTACCGTCTCGACAGTGTAAGGCAGAAGCTCCACTTCAAGCCCCTGTTCTGCAACTAATCGTCCGACGAGCAAATCGTCCGCTGGCCGGTTCTGGATGGCGGTGTAGCCGCCGAATCCGGCGAGATGCTTTCGCGTCGTCACAATCGTTTGTCCAAACGCGAACTTTACTCCGTCCAGCTTCCAAGCGACCATGATGCCGGGGTAGAAATCGCAAAACATGCCAATGGACTGGAGCTTTTGGATAAACGTGTGTTCTTGCGTGGAAACATACAGGCACGTGACCGCGCCAACTTTCGGGTCGCGGAGAGGCGCCACAACGGAGCGCAGATAGTCCGGCCGTACTCGAACGTCGCTATCGTTCATCACCAGCACTTCGTTTTCCGCTTCGCTCACCAGACGCGCCAGCTTCACGACTTTGTCGTTGGCTGCGGTGTGACCGGAAACGTGAACAACTCGAATGCGGCGCTGCGGAAAATCGCGCTTCAACTTTTCAATGACTTCCAGAACATCCTCGTCACCGTCGCCGATGCCGAAAAGCAGCTCGTAGTCGGGATAATCCTGATTACAGTAGCTGGCAAAGTTTTCGTAGGCCTCCGCATCCAGCCCACGAATCGGCTTTAGATTGCTCACGGGAGGTGTGTAATCCTGGTGCTGCCTCGATTTGTGGGCGCGCATGAAGAACTGCCACGAACTGTAAAGCGCAAGCAGATAGTAGATGAAAGGAATGGCCGCGACGCCCAGGAAGAGGTAGACGATGTTACTCGCCGTCATTGCGCCCCCCGCGTTGGAACGAGAAGTCCTTACTTTTTGACGAACCTGGATCGACACGTTGGCCGGCGTTTGGGATCTCGATTCGAGGTCCGAGCAGAGGCAAGCCAGGCAAGCGGTTCTGGTCGGCAATCATTCTTGTTTCAGTAGCCAATCCTTTCAGTATATTAGCGGAATGTACTGCGAGCCCCAAAAAGAATAGCAAATTGCAGCGACTTTCACTTTCCCGAAAAGCTGTTCGTGTAGTTCATTGACCAACTCCGAGCTGCTGCGCCGAGACTTGACCGCATCCCAACAGGATTTGGAATACGAAGGCCTGGCATTGGGATGTTTCCAAGAGTCATGTAATAATGATGCAGAAGGTTGTGAAGAATTCGGACTGCTCATTGTGACGACACCTCTTCAACTTGCGCGATGGACTGAGACGCATAGTGTTGATTCCTCGCAGCTACTCAAATGTCATCGGCCGTCCACTGTCGCGTCTAGCGCGTTCCCTGCATGACCTCTTCGCCCGGCCTGCATTTCAAAACATATTGCATGCTTCTGATCATGGTCGTGTTTGCTCCTCTCGGAAACATACTGCTAGGCAAAGGCATGAAAAATGTCGGCTCGATAGTCTTCTGGGCGCCTTCGAGACTGCCTCACATCATTTCGCTCGTATTGACGTCGGGCTATATTTGGCTCGGCGTCGCTTCTCTGCTCATATTTTTTGTTGCCTACATGCTCATTCTTTCCTGGGCTGATTTCAGTTATGTGCAGCCGGCCTCCTCGATTGCGCTTCTTGTCGTCGCCCTATTGGGTTACTTCTACCTGGGTGAGCGGATTTCACCACTGCACTGGGCAGGGATCGGTGTCATCTGTCTCGGCGTATTTGTGGTCGGAAATACTCCTCCGCGTACCACCGAGGTGCGCTGAACATGCGGGAGGCTATACTTTTATTTCTCGTCGTCGCCAGCGGAACGGGCGGAGAGATTTGTGTCACGCGCGCCATGAAATACGTCGGAGAAGTAACGGATTTTCGTCCGCTCGCGCTTGTCCGCTTCATCTTCCAAGCGATGAAAGTACCCTGGATGTGGATAGGTGTTTCCATGATGGCGCTGGCTTTCTTCTCACTGTTGGCCGTGCTGTCCATCGAAAACGTGAGTTTCGTCGTGCCCGTGACGGCGCTGAATTATGCAGCTGGGGCGCTCGGCGGCAAATTTTTTCTCGGGGAACGCGTAACGCCCCGCCGTTGGACTGGAGTGCTCCTTGTATGTCTCGGAGTTACGCTCGTCTGGCTGGGAAAACGCTGACTCGTCCAGTATCGGTTACTACCTGAAGTGTTGACAAATCGGCCTCTCTGCGTAAAACATCCTTTCCTTTGCAACAAGCATCGGTATAATCAACCCACTGTGCAGTGACCCTGCGTGCTGGTACTATGCCGTCGTAATGGAATAGGAGCGCACGACTCAAGGTCTCGATAATTCCTGCGATTCGTGACGGAGTCCCGGGATTTGGCCACTGAAGTCTAAAAAGATTCTTCGACGAGGCGGTCCGTGTCGTCCATTTTGCGTTTGTCCATTCTCATCTTGGCCGTCGCTCCCTTGGCCTACTATCTTTTGTCGCTTTATTGCGTCCTCGACTATTTCCGCGCGATTCGCAAACTGCCGAAGGTCAATCGTTTCTTCACGCCTCCGGTAAGCATCATCAAACCTGTGCGCAACGTGGACCGTGAGGCCTACGAGAATTTTGCCAGCTTTTGTCGTTTGGACTACCCGGAATACGAAATTGTATTTGCGGTCGCCGACCGGGATGACCCGGTGATCCCTGTTATCCAGAGACTCCAGCAGTCTTTCCCGGCATGCCAGATTCGGCTTGTTACCACCGTGCCAAACCTGGGTGCCAACAACAAAGTCAATAACCTCTGTCAGTTAGTTCAGGAAGCAAAGCACGAGCTCATCGTCATCAGCGACAGTGACGTGCGCGTGGAATCTGACTATCTGCGCAACGTGGTTGCGCCATTCTCCGATCCACAAATGGGAGTCGTTACCGCGCTTTACCGCGGCATCTCCGGAAGGGGCCTGACTTCCGCATTGGCCGACTTGGGGATGTACACGGACTCGGCGCCGGGAGCCTTGGTTGCGCGCAAGCTCGAGGGCAAGATGCGGTTTGCCTTTGGCTGGACGATGGCGACCACGAAGAAGGTTCTTTCCGAGATCGGGGGGTTCGAGTCGATGGTGAACCATCACTCGGATGACTTCGAGCTGGGCAATCGCATTTCAGAGTTAGGCTACCGTGTAGAGCTCATGCGAAAGCCAGTCGGCATGGTCCTTCCTGATGAAAGCTTTGGCGAATTCCTGAAGCATGAACTGCGATGGTCCATCGGCCTTCGAAATGTCCGTCCAGTAGGATATATGGGCATGCTACTCACGCATGGGCTGCCGTGGACACTCCTTGCCGGGGCCGTGGCATCCGCTGCGGGATGGGGCAGCATTGCCGTTTCATATGCCGTGGCCTACCTGATTTTGCGCCTCGGAGTGGTCTGGACTACCGCCGTTTGGGGTCTCGGTGACTCTAAGATGGGAAGAAAGCTGTTTTTGGTTCCGTTGCGCGACGCAATTAGTTTTGTGGTTTGGGTCACAGGATTCTTCTTCAACAAAATCGTGTGGCGCGGCTCTGTCTATCGCGTCAGGAAGGGCTTGCTAATTCACGAAGGAAGTGGCGGAGAGGTCGCCCTAGAAAGCCGTGGCCTGCAGGCAGCCCATCCTCGTTTTGCATCTGGATTCCGCACCAAGCTGAGTGGAGTGTCGAAGGAGATTTAGGACCTCTCGGTGACCGAGCGCATCCTGGGCCAATTCATTGCCGGGAAATACCGCACTGTTCCTCTTTGTGGCAAGCTAGTCGAGTAGCAGCCAATCAGTCTATTAAGTAACTCTGAGCAGGCAGGAAGTGAGCCTCAGCGTGACGATTTTTCATTCAGGATGGCGAGACGCGGTGCTTCTTCTGGCAGCCGCGCCTCTTGCGTATTACATCGCGGCCACCTTCGCGGCTTGGCGGTTCTTTTACCGCGAGCGCAAGCGCATGCTGCGAAACTACACTCCGGGCGTGAGCCTGCTCAAGCCTGTCCGCGGAGTGGATTTTGCCACCTACGAGAATTACTCGAGCTTCTGCCGCCAGGACTATCCCGACTACGAGATACTTTTTGCCGTGAATGACGCGGCGGACCAAGCGGTTCCGCTTATCCACCGCCTGATCGCCGAATTTCCATCCCGCAAAATCCGTTTACTCGTCGGCGCGGAAAATTTGGGCGCCAATCGCAAAGTCAACAAGCTTGTGCGTCTCTCCCGCGAGGCGCAATACGAAATCCTGGTGCTCACCGACGGCGATGTTCGCGTCGGCCCGAACTACCTGCGCGAGGTTGTTGCTCCCTTCGTCGAAGAGAGTACCGGCGCCGTTACCTCATTCTACCGCGGCATTGCCGAACACAATCTTGGAGCGGAGCTCGAAGCGGTCGGCGCATCCAGCGATTTTTTCGCTGGCGTGTTGATGGCCGAGTGGACCGAAGGCATAAATTTTGCATTGGGCGCTTCAATCGTCACCACCAAGCGATGGCTTGCCAAAATCGGCGGCTTTGAGTCCATCACGGGAATGCTCGCGGACGATTACGAACTGGGTCTGCGCATTGCCGAAGCAGGCGGACGGGTGCTTCTGTCCCGTGAGCCCGTTTGGACGATGTACCCCGCGCAAACCGCCAAAAGCTTTTGGGACCATCAGGTTCGCTGGGCGCGGACCGTCCGTCTATGCCGGCCGCTGTCTTATTTTGGGTTGATCTTCACGCTTGGGCTCCCTTGGACAGTGTTGGCGGCGCTAGTGGCGCCCACGAAGTGGATCGCCGCGGCCTACCTGCTTGCCTACCTGGTGTTACGGCACGTGATGGCTTGGACTGTCGGCGTCTGGGGAGTCGACGACGATGTGCTTCGCCGCAAGCTTTGGCTCGTCCCGCTGCGCGACGCTCTCTATTCGGTTGTCTGGCTCGCCAGCTTTGCCTCCAACCGCGTCACCTGGGGCGGCCAGGAATACACCATGCACAATGGCCAAATGGTGTCTGTAGCGGCTTCGGGAGCAGCGGATTCTACGCCTGCAACCGCCCCTCGCGGTTGACGCCCCCGTGAATCCCGATTAAATTAGATAAGAAGAATCGTGGCAGCCCCGATCCTCGGGCCCCCGCTGCGGTTCGTTTTTTTCCTCCCATCGGCTGGGAGATCGTCCAATTGGTAGGACTCCAGACTCTGGATCTGGCTATCCTGGTTCGAGTCCAGGTCTCCCAGCCAATTTTTTCAATGAATTAGCGAAGCCCCTTTCTCCAACTTTGGAACATTTGGGTACCGATCATCCGTCCGTTAACCAGACCCAAAAATACTCGTGCGATTGAGCCACGCGGGCATTGGATGGATCAGCATGCCTCGTCGTCACATGCTCATTTGGAATCTTCTTTCGAGGAACACAGAGCGGCGGTGGCAGCAATTCAATAGTCCCGAACGGAAGAGGCACCGAATGTCGGAAGGTTGGAGACGTTCCAGCCACCTCCCAATGCCTTGATCAGAAGCACACTCGCGTCCAATCGACGCCGCTGAATATCAATGGCGTTTCGCTCGTTGGAGAGCTCGATCGTCTGCGCGGTGATGACTTGAAGGTATGTGTCGACGCCGCCTTTGTAACGATTAGTAAAAAGTTGAAGGGATTCCTGCGATGAAGCAACGGCTTGCTCTTGCTGTTGTCCTTCGTTCTCGAGAATGCGCAGGGCGGCGACATTGTCTTCGACTTCCTGGAACGCTGTCAGCGAGGTCTGACGATAGGTTGCGACTGTGGCATCGTAATTCGCGCGCGCCGATTCGGACGTGGCGCGACGGCGCCCAGCGTCGAACAGGGTCTGCGCGAGGGCTGGACCGACGGCCCAGAACCCGCTTGGCCAGGTAAACCAGTTCGAACCCTGAGTGCCGGCGAATCCTGCCGTTCCACCGAGGGTCACGGTGGGAAAATATGCCGCGCGGGCGATGCCGATCTGCTGATTGGCCTCCGCCACTCGGCGCTCCGCGGCGGCTATGTCCGGGCGCCGCTGCAATAGTTGAGAAGGGAGTCCAATCGGAATGCTGGGAGGCTGGTAGTTGAGCGGCGCGGCTGCGAGGCTGAAATCCGCAGGCGGCTTTCCGATCAGAATCGCAATGGCGTGTTCGAATTGCGCTCTTTGCACGGTAACATCCGTGTCTTGTACGCGCGTGGTGTCTAGCTGGGTTTGCGCCTGCGCTACGTCGGCCTTGGGAGCCACGCCTCCTTTGAAGCGATTGAGCGTGAGCTGCAGGTTGTCGGTATAGGCTTTTACGGTGTCGTCGAGAAGCTGTTTCTGAGCGTCCGCGCTGCGCAATTCGAAATAGTCCAAGGCGAGTTCCGCCTCGAGGCTGAGCTTTGCAGTCTCGTAGTCGGCAGCGGTCGCCTGCGCTTCTTCCCGCGCGGCAGCGACGCTACGTCGTACACGGCCCCATAGGTCCAGCTCATAGGAAAGATCAAAAGGCAGTACGAAATCACCTTTGCTGGACTCTTGGATCTTCGACGGAAAGTTGGGCGAAAAGTCTGAACTCTTGGCATAGCTGGCGCTCGGCGATGTCGTGATGGTTGGAAACTGCGCGGCCCGATTGAAGCGAATCGCTGCACGAGCTTCGCGGAAACGCGCTTCCGCTACCTTTAAGTTCTGGTTGGAATCGGCGATCTGCTCTTCCAGCTTGTTGAGTTCAGGGTCGCCGAAAATCTCCCACCAGTTTCCGCGGCTCGCCTGATCCCCGGGATGCGCGGGCTGCCACTGGTCTGATTCCTTGAATGAAGCCGGCGTTTCTTCCTTAAAAGCCGGTGTCGTGGGCACGGAGGGCTTGGCATATTTGGGGCCGACGGTGCAACCCTCGAGCGCCACGATCAGCAGCAAAAGAAGCAGCGCCACTATGCTGGTGAGGACGAGACGCATGGCGGCAAAGACGAAGTATCTCATCGCGCCGATCCTTCTGCCGGCTTGTTGTTGCTAAGGCGGACGGACATTCCCGAGACGAGAGAGTCCGACGGATCAACGATGACGGCATCCGTAGGCTGAAGGCCTGAAACGATTTCCACGCTGTTGCCGTAGTCGCGGCCGACCTTAACTGGGACCAACTCGGCTTTGCCGTTACGAACAAGTCCAACCTGCAAACCCTCTTTCCGGAAAATGAGCGTATTCGATGAAATGGTCACCGAGCGAGTCTCGTCAGGCAGCTTGAGGTGTACAAAGACGTAGGCGCCCGGCAGCAGCTGGCCGGCCGGATTGTCGACATCGACTTCGACAAGCAGCGTACGCGAAGCGAGGTCGATGGAGTTGGCGTTGCGAACAAGAGTGCCATGAAAAGTTTGGCCCGGGAATTCGTCGAGGGTCAATGTGGCTGGCGCACCGGAGCGTGCAGCACGGGAGTACACCTCGGGAACCGAGACGTACAAACGGAGCGTGCGAATGGCTGCCATGTGAAACAGTTCCTTCGGCTGCGCGCTGGCTCCCGCATCGATGAGTGCCCCGATGTCCGTGTTGCGAGCGGTGATGATGCCGTCGAAGGGAGCGTAGACCTTCTCGAACGCTTGCAACTGCTCCAGGCGCCGCACATTTGCCGCGCTGGATTCCGCAGCGGCTTTTACCGCGCTGAGATTGCTGACCGCCTGGTCCGTTTCCTGTTGGGATACAGAGCCCGTGCTCACCAGATCTTGCCAGCGGCTCGCTGTGATTTTGGCGATGTTCAAGTTGGCCTGCGCGGTATCCAGGTCAGCTTGAGCCTGCTGCAGCTGCTGGTCGACTTCGGGAGTTTCGATCTCGGCGAGCAATTGGCCTTTCTGGACATGTGCGCCAATGTCGAAATACCAGCGCTTGAGATAGCCGCTGGTTCGCGCATAGATCGGTGCGTCGCTGAATGCCTGCGTATTGCCGGGCAGCACGATTTCCTGAGTGGGGGCGCCTTCTTGCGGAAAGACCACGGCAACCGTGGGAATCGCGGCTTCTTCCGTTCGTACTTTGAGTCGCGATTCGGCCACCGCGCGCGAATGAATGCCGGAGTAAATTAGGAGTGCGAGTCCAGCGAGCGCAGCCGCCGAGATGAGAATGGGCGTTTTACCATGGATTCCGGCTCGAGGTTCGAATCCGTCGGGACTCGATTGCATGGTCTGCCCTTCGGCCGATTCTGGTTCGGGGGTGGTCGTCACATTTTCCTCGCTCGATGTCATTGGTTTTCCTCTAGTTCATGCTTGAATTGGTACGGGCTCGTCCGGGGACTGTCCTTGGCCAGGCAAAGGATCGCGCCGCCGGTGAAGCAAACTGAAGACCGCAGGGACGAAGATCAGTGTGGCCACGGTGGCGCACAGCAGGCCGCCAATGACCGCGCGCCCGAGCGGCGCATTCTGCTCGCCGCCCTCCCCCAGGCCGAGTGCCATAGGAATCATGCCGATGATCATGGCCAGTGCAGTCATAAGAACGGGGCGAAACCGTGTAAAGCCGGCTTCAATGGCCGCTCTGACCGGATCTCCGTGGTGCAGCAGCAGTTCTTTGGCAAAAGAAACCACGAGAATACTGTTCGCCGTTCCGACGCCCATGCACATAATGGCTCCCATCAAGGCGGGAACGCTGAGTGTCGTGTGCGTGACAAACAGGAAACCGATGATGCCGGCTAGCGCGGCAGGAAGTGCCGTGATGATGATGAAGGGATCAAGCCACGACTGAAAGTTCACCACGATGAGGAGATAGACGAGAACGATGGAGAAGACGAGTCCGCCCAGCAACCCGAGGTAAGAGCTGCGCATCGTTTGCAGTTGGCCCCGGACGCTCACAAAGCTGCCGCGCGGCAAGGACTTTCGGTTGGTATCCACAATGCCTGTAACCTCGCGGCCCACTGCTCCCAAGTCGCGGCCTTGAACGGCGGCGTAAATATCGACCACGCGCCGAATGTTATAGTGGTTGATCACTTCCATCTCGTTCGCTCGTTTGATGGAGGCGACATCCGCGAGAATTTCTGGGCGCGCGGCGGTCGCCGCATTGAGCGGAGTGTTTTGCAGATCTTCCAGGGATTGAATCGCATACTGCGGAGTCTGCGTAACCAGGTTGTAGCTCACACCGTTCTTCCAATTCAGAAAGAACATCGGCGCGATCTGGAAGCTGCCGCTAAGTGAGTTCAACAGGCTGTTGGCAACGTCGCGCTGACTGTAGCCGCCCTGGGCCGCCTTCGTACGGTCGACGGCCACATCGAATTCCGGGTAATCAAACGCTTGCTGTATGCGCGCATCGGCGATACCCGGGATCCGCTCGACTTCATGCAGCATCCGGGCTGCGACTTCGCGATTGCCCTCGATGTCGGTTCCTTCGATTTGGATGTCGATGGGCGCCGGCAAGCCAAAGTTCAAAACCTGAGTGACGATGTCCGAGGGCAGGAAGTAGAACGTCGTGCCCGGGTATTCCCGGGGTAGTCTCTCTCTCAGCCGCTGAACATAGTCTGCCGTCGAGTGGTGCTCTTCCTTGAGAGAGACCAGAATGTCAGCGTCACCCGCACCGATGAGGCCCGATGTGCTGTGCATATAGTTGATGGAACTGTAAGGCAACCCGATATTGTCCAGGATGTTGTCCACCTCGCGCTCGGGGATCTCGCTGCGTATCGTGCCTTCAACGAGATCGCATAGTTTCGCGGTCTCTTCGATTCGCGTGCCGCTCTTGGCGCGGAGATGCAGGATGAATTGACCGCTGTCCGTGCTCGGAAAGAAGTCCTGACCGAGCCATGGCACAAGGAGAAACGCCGCAACGCAAGCCAGAAGAAAGGCGGGGATGAAAAGGGCCCGCCGGTGGACCAGCGCTGTGAGTAAAGCGTGGTAGGCATTCCGAAGCCGTTCGAACCCGCGCTCGAACGCTCGCTGGAACCGCACCAGAGGATTCCGCGAGCCTGCGCGGTCGTGCTCTTTTGCCTTCAACAAATACATCGCCAGCGTAGGCACGAGCGTCCGGGACAAGATGTACGACGCGAGCATAGCGAACACCACAGCCTCGGCTAGCGGCACAAAGAGATACCGCGCTACACCGCTAAGCAAGAACATCGGCAAGAATACGATGCAGATACAAAGCGTGGATACCAGGGCGGGAACGGCGATTTGAGCCGCGCCTTCCAGGATGGCATCGCGCTGCGCATGCCCTTCCTCGAAGTAGCGCTCGATGTTTTCAATCGTAACGGTGGCGTCGTCCACGAGAATTCCGACGGCGAGTGCCAACCCTCCAAGTGTCATGATGTTGATGGTTTCTCCGAGAAAGCTGAGGATCATGACGGAGGTCAAGATGGACAGCGGAATGGATATGGCGATGATCAGCGTGCTCCGCCAGCTTCCCAGGAACAGCAGAATCATCAACCCCGTGAGACATGCGGCGATGACGGCCTCGCGGATGACACCGTTGACGGAGCCTCGGACGAAAATGGACTGATCGGACAGAGGCAGAATCTTCAGTTCGGGCGGAAGCGTCTGCGCGACACGCGGAAGCAGGCCGCGGATACCCTTCACGACGTCGAGCGTGGAAGCATTGCCAGCCTTCAGGACGGTCACGAGCGCGCCGCGACGGCCGTCCTGGCGCACGACGTTGGTCTGGGGTGCAAAAGCGTCTCGCACATTCGCGACATCACGAAGATAGATCGTGGAATTCCCTACGACCTTGACCGGGAGTTCGTTCAGCTCGGGGACGGTCCTCGTGCTGGCGTTCAGCCGAACGTCGTATTCGAATTCACCCATCTTTGCCGTTCCGGAGGGCAAAATGAGATTTTGCTGCTGCACAGCGCTAAGAACATCTTGAGGCGACAGCCCTTTCGATTGCATCAACCCTTGATTCAAATCAATCATGACCTGCCGTTGTTTGCCGCCGTACAAGAAGGGAATGACGGCCCCTGGGACCGTCACTAGCTGGGGCCTCAGGAAATTCTGGCCGACGTCGTTTAACTGCTGCTCCGTGAGTCCATTTCCAGAAAGCCCCAGCTGCAGAATCGGCACACTTGAAGCGCTATAGTTGATGATTAGGGGAGGTAACGTGCCCGGCGGCAATTGGCGAAGTACGGTTTGAGAAATGGCCGTAACCTGGGCATTTGCGGTATCTAGGCTTGCGCCTGGCTGTAGGTAAAGCTTGACGATCGCCTGGCCATTTACTGTCGTCGATTCGATGTGTTCAATGTTGTCTACCGTAGTCGTCAGAATTCTCTCGTACGTACTCGTTAGCCTTCCTTCTAACTCTTCGGGGTTCATCCCGGTGAACTGCCATGCAACCGCAACCACCGGGATGTTGATGTTCGGGAAAATATCCGTCGGCGTGCGCAGGATCATGATTGGGCTCAGAACCAAAATGAGCACGGCCAAAACGATGAAGGTATACGGCCGATCCAGAGCAACTCGAACAATCCACATAACTAAAACTCCTTACACTCTTATCGCGAACTTATCTCGCGCGCATCAGATATCAGATGAGACCGTACGGTCTCTGGTTACAGCGAAGGCTCATACCATGGCGGGCACGGAAATTCTTTTTACAAGACATCCAGGTGGTCGCGCGGCTCGTTATAGAGCGCATCGAACCAGTGCTCATCGGGACAGCAGAACCGGGAGCACCGCCTGGTACAGGACCGTGCGCGTGACGCCACCGAACATCCACTCTCTCAGTTGAGAGTGGCCATACGCGCCCATGACGAGGAGCTCAGCGCCGAAAGCGGCAGCCTGCGACAACAAAAGCTGACCCACGTCTTTTCCGCCGGACGACAGGCGTTGTACTTCCACTTGCGCGCCGTGGCGCGTCAAGTGGCGGGCGATGTCCGCCCCCGGCTCCTGGCCGTGACCCGCCCGGTTGCGCTCATGGTCGACGACCAAGACCTGGACCGCCTTGGCCTTTACAAGCAATGGCAGGGCGTCCGCCACGGCGCGGATGGACTCACGCGTGGCATTCCACGCTACGAGGATGCGGCGGATTTGCGATACCGTGCCGTGCGGTGGAAACATGATGATGGGGCGACCAGAGCTCAACACTAAAGACTCTGCGAGGCCGGGAGGGCCGGCCGTCTGGCCCACAGATTCCGGGCGGGCAATCACCACCAAGTCCGCGTAGTACGCATGCACGCCGACTTCGCTGCTCAAGTAGGGCAACGATCTCCACTCCGACCGGATTCCGTGACGACGGACGATGCCTTCAAATTGAGCGCGGCGTTCCGTCTCGATCCGCTCCAGTTGTGCTTGGTGCACCTCGATGATGGTCTCCATGCCCTTGCCGCGGGCGAACGTCTCCGCCGGAGTTACTGTCGGCTCGGGCTGCATAAAGACGCTGATTAGGCGCGCGCCATGCTCCTGGGCGAGTATGCCGGCAAACTCCAAGATGCCCGCAGTCTCGGTGTGTCCGTCGATGAAAACAACGATTTCTCCCAGCTCAGCGCCCTTGCCAATGCTCAAGGATGCAGGGTCGGGTGGAGTCGACGTCGATTGCTTGTTGGCCATAACTATTCCTCCTTCTCGTCGTGCGTTCCCCTAACAGGCTGGCCGAAGCTCGAGAATCGCTCGTGAACGGCCACGAACTGATCTTCGCGTTCGCAATGCCCGAGTTCCGTACATCCGCGTGGATTCTACATAACGCTTCAACGTCTGGCGTAATTTCTTTCGCCCGTGGAATACTCGTGCCTTCACTGCTCCCTCCGACAAACCCATGGCTTGAGCGGTTTCCCCTGTGGACAGCTCGCCAAGTTCTCTCAATTCGATTGCTCTGCGCATTCCAGGGTTTAATTCATTTACAGCCGCGGAGAGAATTCGCTCCTGCTCTCGCTGCAGGCAACTATCCTCAGGGCTCGGTCCCGAGTCCGGTATATCTAGCGGCACCCCAGTTTCGCCTTCCGTTGTTGATTCCACCATCGGCACCTCACGCGTTCCACGCCGCCTGCGCAACAACATAAGCGCCTCGTTGATGGCAATCCGAGTTAACCAGGTGGAGAATAAAGACTCGCCCTGAAACTTCCTCAAATGAATGAACGCTTTCTGAAGGCTCTGCTGCACAACGTCTTCGGCGTCCTCCCGATTGCGGGTCATTCTTTGAGCCAATGAAAAAATCTTCGCTTCGTGCCGTTGGACCAGTAGCTCAAATGCGCGAGCGTCCCCGGTTTTAGCACCAGCAACCAGCGCTACATCTTCCCGTCCAGCCAAACGATCGGGGGAAGAGCTCATCGCATTTGCTCCACCGACCTCAACCTTGAGTTCTATTGGCATTTTGATTCTCCTTCTCTCTTCGCACTCAATTGCTCTCGGTTTGCCGACTTTTCGGTTTGCCTAGATTGAATCGCAACCCTAGAATCCTCGTTCACTTCCGTCCATTTGGGCACCAGTAACTAGCTTCCAAGATTGAATCGAACGGTGACTTCCATTTCGACAGCTACCGGCGTCCCATTAAGCGTCGTTGGCTCATACTTCCACTGCAGCACCGCCTGCAGTGCCGCCGGTATCAACAACGGGTGGCCGCTCAAAGCGCGCGCCTGCACCACGTTGCCGTGTTCATCGATCACCGCGTTGACTACCACGACGCCCCACACGTGAGCTTGCTTCGCGATGGACGGATACTCGGGCTGAACCGAATAGGTCTGCCGCGGCGCTTTGAGGTTCGAACCAACGCGAACAATCCGCTTCGCTGCGGGTTGCTGCGGAGGTGGGATCGGTACGGAGGTCCCTGTGCCACCAAGAACTCCGCCTACTGAACCCCCTAGCTGTCCACCAGCCACGCCACCGGGGACACCTCCCACGACGCCTTCCAAATCCGGTGCGGCCGCACCGTTATCCACGGAGACGGTTTTCGGAATCGAGGCCGGCGCAATCACTTTTCCTTGCGTGTAGGTGAGCTTAGGCCGCGTAGCTGTTATGTGCGGAGCCACCGCGTGCCCCAAGGGAGGTGGAGGCGGTGCCGGCGGAGGGGGAGGGGCCACTAAAGGAGTCTCTTCGTACTTGCTCAGTTGGATCGTCCCCGTTGTGTAAAGCGGTACGATGATCAGCGTGGCGATAATCGCGATATGCAAAGCGCTCGCGGCGGCCCACTCGAGAGGGCTCCTTCGTAAGGTTTTTGTTGTGGGGGTCTCAAGCAACGCGCTCAGAAAAACGTCGTTCTGTGGTGTTGGGGACAGACGAACCGGCCGCGCTGGTTTCCCTAAGGGTCCAGCCTGGGCCGGATCGAAAAGATGCATCGGATGAGTAGTCATTGTTCCTCCGTTTGTGCCATTCGATCGGCGGAAGAGTTTCGTCGCGTTCGCTCCGCCGATGGCATACATGAATTCTTCACTTCTTCGAGCACATGCTCGATGTACACGCCTGTGGCTATGAACTGCGCGCCTTTCTTGGCCAGAGCCCGCAGCAATCGTTCTCCGCCTTTGTCAATGAACGTGACATCATTAAGGTCGATAATGCATGTTCGCGTGTCGTGGTTCGCGTGTGCCCTCTTCCACGTTGCTCTCAGCTCGCTGACCCACGGCCCGACCAAGCGCCCTTGCACGACCCACCTTCTTTCTGCTGGCGTTTCGGTCATGGTGATCTTCAGCACGTCTACCTCTTCAGGCCTTCCAAGCCGCGCAGGGCCTCTTCACTCATTGCGGTCCGTTCCAGCAACAATGGAAAAGGCAAAGCGAATGCCAGAACGCAACCTGCTTCGATAACATCGGAACTCGTTGATTTGATACGAGATAACCGCAAAGCGAGAGATTTGTGAGATCGGAGTGCTAACGTGCTACTGCCAAGCATCTAGCAGACTGCTAATTTCTTCGCACTTCAAAAGTGCGGTGTGGGGAGTGAGAGGCTTTCGGAGAACGGGGTGAAGAGAGGGGTGAAGAGAGGGATGAAGAGTTGCGATTATGCGGAACTGCTTGAAATTCCGAGTTTGCGTATTCTCACCTGGAGGGTCGATCGATTTATTCCGAGACGTGCCGCCGCGCCGTTGGGACCTGCAACGATCCAATTGCTTTGCTTCAGCGCCTTGATGATTTGTTGACGTTCCGTCTCCTGCAAAACGTCGCGAAGCGCGGCATTTGGTTGGGAATTCGGGGGAGTGGCCCTTTCTTCCGGACGACTAGTCGTGGGAAATTTGAGATCACTGACATCGATACTTAGGGCAGGACCCGCCGAGATAATTACGGCGCGCTCGATCACATTCTGCAGTTCTCGTATGTTGCCCGGCCAATGATACCGGCACAGCGCATCCATGGCCGCAGATGGAATCGTTTCGATCACCTTTTTCATGCGCCTGGAAAACTGCTGCGTGAAGTGCCGCACCAGGAGCGAAATATCCCCTTGGCGTTCCCGCAAGGGCGGAACGTGGACGGGGAAAACATTCAAGCGAAAGAACAGATCTGAGCGGAACTTCTGCTCGCTCACCATGGTTTCTAAATCGCGGTTCGTTGCGGCAATCAAACGCGCATCTGTCCGAAGCGTGCGCGAGCTTCCCAGCCGCTCGAACTCCCTCTCTTGCAGCACGCGGAGCAATTTGGTCTGAAGCTCGAGAGGAATTTCTCCTATTTCGTCGAGAAAAATGGTGCCGCCATCGGCTACTTCGAAGCGGCCGAAACGTTGCGCGATCGCGCCGGTGAATGCGCCTTTCTCGTGTCCGAAGAGCTCGCTCTCCAGTAAGCCCGTCGGAATGGCCGCGCAGTTGAGCTTGACGAAGGGCTTCGACCGCCGCGGGCTCAAATCATGAATGGCGCGTGCAATCAGTTCCTTGCCCGTGCCCGTCTCCCCATAAATGAGCACCGTCGAATCCGTCGGCGCTACAGTTCCCACTTCTTTGAGAACTTTGCGCAGAGAGGCGCTATTTCCGATGATCTGAGCGAAGTTCATTTCCGCACGGATTTCATCTTCCAAATAAACTTTTTCCTTCGAGAGCTGCTCTTTCAGTTCGCGAATCTCCCGGTAGGCAAGGGCATTCTCGACCGCAAGAGCAATCTGGCTTGCAACCTGGGAAAGGAAAATGATATCGCCTTCACTGAAGGCATCGTCCCGGAGCCGGCCGAGAACCAAGACGCCAATCGCGCGATTCCTGCTGATCAGCGGTAAAAAGCAGAAGGATTTCAAACCTTCCCGAACCGCTCTCTGAACGATTGGGTAATGGAGCCAACCGGTAAAGGGGCTCTGGAGCGCCAGAGGCTTCATAGTCCGAAATGCCGTGCCGGAGGGCGATCCCTCGATCGAATAGACCAGCTCTTCCTGGAGGAATCCTTTACTCTCCGGAAAGTCGAGCGCGTAAAGCCGCAGTTGCTTGTTTTCAGTATCCGGGAGCGACAAGCCGGCGTAGTCGCACTGCATCACACGCCGGACGTCTTGCGAGATGGCACGCAGGAGATCGCGAAGTTCCAAATTTGAGACAACCTGATTGGTGACGTCGAGGAGCAACCGCAGCCGGTCGTTCTTATTCTGCAATTCCTCAGACGCCCGACGCAACGCCGCAATATTTAGCGCGTCGTCAAACGCCAGCGCAATGTAATCCACCACTTGGGATACGAACCGGATTTCATTCGGCGAGTAGGTGTCAAGATGCTTGCTGCCGAAAGTGATTGCCCCCAGTTTGCGGTGCGCTGTCGTCAATGGAAGAGCGCAGATGGAGCGAATATTCAGCCTCTTAAAGATCGCTTGCAGGCGGTTGTAGCGGGGCTCCATTTCGTCCGTCGACTTCAGCAAAGGTTCTTGCCGCTCGTAAACCCATAGCGCAAGCGTCTCCTCGGGCGTTAGCTTCTCTTCAGGAACCAACTCTGATCGACTGGCCATGTCGATGGAGTAATGTCGAAACGTACCGGAGTCCTGGTCACGAAGAGACACTCCGGCCAAGTCAAACTGCACAACCCCATGCAGCTCGTCCATCAGGATGCCAAAGAGTTCTTTAAGGTCGCGGTGCGCTCCAATAGCCCGGGACACGCGGACGAGCGTTTCGTACCGCATGGCAAGAGCCGGCGCCGCGACGACCTCCAAGTCGTTGTCCACAGAGGGCTTCACCGCATTAAGCAGATTCCAGTCCATCAGATGCCCGCCTGGGCACGATTGATACATGTCGCCGGAGGTGAAAAGGACGCCCTTGTCCCGGTAATCTCCTCCGAACTCTTGGGCAAACCGGAACAGATGGAGAAGCCAATAGGGTGATTGACGAGCGTCGAGTAGAGGACGCGAGTCGTGATCGGTGTTCCGTGAATCGTGATCCGAGGAGCTTCCGGTGAAATTCGAGACCCTTCTGTTTGAAGGACGTGCCCCCCCACCCGGGTGTTTTTGCCAAAGAGTGCGGAAGGTACTGAAAAGAATGGCGATAGCGTTTTTCGCAGTGCAAAAGAGTGCGTAAGAGTATGAAAACAAAGGAAGTGTAAAGGCCATGGAATGATATTGATGCGGACTCTTTGCGGGGGAGCGATGGAATGCCAGGGGTAAAAAGTTGAAAGGCAGAGCGAGAGAGTTGAACCGAGAGATGGTGAGCGCACACGCGGAAGAAAAACCGGACGAAAGGCGGGGCGATTGGGTGGATTGCGGCGAGAACATGGGACATGATAGCACGAGAATGGATTACTGTCAAGATACAGTACTGTAGTTTTACCATTCGAATGAGACGCGGGGAAGTGGAGGAATTAGAAGGAGTTGGAGGGAATTTTGTAGTTTGGTGAGACGGTTTTAAGTTCAAAAACGAAAGTTAGAGGTTGAAGGCCGGAATGTTTGAAGGTTCAGGATAAGCCCACGGAGAAGAATCTCCGAACGCAGAGCGAGCTGACAGCTGACAGTTAACAGCCGACAGGGAGACACGCAGAAGGGAGGTTCGGCGCGGGGAATTGGTTAACAGTTGAAAGTTGAGGGTTTAAGACAAAGCTCATGGAGAACTAAGGTGGAAATGCTTTGGGGCGGTGCTGTTCCGCTGCAGGCCGGGATGCAGAAAACGCATTCCGCAGGATCATTCGGAACGCAGAAAGCGCAGAGGTGGAGAACTGAGGAAAGTAATAAACGAAAGACCCACCCTTGCAAAACCAAACCCCGCAAGGATGGGGCACCCGACGGAGAAAGAAAAAGTCAAAATCTTTTCGGCGGGTGAAGGTTGCCTCCCGTCTGGCGCACCCGGCTGTTCCTCCCCATCCTGAGTCCGCGACAGCGCAATGGCTGAAGGCAATGAACCCTGATTACACACATCACGAAACAGTGCTACGCTCTTTGCACAAGGAGGAGATCACATGGCGGACATCCAACGAATCAGCGTTCAAGAAGCGCACGCAAAGACAAAAGCAAAGCAAGCCCTACTAGTCTGCGCCTACGAGGACGAGGCAAAATGCCGGAAGCTAAATCTGGACGGGTCCATATCCTTCACCAGCTTGCAGTCCCGTGCGGCGTCGCTGCCGAAGACTCAGGAAATCATTTTCTATTGAGGTTGACCCGGCGAAGCCAGCGCTGTCGGTCAGGCAGCGAAATATCGGGAGCAGGGCTTTACAAACGTCAACGTGCTAGAGGGTGGTGTCGGAGCGTGGAAGGCGGCTGGATACTCGATGAATTGAATGCCCACGCCATTGAAGTCCGTCATCGGTGCCTAGCTCCCGACTGTATTCGCGGCTTCTGCTCTCTGAATCTCCGCGATCTGTCCCCCTAAAGCCGTAAACCAAAACACTCTGTCAAATCCGAACGTAATCGATGAAGCGCAACGCCTTGCTCAGATCAAACTGACTCGCGACGGTAATTCCACTTCTCCGGTAACCGCGTTAATCGGGACTTGGCGTTTTCAACTTAGAAATGCTGGACCTCTGGTCAGGTCCCTCTCGCCAATGAATTGGATATGATGATGCGGTCGATGACTCAAGCTCAACTCATCGTGGCGGTCGTCGTTTGCTTTTTCCTCCTTGCCTTTGGCTTGCTTTCGCTGGTGTCGCCGGAAAGGTTGCAACGGTATGCACTGAAACGGTGCACTAGATACTATTTCTGGCCGAATCCTTTCTTAGATTGGATGAAAACCCGCAGCTACCTAGTCTATCTCCGCGTCATGGGCGGCGTTTCTCTCCTGGCCGGACTGTTTGTTCTCCTGCTTACCCTAAGCGTTCTGACGCGACGTTGATGCGACGAATGGGTACTGTGGCCCACTTTACCGGTTACCGCGTTAATCGTCCAAGTGGATTTATTTCCAAGCTCCGGTAACCCAGACCAAAGGGCCGGAAACCTCCATCGTTGGACCTGTCACTTCTGACACTTCTAGTCGATTTCGATTGTAGCGACCGTAACGTCGGAATTCCCTCTGAGCACAACTTTTCGAGTTGGGCACCCCGGTGCCGGGATAAGCGCGCAACGGGCCACTGCCGGACTCACAACGCTGTTCAAGACTTCATCAAGGAGGATGACCAATGTATTTCACGGAACTTGCAAATCCAATATAAGAACCCGTGCCCCTTTCGAGCGAATCGTAACAACACTACGACGAGAGCGCGGTCTGTCGCGCCCCCGTTGACCGCCGAACCGCATCCGCTACCAACCTTCTTACTTAACGCGCAGACAGGTTCAGCAGTGCTGTAGTCGTTTTGGTGTTGCCAGAAGCATCCGTAGCCGAGTACATGACCTTGTAGACGAGTGGCGTACGGTTCTCGGGACGTTCCGCGCGAAGCAGGAACGACCTCACGTCAGTGCCGAAGGCAACGGGCCCGCCGCCGACAGCCTCAACGTCTCTGACGGCGCGGCGGCCTGGGTCGGCCGGATCATTGCTGGTGATCGAGATCAACTTGACCTTGGGATTGGGATCGCAGACGTCACTGACCTGGATCGTGGCGTTGACCAGGACCAGTCTATTGTCTCTCAGTCGGCGCGCGCTTGAAGACAACGAGACGCCCAACGTGGGCGGCAACGTGTCCTGCACCGTCACGCTAGTTTTCGCCGAAGAAGAAAGACCTGTTACCGCATCGGTGACAGTCAGCGTGTAGTAATGGGGGAAGGGGCCCACGCTTACCTTCACCCATACGACTGCAGCGTTGCCCACGATCTTGCCGGAGCTGTCATCGGTCCATACGAACTTGAGTGGGTATCCATTCGGGTCGATGGACGCTGAACCATCCAGCTTGACCAATGTGCCTCCCGGACCAGCACACTCCAGGGTTGGCTCGGCTACCGCGCTTGCAACGGGTGGCCGGGCGGCGATGGTTACGTGGGTGACGGCCGAGGAGGACAGACCTGCTGTGTCCGTCACACTCAGCGTGAATGTGTACGCGCCGACGTTCAGGGTCAAGGGCAGAACCGCAGACTTGCCCACGACAGCGCCGCCCTGAGTCCAGATGAAGGTAAGGGCGTATCCATTAGGATCGCTGGACTGCGAGCCGTTCAGCGTGACAGGAGTGCCGTTCGGACCCGCGGCTGGCAAACTTTGATCGGGTCCGGCGTTTGCGACCGGTGGCCGGGCCGTGGTCGTAACGTGGGTGACAGCGGAGGACGAAAGGCCTCCCGCATCCGTGACGGTCAGCGTGTAGGTGTGCGTGCCGATGCTCGCAGTCAATGACACAACCGCAGACTTGCCCACAAACGTGCTGCCCTCGGTCCAGACGAAGGTAAGTGCGTCGCCGTCGGGGTCGGTTGAGGCCGAACCATTCAGGGTGACAGAAGTGCCTCCCGGACCCGCAGCTGGCAGAGTTTGGTCGGCTCCAGCGTTTGCCACAGGCGGCAGATTGGTGATGGTTACGTGAGTGACGGCCGTGGACGAAAGGCCTCCCGCATCCGTGACAGTCAGCATGAATGTGTACGTGCCGATTTTCAGGGTCAAGGGCACAACCGCGGAGTTGCCCACGACGGTGCCGCCCTGTGTCCAGACGAAAGTAAGTGTGTCGCCATCAGGATCGCTGGATAGCGAACCATTCAGCGTGACAGCCGTAGTCGGACCCGTAGCCGGCAAGGTCTGGTCGGGGCCGGCATTGGCGACCGGCGGCGTGTTGGTAATGGTTACGTGGGTGGTGGCCGTGGAGGAAAGACCTGCGGTGTCCGTCACGGTCAGCGTGTACGTGTGCACGCCCATGGTCACGTTCAACGACACAACCGCAGAGTTGCCGACAACAGTGCTGCCCTCAGCCCAGACGAAGGTCAGTGCGTCGCCATCTGGGTCGCTGGACGCTGAGCCATTGAGTGTCACAGGCGTTCCAGCGGGACCAGCGACTGGCAGGGTTTGGTCGGGGCCGGCGTTGGCGACCGGCGGCGTGTTCGCCTTCTTTGGATTGGTGAAACCGCTGAAGAGGATTTGATTAATGCCGGACGTACCGTCGGACCAGACCACGTCGAGATTGCCGTTCTTATCGGCGGCAATCTGCACATTGGAAGAACCACCCGCGTCGTTCGAGAGATTCTGAGGCGCGGAGAATGTAACACCGGCATCGGCGGATTGAGAAAAGAGAATATTGCCGCGAATCGTCGGCGTGGTGTCAGCCCAACCCAGATTGAGATTGCCGGCGGAGTCCACGGCGAGCCACGGATTAGTCGAATTCCCCGGATTGGCTGAGAGATTCAACGGCGGGTTAGTGAATGTGGCGCCTCCATCGGCTGAACGAGCAAAGAATATGTCGCTATTGAACACCTGAGGCGTATTGTGCTGCCAAACAACGTGGACATTGTTGCTGGCGTCCACCGCGAGTTGAGGATTGGCGGAGTCGCCGGAGGTGTTGGATATGCCCTTTGCGGTTGAAAAGGTTGTGCCGTTATCCGAAGAGCGCGTAAAGAAAATGGCGAAATAGCCGGGACTATCATCCACCCAGACCACATTGATGTTGCCGCCGCCGTCCAGAGCGATCATCGGCGCAGTGGAGTTGCCGGTGGAATCCTTGGAAAGATTCAGCTGCGGGGTCGAAAAGGTTGCGCCCTTATCCGCGGAACGGCTGAAGGAAACGTGGGCGCGCGTGCTGAAATCGTCCTCCCAGACCACGAAGATGTTCCCGTTAGCGTCGACGGCCAGTTGCGGTCCATACGAGCCGCTCGTATTCGTAGAAAGAGGCAGTGGCGATGAGAAGCTAACGCCTCCGTCGGTAGAGTGGGCATAGAAAACACCCAAGTTGATAGTGTCATTTTCCCAGACGACGCTGATGTTGCCCGTGGCGTCTACGGCGATTTGCGGATTCGCAGAATCGGAAGGATCGTTGGAAATATTGACCGGCGTTGAGAAGTTCACACCACCGTCGGTAGAGCGGCTGAAGAAAATGGTCTGATGGCCAGGAGTATTGTCCACCCAAACCACGTTGACGCCGCCGCTGGTGTCGACCGCGATGCGGGGACTGAAGGAGAGCCCGGGACTTTTGGAGACGTTCGTCGGTGTCGAGAACGTGACACCGCCGTCCGTAGAGCGGCTGAGGAGGATGTTAGAGTTGTTGGAGTTGGTGGCATTATCATCCTCCCAGACCGCGTAGATGTTTCCGCCACCTTCCACCGCAACTTGTGGAGTGAATGAGGAATCGGAGTTATTGGAGACATTCTTTGGCGCGGAGAAGGGCATTTGCGCCCTCGAAGTGGCGCACATCAACGACGAGCCAAGGCTCAAAAGGGCGAGGACCTGGGTCCAACGGTTGGGGCGAACCACGGCACACCTCCTTATGGGCGATCAGGGGCTAAAGAAATGGCTATCTCGATCCGTTCGAGATTCGGACACGTTGAAAGCGCCTCTGGCCAGTCGTGTGGGGACTTAAGGCTGGCGGTCCTGCGAGGCTACGTCGAGCACGCTTGCCCTCCGGGACCAGAAGGGGGCAACTCTGATTTACCTCGCTTAGTTTACCGAGGCGGGGCCGAAAGAAAAGAGAAACGAGGTACAGGAAGGTACAGTACGTGTCCAAAAAGCTAACCAGCTTGCCCCAACCAATTATCCCGTAAGTACTTGATTCCATTGCCCTAGCGCTTGCCGCGGCGTAGGAGTCGCTCCAATCCGGATATTTCTCCGCTCGATGGCGGGCTATGGATGGTTAGTCTGCGCAATTGATTGCAGCTCTCCACCGACTCCCTGATTAGTCAGATTACCGGACAAATGGTTTCGGGGGCGATCCACTCGTCCGGTAGCCCAGTTTCACCGCATGTTCCCGACTGACTTGTCCGACTTGTCCATCTGAGAGCAGCTCAAAAACCTACAAGTGACGCCAGGACAGCGACTTAGGTCATTGGCTTACCTGGTTCGGGACAAGGAGGTCGAAGGTTCAAATCCTTTCGCCCCGAACCATTTCTTTGGGTCCGGCCCTGGGACATAGGTGACAGATCGTACCGGAGACATGGGTTACACTTTTGGGCCGAACGGGTTGTCGAGAGGCCCGGATCGGTTACCTGCCTCGCGAACGGGCTTCCGGTAACAGTTCTTCAGAAAAGGCCAAAAGAATTAACACTATGCTAGATTTTAGCCAGACTCTGGATCTGGCTATCCTGGTTCGAGTCCAGGTCCCCCAGCCAAAACTTTTTTGTGCGCCAAGGAAGGCATATTTCCACGCATGAGGCTGCCATGATCGTGATCGTTATGGGCACGACCGGGTCCGGCAAAACCACCATCGGTACGCTTCTCGCGAAGCGCCTCGGATGCGAGTTCGCGGACCCCCGTTGCGACGCATTGAGTATGTAGAACGCCTCTGCCGAATTTCAAGCAGGGATGCTCTCGGCAAGTCGCACGCAGTTCCGTCCAGACTCTTTGGCGCGGTAGAGTGCCCCGTCCGCGGCCTCAAGCACCAGCTCGGGTGTGGAGAGTTTCTTGGAGTTCCCAGCCACGCCGATGCTGATTGTGATGGTTACGGAATTGCGCGGCCCCGGCTCCGGCGCCTGCGCAGTTTTTTTCTCAGGACGATTCGGCCCTCGCAGGTTGAAGCCGCTCGTAGCAATTGCCTCACGGAGCGACTCCACAAAAGGCTGCGCTTCCTCCGCGGTACGCCCGGGAAACACCACGGTGAACTCTTCCCCACCGTAGCGGAACGCCCGTGCTCCGCCTCGCATCTCCAAAAGCTTCGAGCCGACGAACCGGAGCACTTGGTCACCCGCTTCGTGGCCATAGGTGTCATTGAAGTTTTTGAAGTAGTCCACGTCGCACATTGCCACCGCATAGCGACCGCCCAGTTCCAGCATGACCTCTTTGAGCGCTCGCCGCCCTGGCAGCCCTGTCAGTTCATCGTGGTGCGCTATTTCATAACCATGCTCGAGCACCGTGTAGACCAGAATCAAGCCCACGGCACCGAAGTAAAACAAGGGCTCGTCCTCTTTTCCTGCTTGCCTCAGTCCCATAAATGCGGCCACCAGCGCCCAGAACAGGCCCGCCTCAACTCTCGTCCGCCGGATCGCCGCCAGGCCCAGCAGCGTAACCGACGCCGCTGCGAATGAAATTTCTTGAGTAAGTGGGATCCATGTCGCCCCGGAAGGGTCTTGGCCCCAACGCAGAAACGCCTCTAGTCGGCCCCCTCGTACCTCCCCCAGCATAACCACGCCGGCACTCTGTATCGTGATCAAAGCCATCTTCCATAGCCCGCTGAACGTCACTGTGCCGCGCTCGCCCAGAGACGCAAACAGAGCGATGTTCAGGGGGAGAAGAAATGCTGCTGCCAATTTCACAACCTCCGCGGAGGCTGGCAGCGTCCCTACGCACCAAACGGTCAGGCCCACGACAAAAGCAGAAAACAACACGCGCCCTTGGCTGTAGTACCAGCTGAGCAACACGGCTCCCGCCAGCGTCCCGAAGCAGAAAAAGCGAACGTAAGGAGCTACCGCGAGTCGGGCCGGCTCCTCTTGCTGCAGCCCCCAGGTGGCAAGCACCAACCAGGCGCCCGGCGTAATCAGGCTACTCAGCCACCGAACTGTGCCGACGTTGCGCTGCATATTTTTCTCACAAAAGCAGTTTCCTCATTGGCATAGAGACGCCGAGTCCTGAGGTCTATGGTTCCGAGTAATGCCAGGAGCTTCCAATCGCTGCGGAGGAGCCGGCTCAATTAGGTTGCCGGCGAAAGAGAAGTAAGATTGCTACGCCCCAACCAATGAGGCCAAACCAAACGCTTGGTTTCGAGACAATTTTTGCAAGCTGCTGTGCAGCGCTGGGCTTCGCCAAAGGCGCAGTTGCGGTTGGCGGGTCCGAGGCTTCCGGACTCGATGTCGTGCGATCCTCTGGCGAGAGCCTCGCATTTGCCTTCGACAGCTCTGCTCGGGTCTCTTCAAGTTCCGCGCGAACTCTTGCCAGCTCGTCCTCCAACTGGCGATTCAAGTTGCCCCCTACCGCGCCAAGGGCTAGCGCGCGCGCGTTTTCGGCAATCTGCGCTGCTGTGCGCGCAGGCTGCACAACATTGTCGCCCTTGGGATGCTTTTTGTAGGAGCTCTCCGCCTGGCCAAGGAAAGTTTTCGCGCGCGTTAGGATCCCCCGAGTATTGCTCCCTCCCCCGGTCTCACCAGCCCCCGAGGAATTGTCCAGGCGCGAGGCGCCTGACCGGGTCGCCAGCTCCACGGCTTTTCTCGCCTGCAGCAGTTCGTTTGGCGCCGCCTCCACCGCCGTGGGAGCCGAATCATAATTGGCGTAGTGAGTATAGAAAAACAGGTTTGCCTTTTTGGGCGGGGCCTTTTTCTCTGTTTTCTCTGTCCCCTCCTTGCGCGTAGCCTCGTCTATGTTGTAGAGGACTACCTGCGGGCTCGGATCCACCACGGCAAAGTCTGGTTCCGCTGTCACCATAAGCCAGAAAGCTTGGTACGGCGTCCTCGCGTTGATGCTGATGGGTTTTTGGCCCTCTGATGGGATTTCGCCGAGGTTCGAGGCTTTTCCGTCCCCCGACACCGCCCATAGCACGTATGTCAGAAAATCCTTGCCGAATTGTTGCGGGGATTGTAAACGGGTGATATTTCCCCGGCTGATGTCAATCTCCACAAATCCCGGCCGTCGCTTCCGGATAAAAAACACCGACGACGAACCTGACGCGCCTTGGATCTTCAGCTTGAGGCGGGCCTCTCGCGCAAGGCTCGTTCCCCCCAGCCATACTTCGGTCGGGCGCGATAGATCACCGTAGCTCAAGATTTGGCCATTGGGCTCTCTCACTTGAATGACCCTGAGCTGGCCTGGCTCCTCGACGGCGTTGCGCTGTTGGGAAGTAAGAGGAATGGCGCTCACCGCAAGTAGCGGGAGACTGATGAGCCGCGTCCATCCCAGCCATGTCACGACGGTTTCCTCTTCGGCCTGCGTACCCTGGTCTTTGGTCCCATCGTAGGCAGACGGAGGAACAAGGGCAACGCAAACTTCCTTCCAGGGACTCGTTACAGTAATCAGCGCCACGCTTTGCAACACTATGCTAAATTTTAGCCAGACTTTGGATTTGGCTATCCTGGTTCGAATCTAGGTCTCCGAGCCAAACTTTTTTGCGCCAATGAAGGCATATTTCCACACATGAGGCTGCCATGATCGTGATCGTTATGGGCACGACCGGCTCCGGCAAAACCACCATCGGTACGCTTCTCGCGAAGCGTCTTGGATGCGAGTTCGTGGACGCCGATGATTTTCATCCGCCAGCGAATGTCGAGAAAATGAAGCACGGCATTCCGCTGACCGATGCGGACCGCGAGCCTTGGCTGAAGGCGCTGCACGACAAAATCGTGGAGTGGACGGCTGAAAAACGCGATGTCGTGCTGGCCTGCTCGGCGCTCAGACGGAGCTATCGCGACGAATTGCGCGCCAGCCCCGATGTGAAATTCGTATATTTGAAGGGTAGCTACGAGTTGTTCTCGCAGAGAGTGCTCGGGCGAAAAGGACATTTCGCCAAGCAAGACCTGCTTGCCAGCCAGTTTGCGACTCTCGAAGAGCCAACCGATGCCATCACCGTGGATGCCACGAAGTCTCCAGATCAGATCGTTTCCGAAGTGCGCCGGCAGCTCGGCTTCGCTTAATCTTTAGAACGGATTGCCTCGCCCCACCACACTCAGTCCAGTGTGAATGACACGTACATCAGCTTCTGATCGCGCTGAATTTGCAAAGCGACTGCTGCGCCCGGCGGCAAGTTCTTCAGCGCATTGCGCAGACGCTCCAGCGTGGTCATCGGCTCGCCGTTCAGCGTCCGGATGACGTCGCCGGCCGTTAGTGGCACTTCTGTCGAAGCGCCTGCCGCTCGTGCGGCAACGATGATGCCGAAGGGATCGCGAAGTTCCGGCACCATGGCAGCAATTCTCTTGTCAATTTCCAATGCCAGAATGCCGAGCGCGGGAACCAGATTCTTCTCAGGATCCGCCAACGCCGTAATCTGGTCCATATCTTTGGGAGGTTCCATGAGCGGCACATCGAAACCAAGCCGCAGAGTCCCTCGCAGGACGTCCAGGTGCACCTTGTCTCCGCTCTCGCGAGACATCAGATGAAACGCCACGTACGGAACGCTGCTCGCGGCTTTGCCGTCGATCGCCAGCAGGACATCCCCAATCCTCAGTCCCGCGGCCTCCGAGGGCCCGCCCTGCAAAACGTCCGAGATCACCACACCGAAGTTTCGGGGGAGTTTGAGGCCATCCGCCAGGGGTTGGGTAATCGTCTGTACGCTGATCCCAATTTCCGGCCGGTGCAGGTGGCCGAATTTGCGCAACTGTCCGTAAGCGATGTTTACAACCCCGCAAGGAATCGCAAACCCGAGCCCCTCGTTTCCACCAGACTGCGAAAGTATGAAGGTATCGACACCGACGACTTCTCCGTCCACATTCACCAACGGCCCGCCGGAATTGCCTGGGTTTATGGGCGCGTCCGTCTGGATATAAACCATCGTCGAATCGGGATCGGTCTGGCGGGCGACCGCGGAAATTATTCCGTGAGTCACCGTGTTGCGCAGTCCTTCCGGGCTTCCGAAGGCGAACACCGATTCGCCTTGGCGAAGGTTTCGGTAACTCGCAAGCTTCAGGGCGCGAAGACCGCCTACATCCACCTTAAGCAGCGCAAGATCGATTTCGCTGGTAACCCCGACGATTCGCGCCGGAACAAGGTCGGTCTTCGAAGAAAACATCAAGTCCTCGGAATCGTCTGCATTCGCGCTCGAAAGCACCACTTGTACCCGCTGCGCGCCCTTCACCACATGTGCGTTAGTAATAATGTATCCGCTTGGATCGATGATGAATCCTGAACCGATCGCCCGCTGGCGTCCAATAACAACGCCTGTGTTTCCATGCTCGCTTTCCTCGATCTGACCATAGCCTGACACGAGGATTTGCACGACGCTCGGAGACACTTTGCGGATGAGTTCACCGACGGATTGATCCGTCTTGCGCAGTTCTTCCTTCGATCGCGCTTGTGCTCCTGTGTAGCTTGGTGAAAGGGAAAAGCTGAACAGAGCGGCTGTTAGAAGCAGAGCCCAGGCCACGTGCCGGCGCGGGTTCGACTGAAATAGCGATTGGCACTTGAACATGTGCTCTATCTCCTGGAAGTCTCGTGCTACAGATGGATGCTTTGGGAGACTTCCAGAATACAACAAAACGCGAACTCAGTTTGGTGTCTGGGCTGCCGTACCACGCTTCTGTGCGTGGTCGGTACAATCTAGTGCGTCACACCGGGGCCACGCCACTGTCAGAAAATTGCTTGCGACAATCCGAAGGTTCGAGCATCTCATCTTCGGGGGATTTGTCGCATTCATTAAGCCGTGCCGCAACGAGCACGCGTGCCACACAGGTCGCCTTTTAAATTCGCAAAAGGATGCGACCATAAACCATAATCTGAGCGCCTACTGAGGGATTCCATACGATGGCCAGACTGCAATCCAAAGAAGACCAGCGGCTCGAGGAAGATCGCACCCGTAAGAAATACTGGAAGCGCTGGGGGCCGTATCTGTCTGAGCGCCAGTGGGGCACCGTGCGCGAAGACTACAGCTCTGGCGGCACGGCTTGGGAATATTTCCCGCACGATCATGCGCGGTCCCGCGCGTATCGCTGGGGTGAGGATGGCATCGGCGGTATTTCCGACCGCCACCAGATGATCTGCTTCGGACTCGCCCTCTGGAATGGCCGCGACCCCATCCTCAAAGAAAGGCTGTTCGGCCTCACCGGCAACGAAGGCAATCACGGCGAGGATGTGAAGGAGTATTACTTTTATCTGGACTCCACTCCCACGCACGGTTACATGCGCATGCTCTACAAATATCCGCAGGCGGAGTTTCCCTATGCCCGCCTCGTGGAAGAAAATCGCCGGCGCGGACGTGAAGAACCTGAATTCGAGCTTCTCGACACCGGCGTTTTTAGCGAGGACCGTTATTTCGATGTCTTCATTGAATACGCCAAAGCCGACGTGGAAGACATTCTCATCAAGATCACCGCTGTAAATCGCGGGCCCGAAGCGGCCTTGCTGCACCTTCTTCCTTCCTTGTGGTTTCGCAACACCTGGTCCTGGGGCCGGGATTTGCGCAGACCCCGCGTCCAAAAAGCAACCAGCGTTCCCGGAAGTTTGTGCGCCGAGGTCGAACATTGGAAGTATGGCAAGCGTTGGCTTCTTTGCGCCGGCCAGCCCGAACTGCTCTTCACCGAAAACGAGACGAACTTCGCCAAGCTTTTCAACGGCAAGAACCGTTCGCCTTATGTAAAGGACGCTTTTCACGAGTACCTGATTCGTGGAAACAAATCCGGCGTCAACCCTCAGCAGACAGGGACAAAAATGGCCGCGTATTATCCGTTGCAGCTGGGCCCCGGCCAAAGTGAAACCATCAAGCTGCGTCTTACGGACATGGAGCCGCTCGCCACGATGGAGCGAAGTTTAAGTGTCGTCGGCACTATCACGTCGCCCGGACACGAAGATCGCCCGGAAGGCGTGCCGCCCGCGAATGATTTTGACGCAGGCTTCGACGGCGTGTTTTCTATCCGCCAGAAGGAAGCCGACGAATTCTACGCCTCGCGTGTCACTTCAGAATTATCCGACGATGCAAAAAGCGTGATGCGCCAGGCTCTCGCCGGCCTGTTGTGGTCCAAACAGTTCTATCACTACGATGTTCGCAACTGGCTTGAAGGCGACCCCGCCGGGCCTCCGCCGCCTCGCGAGCGTTTGAATGGCCGCAACAAAGATTGGAAGAATCTCTACAACGACGACGTCATGTCCATGCCGGACAAATGGGAATATCCCTGGTACGCAGCTTGGGACTTGGGGTTTCACTGCATTGCTCTTGCGCTCGTGGATCCGGATTATGCGAAGGAGCAGCTCATCCTTCTTCTTCGCGAATGGTACATGCACCCTAACGGGCAACTGCCCGCCTACGAGTGGGCTTTTGGCGATGTGAATCCTCCCGTCCACGCGTGGGCCGCCTGGCGCGTCTACAAAATCGAACGGCGCGTGCGCGGCGTTGCTGACCGCGGCTTCCTCGAAAAGGTTTTCCATAAGCTTCTGCTCAATTTCACCTGGTGGGTCAATCGCAAAGATCCCGAAGGCATGAACATCTTTGAGGGTGGTTTTCTCGGTCTCGACAATATTGGAGTATTCGACCGCTCAGCGCCTCTGCCGACCGGCGGCCACCTCGAACAATCCGACGGCACCAGTTGGATGGGCATGTACTGCCTCAACATGCTGGCCATCGCGCTAGAACTGGCCAAGGAAGATCCTGCGTATGAGGACGTCGCCAGCAAATTCTTCGAGCACTTCGTCAACATCGCCCACGCGATGAATGATATGGGCACCGAAGGTATCGCTCTCTGGGACGACGAAGACGGCTTTTACTACGACGTGCTTCACCTACCAAATGGCGACGACCATTTTCTGAAGATTCGCTCTTTGGTCGGCCTCATTCCTCTCTTTGCGGTGGAGACTCTCGAACCGGAGATTGTCGACCGCTTGCCCGGTTTCAAGCGACGCATGCAATGGTTCATTGACAATCACGCGGACGTCCCCGAGCACATCGAAATGACGCAGCGTTCCGCTCGCGGTGTTCGCCGGCTTCTCTCACTCGCTAATCGCAAACAACTCAAGCGCATACTCAGCCGCATGCTCGACGAAACGGAATTCTTGTCCTCGTACGGTGTTCGCTCACTTTCCCGCTATCACCTCGATCACCCGTACGAAGTACAAGTTAACGGTCACATCAGCCGCGTCGACTACGAACCTGCCGAATCCACCAGCGGCATCTTTGGAGGCAATTCGAACTGGCGTGGCCCCATCTGGTTTCCCATGAATTATCTCCTCGTCGAATCCTTGCAGAAGTACCACCATTATTACGGCGAGGACTTCAAAGTGGAATTCCCCTCTCGCTCCGGAGGCGAAGCGGACCTCTGGGAAGTCGCTGCCGAGATTTCCCGCCGCCTTGTTCACATCTTCGTGCGCGGCAAGGACGGCCGCCGCCCCGTCGCCGGCGGCCCCGAACTTTTCCAGAGCGATCCTCACTGGAAGGATCTGCTCCTCTTCTACGAGTATTTTCACGGCGACAACGGCGCTGGCCTCGGCGCGAGCCATCAGACCGGCTGGACCGGCCTCGTCGCCAAATTGATCGAACAGAGCGGAGAGTAATTTGCCGGACCTCATTTTTCGTCCAGCGGTCCAGCAAGACGAGCAGGCGCTGCTCCGAGGCTACGCCGATCGCGCTCGTTTCGTGGTCGCAAGTTTGCTCAAGCCCGGTGAGGTACTGAGCGGCAGCTCGTAACGAACGCACCGACGAAGAAAAGGAGAGCCGTGGCGTTCCAACAACCAGAGATCCCGATCGTAGTTCAATTCGGGCGCGAAATTTGCGGCAATCTATCCACCGCCGAATCCCGCGAGTGGCTGGTCACTAACGGCATCGGCGGCTTCGCCTCTGGAACCATCGCCGGCGGCTTGACGCGCCGATATCACGGCCTGCTCATCGCCGCCCTTCAGCCTCCGCTCGGCCGCACTCAGCTCGTTGCCATCCTCCACGAGACCGTTCGCTATGTCGGCGCCACGTATGCTCTCGCAACGCATCGCTGGGCCAGCGGCGCCGTCGATCCGCAGGGATTTCTCCACCTCGAAAGCTTCCGTCTGGAGGGCACTACACCCGTTTGGACGTATGCCTTAGCGGATGCCTTGCTCGAAAAGCGCGTCTGGATGGTCCAGGGCGAAAACACTACTTTCATTCAATACACACTCGCGCGCGGCAGCGGCCCACTCGAAATCGATCTGAAAGCCCTCGTCAACTACCGCGATTTTCATTCTTTGACCCACGCCGGCGACTGGCACATGAAAATCGCTCCGGTCGAACACGGCGTTATGGTTCTTCCATTCGACACGGCCACGCCGTTCTTTCTAAAAAGCGCCCAAGCCTCTTGCGAGCCGCATCATGAGTGGTATCGCGATTGTTTCTTGCCCAGGGAGACGGAACGCGGCCTCGGGGATCGAGAAGACCATCTCTTCGCCGCACTCTTTCGCGCCAAGCTGAATCCCGGCGAGAGCCTCACCATCGTCGCGACCACCGAAGCCGCCACTCCGCTCGATGCTGAAGCCTCTAGCGCCCGACGCACCACTCACGAATCGGCTTTGCTAGAAGCGTGGCAAGGACAAAACGGAAAAACCGCCGCCACCGTTCTCACATGGCTTCGCCAACTCGTCCTCGCCGCCGATCAATTCGTGGTCAAACGCAACCTCCCCGAGGAACCAGACGGCCGCAGCATCATCGCCGGCTACCACTGGTTCGGCGATTGGGGACGCGACACCATGATCGCCCTTCCCGGTCTTGTCCTTACTACGGGCCGCTCTGATGTAGCGCGGCAGATTCTCCTTGCCTTTGCCCGCTATGTCGATGCCGGCATGCTCCCCAACAATTTCCCCGACGCAGGCGGCAAGCCGGAATACAACACCGTTGATGCCGCGCTCTGGTATTTCGAAGCAATGCGCCAATATTTCTCTGCCACGCAAGACACTGAGACGCTGCGGAAGTTGTATCCCGTTCTCGCAAGCATGATTGATGCCCACGTCGCGGGCACACGCTATAACATTCACGTCGATTCCGCGGACAGCCTTCTCTACGCGGGCGGGCCCGGCATTCAGCTTACCTGGATGGACGCCAAGATCGGCGATTGGGTCGTCACGCCACGCACCGGCAAGCCCGTCGAAATCAACGCTCTGTGGATCAACGCCCTGGAAACGATGGCGCAGTTCGCACGCCAGCTGAACAAGCCTTCGGATACCTACGAGCGCCTCTCCGCGCAAGCCAAAAACAGTTTCCAGAAATTTTGGAACGCAGAACGAAACTGCTGCTTCGACGTGATTGATGTTCCCGGCGCCGCGAAAAACGGCGGGAGAGACGCCGCTCTCCGCCCGAATCAAATTCTCGCCGTCTCCTTGCCAGTCAGCCCGCTAAGCAAAGATCAGCAAGAATCTGTCGTCGACATCTGCGCGCAACGCCTGCTTACTTGCTACGGCCTTCGCAGCCTGGCGGCTGGAGAACCGGGTTATCAGGGTCACTACGGCGGTGATCAACGCACGCGCGATGCTGCCTATCACCAAGGAACCGTCTGGGGCTGGCTGTTAGGCCCGTTCGCGCTTGCCCATCTTCGCGTTTACAATGATCGCGCCGCAGCCCTGCGTTATATCGAGCCACTCGGCTCGCACATCAGCGCGTACGGCCTTGGCACGCTAGCAGAAATTTTCGATGGCGACCCGCCGCACGCTCCCCGCGGCTGCATCGCCCAAGCTTGGACCGTCGGCGAAATCCTCCGCGCCTGGAGCGAAATCGCAAAATCCAGCTGAACTGTGGTTATTGATGCTATTTATGGGCGCTTGCCCGCAGGTTCGTACAGCTCGACAAGCACTTTGCCGCCACCGGGAACGGGCATAAGGAAAAAATTCACGCGCGTTCCATCCGCGCCGGGCCTCGTTTCCGGATAAACCGCGGTAACTCCAAATTTCTCGTTCAAAATCTCCGTTGCGCGGTCCACACTCAAACACCGGTACTCTACTTGCTGCACGCCCTCTCCAAATTTTTCCAAGTACCGTGCAATCGCCCCATCTCCGCCCGGCGCCCGAGAGGTCAAAATGTCCAGAGACACTCCATTCGAAAAATGCAACTCAAACTCTTCCGCATCCTGATCTGACGGCACCTCGGCCAATCGCGACACACTGTGAGCCGCGCGAATCTTCGAAAAGGTCTCTCGTTGTACCGCCAGCCCGACTGTCGTTTCAAGTTTCGGCCCGAGCAGCAATGCCGATAATTCTTCGTCGCTCAACCAAGACTTTGCCGCGTGTTCGGCGGACGCTCGCCCCGCTGCAAAAATTTCCGCAGCCGCGGCCTGACGCACGGAAGCCTCCCCCGAACAGAGCCCTGCGATTGCGGTGATGAGCGGACTGGACATACTCGCCTCGAAGATTGTAGCGTGACTAGGCAGTCAGATTCAGCCTCCGCTCTGAATCTGGCGCGAAAGTTGCAACGAATCCCCGGTTCAGATCATCTGAGGGGTATGCCAAAACCAGTTTTATTCACGGTCGACGACGACCCGGAGGTCCTGCGCGCCATCGAGCGCGACCTCCGCAGCCACTATTCCGACCGCTATCGCGTCATGCGCGCCAACTCCGGCTCCGCCGCCCTCTCCACCCTTCGCGAGCTCAAAGCTCGCAATAATCCTGTGGCTCTGCTCCTGGCCGACCAGCGCATGCCCCAAATGAACGGCGTCGGTTTCCTGTCCGAAGCCATGGAAATTCATCCTCAAGCCAAGCGCGCTCTTCTCACCGCTTATGCCGATACGACCGCCGCTATCGACGCCATCAACGAGGCGCGCATCCACTATTACCTGATGAAGCCCTGGGACCCGCCGGAAGAAAAACTCTTCCCAGCCATTGATGACCTCCTCACGGACTGGAACTCCACCTTCCGGCCACTCTACGAGGGCATTCGTGTTCTCGGCACCCGCTGGTCCAACCGTTCCTACGAGCTTCGCGATTTTCTCGCGCGCAATCAGGTTCCGTATCAATGGATCGACGTCGAGCTAGCCCAAACCGACCCAGAAGTTCGCAGCCTCATCGCCTCCCTCGGCCCCGAAGCGGAGACGCTCCCCCTGGTTTTGTTCCCCGATGGCACACGTCTCGCCGAGCCTCCTCTTCCCACGGTAGCCGACAAAGTCGGTCTCCGCACCCACGCCCTCACAAATTTCTACGATCTTGCCATCGTCGGTGGAGGTCCCGCCGGCCTCGCCGCAGCCGTCTACGGCGCGTCGGAAGGCCTCCGCACCGTCATGATCGAACGCGAAGCCCCCGGCGGCCAAGCCGGACTCAGCTCCCGCATCGAGAACTATCTCGGCTTTCCCGCCGGACTCTCGGGCAGCGACCTCGCTCGTCGCGCGGTCGCCCAAGCCCGCCGTTTTGGTGTTGAAATTCTCTCTCCGCAGGACGTCGTTGGCTTGCGTGTGGAGGGCCCCTATCGGTTCATCAAGCTAGCCGACGGAGCCGAAATTTCCTGCAACGCTCTGCTCCTGGCGATGGGCGTCCAGTGGCGCTCTCTTGACGTCCCCGGCATCGATCGCCTCCAAGGCGCAGGCGTCTACTACGGCGGCGGCACCTCGGAAGCTATTTCTTGCCGCGGGGAAACCGTTTACATCATCGGCGGCGCGAATTCCGCCGGCCAAGCCGCCATGCACTTTTCCAAATACGCGGAAAAGGTCGTCATGCTCGTTCGCGGCACGTCGCTCGCCAGCACCATGTCCCACTACCTCATCGAGCAGATTGAAAAAACTCCCAAGATCGAAATCTGGACACAGACCAGCGTCGTCGAGGTTCAAGGCGATACCCGTCTCACCGGAATCACCGTTCAATGCGAGCCCAGCGGAACACGCAAACAGTTTCCGGCCTCAAGCCTCTTCATCTTCATCGGCGCGCAGCCACGCACGGAATGGCTCGGCAATCTCATCGAACGAGACGAGCGCGGTTTCATCCTTTCCGGCCCCGATCTTCTCCGCGACGGCAAATGCCCCGCTTCCTGGACGCTCGACCGCGATCCCGGCTTGCTCGAAACGAACGTCCCAGGCATCTTCGTGGTCGGCGATGTCCGCCACGGTTCGGTAAAACGCGTCGCCTCTGGCGTTGGCGAAGGCGCCGTCGTCGTCCAATTCATGCATCAATATCTGGCCAAGGTACAATGAGCCTGCAGTTCAGGAGAGCAGGACGCGCATGACCGATAGCCCCGCCCAACCGCCTGCCGGCGAACTCGTCGCGAAGCTGCGAAAGGTTCACGTCTTCGAAGACCTGCCCGACGAAGATCTTGCTTGGTTTATTTCCCAATGCGAAGAACGCCGCGCCGCTCCTGGTGACATCATCGTTCGCGAAGGCGAGGCGCCTGACTACATGATGGTTATGCTGGAAGGCGAGATGCGGGCCCGCAGCGAGCACGGAAGCGCCGATGGCCCGGTCTTTGTGGTACAAGCTGGCGAAGTCACCGGCATGCTTCCTTTCTCCCGCTTAAAGGTCGTTGGTGTCACTGGCCGTGCTGTGCTTCCCTCGCATTACCTCGGCTTTCCCGTCACCCAATTCCCGGAACTCTTTAAAAGACTGCCGGAACTCGTCCGCCGCCTCGTCGGTTTGCTCGCCGACCGCGTTCGCAGCGTCACCCGCGCGGAACAACAGCACGAGAAACTCGCCGCACTGGGCAAACTCTCCGCTGGCCTCGCTCACGAGCTGAATAATCCTTCCGCTGCCGCTCGCCGTTCCGCGGCAGCCTTGCGCGATTGCTTGGCCCGTCTGCGGGAAGCCGCCCGCACCACAGAGATCGGCCCCGAAGACTGCGGCCTCTTGGCCGAACGCGAAGAAGAAATCCGTACCACTCTCAAGCCCGCGCAATTCAAGGACGAATTTGCCCGCGTCGAGCGCGAAGAGGCCATTCAAGCCTGGCTCGAAGCGCACAATGTCGCCGATGCCTGGAAGCTCGCCCCCTCGCTTGCCGAGTCCGGCCTCACCGATGCTCACCTGTCAAGTTTCGCAGCGGCTGCCGGCGCATCTGTCGGCCCCGAACTCACGCGCTTCGCCACGCTCCTCGAAATGGAGCGCATCGCCGAAGAACTCGAGCACAGCTCCGCCCGCATCTCCGATCTCATCAAGGCCATCAAGGAATATTCCTACATGGATCAAGGCCCCATGCAGGAGGTCGATATCGAGCGCGGCCTCGAAACCACTCTTACCATCATGAATCACAAGCTCAAGCGCGGCATCACCGTCATACGTCAATACGCTCCCAATCTTCCCAAAGTCATGGCCAGCGGCAGCGAACTCAATCAAGTCTGGACCAACCTCATCGACAACGCCGCCGACGCCATGAACGGCAACGGCAAACTCACCGTTCGCACCGCCCGCGAAAACGATTTTGTCCTTGTGGAAATTGCCGACAACGGCGCCGGCATTCCGCCCGAAGCGCTCTCTCGCATCTTCGATCCCTTTTTCACCACCAAAGGCGTCGGCGAAGGCACCGGCCTCGGTCTCGATTTAGTCAGTCGGATCATAAGGAACGTGGGCGGTCACATCAGTGTCACCTCCGTCCCTGGCGACACGCGCTTTCAGGTTCGGATCCCGATTCAGCACGCGAAGTAATCGTTTCAGGAGAAAGCCATGGCCGATGTCTGTACTCACCTCGATCAGATTCGTCCCGTAAAACCAAAATCCAAGGGCTGCGAGGAATGCCTCAAGATGGGCGACACATGGGTGCACCTGCGGCTCTGCCTCACGTGTGGACATGTTGGCTGCTGCGATTCCTCGAAAAATAAGCACGCCACCAAACACTTTCGCGCCAACAAACACCCCATTGTCCGATCGCTCGAACCCGGCGAAAACTGGATGTGGTGTTACATCGACGACTTAATGTTTGAAGACGATTGATCTTCGAAGAAGTGCAACGTCCAAATAATCATGGATCAGGAGTCGTCCGCCTTCCCTCCAGCTCTACGAGGGAAATGCGTCTCCCGGAACTAACGGTGGAATCGGCGGTGTTGGCACTGTAGGCGGCGTCAAGGGCGCTGGCGGTGGGCTTGACGGAAACAGCCGGCTACCCAGCGGCCCGTATCGCGGCGCAAAAAACTCTAGCGTATACGATTGGAAAAACACCAGTCCCGGAGTGTACACAAAGCCGACCACGTACAGGACCCCCGCTAGCGCAAGCAGAGCGAACGCCGCCAGGAGCAACACCACGGAGGGATTGTCCCACGTCACTCCCGCACCCCTGCCGATCAGAAAGCCAATCACACCGAGCAGCACCAGCGGGATCAGCAAAATCAAAAACACGATTAAATTCACGATCGCGAAGACAATCGCCGCGCCCATCGCGAACGCGATCTTCATCAGCACGTATCCGGCGTACGCCAATTTCTCCCCGCCCATCATCGCCAGCAACCGTTGCCAGCCATCAACAGCTCCCACTTCTTCAAACGCCATCACTGGCACCAGAAAATCCCGCCCCAGCATGTCAATGATCGCCAGCACCGCCACCAGCGCAATCACCAGCAGCGCCAGCAAAATCCCGCCGCCGATCAGCACGCCGAGGTTCTGATCCGGATGCTCAAACCACCCTGCGCGATAGGCAAGCAACACCGGCACTCCCGCGACCACCCCCACCAAAACGAAGGCCCCGAATCCAAACGCAACGGCCCACACAAAATACCGCCGTCCGGCCTCTCTCCACCGTCGCCACCCCTCGCGCAACCGGCACCGTCCGGTCACCACCGCATCCAAGAGAATGAACCGATAAACGCAGTCGCTGTAAATCCACAAAAGCAATACCGCCAGTAGCAACACCATTGCCAGCGCAATCCATCCCAAATATGGTTGAATCTGTTCCCATCCCGGTTTGCTCAGGAGATGCGCCGCCGATGCCCAACGATCGGACAAATGAATGCCCCAGTGGTTGTCGCCGCCTCGATTGGTATTGAAGTTCGGTATGCTTCCGCCGCCTCCCCCGCCTCCTCCAGCTTCCCCCGTTACCAGAGCCACCACCGCAAGCCGTGCCCACAACCCAAAACGAAACGGCCGGAAAAGCATCTGCTTTGTCCGGACAAAAGCTGGCGAGATGGATTCCACCGCTGAAGCGCGATTCGGCACGCATCACCTTCCAGGGAGTCACTTTATTTCTATTCTCAGTGCTTTAGCAACAAGTCCATAGGAATGACTGTCTCGCAGTAAGTTCTTGTCAATAATTTCCCAAAAGCAAGGTCTTGGTGGCGCTCGAGACCACGTGTTTATTCTCTTGTTTTTGGACCAGCCAACAACGAAGTCCCAAGCGCCACCAGCAACATCGCCGCCACAACCCCAAGCGAAATCTCCACCGAAATGTGCACCCACGGCTCAACAATCATCTTCGCCCCGATGAACACCAACACAAACGAGAGACCCGCCGCCAAATATCGCAACCGCCCCAGCACCCCGGCTAGAAGAAAATACATCGCCCGCAAGCCCAAAATTGCGAACACATTCGAGGTGTACACGATAAAAGGATCGCGCGTTATCCCAAAAATTGCGGGAATCGAATCGACAGCCATGGTGATGTCTGTGATCTCCACTATCAACAACACCACAAACAAAGGCGTAGCAAACAATTTGCCGCCGTCACGCACAAAAAACTTGCTCCCGCTAAACTCTCGCGTGACCCGCAGATGTCGCTTCGCGAACCGCGAAATGCGATTCTCCTCCGGATGCATCTCCGCTTTCTTTGCGAAGAGCATGTGCAATCCCGCAAACACCAGAAACGCGCCGAATACATACAGCACCCAGCCAAACCGCCCGATCAACCCAGCTCCAGCCGCGATGATCGCGCCGCGCATCGCCAACGCCCCCAAAATCCCCCATTCCAGAATTCGGTGCTGGATCTTTTCATCCACGGCAAACGCCCGGAAAATCACCAGGAACAGAAAAAGGTTGTCCACACTCAGCGCTTTTTCGATGACATACCCGGTGAAAAATTCCAGTCCGCGTTGCTCGCCGGAAAAATGCATTACGCCGAGCCCAAACGCAACGGACAGCCCCACCCAGACAAGCGTCCAGATGAGCGCTTCCCGCGTTTCCATTTTGTGGGGTCGCCGGTGGAAGACACCAAGATCCAATACAATCGCGGCCAGTACGAAGAGATTAAAAGCCAGCCAAACGAGAGGCGTGCCCATGGCCGTGAAGGCCGGCGTGCCTTACGGTGCCGACGCCGCCAGTGTGTCCGTGGCGTTCAAATTGGTGAGTTCGATGCGGAAAGCCTGGCCTGGTTGAATCGTAATTGGCACATCCCAGCGCACCCGGGCGTCACCGGCGTTTGCGTCGAGGTTCAGCGAGCTGATCCAGTAGTTGCCCGGTGCCAGTTCTCGAAGGAAAGCGTGCCCTTCCAAATCCGTCTCTACTTTGGCCGCCAAATATTTTGTCTGCGCCATTTCTGGCGCCAGCTTCTGCACTCGCTTCTTCTGATTGCTGGTGATCAGCGTCCACTTCCTCTGTGGATTCACGGCATCCAGCTCGAGATCTACTCCGGAAATCGTCGCCGGATTCGCTTGGATGAATTTCTTAAGCGCCGTATGGTACGCCTCCAGATCCTTTTCGTATTTCTCCGGATGGTCCGTTTTGTCCGCTTCCTTGAATTTCGGTTTGGGTAAGCCCTGGGTTACGCCGCCGCTGTTCGCGTGTTGATAGGCCACCAGAAATTCCGGTGTGTGGAGGATGTCGTCAGCCGTCAGCATTTTGTCCAGTTCCGGCGTCATCAAGTCAAGAATGTCGTGGGCTTTCAGCCAGGTCTTTAATTCCTTCGATACTTTCAATCCATCGATGAATTCATCGCGCGGCGGGATGACGTCGCTCTCTTCGACTTCCTTGGTAACTTGGGCATAGCTCTTCGTCAGGATATAAAACATGAATTGCCGCACGGGCTCCGGCTGCGCCGACGTCGGCGTGATACGCGCCGTGATATCCAGCGTACCAGCGGATCTCTGCGCCCGCGCCGTGTGCGCGAAACACACCAAAACGGCGAGCATAGACAACGAAATGGTGGTTACTCTTCTCATGCCGGAATCCTAACAGATTGTCCTCAGCCCAGACAAAAGAACCATCCGGATGTGTTGCTTGAATCACCCACTACACGGAAAACAGCAGGAACAGGATGAATAGCACCAGGCCAACCAAAACTATTCCGGCGAACAACCGAGCAAAAAAAGCTGCTGGCAGGGCCGCAAGCGGGCCGGGCGGTTTCTTTGGGGGTCCTGGTGGATCGAGCACGCCAATCCCCGCCCACTTTAGAGGCGGCCGGCCGCAGCGCGCGGAAGACGCCAAAGGCTCCGGCTCTTTTTCCCACTCCCGAAATTCGTAAGGCATAGGTAAATGCTACCCCCCGTCTCTGGCAGACGTCCAGAAGCTCAATGGACCTCAGCTATCTTGCTCTCCTCGCCGAACTTGTACTTGCCGTCGCTGGCTACGGTGACTTTCAATGGGCGATGGTTTTTCTCGAACAAGTCGAAGCCTTCCCGTAGATTGCTCCAAAACGCGAGTAGTTCTGGTTGCCTCGGATGACTCTGCGAGAGCGACTTGAATCCTTCTTCCGTCAATCGCGCGGGAAATATCTCAATGGGAATATGCCTCTGGCCCGCCGCACGAACCTGCACGGCCAGCCAGTAGACTTCCTTGATTCCGTCATCAGTAATCGGAATGCATCCGATGGTCACGCAATTCCCATGGAGGAAAATATCTCCACCGGGATTCGCACGCGAACCGAGGATCCGGTCGGCGCTATTCGGGTAGTTGATGTGCAGGCTCAAGAAAAAATTGCTTTGCGGATTGAACCAATCGAGTTCGTAGAAGCCTTCCGGAACCTGAACGTCGCCGAACTTCCGTTTCGGCCCGAGCACTCCGGAAGTCGCGCAAATCGCATAAGTGTGCACGAGACTCAAAGCATCTCCTGCCTTATCCGAGGCCCAGAGTTCGAGATGCGCTTCTTTCTTGAAGGCGCGAAAAAAGATCGCCCGCGGCGGATACGAAAGCTTCTTTTCTTCAAACATCCGCCGCAGAGCATCGTCTTTCTCTTTTGCGGCGATGCGGACGCGTGGAAATTGGATTTGCTGGTCGCGGAAAGAGCTGGCTTGCGGCGATGCGGCAACGGAACACAGAAAAAGCAGACCCACGGTAAAGAGCGCAATCGGCTTCATGGGCAGAGTTTATCAGGCACGGACAGAAATCCGTTCACCGCGGTGCGCTTTAAACGAGGCGGTCATCGTCGCGCGAGCGGCGTAGGAGCAGTGTCAGAACAGGCGAAAGACGGCTTCGACGGTGACCCACGCGGGTACGGCTCGCTTCGCTCCGTCCCGGGCTGGAATAAATTTCCAGCCGCGCACAGTTTCGACCGCGCGTTCGTCCAGCCCAAAGCCGATGCCTTTGACGATGCGAACATCCTGAGCCCGCCCATCCGCGCCTACAAGTACCTGCAGCGTCACCGACCCCTGCACTTTGCCGTGCCGCGCTTCGTCAGTGTACGTCGGATACTGACAGTACGCGCATCCAGGAGCCATGAATCCCGGCCCGTATATGCGCTCGGAACCACCCATGCCCGCCGGGCCGCCGTCGCCATCGCCGAGAGTTCCGTTCTTGCCCGTTCCTATACCATGTTTGTCGCCCGAGCCCGGAGAGTTCGTCTCATCCTGCATCCAGGGCAGTCCTATTTTATCGGTGGGTGTAAGTACCGGCCCTGCGTTCTGGTCAAAAATCGTCGGTGGCTCGGGCAGGATGGGATTTTGGTTTTGTGGAAGCGTGGGCCTCACCATCTGAACAGAAGAGTGCGGAGGAAGATTTCCGCTCGTGGCGGGGACTGGATTGCGATCGCCACCGCTTCCATTTCCGTTCGAAGGATTTGCCCCAGCGGTTGTGCGAATTACTGGAAACGAATAGCGAGTCAATGGTGTCGAGCCTTTTGGCGGGTGAGACATGGGCGGGGGTTGCACACGCGATAGTAGAAAAAGGATTCCGGCGAAGATCGCGGCGTGCGTGAGCAGGGAAGCGCCTTGCGCGCGCGCCGGACGCAGAGACTTGTCGAACTTGAGGAGATGTATGGGCGCGCCGTTTGCCGATGACGGTTTGAAATGCGAAGGGAGGATTAGCTGGCCCAAATTTTCTCGGACGCGGTTCAACCAAGAATCTGAGAAAGGGGAATTCGTTGTGGGATCGTTGCCTGAAAGAGGACGCAGAAATGGCTCGCGCATGCGCAGGCCTCCGTCTCCGCCTCACTGTTTGGCCCGACAACCTCTGGAGGCGGGCACCAGTCGGCTAGTCAGAACTCTCGAGCCAGAGTGGAAAACGATCGATCAGTTCAAAGAGCAGGGACAAACTGAACCAAGAAAATTAATACAGCCGGAACGTCACTTCGATCGGCACTTGCACAGCCACTATCTTGCCGCTGGGTCCTGCGGCGGGCCGGAACTTCCAGGTGCGAACGGCCTCGACTGCTTTTTCTCCGAGGCCCATTCCGGGATCCTTCATGATGGAAATGTTGACGGCGCGGCCATCGGCCGTGATAGTCACCTCAAGCACGACGATTCCCATGTACTTCGCTTTGCGCGCGTCATCCGAGTACATCGGCGACGGGCAATAGATGCACTCCGGCACGCCAACGCCATTCACACCCGCGCGGAACGCACCGCCTCCCGTACCTCCGCCTTCGCCGGGACCTAAGCCGCCTCCCGTGCCGCTTCCAATTCCCGTGCCATTGCCATGTCCGAGAGAATCGCTTATCCCGTTGGCCAGCGGATCGCCAAAGTTTGCCGCATTAAGATTCGGCACCTTCAGATCTGGAGGACCGAGCAGAGACGGGTCCATGGCCAACTTGGGATCGGGATTCTGGATCTTCACTTGCGGCGGGGTGAACTGCGTCCACTGGAACTTAGGAATCTTGCCTTTATTGACAGGAGTAAGGGTGTGGTCATTCGCGCCGCCGCCACCTCCGGCCTTTTTTGCGCCGGCAGGAAGCTTGGACATGTATGGAGAAATATCGAGCGGGGTCACGTCGACGAGCTTATTTTTCGCCTGGGCGGCAGACCCGAAATGCCAAAACAGCGGAATCAAAATGACCAGCGCGAAGACGCTTCCGTGAATGGCAAAAGAGATCACTTGCGTCCAGCCGAAGTTTTCGTCCTTCGTCCAGATGTCCTTCACCTTTACGGGCTTGCTGGTAAAGTTCGCGGGCGGTAGCTTCGTGGGAAAGAAAGCCTCTTTGATGCGCGAGCCAAACCCCCCAAAGTTCGCGCCCCAGGAGACTGCCAGGCGGCTGTTTACCGGGCCCTTTGGCACCGGACGGGAACTAAAGTAATCTTTGAAATTGTCAAGCACGCCCGCGCCGAACCCGGGTTTCACAAACGGTGCGTCAGCGCGCTCTCTCACTTTAACGGGTCGTTCCGTTAGGAACTGCTTCAGGTTGGACCAAAAGTTATCGGGTATGAGCAAAGCAGGCGCGCCAAACCTGGGAACCGCCGCGGCCGGTACTGGAACGGCCTCATTGCTGCTGGCGTTAGACACGCGGGGCTTTGTTAATTCAGGCGGAACGAGATTGACGATTAGGCCCGGCACCATTTCCCCCTGTTTAGACGCAAATTTCCTTCGAAGGGTGTCCTAAATTCATAGGATTCAGCCGGGCCGGGAAAGGTTGCGCGACCCCAGCCGCTGACACCACCTCCCAATCATTGTAACATACGGAATTACACTGCTTTTCAAAGTTTCTGGCTGAATACCTGAACCAAGGGACGGTTACCAAAGTACGGCAACCTAAAGTACGGCAACCAAGAGACGGCTCTTGAATCGAACGAGTTGATCGCTGACCCACACATCCATGGCCGAACCTCTGGAACTCAAGAAAACACTGAACCTGCCTAAGACCGATTTTCCGATGAAAGCCGGCCTTCCCCAAAATGAGCCGAAACAGCTCGCGGCATGGCAGGAATCGCATCTTTACGAGCGGATTCTTCAAGCCCGCAAGGGCCAGCCGCTGTTTGTTTTGCACGACGGCCCGCCCTATCCGACAGGCACGATTCACCTCGGCACTGGGCTCAATAAAATTCTAAAAGACATAATCGTCAAATCCAAGAGCATGGCGGGGCATTACGCACCGTACGTGCCCGGCTGGGATTGCCACGGATTGCCGATCGAGACGCAGGTGGAAAAGGAACTTGGCGGAAAAGGGAAAGTCGCGCCGGCGGAGTTTCGAAGGCTTTGCCGGGAGTTTGCAACACGTTACGTCGAGCAGCACAAGCGGGACTTCCAGCGGTTGGGAGTGTTGGGCCGCTGGAATGATCCTTATTTGACGATGAGCCACGACTATGAGGCCATTGTCGCGGGCGCTCTGCTCGATTTCATGGAGAAAGGTTACGCGTATCGCGGCCGTAAACCGGTTTATTGGTGCATTTACGATTCGACGGCTTTGGCTGAGGCTGAGGTCGAGTACGAAGATCACACCAGTCCATCGGTTTGGGTGAAATTTGAGGTGGTAAATAACGACAAAGCTGCCGGCGTTCGAATGGACGACGTGAGCGCGGTGATTTGGACTACCACCCCGTGGACATTGCCGCACAATCGGGCGTTGGCCTTTCATCCCGATTTCGAATACGTGGTAGTGGAGACCGAGAAGGGGGTGCTGTTGCTCGCTGCGGAGCGCGTGGCGGCGCTGCAGTCGGAGTGCGGAATAAAGGAAATGCGAGTGCGTTCGAAGGGGACGGGGCGGGATTTTGAGGGCGTGAAATTCCAGCATCCATTCTTGCCGATGCAAGTGCCGGGCATTCTCGCGGATTACGTGACGCTGGACCAAGGCAGCGGCATCGTGCACACCGCGCCGGGGCACGGCTCCGACGATTTTCTTTCCGGACAAAAATATGGCCTCGAGATTTATGCTCCGATCGATGACAAGGGCGTATATCTCGAAGGTTTGCCGGAATACAAAGGCAAGAACGTGTTCGAGGCAAATCCGATCATCGTAAAGCTGCTCGAGGATCACGAAGCGCTTCTGGGAAATCACAGTTACACGCACAGCTATCCGCATTGCTGGCGATGCCACAATCCGGTGATTTTCCGGGCCACCGAACAGTGGTTCATCAAGATGGACCTGGCGGCGCACGGAAAAGAAAAAACTTTGCGCAGGGAAGCGCTCGAAGAGATTCACGGCGTGAAATGGATTCCGGCCTGGGGAGAAGAACGCATATATGAAATGATCGAGAAACGTCCGGATTGGTGTATTTCGCGGCAGCGATTCTGGGGCGTGCCGATTATTGTTTTTTATTGCGACGCGTGCGGCGCGCGGTTGGAAGATTATGCGGCGCTGCGAAATGTAGTGAAATGGTTCGAACGGGAAGGCGCGGACGCCTGGTACAAACACTCCGCGGAAGAATTATTGCCTGCTGGGACCAAGTGTTCGTGCGGAACGGGCGCATGGCGGAAAGAAAACGACATTCTGGACGTATGGTTTGACGCAGGTTCTTCGAATCTTGCGGTTCTGAAGGGTGACGAGTGGCCTGCGGATGTTTATCTCGAAGGACCGGATCAGTATCGTGGCTGGTTCCAGAGTTCGTTGCTGATTGCCACGGGATTGCGCGAGCACGCTCCTTACCGCAGCGTCGTTACGCACGGCTGGACACTGGATGAACACGGACGCCCCATGTCCAAGTCGCTTGGGAACGTTGTTCTTCCTAGCGAGATTTGTGAAAAATGGGGCGCTGATCTGCTGCGGTTGTGGGTAGCGTCGCAGGAGTATCAGGCCGACGTGAAAATGAGCGAGCGCGTTATGACGCAGCTTAGCGAGGCGTACCGCAAGATTCGCAACACGTTTCGATTCGCGCTGGGCAATTTATTTGATTTTGTGCCCGGACGCGACGCTCTTGCCAACGATAAACTGGACGAAATCGACCGCTGGATGCTGGAACGCACCGCGGATTTGGTTAAGGAATCCCTCGAGTGGTTTGCAGCCTACGATTTTCATCGCGTCTATCACGCGATTCACGACTACTGCGTCGTCGATCTGAGCGCCTTCTATTTTGACGTGTTGAAAGATCGCCTCTACACAAAAGCAGCGAGGAATCGCTCGCGTCGTTCAGCGCAGACCGCGGTTTGGGAAATCAGCAGCGCGCTCGTGCGTCTTGCGGCGCCTATTCTAGTTTTCACCGCGCAAGAAATTTGGTCGCACCTTCCGAAGCTGCCCGGTGAACCGGCTGACGTGCACATCAGCGTCTTTCCGGATCAGAGCGCCTTGCGGTCAAACCTTGACCGGAACACGAAGGCCGAATGGGAAAACCTCTATTCCCTTCGGGCGCAAGTGTTGCAAGAGTTGGAGCGCGCGCGCGCGCGGAAATTCATCAGTGCTTCGCTCGAAGCGAAAATACGTCTTCGTTCCAAAGGCCCTTACTTGGACCTCTTGCAAAGACACGGAAAGGATTTACCGCGACTGTTCATCGTTTCGCAGGTGGACGTGCTGCTCTTTGACGGGCCAGTGCACAGTGATCATCCGGAACCATTTCACGTGGAAGTCTTACGCGCCGACGGCGCGAAATGCGAACGCTGCTGGAACTACTCAACGCATGTGGGCGAGAATCCGCGCTACCCTAGCATTTGCGAGCGTTGCAGCGAAGCGCTCGCGGAAATCGAAGGATTGGAGCCCGTCCGTTCATGAAATTGCCTTCCCGCCTGCGGTGGCTGTGGCTCACTCTCGCGATTGTGCTCGCCGACCGCGCAACGAAAGCGTGGTTCGAAACGCAAACCGACGAAAGTTGGCGTCACGAAGTAGTTCGTCATTTTATTTATCTGGTGCACAGCCGCAATCCTGGAATTGCTTTCAGCCTCTTTGCCGATTCGCATTCCCCGTGGCTGCGCATCTTGCTGACGGGCGGAGCGCTGGTGGTGATCTGCGCCCTGGCGTGGCTCCTCGTGGCCGGCCAGGGCGGCGCCGCGGCCTGCGCAGGGCTTGCCCTTTTGTTGGGCGGAGCCACCGGCAATGTCACCGACAGAATTATTCACGGCGCCGTGACGGATTTTCTCGAAGTGTGGATTGGAAGCTACCGCTGGCCGGCCTTCAATGTAGCGGATTCCGCAATCACCATCGGCGCTATTCTGCTGATCCTCGATCTTCTGTTCAGCTCCAAGGAAAACGCTTCATCACCGGGCAAAGCGGCAACGAGCTGATGCTAGTCCGGCGAGTCGTCTTGTGAGCACGGGCCGCCGGACCAGTTTGCTGCGCCAACAAGCTGCTAGAATCCTTCGGTGCCTTCGCCCATCACGCACAAGCTTGTCGTTGAAGAGAGCGACGCCGGAGACCGGCTCGATCGCTATCTAGCGGCGCAACTTCCCGAGCTGAGCCGCACGCGCATTCAGGAATTAATCGAAGCGCGGCTGGTGCTTGTCGACGGCAAACCGTCAAAGGGCGCACACCGTTTGCGGGCGCGCGAGAAAATCATTGTGGACGCGCAAAACCGTCCGCCAATGCGCGCCGAACCAGAATCTATCCCGCTCGACATTCTGTATGAAGACGGCGACGTAATCGTGGTGAACAAAGCCGCGGGGATGACAGTGCACGCCGGGGCAGGGAATACGCGCGGGACGCTGGTGAACGCACTGCTCGGGCGAGGGCAGGCTCTCTCGCGGGGTGGCGATGCGTTGCGGCCGGGAATTGTGCACCGGCTGGACAAGGAAACGTCCGGCGTCATTCTTGTGGCGAAGAACGATTTTGCGCATGCAAAGATTTCCGAAGCGTTTCGCCAACGACTAGTGAAGAAAACGTATGTTGCGCTGGTCGAAGGGCTATTGAAAGAAAAGCAGGGGCGCATCGAGCTGGCAATCGGGCGGGATTTGCACCGGCGCACACGAATGGCGGTGCACCGGGAGAAGCCGGGGAGTGGTTTGCGAGGCAACACGCTTGGAGACAAGGCGCTTCGTGGCAGCGGGCTGGCGGGCAACGCACGGGAGGCACGAACGGATTGGCGGACGCTCGCGGAAATCTATGGAACCACGTTGGTCGAAGTCCAGTTGCATACCGGACGCACGCATCAGATTCGCGTCCATTTTTCGGCGATTGCGCATCCCGTTGTGGGGGATACGCTTTACGGAGCGGCTTCGCAGATTCGCATAGGCGCTGGAACCGAGCGCGGTGCGTCTAAGGAATCGGAGAGAACCACGGTGCCGGCTCTGGGACGGAATTTTCTGCACGCGGCGCGGCTAGGATTTTCGCAGCCGCGAACGGGAGCCTGGATCGAAGTACGCGCGCCTCTACCGGGGGAATTACACGACTTCGTCAAGAGCCTTTCAGAGACCGCGGGAGAAGATTTGAAGCGAATTGACGCTGCGCTTGCTCCCTACCTATAATCAACTGACATGTCCAGGGCACCGATTTCCCTTTTACTTGTGACGGTATTGCTAACTGCGGCGGTCAGCGACCGCGCGCAGCAGGCACCGGCCAAACCCGCTTCCCCAGCGCAGTCCGCGCCACCACCTCAGGCGCCGCCGCCTGCTGCACCTGCGCAAGCGCCGCCCCCACAAGGTGAAAAGGCAGCGACGCCGCAGAGCCCGCAGAAGATCATTCAGGTTGTTAACCTCGTGGACGTGCTCTTCACCGTGCTCAACCGGCGCAACAAGCTGGTCCCTGATTTGCAAAAAGAAGACTTCCAGATTTTTGATGAAAAGTTTCCGCAAGAGATTCGCTACTTCAGCAAGCAAACGGATCTGCCGCTGCGTATCGGCATGCTTGTGGACACGTCAAACAGCATCCGCGATCGCATCAAGTTCGAGCAGGATGCTTCCATCAATTTTTTATTCAGCGTTTTGCGGCGCGGCAGGGATGAAGCCTTCGTGATGACGTTCGACGATGAGCCGCAAGTGGTGCAGGCGTTCACCAGCGACGCAGGCCTGCTGCGCGACCAAATCATGCAGACGCGCGCGGGCGGCGGGACGGCGATTTACGATGCGGTTTACGAGGCGTGCCAAAGCCAGCTGAGCCATCCGCCTCGTCCGCCAGGAGACCAGCCGGACGTCGTGCGACGCGTGATGATTCTGATTAGCGACGGAGACGATAATCTGTCAACGCACACGAGAGCCGAAGCCATCGAGATGGCCCAGCGGACCAGCGTAGTGATTTATACGATCAGCACAAGCACGCAGTGGATTCAGCTATCCCAGACGAATCCCGACAAGCTGGCCAGCCGTAAGACGCACTTGACGGAAGGCGACAAGATTCTCCAGGACTTGGCCGATCAAACCGGGGGACGGGCGTTCTTTCCCTACCATGTCGATGATTTGGACCAGTCGTTCCAGGATATTGGCGACGAATTGCGGAATCAATATTCGATCGCCTACATTCCCACGAACTATGTGCTCGATGGCCGCTACCACCGGATTCGCATCGAAGTACCCGAACATAAGGGTTATCAAGTGAACGCGCGCCGCGGATATTTTGCTCGCGCCAATCGAGAAAATAACACCCAGCCGAGTCCTTCAGGCCCGGCGTCTCCCTGATTGTTGTAACCTCACTTTTCCTCGAAATACGCCCCAGAACGTAACAAGTGTGCCTGACGCGGTTCATCAATGGCCACCCAGGCGCGACGCCGATTCCGACTAAGGGCTGCCGTCCTCCAAAAAGGGGCCGCGTTCGATCCGCCAACGCGTTCGATGCACCAAAAGTTTCGAGGCGACAGACAAGAATGTCTGTCCCACAAGAGAAGGCGGACACCGCCGCGCCGTCAGCGTGTGGTGTCGCGGAGGAGGACGGCGTCCGATTCGTTGTGGCCGCGTTCGATGGCGATTTTTGTGCCGTCTTTGGAAAAGTGGAACTTGTCGATTCTTTCGGACGTGAAATGGGTGAACTGGTGAGGAGCGGAACCATCGAGAGGCTGCATCCAGAGGTTGCCGACGCCTTTCTGGTGGACGGTATAGACAACGGACTTGCCGTCCGGAGCAAACTTTAAGGGCCACGAAGCGCGTGGATCAATGTCGTGGTAGGCGGTCTTTTTGTCATCGATGGAATACAGATCCAGGACGAGTTTATGGTCCAGTTCGCGAACCTCCAGGCCGACGATCGTTTTTCCGTCCGGGGAGACGTCCGAAGCACCGTTCGCGGTGCTCAAGATCGTCTCGGGCGTACCGCCATCGATCGAGACACGCTTGAGGGGTTTGCCTTCGGCAAAATCAACGTAATAGACCCATTTGCCGTCGGCCGAGCATAGCGGGTCGGATTCCGCGGCGCCAAAAGTAAGTTGTTTGAAGTCGGTTCCGGAGGTGTTCATCCTCCAAAGGTTGAAAGAAACTTTGCCGGAGCGGCCCGCGGAACGAAACACGATGTAGGGCTGTGGACCGCAGGACACTAGCTGATCGGAGATGTGATCGGCATCCGAGTAGACTAGGGTATCGCCGCCCTCGGGTTTGACGATGCGGATGTCCGGGACTTGGGTAAAGACGATGCGACCCTCCGTGGTCCAGTCCCAATTCCATACCGGGCTGCTGGAAGAGAGCGGGACGGGGTGTACATCATCTGGCTGAGCAACGCTGGCAACTTCGATGCGGTACCTGGACTGAGACTGGTTGGCAGCGATGGTGCGGCCATCGGCGGCAACGCTGGGGTAAAAATAGGCGTTGGTATCCGTGGTCAGGCGGCGGTAGTCGCCTTTGGGATAGCTAAGGATGCCCAGCTGAGCATTCAAGGCCCCGGTGTTACCAAACTCGGAGACGAGGAGGCCAGAGCCATCAGGCATCCAGACCGGATTGATAAAAATCTTACCCGTGGTAAACGGGATGATCTGGAGTTTAGCGGAGGCCACATCAACGGCCAATACAGCGGCAGTGATGCCCTTAGCCAACTGGGATTCGGTGATGACAATGGTCTTGCCGTCTGGGGACCATGCGGGGCTGTAGTTGCCTGGACCTTCAAGGGTGATGTCTTTGAAGAGCGTGCGATCGGCGGAACCATCGCTCTTGGCGACGATCAATTCGTAAGTGGGAGAGTCGTGGTCTTCGCGCAAGAAAGCGAAACGCTTCCCATCGGGAGAAAACGTAATAGGGCTATCGACGTCCTTGATGAGCAGCCGGGGAGTGCCACCGAGCATGGGAGCGGAATACAGCGAGGCGAGGGTGTGTTCCGCCTCATCGCGGCGGACGCAATAAATATAGTTGGCATCGGGAGAGAAAGTGAGCCCTGCGTAACTGGTGGCCGCAGGCGGAACAAGCTGCGTATTGCTGGCGCTGGCGATGTGCCGCAGCCAGAGAGACTGCAAGCCATTTTCATCGCGAACGTGGAGAAGATATTTGCCGTCGGGGGAGATGGCGGCGAGCGCGACGTGGCCATTATTGGTGAGATTCTCGATCGAGAAGGTGTCGAATGCCACGTGACGGTTGCGGAGAACGATGGAATACATGCCGTAGGCAGCGGCGGCGATCACGATGAGAATGCCGAGAAGCGAGAGGCCGGTGCTGAACTTGTGTTTTCTTGCCGCTTCGACGATGACCGAGCTACCGGAGGGCGTGACTTTAGGCTTAGACAGTGGTTCCGACACGACAGAGACGCTGGCTGCGGACTTCTGTGAACTTGCCGGGCGGCTGCCGGAGTCAATTTCGCGTTGGAGGCGCTTAAGGTCAGCGCGCAATTCAGCGGCGACCTGGTAGCGCATCTCGCGGTCTTTCTCGAGGGCTTTGTTGAGGATGCGATCGAATTCAGGAGGAATCTCGGGATTGAGGACGACCGTGCCGACCGGGGCATTGCGAAGAATGTTGTCAAAAACGACGGCGCTGGTGGAACCCGGGAAAGCCTGTTTGCCGGTCAGCATTTGGTAGAGGACGGCGCCGAGCGAGAAGAGATCGCTGCGGGCGTCAATTTCTTCGCCGCGGGCTTGCTCTGGGGACATGTATTGGATGGTGCCGACGGCCATGCCGGGACTGGTGAGGAGCCTGTTCGCGGGAGAGTCGAGAGTGTGGTCTGCGCCATCGTCGGAGACTCGAGCGAGGATCTTGGCTAGGCCGAAATCCAGGACCTTGATGGCGCCGGTTTCGGTCACGAAAATATTTGCTGGTTTGATGTCGCGATGAACGATTCCTTTTTTGTGTGCGGCATCAAGGGCGTCGGCGAGCTGAATGCCGATTTCGACCGTGCGATTGATAGGCAGCGGGCCGGCTGCAAGGACCTTGTCGAGCGAATCGCCAACGAGGAGCTCCATGGCGATGAAGGTGCGGCCGTCATGTTCTTCGATGGCATGGATGGTGCAGATGGCGGAGTGGTTGAGAGCGGACGCAGCGCGGGCTTCGCGCAGGAAGCGTTCGAGTGTTTGGGAGTCGCGCTCGTTCGCTTCCGGAATGAATTTCAGGGCCACGCGCCGGCCGAGCTTGGTGTCTTCGGCTTCGTAGACAACGCCCATGCCCCCGGAGCCGAGTTTTCGGAGAATCCTATAGTGGGCGACCGTCTCGTTGATCATGGTTGGGTAGCAAATAGGGATGTTAGACGGTCGCGGAAATTCGGTCAATGCGTTCTGAGAGTGCGGTTGTGATTGTGGGGCAGCTTCCGGCTCCGCTACTTACAAGGACTTGCTGATTATTTCAGTTGATCGGGATCGGCCCTTCCGGCTAGCGCTCCCAGGGCAAGGCTCACTGTTAACGAGAAGTTACTATAATTAATAGTCAACAAGTTGCCAACGGAAAACAGACGCTTCCTTTAGTTGACGGTTCAGCTTTTTGGCGCGTAGTAGCCTTTGCGCGCGAGAACCTTCAAGTCTTTGCCGGCCACATCAATTTTGATTTTGCGGAATTTGCCGTCGCGCGCGGAATTCGTGGGGTAGTAGCCGAGCGTGTACTGGCTGCGAAGCTCTTCCGAGATTTGGTCGAAGGCTTCCTGGAGATGTTTTTCGGAGTTCACGATGATCGTGCGGCCGCCGGTTTCGTCGGTGATTTTCCTGGCGACGCTGGCGTTGGCGCCGTAGTGGGGGTCATAGACAAGCAGGATGTGCACCACCGTATCGGTGCGCTGGGCAGCTTCGATGGCTTCTTCGACGCGGACTTTGCTGCCGTTGTCTTCGGCGTCGGTTAAAACCACGATGGCTTTGCGGCCGGCTTCGGTCGAAAGTTTTTCATTGCAGGCAAGATAAAGGGCGTCGTAGAAATTTGTGCCTTTGGATCCGGATTGCGGGATCGTTCCAGGCGTCACAGGTCCGCCTCCGCCGCCAGTGTTGATTTGTGCCTTGCGAATGGCGCGATTGAGCTGAGAGCGGTCATCGGTGAAATCGGAGAGGAGGTCCACGTCCAGATCGAAGGTCATAATCATGGCTTCGTCGCCCTTGCGCATGACGCGGTTCAGGAAGCTGCTGGCACCGTCTTGAATGGCGCCGAGCATGTATTGTTCGCTGCCGGAGGTGTCCATGAGCAACCCGATGGTGATGGGTAGCGTCACTTCCTTGGAGAAGAAAGCGATTTTTTGGTCCTGGTTGTCTTCGGCGACTTTGAAGTCATCTTGCTTGAGGTCGGTGACGATCCGCTTGCTCTTGTCGCGCACGGTCACGAAGAGGTTGACCAGGTTAACGCTGGTCTTGATGGTGGGACCTTGAATCGTCGGCTCTTGCGGCAACGCGGGCAGAGCGATGGCAGCGGCAAGGACCGGAGTGACGCACAGTGCTGCGAGTTTCTTAAGAGAAGGCATGTATACTTTCCTTGACGAGAGTTTCCCGGCTGGAAATGGCCCGCTGGGTTCTTCGCCACGATATGATGCTATGAAGAGGTGCGATGGATGCGTCGCCGGGAGAACCGGCGGCGGTGCCAGCACTGACTCTGAGAGGAAGTTTGGCCTTAGGGATATGAAAAGTCTACGAAAAATCGCGGGTGTGACCATTGTTTTGTTCTTTGCCGTGCCGGTATTGTGGCTCGGGTTTGCGGCGCGAACGCCGCAGGAGGCGGCTCCGGCCACCCAGGATCCTTCACCGCCGCCACCAGACAACCCTCGGCTGAGCGAGGCACGGGCAAAGATCACGGTGAACTCCAATTTGGTGGTGCTGCCGGTGACGGTTAAAGACCGTTCTGGGCGGCTAGTGCCCGACTTGGCGAAGGACGAATTTCGAGTGTTTGAAGACAATGTCGAGCAGCGCGTTGATGTGTTCACGACGGAGGCTTTTCCGCTCTCGATGGTCATATTGATCGACAACGATTTGAAGAAGGGGGATGCCAAGGAGGTGCAAGACAGCCTCGACGCGATTGTTGGCGGGATGAGCGACTTGGATGAAGCGTTTGTGTGCCGGTTCGACCAGTTTTTTCATCCTGGAAAAGGATTCACCAGCAATCAGGACCAGCTTCTTGTGGAGCTCAGACGTACAAAGCTGGACAGTCAACCTGGTGTGATGTCTCCCGGCGGGCCCTTCAACGGGCCTACCATCAATGGGCACGCGCCAGACGGTTCACCGTCGGTACCGGAATCCACGCGTACTATTCTTGCGCAGCCTACGAAGGCCCTCGACGATGCCGTGTACGGAGCGGCGCAGCTTTTGAAAGAGCGGCCGCGCAACCGGCGGAAAATCATCTTCATTGTGAGCGATGGCGTGAATGGCGGGAAGAAGTACAACACCAATACTTACGACAATACCGTTAAAGAGGTGCTGGCTCACGGCATTTCGGTGTTCTCGGTCGGCGTGGGAAGCGCGTTCTACGACCGCAGGTTTGAGCGGCTCTCCGAATATGCGCACGCAACGGGCGGCGATGTGTATTACGCGGTGAAGAAGGAATCGCTGCAGGATCTGTACTCGCGGGTAACGGAAGAAGCGCGAAACGAGTACACCTTGGCGTATGTGCCGCGGGGAACGAACCGCGCGACGGATTTCCACGAAGTGGAAGTGCGGGTGAAGCGCGAAGGGTTGACGATCCTTACCCGCAACAAGTATTACACCGGCGGAGTCGCGCAATAAAAAGGAATCTTAGGCTGTAACGCGGAATTGTCTTGACAGTGGCGCGCGGCGCTCGTATACGAAGCGAGAGGCATGGCGGGAAGCGGCCGGCATGACCTTTAAACGCGACAGACCGCGGCCCATGGGGATGCCGCGCAGGAAAGGAGCTCGATGATGAAGAAAAAGGGAAAGAAGGACGAGGCCAAGGGCCCGAAAAAAGGCAAGTAGGTCGTTTTCTACAAGTAGGTCGTTTACAGAGGATTCAGTTGGTCGGGGCGCTGCCCGGTGGGTGGCGCCCTTTTATTTCGCAAGCTCCCATTTCTCACCAGCAATACGCCATCCCCCGCAAATCTCTTGTAGGGGCGGGGCTTGCCCCGCCCTCTGCCGCCAAGTGGCTAACGCCGTCTAGACCGCTAACGAAGCGGTTCTTTCCATCTCTCGCTCGCGAAGATAAAGAAAGAGTGGAAGGCCCAGAGAGACTCCGACCACCAGGACCGAGACGATAGGAAGCCAGGTCCTGCGCATCTTGAGCCGTGCGCCTTCGCTGCGGATGAAACCAATCAGCGTCACAGCGGAAGCCAGGACGTCCGAGCCAAAGAATCCGCCGATGCGGTTAGCAAAGAGCTGCTGAACGAACAGCCGCATGTCCAGCCCATGCTCGATAACCCACGGAACAAATTGCGAATAGGGAAGGGCGAAGCCAAGAACGGAGAGAATCAAGTAGAGGGTCTTGCGATTCATGTGGGCACCTCGCGATGTGCATTCGGCAGTCAGGTTCCGATCATGGCGTTTGTCAGGACCCTGGGGTATTGGTTCTCCGCGTACAGGAGTATAGGATGTAGAAGGTAGCAAAAACATGAACCGGCATCTTCTTTTGTCGCTTCTCGTTATCGCGTGTGTTTCATTCACGGGCGTCGCGCAAGCGTCGCAATTGAGGCGACCATCTCACGACAAACAGACACTTTTGACGAAAGCTCAGCAGGGAGACGTAAGAGCGCAGTTCTGGCTCGGCACTGGATATGAGCAAGGCTGGTTTGGCAAGGCCGACTACCGGGAAGCGCTGAAGTGGCTGCGAAGGGCGGCGGAGCACGGCGACCAAGACGCGCAGAATTGCTTGGGGCAAATGTATGAAGAGGGCGAAGGCGTGCCACAGAGTGACGTACTAGCCGCCAAATGGTACAGGAAAGCGGCAGAGCACGTTCCCGACTTCGGCGGTGCGGGTCAGGGTAGAAACAATCTAGGACTGCTCTATTTGGACGGCGGTCGCGGTGTTCCCAAAGACGTTGTTCGAGCTTATATGTGGTTCCGCTTGGCGGGCACGGAAGTAAATCTGGTCGACGCGAAAGCACAAATGACTGCTGCTCAAGTTAGAGAAGCCGAGCGAATGGCAACAGAATGGAAAAACTCTCACCCTGAGCGGTAAGTCCCGACCCGTTGAGCCCGCAGCGTTTATCAGGACCTGGGTTCATCATCTATTCATTTTGACTGAGGAACTTTCTCCCGACTACACTCACAACTTATGAAACGCCTACGATGAGAGAAAGGCCGACGAATGCCCTATTGGCCGTGCTAGCGATTTGCCTGTTAGTCGACCTATTCCTTGCCGGGGCGCGGTCTGATTTCATGGTCACCATGGGGGTGTTTGGGGCACTCGTCCTCCGAGCACTGTCTGATGAACCGCAGCCCATAGTTTTGACACTGTTAGGTGTCGTTTTGGCCGCACTGGCTCTGGCTCTCAACCACCACATCATCAGTTGGGATTCAGGTTGGTGGTTCGTGGTCTCGCTCCTTGTAGCACTCCTCTATGCGCTTTGGGAAAAAATCGTTTATTGGTTCTCCATTTGAACGCTGATAGATAACGCGAGCTACTCAATCTGGCGTAACGCCGCGAAAACAAGCCAAACGGGAATTTGACGCGGCCAGTGCCTGGTAAGTCGGAAACTGACCCGCTACCGGGCATTCAGGCGAAGCAATACTTTGCTTCGATTGGGACCGGGCTGAGCGCGTTAGCTGCTTATCGCCTCTTCGTAGGCCGGGCAGATCGGCTTGTAGGCGCAACTGCGGCAGACGAAGCCGGGCTTCGGAGGGAATTGGCCGGCGCGAATGTCGCCGGCAACTTCGAGCACGATCTTTTGCGCCTCGTCGAGTTGCTTGGCGTCGCGAGTGGTGACTTGCATCTGGTTGTTTTGCAGGTAGTGGAAGACCAGGCGGACGGGGTTCCACTCGAAGATTTCTTTTGCGGCCAGGGCGTAGAGGCTAAGCTGCAAATCTTTTTTGGCGTCGGCCTCTTTTTTGGGCTTGCCGGTTTTGTAGTCGATGATTTCGACGTCTTTGCGGCCGAGGGAATTTACCTGGTCCATGCGGCCGATGATGGTGACATTGTTTTCCAGCGGAAGCTCGAAGGATTTCTCTTGCTCGAGGACCTGCGTCGGGGTTTCGAGCGTGACGGTGTGGAAAGCGCGCAACTGTTCGAGGCCGTCTTGTTTGTAGCCCTTTTCCTGGTAGTCGTCTTCAAAACCTGCCGAAGTCCATTCGGTTTCGAATATGCGCGCGACTTCTTCGAATGGAAGCTTTACGCCTTTGCGCAGCTGATCGATGAAGCGTTTGATCGTGGTGTGCATCACGCTGCCGAAACTGAGCACGGCTTTAGGGCCTTCTTTCAGAGACCAGGAGCGGCTGAATAGATATTGCTGCGGGCAACTGCGGTAGCCGCTGACTGCCGAGGGGCTCAGAGTGAGCGGCTCGGGAGTGGGTGGGTGAAAGTCCAGGGCCCAGTCCGCAATGCGCGAGAAGATTTTCGGAGGATCGACGGAGACAGGAAAGAGTTCGAGTTCGGCCGTAAACAGGGATTCTCTTTTCGCGATGGGTGCGCGTGCGGGGAGTTTTGGACTTAACTGCCGGATATCGCGGCGCTTGATGGCGGGCTCCATCAGGATGTCTTCGATGAAGACGGGAATTTTGCCCTTCTTTTCGGTGAGCGTCGTGAGCGTCAGGCGGTTTTCCGCGCGCGTTAGGGCTACATAGAACAGGCGGCGCTCTTCCTGGATGTGGAACTGCTCGGCGGGTTCGCCTTCTTTCATCAGGGCGGCGGGAAATTCGAACACGCGGCGGCGTTCGACTGCGGGGAACTTCTTGTTGTTGATCCGCAGAAGAAAGACGTGGGGAAATTCGAGGCCTTTCGCTCCGTGGACGGTCATGAACTGGACGGCATCGCCGGGGAAATCGTCTTCGAGGCTGATCGTGCCGCCGGCTTGCGAATAGTAGTCGAGATACTCGACAAATTCGGCGAGGCCGCGCGTTTCGCTCTTGCGTTCCCATTCTTTAGCGAACTCGGAGAGACGCTTGACGTATTTTCGGTCCTGCGGGCTGGCGCGTTGCGCCATTTCCAGCCACTCAAGAAGATCACCGAGAATTTCGCGGGCGGTGCGGCGGCGGAGCGTTTTGCGTTGCTCGGAAAGGAATTCGACGAGGTGGCTCAACGCGGTGTGCGAGGAGTCAAACGCGAGTTTTCCTTGCGGAACTTGAAGCATGTCATAGAGGGCTTTTTTTTCTTTTCTGGCGCGCTCGGCGAGGCGCACGAGGTCAGCTGGTTCGAGCGACCAGGCGGGCGCGGCTAGAACGCGGGCGCAGGCAATGTCGTCGAAGGGAGTCGCAATCAGGCGCAGGTAAGCAAGGACGTCTTTGACGAGCGGGTGATCGAGGATGGAAAGCTTGCTGATGACAAAGGGGATTTTGTGGCGCCCGAGTTCTTCGACAAGCTCGTCGCGGTGGGCGTGCTGGCGGTAGAGGACGGCGAAATCGCGCCATTTGCGGCCGGCGGCGTGGAGGCGCTGAAGTTCGCTGACAATCCAGCGGGCTTCCTCTTCTTCGGTTTCCAGTTCGACGATGCGGATTTTTTCGCTTTCTTCTTTATTGGCGCTGAGGACTTTTTTGGGGAAGTCGGCGCTTACCGTGTTTTGCGCGATGACTTGCGTGGCCACGCGGAGGATGTTGGGCGTGGAGCGGTAATTTTCGACCAGCGAGACTCGGAATTTTGTGGAGTCCTGGCCCTCGCGCCAGCCGGCAAACCGTTCGAGGAACAGTTTGAAGCTGCCGAAAGAGGCGCCGCGGAAGCGGTAGATGGCCTGGTCATTGTCGCCGACGGCGACGATGTTTTTTTTATCGCCGGCGAGGAGTTCGAGAAGGCGAAGCTGCGCGATGTTGGTGTCTTGAAATTCGTCCACCAGGATATAGCGGTATTTTTCCTGGAGCGCGCGGCGACGCTCTGCGTTGGTTTCGAGAAGCTCGACGGCTCCGGTGATGAGCGAGCCGAAAGAGACGCGCTTTTTTTCGCGGAGCAAATCTTCGCTGGCCCGGTAGGCGCGGGCGATTTCCTGCTGCAGCGCGACCTCTTCGGCGCGCTCCTTGAAAGTGTCTTCGTCGAGCGCGGCGCGATCCGCTTCGAGTTGCGTGGCGAGACCGTCGGCATAATGCTGGTAGTCTTCACAAGAAACAAGTTCATCCTGGCAGCGCGAGAAAAATTCCACGAAATCGTTCAGGAACTGGCCGGGATCGGCGAGCCGCCGATACTTATCCAGCTTGAGCCGCTCCAAATTTCGCCGCAGCAAAATCCAGTGATCGACTTTGCCGATCATCAACCGTTCCGGCGCCGCTTCCTTCAGCAAGCCTTCGCAGAACGCGTGAAACGTTGCGAGTGTCACCTTCTTTCCGCGTTCGCCAGTCGCTCGCACAACGCGCGCCTTCATTTCGCCGGCAGCTTTGTTCGTAAAAGTGAGTCCAAGAATATTTTCGCCAGAAAGGGAATCGTCGGATTGGAGAAGGTGGCGAATCCGTTCCGTGATTACCCGCGTCTTGCCGGTGCCAGCCCCCGCGATAACGAGTAGCGGGCCTTCGCCATGCGTGATCGCGCGGCGCTGCGCGTCGTTCAGTTGCAGCCCGGCTTTGACTGGCGGTTCGAGATCGAACAAAGTAGCCATGACTTAAGCAGGGTAACGGAATTTGTGGCGAAGAGGAAGCGAAGATAGCCTTTAGGCCTTTTTTGATGAGAAAAGAGTTTCTTGCGCTGATAATTTGCCCGCGGCCACCTGGACGTTGATTTCGGCGGATTTGCCGCGCGGGACGCTGAGGGATTCCCACTTTCCGGTCTTGGTGAAAGTGAGATGCTTGGCAAGAAACAAAATCTGGCCGACGTGATGAGCGTAATGCGCGATTTGGCGGTTGATGGCTTGCATGACGGAGTGTGGCTCGGTACGGATCGTCACTGTTCGCGTGAGATCTGCCTCCGTCAGCGGTTCGAGCGCATCGAAAAGATATTTCCAGCCGCGTTCCCACATTTCGATTAATTCTGTGCGGCTGGCAGGCGGAGTTTCAAACTCCGTGTCGCGGTTGCGATCGGGTTTCTCACCATCGGTGGTCAGGAAGTCGCGCCAACGCGAACGCATATTGCCTGACATGTGCTTCACGATGATGGCAATGGAATTGGATTCCGCGTCAAGCGTCACGAAGAGGCATTCGTCCGGACATTGCGCCATCGCTCGCTCGGCGAGCTTTTTATAGTAATGAAAGAGTCCGATCGAATCGCGCAAATAGGACGTACTGAGTTCGTGTGGCATGAGCATATTTTGTCCCTGGGAAGGCGATTGTCAACCGCCAATTCGCAAAGGGGAGTTTGCAACGGGAATTCGCAATGTCTCCATCGGATGCCGGCGTGGCCGGCGAAACATTCTGAAGTCTGCCGCGTCAGAGGTTAGCAGGCGTTTTTATATAAAGGTCCAAGAAACGAACAGGCCAAAGGCAAACAGAGGGAGCGGAAATAAAGCTTGACACTTCGCCTTTTGTTCGCCTAAGATTCCGGGCGCTGACTGGAGACTTTTCACTGGAGGCTAATATGACTATTGGACAATCGATGCTCGCCGAGTTTGACCAAGAGATGCAGAACACGCGCAAGGTGCTGGAACGCGTTCCTGACGACAAGTGGGGCTGGAAGCCACATGAGAAGTCCGGGACGGTGGGCTGGCTTGCCTCGCACATCGGCACAGTCCCGGGATGGATTACGATGACCATCAATACAGACGAACTGGACTATGCGCCAGTGGACGGGCCGGGCTACGAGCCGCCGAAGATCACGAACCGGAAAGAGCTGCTTGCCGCGTTTGACAAAGAGAGTGCAGAAGCGCGGGCCGCGCTGGCCAGCGTAAGTGATGCAGACATGGTGAAGGGCTGGAAGCTGCTCGCAGGTGGCAATGAGATCTTTACGTTGCCGAAAATTGCCTGTATTCGGGGCATGTGCATGAATCACATGATTCATCACCGCGCGCAGCTTACGGTCTATTACCGTTTGGTTGGCGTTCCCGTGCCGGGGCTTTATGGTCCGAGCGCCGACGAAGGGCAGATGGATTCGACAGCGGCAGCCGCAAACTAAAATTTCCTTCGAGGAAAGGCGGACTCGTGTCCGCCTTTCGTTCTTTCATTTCTTGTCGTTCATTTCGTTCTTTTCCCTTCGTCCTTTTGCCTTGCCGCTTCCTGCCTCCGCGACTGCTCCAGCGCAACGCGGTATAATAGTTTGCGTTGCTTCCCCGGAGGTTCGGCACGCACATGGATACTCCCGTTATTCTCTCTGCTGTTCGCACGCCCATCGGAAAATTTCAAGGTGGCTTGGCTGGATTTTCGGCTGTCGAGCTTGGCGGCAAGATTGTGGCCGAAGCTATTCGCCGCGCTGGGATCAACGCCAACGAAGTCGATGAGGCGATCCTCGGCAATGTGGTGCAAGCGGGACTTGGGCAAAACCCTGCGCGACAGGCCGCGTTGAAGGGCGGATGCGCTCCCCGGGTCGCGGCAATGACGATCAACAAAGTTTGCGGCTCCGGTCTGAAGGCGGTTGCGCTGGCTGCGCAGGCTGTTCAGCTTGGCGAATCGGAAATGGTCGTGGCCGGCGGGATGGAGTCGATGTCCAACTGTCCATATTTGTTGCCGCAGGCGCGCACGGGATACCGGCTTGGCGACGGCAAGCTTGTGGACTCGATGATCAACGACGGGTTGTGGGATGCGTATGAGAATTTTCATATGGGGATGACGGGCGAGTTGGTGGCGGAGAAATACGGGATCACACGCGAGGAGCAAGACCGGTTTGCCGTTGAGAGCCACCAGAAGGCCATCCGCGCACGCAAATCGTGCTTTTTTGAGGGGCAGATTTTGCCGATCGAAGTGCCGCAGAAAAAGGGCGAGGCGATTGTGATCAAGTACGATGAATCGCCGCGAGAAGACACCTCCATGGAAGCGCTGGCAAAGTTGAAGCCGGCGTTCAAGAAAGACGGCACCGTGACTGCTGGAAACGCGCCCGGCACGAACGACGGAGCGGCAGCTTTGATTGTAACGAGCGAGCGCAACGCGGCGCGCCTCGGCAAACAGCCGATAGCGCGAATCGTTGCGCAAGCGGTCAGCGGCGTTGAACCGAAGTGGGTGATGATGGCGCCGGTGGACGCGGTCGAAAAACTCCTCACCAAGACCGGCTGGGACCGCGACAAAGATGTGGACCTCATTGAACTAAACGAAGCCTTTGCGGTTGCGGCGATTGCGGTGACGAGGCAACTGCGGCTCAATCCCGAAAAGGTGAACGTGAACGGCGGCGCGGTCGCCCTGGGCCATCCGATCGGAGCGAGCGGTGCGCGCATCCTGGTTACTCTTCTATCTGAATTGCAGCGGCGCAACCTAAAGCGCGGTATCGCCGCGCTCTGCCTCGGCGGCGGTAATGCCGTGGCGCTGGCTGTCGAAAGGACATAGTCAGACAGGGTCCCAACGCGCCGCGCAAGGCAGACAAGACTCCGCGAAGATTAGTTCACTCGCTTGGGGCGCGACGAACTCTGAATCCTTTTGATTAGTGCTACTAAGTTCGGGCAGTCTTGATCGGTTATCGCGGTGAATTTCAACCCCAGGCCATTACTTGGGACGAGATGACGCACGACAGCCTCGGCTCTGATGTTTCCCTCCTGAACAAGAAATTCGAGCTGGGCTTTCACGCCCTCGGGCTGGCGGATCGGCGTGGAGAGGAACAACCCACCCACACTCAGATCGCTGACCCTTGATATATCCTCGACATCACCACAGCGCCAGCAGACCCATACCCCGTCTGGCGTCTCGACTCGAGAACTCGACCTCCTAGAATACAAAGGCTTGGACAGCACGGCTCCCACGGATCACCTCAGGCCCTGCGGATTCGGCCGGGTAGTTGAACAGCAGGTCGCAAAGCCAGTTCAACCGTAATCGGATTGAGGTGAGCAAACAATCGGGGAAAGACCCTAAAAACCTCTCAGGATTTGGCTGGAAGGAGCAAGTCTCGCGCGTGGAGCAGAGACGCCGGGAACTCCTTGCGGCAGGCGTTCTATGGCACCCAGCCCCTCACTTTCAGAAAGAAATAGTCGCAAGGCGTTTCGCTCCATGCTACAGGCTGGAATTCCGCGTCAAGGGCAGCTCCGCGCTACTTGGCACCGGCGTTCCCAGTTCATACGCGCAGTAGGGGCAAAACTTATCGGTTTCGACGACTTCCCGTTTGCAGTTGGGGCAGGAGGGGTGCAAGTTGCATTTGCAGTTGGGGCAGAAGTTGAAGCGGGCGCCGACTGCTTTCCCGCATTGAGGACAGGGATACGGCAGCGGTTCGCGCATCAGGAAGTAGATAATAAAGCCGACGAAGCCCCAAGCTGGCAACAGGATGAGCACCAGCAGCGTCCACAATGCGGAGTTCATCTCGCGACGTTTCGCGTCGCGGTTTACGTACGCGATCAGGAGAATGATGCTCGCCATGCAGATCGATGCCAGAGTGACGATTCCGGCCAAAGCCAGCGAAGCCAGCGCAAAGTTGTCCCGCAACTCCCACGGAAAGCCGTTGTCATAGTGAACTGCATTCCAGCGATTGACGGAAAATGCGATGATCTGCGCGATCACGAACAGCGCGACGAGGGTCCACACCAGCCCTTTGGGAATGATCCGGAATTCTTCCCAGAAACGGAGGTTTTCCTTTTTTCTGCGAAGACGGATGAGCCGCATCCGCTCGTTGAAGGAACCGCTCACTTTTTGCTGATAGTCAGACATTTCGCTCCTCGCTCGATTTCTTGCTTCTCCGTTTCAACGGCCGGACCAATGGCGTTCATTTGCTTGCCGGAGGTTTTCGAGAATCACGATTGCCGCGGCAAACAAGGCGGGAATCGCCCACCAAAGGCCAAATCCAAATTCGAGAACCAATCGCGGAGCGCCGGTGCGCTGGCCAATCCATTCGATGGCTTGCCAGACATAAGGCGCGGTGGCAATGCCGAGACCCCAGGACATGGCGCAGATGATCCAGAGGAGGCGACGCTTGGGTTCGCGTTCGCGCATCTCCTGGGCGCGCAATTGCACGCGGAACTGTGTGCGAGCGGCGAGTCCGCGAGGGAGGGGAACGGGCATGCCACGCAAGACGCGCAGAGCAGCAGTCGTTTGCAGCGCGACTTGAGTGCAGGCTGGGCACTCGCTCAGATGCGCGGCGAGCCAGTCGCGCTCGGATTGGGAGATTCCTTCGATGCGCTCTTGCGCGATCAGCTTTTCCGCGCGGGCGTGGAGATTATCGTTCATGCTGCACTTCCTTGCATCGCACCGCGGAGCGCTTCGAGGCCACGATAGAGGCGCGACTTCACGGTGGAGAGCGGGGCGGCCAGGACGCCGGCGATTTCTTCGAGACCGAGGTCTTCCTGAAAACGGAGCACGAGAACTTCGCGGTAGACCGTTGGTATGCGGTCGAGCGAGGCGTGGACGCCCGTTTTTTCTTCCGCGGTCAGGACCAGGTTCAGCGGCGATGGTTGATTCTGCGCGGCGAACTCCATGGGCGCGCCTTCTTCCGGGTCGATGAGCGCGTCGAGGCTTTGTACTTTTTTCTGGCGCTGCCAGTCGATCACCAGGTTGCGCGCGATGCGGAAAAGCCAGGCCTCGAATTTGTATTTGCCGTCGTATTGATGGCCTCGTTCGAGGACGCGGATCCAGGTTTCCTGGAAGAAGTCTTCTGCGCGCTCACGGCTCGACGTCAGGTAAAGCAAATAACGGAAGAGGCGGTATTGATGCTGCTCGATTAGCTGATCGAGGAGATCGGGGTCGCGGCGCTTGAGCCCCTGGGCGAGGGCCTTGTTGTCGTCGGCCATCTGGGTGGAGAAAAGAAGAATCGACCTCGAAGGTGCCGTGGTCAGAATTGTAAGTGTCGCGCTCATTCTACAGGGTATACGGGAGGGCGCGGCAAAAAGACGCAACGGCCGAGACTTATCCAAGTCGCTGGAATCTCAGTGGGTTACGGGTTGTGGTTGGCGCTATCGGCGATGGAGCCTCCTTTTGGATGAGAAGGAATGAAGTAATGACGTAACGAGGTAACGACGCAATGATGGCGAGAGGCCCCTCGTCGCGATGCTCCTCGGGACAGACACCCTTCGTCGGGCGTCTGGTTAACAAAAAGGGACCCCTCCCCCCTGGTTTTTTTGTAAGTGTTGATTCTAAAGGTTTGGGCTCTCCTGTAAGTAGCGTGGAATCAACACTTGCGGGAAGTGGCGGAAGTGTTGATTCTAATATGCTTACAGGAGACATTATCGGACGCGTTGTTTATTGGAACAGGAGGGAGGCGCGGACAGGGCCAGCGAAAATAACATGCAGAATGGTAGCATGATTTTTGATTACTGTCAAGGATTATTATTAGTGAGTATCATTCGAATGAGACAGGCGGAAGTTGAGAAGATGGAAGGGGTTGGCGGGAATTTGCAAGTTTGGTGAGACGGCTGTGGCGGGCGCGATGTAGGTGGGCGAGGCTAGTGTCGCACCTTACCGGGCTCGGGAGTAGAGTTCGATGCTCCCCAGCTCTTATGGGCTGGGTTAACTTGTGACGCGCCTACTGGCGCTTGCGAGGAGGTGGGTAGGCTCGGAGTGGTCCCGTCTGTCACAGCCGTTCGTCCCCTTCCGGCCAAAGGGTTTCTCGATCAGAAAGTTGTCACTCGTCCCGAAGAGCCGCCGTGGGGTCGAGACTCGCCGCCCGCCATGCGGGAAGCCAGGAGGCTACGAAGGCAATCAGAAAGAAGAGGACTGCGATCGTCGCGAAAGTCGCGGGATCGGTCGCCTTAACACCTACCAGCATCGTGGTCATTCCGCGCGTGAGGGCGAATGCTGCGATTAGACCAGCGCCAATTCCGGCGGCAGTTAGCAGGAGTGCCTGTCCCACAACAAGTCTGAAAATCCTGGCAGGCTGCGCGCCCAAGGCCATGCGAATGCCGATCTCCGCAGTTCGTTGCCGCACTATCGTCGCAAGGACACCGTAGAGACCAACGGCCGCAAGCAGCGCGGCAATCACCGCGAACACACCAATGAGTAGAAGTGAGAAGCGGGTGCTGGCCTGCGCCTTGCCAACCAATGCGTCAACGGGCTGCATCTCTACGATCAGCATGTGTGGATCAACTGACTTGAGCGCCGCGCGAACATCGCCGCCGTACACTGTTGCGTCGTTCTGAGTTCGGATTACCCACTGGTTGACGGCGCCCGAACGTCGAAACGCGTCGGCAAAGTAGACCTGTTCGCGCCCCCGATCGGCAAGCGATTCGTCGCGCGTGTGCGCGACGACGCCAATCACCTCGACCCACTCGGGTTCTGGCGTACGTAGGCGGATGAGAATGCGTTTACCTATCGCAGATTGATTGGGGAAGGCCTTTTCGGCAAGCAGTTGGTCGATAACAACCAAGCTACGTCCGGGTGCGTTGTCGTCCTCCGTGAATGTGCGGCCTGAAAGCAGCGGCGTGTGCATCGTCTCGAAGTAGCCCGGCAGCACAATCTGATAATCCACCGCCTGAAACTTGCTGGCGTCGGAGAGAGCCTCCTCGGTGCCCCAACGAATGGGACTGAAACCCCCGGCTAGCGGAAAAGGCGATGCTCCGCCAACGCTTTGGACTCCGGGAATGGCGCGCAGGCGCTCCTGGATTTGGTGCATCAATGCCGCACGTGCATCCGGCGTGTTCCCCACGTCTGGATACCCCAGAATTCGAAATGTCAGCAGACCGTGGGGGGCAAAGCCTGGGTCGATGCGCTGTAGATCGCGGAAACTGCGGAACATCAGGCCCGACCCAACGAGCAGTCCAAACGAAAGAGCCACTTCCACAACAACGACTAGATTTCGCAATAGGCCCCCGCTGGTAAGACCTTCGTTTCGGCTGCTGCCCCGGAGTACATTCATGACGTCCGGCCGCGCAGCGCGCCATGCGGACGCCAGGCCGAAAACGGCTCCAGCCAAGAGACCGGCGACCGCCGTGAATATCAGTACCGCAGAATCGATTCGGACCGCATCGAGACGGGGAAGATTGGCGGGAGCGATGACCAGTAATTCACGGATTCCCAGCCAAGCAAGTCCAAGTCCCCCAGCCGCGCCAACAACGGCGAGCAGAAATGCCTCGCTCAACAACTGGCGGGCGAGATTCCACCAACTTGCCCCAAGTGCTGCGCGTACCGCAAGTTCGCGCTCTCGAAGAGCGGAGCGCACCAGGAGAAGGTTCGCCACGTTAGCGCAGCCGATTAGCAATAGAAAGATCACTGCGCCCATGAGCGCCAGGATCGCCGGTCGGACCTCGGAGACAAGGTGCTGCTGTATCGGCTCAAGCCGGATCGCGTACTCTGCCTTTCCCCAGGGCACTGGGAAGTTCTTCCTGGTCTCTGCAGCAACGTGATCTGCCGCTGCTTGCGCTTGCTCTAGCGACACGCCGTCGCCCAGCCTGCCAACCGCGCGGATCGCAACCGAATTCCGGTTGGCGTTATCGTAATCCAAACGGTTGGCGATCCAAATTTCCGGCTCAGCTTCTATGTTTGCTGAAGGCGGAAAGTACAACTGAAAACGTGGCGCCAGCACTCCAACGATGATGAACGGCCCGCCCGTCACAAGCGGATGTCCCAGCACCGAGGGATTGCCTCCGTACCGCCGCTGGAAATATTCATAACTCAGGATGGTGACGATGGGCAGATCGGGCGCTGCGGTTCCCGGCTGGACTCCGGGCGGAGGCGGGGGAGGTTGCAACAATCCGTCGGCCTCTGCGAAATCACGGCCGAGCGCAATCCTGGCTCCCACCATGTGAAAGAAATTCGTTGTGACTGCCGCATATCGGACCTGTTCAAGCGTTCCGTCATTCATCGATAGGATCATGCGATCCGTGAGAACTCCGCTAACCTCCTGGAACGCGTTCTTCATCCCATCGCGCATATCAATGAAATTCTCATTCGAGAATGGCCAGTCACGAACATTACGAGCGCGCAAGTCTGTAGCTGCAATGACTAAGCGACTCGGATCTTTATACGGAAGCGGCCGCAACAAGACCGCATTCGTGACGCTGAAGATGGCAGTGCTCGCGCCGACGCCAAGGGCAATGGTCAGTGCAGCAGTCAATGCAAAGATTGGACTCTTCCGCAGCGTACGCCCTGCAAATGCCAGCTCTCGTAGCTCCATCCTCCTACCTCCCGCATGAGTTGCTGCCGCGCAGAGTATAGTAACTCCGTTGCTCCAAAGCGGATTCGAGTCTTTTCCACAACGCCTGCTGTCGGAACGTGGGGAGAGCGATCCGGCACAAACGGGCGCTCTCGCCCCATCGCGAAGCAGGCCGGAAGTTCATACGGGGATGAAGCCGGTGTCAGCGGCTCAACTATTTTCACGTGCCTGCGGAGTCGAATTACTGGAAACTCACCAATTCCCGGGTGAGTAGGTATTTGGCTGAAATGTTTGGGACGCAGATGCCTGAGAGTTTCGATTCAGGAAGCTGCTGCTCGCAGAGCGGTTTGACGGGGTGTAGTAAACTCTCTCGTTATCGCTATGTTTTGTCCCGTTTGCAAAGCGGAGTATCGACAAGGGTTTACGCGGTGCGCGGATTGTGATGTCGAGCTGGTGTATGAACTGCCGACTGGGGCCGTCGTTCCCATCGAACCCATTGAGGCAGGTGATCCTGAGGAAGATCCCTTTTGTTCGTTTTGGAAGGGGGACGATCCGAGGCTTCATGCGGAATTGTGTGAACTGCTCGGCGAGAAGGGGATACCCTGCAGGACGATCCGGCGGCAGGATCATCTTTTCAATTGGAATATTAAGAGCGCGTTCGAGATAGGGGTGCCGTTTTCGCAGTTTGGCAGGGCGGAAGCTGCAATCAAGGAGGCTTATGGCGGGGAAGATGAGCCAGTCTCGGAAGCGGCTGGGGTGCCGCTGGAACTGCCGGAGTCTGTTGAACCGAAAGAGTCGCGAGGGGATTGGGACCCTGAGAATTGGTATCCGGAAGATGCGAGCGCGGAGATTTGGGAGGGAGAGCAGGCGGAGATGGGGGAATTGTTGGCGGCGGCACTTGGGGAGAATCGGATTCATGCGCGGGTGGCGGAAGCGGGAGGTGTGTATCGGCTTTTTGTTTTGAGCGGGGACGAAGTGCGGGCGCGGGAGATTGTGCGGGAAGTGGTCGAGGGCGTGCCGCCAGAATAAGCAATTGATAGCGGAGTTGTTTTTCTGGGGCGGGAATGGATGTATGCTTGGCGCCGGACTGACGATGCATGCTACTCGCTGACAGCGGGGAGGAACAAATGGCTACTGGTGCGGGACCGCAAGAGTCGCTGATTGTGTTATGGGCGGGGGAGGACCCGGCGTTCCACGCCACACTCCTCGAAGAGCTGCAGTCCGCGGGAATTGATTTTGTCGACAGATCCATTGGCAACGACAGAGATACTTCGAGGACCGACCCGTTTTTTGTGGGGCAGGATCCAATGTTTGGATTCAACGTAGCCGTTCACGCGTCGAATTTGGCTGAAGCGGAGAAGATTCTGGAGAAGCTTTTGGGTGAAGAGCCGGTGGATATGGAGATTCCGGCAGAAGACGATGCTGCCCCCACTGCGACACAGCCTGAGCCGGCGCATTTGAGCAACGCTACATGCGCTGTCTGGTCGGGGGATGATCAAGAGCGCGCCAATTTCCTGAGTCAAGCGCTGAAAGAGAATGAAATTCCGGTGCGCGTCGAGAAGCGCGGGCAGGAAACGACGATTTACGTCCCGCCAGAAGAAGAGATGCTGGCGCGAGAGATTATTCGGGAGATTGTCGAGGGTGCTCCGCCGGCGTGACCCGGTATTTTGTCTCGTGAATCTGAATTTCGCGATAAGTTTAGTCTATGCGTTTTTACTTCCTTAACTTCCTTTACCACGTTTACTTCATGTGATGCGGAGGCTTGGACCTTGTCGATTGATGCGATTAAAACGGTGGCGGTGTTGGGCGCGGGGACGATGGGGAACGGGATTGCGCATGTGTTTGCGCGGGCGGGGTATCGGGTGATTTTGCGGGATGTGGAGCAGCGGTTTTTGGAGCGCGGGCTGGAGACGATTGGGAAGAATCTGGATCGGGAGATTAAGAAGGGGAAGCTGGCGGAGGGAGAGAAGGGGGCGGTGCTGGGGCGGGTGGAGTGCGTTACCGATATGGCGGCGATTGGGGCGGCGGATTTTGTGGTGGAGGCGGTGCCGGAGAAATTGGAAATAAAGAGGGCGGTGTTGACGGAGGCGGATGGGATTTTGCGGCCGGAGGTGATTTTGGCGAGCAATACGTCGTCGATTGGGATGACGACTTTGGCGGCGATGACGAAGCGGGCGGACCGGTTTGTGGGGATGCATTTTATGAATCCAGTGCCGGTGATGGTGCTGGTGGAAGTGATTCGGGCTTTGCAAACTAGCGATGATACGTTTGAGGCGACGATGGAGTTGGCGAAGAAGTTGGGGAAGACGCCGGTGGCGGTGAATGATGCGCCGGGGTTTGTGTCGAACCGCGTGCTGATGCCGCTGATCAATGAGGCGGTGTATTGCGTGATGGAAGGCGTGGCGACGCCGGAGGCCGTGGACGCGGTGATGAAGCTGGGGATGAATCATCCGATGGGGCCCCTGGAGCTGGCGGATTTTATTGGGTTGGATGTGTGCGTGGACATTATGCATGTGTTGCATGAGGGGCTGGGGGATCCGAAGTATCGGGCGTGTCCGTTGTTGAAGAAGTATGTAGCGGCGGGGTGGTTGGGGAGGAAAAGCGGGCGCGGGTTTTACAATTATGCTGGCTAGCGTGGTCGTCAAAAATCCCAATATCATGAGTGGAACACCCGTTTTTCGCGGGACGCGAGTTCCTCTGCTGCTGCTGTTCGACACTCTGGAACGAGGACATACGCTTGACGAGTTCCTCGAGGGATATCCCACAGTTTCCCGGGAGATGGCTATCGCCGCATTGCATGAGGCTCAACAGCTTCTATCTAACAAGGCGTAAATGCTGGCCTGAGGTATCCCAAGTATCGGGCTTGTCCGCTGTTGAAGAAGTATGTGGCGGCGGGGTGGTTGGGGATGAAGGCGGGGCGGGGATTTTATCATTACGCGTAGTCAGGTAACGCTGAATAACTTCTCCTGGAGGGACGATGATCCTCAAGATAGACGACCTGGTAAGCCGCCTCGACGCAGGTCGGAGTTCGAGGGAGATGGCGGATACCAGCGCGGCCGAGGCTCTTTGGATCAAGTTCTCCGATGGAAAAATTCATAGCACTCAGGACTTCAGGACACCAGACGGAAATCAGCTGCTTCAGCTACACCTCGACGCAAACGACCAATTACTTGGGCTCGAGATATTCCCCTGAGAGGCGGCATGTTGCAGGCGAAGATAAGGCGAATAATAATGTTTGCTTTTTATTCGCCTTGGTGGTAATTTGCCTCTCGCGGTTTTCAACAGGTGCGAGATGTGCTCGGCGGCGAGGCTGGCGATAAGATGTGCGGAACATGCTAGGCTCGAAAGCGAGTTCATCGAGGCGCGGGACCGGATGCGGGGGCTGGTGAGGCTCCGCAAGCTGGAGCCGGCGGAAGAGCGGCAACTGGCGGTGCGGGTGGCGATGGCCATTGCACGGTTGAAAGAGCATGTCGCGGAGCACGGTTGCGAACGCCGGGGCTGAGGGAGAGGCCCTGAGTTGATTGGAAGAAAGTATGGCGGAAAGATAATTAGAGTGTTACTATTAGACTTCCGCTATGTTCGGGCCACGGTTTACGGTTTAATGCTTGGCAAGGTGGGGCGCAGCGTGCTGCGCCCCTACAAAGTACAAAGAGTACAAACGGTACAAAGGCGACGAAATTCCCTAATTTTCTCTACCGAGGTGTGAAATGACAGAAGAGAAAGAGAAATTGCTGGCAGCGGCGATATCGCAGATTGAAAAGGACCATGGCAAGGGCGCGATTATGCGTTTAGGCAGCCGGGATGTGCTGGTGCCTGTTAGCGTAATTCCCAGCGGGTGTTTGTCGATTGATGCGGCGCTGGGCGTCGGCGGGTTTCCGCGCGGGCGCGTGATTGAGATTTACGGGCCGGAATCGGGCGGTAAGACGACGATGACGTTGCACGTGATTGCGGAGGCGCAGAAGCTGGGCGGACAGGCGGCGTTCATCGACGCGGAGCATGCGCTTGATCCCGTCTATGCGCGCAAATTGGGCGTGGATGTGGACAATTTGCTGGTGTCGCAGCCGGATAATGGCGAGCAGGCTTTGGAGATTGCGGAAACGTTGATTCGTTCGGGTGGTGTGGACATTGTCGTCGTGGACTCCGTCGCTGCTTTGGTGCCGAAGGCCGAACTCGAAGGCGACATGGGCGATCCGCAGATGGGCTTGCAGGCGCGATTGATGTCGCAGGCGCTGCGGAAGCTGACGGCGATTGTCTCGAAGTCGCGGACTTGCCTGATTTTCATCAACCAGATCCGCGAGAAGATTGGCGTGATGTTTGGCAACCCGGAGACCACCACTGGCGGACGCGCTCTGAAGTTTTATGCGTCTATGCGCATCGACATACGGCGGATTCAGGCGATCAAGGAAGGCGACGTTGTGGTGGGCTCGCGGACGCGCGCCAAGGTGGTGAAGAATAAGGTTGCGGCGCCTTTCCGCGAAGCGGAGTTCGACATCGTTTATGGCGAAGGCATTTCGCGCGAAGGCGATTTGATCGATCTCGGCGTGGACAAGGGGTTGGTCGAGAAGAGCGGCACGTGGCTCAGCTTCGGCGGCGAGCGCATGGGCCAGGGGCGCGAAAACGCGCGCAGCTTCCTGAAGGAAAATAAGGACATCCGCGACAAACTGGAAAACGCGCTGCGCAAGAAACTGGAGATCGCGATTCCCGGCGGTTCGAACGCGGCGTCCGGTCCCAACGGACACGCTGCTATGCCCGCGCACAGCGACAAATCACCCATGAAGGCAGCCGCGGCTGCAGGCACGTCAGGCGCTGCCGACGCCAGCAAAGCTCGTCCGACGCGCTAGCAATCCAGCAACGCGGGCTGCGGTCTGACGCGTGTGTTAAGCTTTTGTTGTGATGCGACACAACGACGTCATTCGGGAATCGTTCACGACACAAGCACAGGCGTTTGCCGCGAATCCATGGGTCACCGACGAAGACCGCATTCAGCGGCTGGTGGACGCGGCTCATCTCACTGGCGATGAGCGCGTGCTGGATATCGCTACGGGCCCTGGGTACATTGCAGAGGCGTTCGCAAGCGCGGCCCGAGAAGTTGTCGGCGTGGACCTAACGGATGCCATGCTTGCCATCGCAAAACAACGGACGAAAGAGCGCGGCATTTCCAATGTTTCGTTCCGAGCAGCGGATGCGGAAAGCCTTCCTTTTGAAAATGGCGCCTTCGACGTGGTCGTGTGCAGGCTTGCATTGCATCATCTTCTGAAGCCGCTGGAAGTCTTGCGCGAAATGGCGCGAGTCTGCCGCGCTGGCGGCACGGCCGTGGTGGAAGACATTTACGCCAGCGAACATCCGGAGCGCGCCGCTTACCAAGACCGCTGGGAAATTCTGCGCGATCCTTCGCACGTGAGGACGCTGGCGCTCAGCGAACTGCTTCAGCTTTTTCGTGACGTTGGGCTGGAGACGGATTCCGTCACCACGGCGGACGATTTGACGCCGGAAGTCGAACGCTGGCTGGCTACCACAAAGACGCCACCAGAGCGCGCATCAGAAATACGCCGGCTCCTTGAGGAGGATCGCCTGCACGACCTGAGCGGGACACGCCCGTTTCAAGATGCGACGGGGCGACTTTTCTTCCATGCCCGAACGGCGATCCTTGCCGGACGCAAGGTCAGCTAACGCGATTGGCCTGTCCCCATGGTCAGCCGTTGATAATAAAGCACATACGGACGTACTGGCCCGCTTCGGCTATTGCGTACTATCCCCCATGCTGCCTACAATGTGTCTCATCCTGAGAGATGCGGTTTCTCGATGGAAGAGAGTGGGCTTAGCTTCGCGGCTCTAAGTCGCATCAAATGAGTGAGTGTTAATTTGGCGATTTGGGTGCAATATCAGCAGGTGCTCGCGCGATGCGGTGCTCTTCAGATTTGACAAGATAGAAAGCGGTCCAGGAATGTGGGTTGACCGCAGGTAGAGGATGAGGTAAGTATTCGGCCCTGGGAACTGTCGGGGAAGTCGCGGACCAAAGGCGGTTTAGTGAAGAAAGCAGCAAAATCGGTTCTCGCAATTTTAATAACGGCACTGTTTGCCGTGCCAGTTCCCGCCGCAGCAGGCGGAGTAACATCCACCGCGCGGACGCGCAGGTCTGCTTCGCGTTACCGTGGCGGGGTTCCTACTTTTGCAGATTCTTCCAGCCTGGACGTCTCGACGTTTGATGATCCAGTCGTTCGCGCGGCAGCTGTTGAAGCGCTGGGGCGCTATAACGGTTCCGTTGTGGCCGTCGATCCCAACACTGGCCGCATTCTGACGGTCGTAAACCAGAAGATCGCTTTCGGGGATGGCTACATCCCGTGCTCGACGATCAAGCCGACCATCGCTATTGCTGCACTCGAAGAAAATGTGATCACTCGCGACACGATGCTCAAGGTGAGCTACCGGAAGTACATGAATTTGACCGATGCGATGGCGCATTCGAACAACGTGTTTTTCGAGGAGCTGGGACGCCGCATGGGGTTTGATACGGTTTCGAAGTACGCGCGGCTGCTGGGTTTGGGCGAGCTGGCAGGCTACAACTTGCCGGAAGAACATCCTGGCGCATTCCCCAGCGCGCCTCCGGCGCTAGGTGGGATCTCGCGGATGTCCAGTTTCGGCGAGGGAATTCAGATCACCCCGTTGCAGCTTGCCGCTTTGGCGGCGGCATTTGCCAACGGCGGTACACTTTACTATCTGCAATATCCGCGCACCCAAGAAGACGTGCAAAATTTCGCTCCGCGAGTGAAGCGCGATTTGAACATCGCCGCGATTCTCCCGGAAATTCGAGAGGGCATGCTCGCTGCGGTTCTGTACGGCACGGGCAAGTCCAGCTTCGACCGCGGCGGCGACGAAACGCCGCTCGGCAAGACGGGCACCTGCGATGATCACACCACGCCGTCACATATCGGCTGGTTCGTAACGTACGCCGACGAAGCCCATCCGAAAATCGCGCTGGCCGTGCTGTTGCGCGGGAATACTCGAAGCGTCAAAGGGCCGATGGCTGCCGTAGTCGCGGGCCGGATTTATCGCAAACTGCGCGAACAAAATTATTTCGCCGAATCCACGGCGCGGACCTTGTCAGTCACCCCGCTGGTCTCGGGCAAGTAAACAAAACCTATCATCTAAGATTCAAGCGGGATGCGTAGAACGGAACGCGTCGAGGCATTTCTTTGCGGTGTCCAGTTCGGAGAACCTGCTGCCTTCCTGTTCAATGAGGTAGTACTCGACTCCGCCAACGCTTTCCGCGGCTGCGAAAATATCTTTCCACTTCGCGACACCTTCGCCGAACAAAACGGAATAACCTTTGCCTGCTTCCGGTGACCATTCTTTGAGGTGCAGCGAGCGAATACGCCCGGGATTTGCCCGGATCCACGAGACGGGGTCGGAGCCGGCTTCGATGCACGTTCCCACATCGAGTTGCAACATAACGGAAGACTTCGTATTCTTCGCGAGAATCTCGATGGGGCGGATGCCGCCATCGGGAGTGAACTCGGTTTGGTGGTTGTGATAGCCGGCCTTCAATCCTGACGGTTCCAACCGTTCGGCTGCCAAGTTCAGCGAGTCCGCGACCGTTTTCCAGCTATCCGGGCCGGCTTTCTCATGCGAACTGGACATCACGACATACTTGCAGCCCAAAATAAGGTTCAGGTCGCGCGCCCGGGAGATCTTTTCCGCACCAAAATACGAACTGTCGTTGTGAGTGGAGTAGCAACGAATGCCGAGATCATCCAGGAGCCTGCGCATCTCTTTGGTTTGGCTCTCGGTCCACTCAAAGTAAGGAGCGTAGAATTCGACGCACTGATAGCCCATGGCGGCGACGGCGCGCACCGTGCCGGTGGGATCCTGTTTCAGCGCATTCCGCACGGAATAGAGTTCGAGCCCGACGGGGAGCTGTGTTGCTCCGGCAGCGCGAAGAGCCCACGGCAACATGGCGGTCATGGTTAAAAAGGCTCGCCGGGATAAGGCGTTGAGAGTCATCGCTGCATCCTACTTGAGAATGAGCGGAATTTCATCAAGAGGGTGGGCAACGGAAGAGGTTAGGCGATTGGACGCAGAGAATTGGATTGGCGTTTGACTGCAAGCGTGGTTTGATACAAAAGTGTTCGTGACAATCTGTAATGCATTGCGTGCAAATGAGCTTTTTGTGCGCGACGCGCCAAGGCTTTTCGCGTCAAACTGGGCAGCGAGTGGCAGGGGGAAAGAGTGAATCGACGTTTTGCGATTGTGCTGGTGATCGTGCTCTGCTTCGGCGCCGGCGTGCTTAGCTATGTTTTTCGAATGCGCCTCGCGGCCTCGGCTGAGTTTGTACATCAAGTGAAGCTCTCGCAGGAAGAAGCGGCCCGGATTCGCGCACAGGTTGTCGTGCCAACAGAGAAGAAAGTCCTCGCGCGCGACAATTTCACTGCCGCGCTCGAGAAATTCGGCCTCAGCCATCAGGATGCCGCCAACGCCTCAACTGCGGCGCAGCACGCGTTTAACCTGCGGCAGGTCCGAGCTGGAAACGTGATCACCGTTGGGCGGTCGGTCGATGGAGACCTGCGGGAGATCGATTACAAGATCGATCCCGACCGCATGTTGAAGATCATTCCGGCGGAGAGCGGTTTTACCGCCGAAGTAAAAGAGATTCCGTCCAAGATAGAAGTCACGGCGGTTTCCGGGCAGCTCGATGACTCGCTTTTCAATGCCGTCGAGGAGGCCGGCGAATCGCCGGAAATTGCCATGCGCCTGGCGCAAATCTTCGGCTACGACCTTGATTTCTATACCGATCCGCGCAAGGGAGATACTTTTCGCGTGTTGCTCGAGAAAAAGAAATACGCCAATGGTCAAACGGCGGGATACGGAAAGATCTTCGCGGCCGAGTACGACAATGGCGGCAAAAAATACCAGGCACTACTCTTCCATGACGAATTCAGCCGTCCCGGCTACTACAACGCGGACGGCAAATCGCTGCAGAAGGCGTTTCTGCGCTCGCCGCTGAAATTTTCTGCGCCGGTCACTTCGCACTTCAGCAATGCAAGGTATCATCCGATCCTGAAAACGGTTCGCCCGCACATGGGGACGGATTACGGCGCGCCGATTGGAACACCGGTGCAGGCCATTGGAAGCGGGCGGGTTCTCTTCGCTGGGCTAAAAGGCGGAGAAGGCAACATGGTGCATATCTCCCATTCGAACGGTTACGAAACGATGTATCTGCATTTGTCGCGCATGTACGTTCGCGCTGGGGAGCACGTCGAAATCGGAAAGACGATCGGCCTCGTCGGCAGCACCGGCCTCTCCACGGGACCGCATCTTGATTTCCGGATTTTGCAAAAGGGCCAATATAAAAACTTCGAGAAGCTAGGACTGCCGCCTTCCGATCCAATTTCCAAGAAGAATCTGCCGGAATTCGCCGCACTCCGGGAGAGATGGCTGCCGCTCCTCAGGCAGCCTGAGCTGCTGCAAGCGGACATTCCCCCCGTCGCCCGGCGGTGAAGAACTCCCGATTCAGTCTGTCCGCGCTTAGCCCTTAATAAATGACAGGGAATTTGGAGTAATCGGCCGCCCCTTCTCCGGTAACTCGGAGAAGGAGCAGGGTGCGATCGTCGTGAGGGCTCAAGCCGGGACCACTGTGGTCGTCCGTAGCGGCGATTATCTTCTCCGAAAGCTCATTCGCCGAAATCTCAGGCCCGGCATCAGCCAGAAGCGCGTGCAAGCGCTTGGAGCCAAACTCCTCCTCGCGAACATTTTCGGATTCCAGAATGCCGTCGGAGGCAAATAGAACGATATCGCCGGCTTGAAGATCAATGGTCGTCTCTTCGTATTCGCTGTCGGGGAAGAGGCCCAGCGGAACGCCTTCGATGCGAATCTCCTGCGCGGTGCCGTCACGGACCAGCAAGGGATAAGGGCCGCCGGCGTTGGAGAGGGTCAGGCGGTGCTCCGCCGCGTCATAGACGGCAAAGAGCATGGCGATGAACCGAGCATCCAGGCGGGCTCCGTGCATCCGGCGATTGAGCATCTGCAGCATGCTCGCCGGATTGCAGGTGCTGCTGACCACAAGCTCACGCAGCGTTCCGATGGCCAGCGACCCATAGAGCGCCGCCGCGGTTCCTTTGCCGGAGACATCACCCAGAGCCACGGCCAGCTTGCCTTTGCCATAAGGGAGAAAATCGTAGAAGTCGCCGCCCAGTTCGCGCGCGGGAACATAGGCGGCGGCGAGATCAAGCCCGGGGATACCGCGGGCGCCATGGGGTAGAAGCTGGCGCTGGATTTCGCGAGCAGTGTTGAGATCATCCTGGAGGCGAAATTCATTCTCTCTCGCCTCTTCGTAGAGCCGCGCATTTTCCAGAGCCACGGCAACGTAAGAGCCTAGCGTCGCAAGCATGCGCTCATGCTGCTCCGTGAAGGCGTTCTTCTCCGTACTTTCGAGATCGAGCACACCAATCAGGCGGTCCTGGAGAAGAAGCGGAATGACCAACTCGGAACCCGTGTCTAAGCCAAGTTCGCAGCTGATGTGGCGGGAGTCGTTCACGACGTCATTCACCCGCACGGTGCGGCGTTCGGCGGCGGCGGCGCCCGTTATGCCTTCGTTCAGGGCCAGGCGCAGACGCACGGGGCGCTGATCCTCATAGCGCATGGTGAACACGCTCTCGAGGTGCTGCGAGGCCTCGTTCCAGAGCATCACGCTAAAAACATGGTAGTCAACGAGACGCTTTACACGCTGGGCGACACGGCGAAGCAATTCTTCGCGATCCAGAATCGAGGTTAGCTCGCGGCTCACGTCGTAGAGCAGAGTGAGTGTTTTGGCCTGCTCGGGGAAAGCGGTCAGCAGGCTTTGCGGCACGGGGTCTACATCGCCAAGAATGGCGTACGAAGCGAGTTTGGCGGCATCTTCCATTTGTGAGAGACCTGAATAAGCTGGTTTATTAGATGTAGCATAAACGAATCGGTTTCAGAAGCTCCAAGCTCCTTCCTGATCGGGTGTATGTCCTCCTGGTCACTTTCCGTTGCGGATTCGCTTGACGGCGTTGGGCTGCAAAACTACGCTAATTGTGGGGGGCAGAAGTGGGAGCCAGTATGAATGCTCTACAAGGGCAGCAAGCGGCTTCGCGCCCGTGTGCGTACTGTGGGAAGCCAGTGCCCACGCGGATGAACCGGTGTCCCTCTTGCCGTGAAGAGGTGCCCGAGGTTCGTCTGTCCGCGCGCTCAGGCCAGGCTGGCCGGCGCGAGATTCGGCGCGGTCTGATGTACATGCTGCTGGCCGCAGTCATTTACTATTTCACGGGCGGATACAGCGCTCTGAGCCTCCCGTTCACGCTTAATCCGTTGATCACCGAATATCTGGCTCCAGTGGTCTTTCTTGGCGGGCTGGGTATGAGCCTTTACGGGCTTTTACTTCGGATGCGATCCTAAGACTGGTACGTTTTCGAGCGGCCAGGAGATTGTTCGATTTTAAGCCCCGTCCCTGGAGTTCCTCGTTGCTAGCGAATCTTCAGTGAGAACCCAATAAATCGAAAGCCAGGCTATACACGTAAATCATAAGGGTGCCCGCTCCGTTGTCCTGTCCGAGAGGACAACGTGACGGATTGGGGGAGTACTCTCCTTCCATTCCCTCGCTACCTTCAGAACCGCGTGGCCTACTGATAGACGGGACCCGTGCGGGTCTCACCAGTTTGGTTTGAGAGAGCGATCGGAGGGGTATATGAAAAAGCTATTCCTGATTGTGGCAGTGGCGATGGTGAGCGTCTCGATTGGTGCGTACAGAGCCGCGGCGCAGGGGCCCGCAGGGGCGGGGGCGGGATCAGCGGCGTCGAGCGGTTCGGGCGGCACGCATTCCCTGAATCCTATCAAGTGGGTGAAGAAGGATCCGAAGTCGGCGAGCGATCAGCTCGACGCTAAGGACGAACAAGACAAAAAATTAACAGCCAACCTACAAGCCCAGGGGGTCCTGGCGGCAAATACGGACGCCAAGAGCGCCTGCGAAGACTTCAAGGCGCTGGATGAGTGCGTAGCCGCGTTGCACGCGAGCAAGAACGAGGGCGTGGACTTTAAATGCCTGAAGTCGAACCTGACGGGCGTGCAAACGAGCGCCGACATGTCCGCATGTAAAGGCTCCGCCGGCGATAAGGCGATGAGCCTGAGCAAGGCGATTCACGCCCTGAAGCCGGACGCCGATGCTAAGGGCGCGGCGAAAACCGCGGAGAAGCAAGCGAAGGACGATTTGAAAGGCTCCAAGGGATAGTCCCGCAAGTCGAGAAAACGCCAGCGAATTTCTGCAGAGAGCACGAGAATGTGAGAAGGGCGGGTTAGCCGGAAGCTACGGCGCCCGTCCTTTTTGCTTTGTGGAGGGAAGCTCTGCGCGGGCTACTGGCTGGGAGCAACGCTCTTTGGCTTCGCCAACTCTTCCTGGACGCGCGCGGGTAGTGACTGGATTCGCTTAATGTAAGCGGACATGGTCCATATTTCTTTGTCCGTATTCCACTTTCCGTTGGCAAACATGCCGGCTCTGCGGATGCCGTGTTTGACGACCCAAAATACTTGCGCTTCGGAATATTCGGTGCCGACCTGCGGCAATTGTGGGGCAGGTGGAAACAGCCCGTCGAACTGAGGCGTGGACGGCAGACGTCATCAGCAGGCTCTCCAACCTGGATGGCGGCAAATCGGCGCGCACTTCCGCCAGACCAAGGCGGAGATACGCGATTACGCCAACCACGATAATCGCGACTGTAGCGAGGACTCCGAGAAGAAAGAGTTTCACGGTGGTGTCCACTCGAGGATCTTGATCGCAACCTGACTGAACTGAATAGACGCAAGAATCCGCCAAACCGCTTTTTTCCGCGGCCGCTCATTTTGTTTGTTGCGCGCAATCGCCCGGGAATGGGCAATCTCAGGCGGACGCGGACTTAGCCTTGTCGGCTCGAACCAGCGGCACATCCACCAAGTGCTCGGCCAAGAACCAAACCTGAAGTTCGTTCGTCCGGATCACGTTCGAGACAATCAAATCGTTTGTTCCGTCATCTCCCGCGTCGCTGGCTTGTTTGGCCATTGTGCGAGCTTCCTTCAGGATGACCTCGTGCGCTTCGAGAAGGCGCGAGATTTGGACCGGCGCTTCCTCACGGCCACGCGGAGGCCGCGGAATTAGAGTGGTCTCGGCAACATCCGCCGCCATTGCCAGGCTGATGCCACCAAGAACCTGAATTCGTTCGGCGATATCATCCACGAGCTCGTCCTGTTCCCCATGATGCTTGTCAAAGAGTAGATGCAACTGGTAAAAAGTGTGGCCAGCTACCTGCCAATGATGCTTTTTGTACATATCGCGCAGCGTCATGGTGTCCGCGAGGAGCTGGTTAAGGTTCCCGGCGCTGGCTGCACAGACTTGCTCATCGAGAGCAATCGGCAGCTTGGCGATTTTGCCGTACGGCTGGATTTCGGGGGCGTGCTGGTGTTGAATCGGTCGAGCTTGTTTCGTGCCTGCTTCAAGCTGATTGTAGGAAGCGTCGCGCTTGTTGTTTTTGGGGTTCATGGATATCTCTCCTAAGGTAGGAATTTGCTGGAATCCCGAGGCTCAATCATACGCTTGTTGGTGAACGAGGGTGAAATGCATGGCGGAGGCGGGGATGAAGGGATCTAGGCCTGGGCTTGCCGGCATCCTGGACCGACTTGAGGCTCACTATGGTGAGCAGGCCGCCGTTGGGCCAAGTAACCCCTACGAGATGATCTTGTTCGTGAACTGTGGATATCCGGCGACGGATGCATCGTGTATGAAGGGATATGAACCGCTGAAGGCAGAATTGGGCACGAAGCCGGACCAGATTCTGAAAGCGCCGAGCGCGAAGCTGGCGAAATTAACGCGGGATGGAGGGATGTTCCCGGAGCTACGCGCGGAACGGCTGAAGCTGATCGCACGAATCGCAAAGTACAAATTTGGAGGGGATTTGAAGTGGGCACTGGAGAAGTTGATGAAAGATGAAAAGACGCCGGTGGAGAAGAGACTGCGGAGAGTAAAGGGTGCGTTGAAGGAATTTCCGGTGATTGGAGAGCCGGGAGCGGACAAGATTTTGTTGTTCAGCGGGATGGCGCCCATAGCGGCCGTTCCTTCGGCGTGTCCGGGCGTCCCGCAAAGGATTTTCTTTGGACACGAGGATAAGAACTATGGAAAAGGATACCGGGCCGCACAGGAGGCGATCGCGGCGGAAGCGCCAGAGAGATTTGAAGCGCGGCAGAGGGCTTATTTGCTTTTGAAAAAGCATGGGCAGGAGATTTGCAAACGGACGAAACCTAAGTGCGAGATTTGTCCGATCAGCAGGATGTGCGTTTATTTTCAGGAAGGCCGAGCCAGGAGGTCGTGAGTCGACCTAAAGCAGGGGACCGTCGGCAGCCAATTGGAGGCTCGATGAATCGCACCCATACAGGACCGGGATCTTAAACGCTGAGCTACTTCACTTCCCAGGTGTCGCCTGCGCGAAGAAGTTTCGCGAGATCGCCGGGGCCGCGCTTCGTAATAACATCCTGGATCTGCTGGTTCATCACGTCTTCATAGCGCGGAAGATCGTCCCAGGCACGGAGCACGCCGATCGGGGTGGGGAAGCCCGGACGATGCTCCATGTGCGAAAGCAGGAAGGCGTAAGAAGCGCGCGGATGATGCGCGTCGTGGACGATCAGGTCGGCTTCGGAAATGCCGTTGCCGAGCTGGACGACTTCAATGTCGCCGTCCGTCTTCCGCCGAATGCCTTTGTCGCGGTTCTTGCCGAAAACAAGCGGCTTGCCGTGCTCCAACTGAATGATGTGCTCGCTGCGCGCGTCGCGCTCGGTGAGATTGAACCACGCGCCATCGTTGAAGATGTTGCAGTTCTGCAGAATCTCGACAAACGCGGAACCTTTGTGAGCGGCGGCGTGCTTCAAGGTTTCTTTGAGGTGCTGTTGGAAGACATCGACGGAACGAGCGACGAAAGTGGCCTCAGCGCCAATCGCAAGCGAAATCGGGTTGAACGGCCGATCCAGCGAACCAAACGGTGTGGACTTGGTCTTCTTGTTAAACTCCGAAGTCGGCGAATACTGGCCTTTCGTCAAACCGTAGATGCGGTTGTTGAAGAGTAAAACCTTCAAACCGACGTTGCGCCGCAACATGTGAATCGTGTGGTTGCCGCCGATAGAAAGCGCATCGCCATCACCGGTCGCGACCCAAACTTCAAGGTCGGGACGAATCGCTTTAATTCCTGTGGCAACCGCGGGCGCGCGGCCGTGAATCGTATGGAAGCCAAACGTGTTCATGTAATACGGGAAGCGGCTCGAACAGCCGATGCCGGAGACCACCACGAAATTTTCGCGTTTGATCCCAAGCTCAGGAAAAACCGACTGCACCGCCGAAAGAATCGCGTAGTCTCCGCAGCCAGGGCACCAGCGAACTTCCTGGTCCGTCTGGAAGTCTTTTTTGGTGAGAGGCGTGATAGGTGGCAGCGTCGCGGTACTCATCGGGAATTCTCTCCAAGAATCTCTTCAATCTTTTGTTCGACTTCGGCCTGCTTGAACGGCCGGCCCTGTATTTTGTTCAGGCCGATTGCGTCGACCAGATATTTCGCGCGCAGTACCCAAAGCAGTTGGCCCATGTTCAGCTCGGGCACCAGAACCGTCTTGTAGCGCTGCAGCACTTCGCCGAGGTTCGCCGGCAAGGGATTGAGATAGCGCAAGTGAACGTGGCCAATCTTGCGGCCCTGCGCGCGCTGCGCTTTCAAAGCCGCCGTAATGGCGCCGTGCGTCGAGCCCCACGCGACAATCAACAGATCACCTTCCGCATCGCCCGCGGGCACTGCGTCTGGGATCTCCTGCACGATGCCCGCAACTTTTGCCGCGCGTATCCGCACCATGTTTTCGTGGTTCAGCGGCTCGTAGTTGATGTTGCCGGTAACGTCCTGCTTTTCGAGGCCGCCGACACGGTGCTCGAGCCCAGGCGTGCCGGGAACAGCCCACGGCCGCGCCAGTGTTTGCGGATCGCGCTTGTAAGGCAAATAGCCGTTCGGACCGTTCGCTTCCGTTGCAAACTTCACCGGGAATGCAGGAATTTCATCGACGTTCGGAATCTTCCAAGGCTCGGCGCCGTTTGCGAGGTAGCCGTCCGAAAGAATGATGACGGGGATCATGTATTTGATCGCGATGCGGCTGGCTTCGACCGCGGCCCAGAAGCAATCGCTGGGTGTCGCCGCGGCAATGATGGGTATCGGCGCTTCGGAATTGCGTCCGAAGAGCGCCTGCAAGAGATCCGCCTGTTCCGTCTTTGTCGGCAATCCTGTGGAAGGTCCTCCGCGCTGAATGTCGCAAATGACCAGCGGGAGTTCGACAGCCACCGCGAGCCCCAGCGCTTCCGTCTTGAGCGCCATGCCCGGTCCTGAGGTCGTCGTAATAGCGAGTGCGCCCGCGTAAGCCGCGCCGATCGCGCTCGTGATGGCTGCGATTTCGTCTTCGGCCTGAAACGTCATCACGCCGAAATCTTTATATTGCGACAGCTCATGAAGAATGTCCGACGCCGGAGTAATCGGATAGCTGCCTTGAAAAAGCCGCAGCCCCGATTTTTGCGATGCAGTGACGAAGCCCAAAGCGAGCGCCTGATTTCCGCTGAGATTACGGTAAAAACCAGGAGCGAGCTGCGCCGGCGGAATTTCGTAACTGATCTGAAACGCTTCCGTGGCCTCGCAATACGAGTACCCGGCTTTCATCGCCAGCTTGTTGGCTTCCACGAGCAGCGGCTTATTCTTGAATTTCGTGTCGATCCAACGTACCGTCGGTTCCATCGAGCGGTTGTAGAGCCAGTAGCACATGCCCAGCGCAAAGAAATTTTTGCAGCGGCTGATGGACTTGGCGTCGATGCCCAGATGCTCGAGCGCTACTTTTGTCAGGCGCTCCAGCTCGACGGAGAAGAGCCGGTATTTGTCGAGCGAATGATCCTCGAGCGGATTCGTTTTCGACTGCGCTTTGCGCAGGTCGTTTTCCGTAAAAGCATCGGAATTTACGATCAAAATCCCGTTCGCTTTGAGGTCCGCGACATTCATCTTCAGCGCCGCGGGATTCATGGCGATCAGAACGTCGACCGAATCTCCCGGCGTGTAAACATCGCTTGAAGAAAAATGCAGCTGGTAGCCGCTGACGCCCGGCAGCGTTCCGGCAGGAGCGCGAATCTCCGCGGGAAAGTCGGGAAAGGTTGCGATATCGTTGCCGTACAGCGCGACGGTATTGGTGAACTGGCTTCCGGTAATTTGCATGCCGTCGCCGGAGTCGCCGGCGAAGCGGATGACCGCGCGATCAATTACCTCGCGCTTGTGTTTCACCGGTGGCGTTTCAATCAAAGTTGACATAGTGGCCGAGGCTCCGCATTAACTGAACTCCCGAACGAATCCCTAAAGGGAGTGTGGCTCGATTTGTTAGATGGGCGGCGCGTAAAGCAGGTTGGATACTGTATCCAGCCGCCCGGAGCCGACAGCAAGAGAATACCACACCGGCTGATACGAAGCGGCAAGAGTGACCGCGGCGCAAGAATGTGTCGTTACAGAAAAGACTGCGCGCAATGGCCCCGAGGTTGCGCGGAGATTGAGCGCGTCACGCTCTCGCGGCAGTTGCAGCTGCAGCTTGTGCGAGGAAACGCGAACGCTGCCAGAGCAGCACAGCCAGTATGGCTCCCACAAAAACAGCCGCTAAGATCAAACCTGATCGGAAATATGTATCGGAAAGAAAGGGACTGCTCCCGATAAGGGCAGGATTTTGAGAATACATTTTCTCCATCGCCGCACGCATCGCTGGCGCATAGCTGGGGGAAAGAAACGTCACTATGCAGTTCAAAAGACCAACGCATTGAAAAGCGATCTGAGTGTATAGCGCCCATGGTTTGAGCTTAAAGATACCGATTCCGGTGACACCCGATATTATTCCGAAGAGGATCAGGATGATCCTTCCAGCTCCACGCCCAAATGCCTGCCCAAAAAAGAAGAAGGGCACATCTGAAGGGAGAGGAACGAACGCGAAGAGTGCCAAGCAAACGGCCCCGAAAATCATAAAGCCGGCGAGGATCGCAAGCGGCAGCGGGCAGGCAGGCTTGGGAGCTACAGACACACTGGCGGTCGGCTGAGGCAGAGGAAACCCTGAGACATCCATCACTGGCGGATAGGGAGCCAAAACAACGGGAGCCGTGAACGCCGCTGACACGCGGGGACGCGTGAAGAGCACCAGCCACCAGATCCCCACGCCCAACGGAATCCCGTAGAACAAAACGGTTATCCACTTCATGACGCCAAGGATTGGAGCGGCGTCAGCGTCCTTCGGCATCATGGCGGGCATGGAACTGAATATGAAGAAAAGCATGGGAATCGTGATAGCAGAAACGACAGCCATGAAGCCGCCCCATACGAGGATACTGATGCGCGCCCAATTCCTGCGGCGAATGATACCGACACCCACAAAGATGCCGAACACCGCCACAGCGATGAAGAAGAGCCACACGATGCCGACCATGGATTTGGTCCCAGGCGGCATCGCGGGACTCCCCGCGGGAGTCCGCACATCAGGGATCAACAGCACTGAGACTTCGAGCAACAAGCCGCCTAGCACACCAAGCGTGCCGAAAATGATGGCAACGATCGCGGCGGTGGTCACGGCCGGAAGCGACTCTTGTTTGGGGAGCATAGTTGCTTGTATAGCATTTCTGCTAGTTGTCTGGAACCGGATCGCTTGCCACATTGAAGGTATGAGTAAACGTTCAAAACGTGCGCTTCTGCGACAAAAATCATTCCGCAAGGATTCTTGGCCGACGCTTCACTGCAGATAAGACAGTCCCGGAGAATTGCCCAGACCGCGTGTATATCATTTCTAGAAGTGAGTGCGTGGAGAAGAGAATGTAGCGCGAAGACGATTTCGCGCTTGACGTTCGCTTTCTTTTCGCCTAAAGTGGCTGTGGAAAACTCGAATACACGGAGGCGCGCGATGGCCCTGACGAAACGCCAAAAGGAAGTCTTGGACTACCTGGTTTCTTTTGACAACAAGCACGGGTACGCCCCCAGTTTTGAAGAGATCGGTAAGGGCTTGAAGCTGACGTCCCTTGCCACCGTTCACAAGCACATCACCACGCTCGAGAAAAAAGGATTTATCCGGCGCGGCTACAACCAGAGCCGCTCGATCGAGATTCTGCAGTTACCCAAGCCGGTCAAGGAACAGATTAGCGACCGAAAGATTCAAGAGCTGCCTCTCGTAGGGCGCATCGCCGCGGGCCGCCCGCTCGAAGCCGTGGAAGAACGCGAGACGCTGTCGCTGGGCGATTTTGCCCGAGGCGGCAACTCTTTCGTTCTTCAGGTGAAGGGCAGCTCCATGATTGAAGATCACATCATGGACGGCGATTACGTGGTATGCGAACAGACGCAAGTCGCTAATGCAGGCGACATTGTCGTAGCTCTGATTGGCGGCGAGGAAGCTACACTCAAAAGGTTTTACCGTGAAGGAGCAGGGAAGATCCGCCTGCAACCCGCGAATTCAGAGATGGCGCCTATCATGGTAGCTGCGAATGATCTCAAGATTCAGGGCCGGGTCATCGGTGTTCTCAGAAAATACTAGAGTTCATTTCTTTAACCGCAGTTCGGTCGTCTGAGAACACCTCCCTTAGGGCTGTTATTGCGAGTCAAGTTCGGAGGCATTTCTTCCAGCAAGATTACCTCCCTGCGGCCACATCGTTGCTCCCGCCAAGCCACAAACGTGCGTCCCTTCCAATTTCCGGTTACTATGTGAATTCCTTGTCACCATCGGGAAACGAAACGCGTCAAAGATAGGTGGCGAGGCCCGTTTCAAGTGCCGCCGCCAAGGAAACCAGCCAACTTGTCAACTAAGCGCGAAAACATACTGATTGTCGAGCCGGACGACACACTGCGCCAACAGCTGCAGGAGGTGTTGCGTTCCGCAGGTTATGAGGCTTCCTCCGCTCCTACGCAGGAAGAAGGATTCCGAGTCGTCCAAACTGGCACTGTGGATGTCTTTCTTCTTTCCGCTGACCTGGCCGATGTTCTTTGTTGCAGCTCTCTCACGGAAATCAAAGGCCTGGGCTCGACAGCCAACACGCGCGTGATTCTTTTCGCTCGCGGCGGAGGCGGGATGCGTGCGCGGGCTCTGGATCTAGGCGCCGATGACGTGATGTCGCCTCCCTGGGAACCCGCGGAACTTCTTGCTCGCGTGCGCGTGCAACTACGCGACAAGCATGCCCTCGAAGAACTACAGCTGAAATCCCGCATCGCGGAAGAAGGACAAGAAATAGCCCACAACGCATTTCAAGCCGTCGCAGTAACCGAAAAAATGACGCGCGACGCTTTCTCTCTCGGTCGCGCGCTGAAGATCGGGGTATCCGCCCTCCTCGGCGTGGCGGTGCTCATTTCCATCATTTTTCTGCTCTTTACACGGCGAGCCGATAAGGAGACCAAGCGCGCTTATTCCGTGATCGCGCAGCTCGAGCACGGCGTTCGCACGGAAGAAGCACTGGTCGCCGAGGCCAACCGCGCCCGCGAAGAGCTACAGCAATCCGACATCACCGAGCAGAAACAACTGCTTCAAAAACAGACGGAGGACCTTCGCCAAAAACTCTCCGCGGCGGACGCCAGCGAAGTCTCCGGCCTTCGCAAACAGTTGGATGAGACCACAAGCCGTCTGAAGCGAGTCGAGACTCAATCCGATGCTGCCGAAGGCGTCATTCGAGCCAACGCTCCGAGCGTCTGCCTGCTCCATGTTTCGGTTTCGTTTCTCGACAAAGATTCGCGCCGCCCCTTGCGTTACGGGGCGATCAATCCTGACGGCGAACCTCTAAAGGACAGTGACGGCAACGTGGTCTACAGCCTCGATGGCCGCGCGCCTGAGGTTCGCGAAGACTTCTTCGGAACCGGTTTCATCGTCGGGCAAAATGAAATCCTCACCAACCACCATGTCGCCCAACCCTGGTGGAAGAATGATGAGTTAAGTGCCGCCGCGCAGCAAGGCTTGCAGCCGACCATCGCGGAAATGACCGCCTATTTCCCCGAAGCAAGTACGGGTATCCCACTGAACGTCTCGCAAATCTCCGACGAAGCTGATCTTGCCTTACTTCGCGGCGACATTTCCTCACTGAAACGTCCCATTCTAAAACTCGATGGACGCAAAGAAGCAGCCGTCAGCGGCCAGCCTTTAATTTCGCTTGGCTACGCAACTGGAATAAGCGCAATCCTGGCACGCGCTGGAGAGGACACTGTGAAGGACATCGTCAGAGTCAGCGGCGGCGACCCGAAAAAAATTGTGGACGAACTCCAGCAACGCAAACTAATCCGCCCATTGGTGACGCAAGGGCATATCGGCGACGTCCTGCCGGATAAAATTGTCTACGATGCGCAGACCACTTCGGGCGGCTCCGGCGGGCCGCTGATTAACCGTGACGGCGAGGTGATTGGCGTGACGTTCGCCGTAGTCCGGGGCTTTGGAGGCTCCAACTTTGGCGTCCCCATTCGCTATGCGCAAACTCTGCTCAAGCCATAAAGCATCTGGCTTTTGCGTCGGGACGCGGGGCTTCGGGCTCTGGTTATTCTCGTATAGAATCACATACTAAATGAGTTTCCGCCTGCGCGCAGTTTTCGTTTGGATCCTCGTTTGTGCGCTCATTTGGCCAAGCCCAACCCGGGCTTATGCCGTGCTCGCCCACGAAGCCATCATCGATGCGGTTTGGGAGACGCACATCAAGCCGCTTCTGCTCTCCCGTTTTCCCGCCTCGACCGAAGAACAGTTGAGCGAGGCGCAGGCGTATGCCTACGGCGGCTCGATCATTCAGGACATGGGCTACTACCCTTACGGCAGCCATTTTTTCAGCGACCTCACGCACTACGTGCGAAGCGGAGATTTTGTGCAGGCCTTGCTCCGCGACGCGAAAGACGTGGATGAGTACGCATTCGCCGTCGGCGCACTGGCCCATTATGCGGCCGACAACGACGGCCATCGCCTCGCCACAAATCGCGCGGTGCCTCTTCTCTACCCCAAACTGCAACAAAAGTACGGCGATACGGTTTCTTACGAGCAGGATCCGCTCGCTCACACAAAAACGGAATTCGGCTTCGACGTCCTCGAAGTGGCGCACGAGAGCTACGCGCCGGACGGCTATCACGACCTGATAGGCTTCGAAGTCTCGCAAGACCTGCTCAACCGCGCGTTTCAGCAGACCTACGGCCTCCAGTTAAAAGATGTTCTCGTCGACGAGGAGAAGGCTCTCAACTCTTATCGTCACGCCGTCAGCAAGACCATCCCCACGGCGACCAAGGTCGCATGGAGCCTCAAGAAAGATGAAATCAAGGCGGATTTGCCCGGCATTACCAAAAGCAAGTTTCACTACAATCTTTCCAAGTCCAACTACGAGCGGGAGTGGGGCAAGAATTATCAGAAACCGACTCTTCGCGAAAGATTTCTCGCTTTCCTTTACAAACTGATTCCGAAGTTCGGCCCACTCAAGGTTCTACAATTCAGGACTCCGACGCCGGAGGCTCAGCGCATGTTCCGCGCAAGCTTCAACACTACGCTGGACAAGTATCGCGGGCTGATCGCAGATGTGCGAAGCGGCCATCTCGATTTGCCGAACGATAATTTCGACGTGGGCGAAGCCACCGGACCCGGCAAATACGGCTTGAATGACGATGCCCATGCCAAGCTCCTGGACAGGCTCGCGTCCCAAAAGTTTGCCGGCATGTCATCCGAGCTGCGCGACGAACTCCTCCACTTTTATTCGGAGCCCGACGCACCTTATGCCACAAAGCGCGACCCCAAAGCTTGGGCCATTGTGCAATCCGAACTTGTCCAGTTGAAGAGTTTTGCCCCTCCCGCGCACTCAGGTAACGGACCGGCCACGCGGTAATCTCAGAGTCTTCCGTCTGGCTGCGGATGCCGCGCGCCTGCTTGCTTGGCGCATCCGATCTCTGCATTCATATTGTTTGTCTCGCGAATCGAAAAAAGTGCTCCAATCGCTCCGTATCTGCATGAAACAATGTAAAGTTTCGCGTAAGCTTCTTGCCGGCCGGGGATGAAGAAGAACAAACCCATTCGAAAACTGCTCGCCGCCAATCGCAGCGAGATCGCCATCCGGATTTTTCGCGCCGCGAATGAGCTCGGCCTGCGCACCGTAGGAATCTATTCGCAGGAAGACCGCCTGGCCCTGCACCGGTTTAAAGCGGATGAGGCTTACCAAGTCGGAGCGGGCAAGGGCCCGGTCGAAGCCTACCTCGACATTGCAGGCATCGTTGCATTGGCTAAGGAAAAGGGCGTCGATGCCATTCATCCCGGCTACGGTTTCTTGTCCGAGAATCCTGAGTTTGCCCGCGCGTGCCAGAAGGCGGGCATCGCCTTCATTGGACCGACTCCCGAATTGCTCGAACTCCTCGGAGACAAGACCGCCGCAAGGCGCCTGGCGGATTCGGCTGGCGTATCGGTGCTTCCCGGGACGGAAGAATCAATAAGCTCCGCAGTGGAAGCGCGCAAATTCGCGGCTAAGATCGGCTATCCGGTCATCGTAAAAGCTGCCATGGGCGGCGGCGGGCGCGGCATGCGCGTTGTGCGTAGCGAAGCCGAACTCGATCAACGGCTCGAGGAAGCCCAGGGAGAAGCAAAGTCAGCCTTCGGCAACGCGAGTGTCTTTCTGGAAAAATATTTACTGCGCGCGCGCCATCTTGAAGTCCAGATTCTTGCGGATCATCACGGAAATTTGCTGCACCTCTATGAGCGAGACTGCTCCGTGCAACGGCGTCATCAGAAAGTCGTCGAAGTCGCCCCCGCCGCGAATTTGCCCACAAGTGTGCGCGCGGAATTATGCGACGCCGCGCTCCGGCTGGCGCGAAAGACGAACTACCGCAATGCCGGAACGGTCGAGTTTCTCTACGACGTCGAGTCCAAGAACTGGTACTTCATCGAAGTAAATCCGCGCATTCAAGTGGAACACACCGTTACGGAAATGGTGACCGGCATCGACTTGGTGCGCTCACAAATTCTCGTGGCGCAAGGACACAAGCTCCACGAGGAGCCTCTTGCGTTGCCGGAACAGGCTAGCGTGCCACTCTACGGTGCCGCGCTCCAATGCCGAGTAACCACTGAAGACCCCGAGAAGAATTTTGCACCCGACTACGGAAAGCTCACGACCTACCGATCGCCTGCGGGATTTGGAATCCGTCTCGATGGTGGCACAGCCTATGCAGGTGCGGTGCTTGCGGCCTACTACGATTCGCTTCTTGTGAAAGTGACGGCTTGGGGGACGAAACTTCCCGAAGCTTGCCAACGAATGGACCGCGCACTGCGCGAGTTTCGCATTCGTGGCGTCAAAACCAACATCCCGTTCCTGGAAAATGTCGTCAACCACCCACGCTTTCGGGCCGGTGAAGTCACTACTTCGTTTCTCGATGAATCGCCTGAACTATTTCGTTTGCAGAGCCGCGGCGACCGCGCCACCAAGCTGCTCTCCTATCTCGGCGATGTGATTCTCAATGGCAATCCCGAAGTAAAGGGCAAACCAGTTCCCAAGGCGCTCGAAAAGGCGACCCTGCCTTCCGTTCCCGGCATCGACCCGCCGCCAGGAACACGCCGATTGCTGCAAAAACTAGGTCCGAAGAAATTTTCGGACTGGGCAAGAAAAGAAAAGCGTCTTCTGATCACGGACACAACTTTTCGCGATGCCCACCAATCGCTCATGGCGACACGCGTCCGCACGCACGATTTGCTCGCCACCGCCAGTGCTGTTGCTCAACGCCTCCCAAATCTCTTCAGCCTTGAAATGTGGGGCGGCGCCACTTTCGACACCGCCATGCGCTTCCTTCACGAAGATCCATGGCAGCGGCTTCGGGAACTGCGCGATCTCGTCCCCAATATCTGTTTCCAGATGTTGCTCCGCGGTGCGAATGCCGTAGGCTACACGTCGTATCCCGACAATGTGATTGTGGAGTTCGTCCGCGAGGCCTACGCCCAAGGCATCGACATCTTCCGCATTTTCGATTCGCTCAATTCCATCGAAAACATGCGCGTCTCGATCGACGCCGTGCTCGAGACGGGTGCCGTCTGCGAGCCTGCTATTTGTTATACGGGAGATATTTTCGACAAATCCCGGCCGAAATATTCGCTGAAATATTACGTCGACATGGCCAAGCAACTAGAAAAACTCGGCGCGCATTTCCTGGCAATCAAAGACATGGCCGGCCTTTGCAAGCCGTATGCTGCCTACGAATTAGTGAAAGCGCTCCGCGAAGAAATCGCTATCCCCGTGCACTTTCACACGCACGACACCAGCGGCATTAATTCCGCTTCGGTTCTGAAAGCCGCCGACGCAGGCGCCGACGTAGCCGATGCGGCCATTGCCGCCATGAGCGGCGGCACCAGCCAGCCCAATCTCAATTCCATTGTCGAAGCGCTGCGCCACACGCCGCGCGACACGAATCTTGATATCGAAGCGCTGAATGAGTGCTCCGATTATTGGGAGACCGTGCGAACCTATTATTTGCCCTTTGATTCCGGCCCGAAGGCAGGCTCCGCACGCCTCTATCAACACGAGATTCCCGGCGGTCAATACACCAACCTCCGCGAACAAGCCGCCGCCATGGGCCTAGGCCACCGCTGGCGCGAAGTCGAGAAAATGTACGCCGACGTGAACCAGCTCTTCGGCGACATCGTGAAAGTGACGCCCTCAAGCAGAGTCGTCGGCGACATGACACTTTTTCTAATGGCCAACGAACTGCGACCAAACGATCTGCTCAAGCTTGACGAAAATCGCGATCTCTCTCTCCCCAACTCTGTCGTGGAAATGTTTTCCGGCGTCCTGGGTGTTCCTCCTGGCGGATGGCCTCGCAAACTGCAAAAAATAATTTTGCGCGGAGCCGTCCCGCTCAAAGGCCGCCCGGGTGCAAGCCTCGAAGCGGTGGATCTCGCCGAAGCTTCCGCCACACTCGAGAAAAAATTAAGTCACGCCGTTCGCCCTGACGATCTCTTGAGTTATCTTCTGTATCCGGATGTATTTGTGAGGTACGACAAATTCCGCCAGACTTACGCGGATGTTAGCGTCCTGCCAACGCCCGCTTTCTTTTACGGATTGGCCTCCGGCGAAGAGATCACGATTGAAATCGAGCCAGGAAAAACGCTCATCCTCAAGTTTCTGACCGCCAGCGATCCGCACCCCGATGGAACGCGTACGCTATTCTTTGAATTGAACGGGCAGCCGCGCGAAGTAAATGTGCGGGACCTTGCGTTGCGCGTCGTCGAGCGCGCCCATCCGAAGGCCGACCCCGCCGAGCCCGGACAAGTTGCCGCGCCGACGGCTGGCGTGATCAGCGGCATCGCCGTGCAAGCAAATCATCCAGTAGAACGCGGAGCGAAACTCTTGACCCTCGAAGCCATGAAAATGCAATCGAATATCTACGCGCCCATCGCCGGCCGCGTCGCAAAACTTCTCGTCACTCCAGGACAGCACGTCGAAGCCAAAGATCTGCTGGTGACCATCACGCCGTGAGCGATCCGAATCTCCGTAAGCATCAAAGTTTCTGCTCACGCTTCTTGAGAAACGCGCGCGACCTGGTGGTCTATCTGCCGCCGGGCTACGACGATCAGACCTCGCGCCATTACCCCGTCCTGTATCTCCACGACGGCCAAAATCTGTTTGACCCTTCCACTTCCTTCATTCCCGGCATGGACTGGAACGTCGGCCAAACTGCCGACCAATCCATCAATGCTGGTGTAGTTGAGCCGCTAATCATCGTTGGAATCTACAACACAGGGAAAGCACGCATTCGCGAATACACTCCGACTCGCGTCCCCAGACTGGGTGGCGGCCGCGCCGATCGTTACGCAAAATTCCTGATCCTGGAGTTAAAGCCCTTCATCGAGCGCGAATACCGTACTCTTTCCGGCTCCGAAAAAACGGGCATCGGAGGCTCTTCGCTCGGCGGCCTGGTCTCTCTCTACCTGGGTCTGAGGCTTCCGAACGTCTTCGGAAAGCTTGCCGCTCTCTCTCCTTCCGTTTGGTGGAACCAGCACGTTATGCATCGCTTCGCGGCAGCTGCGGACGTCCGTCCGCGCCCCCGTATCTGGCTGGACATCGGCACGCGCGAGGGCCCGCGCATCGTTCAGGACGTTGAGCAGTTTCGCGACGTGCTCTTGCAAAAAGGCTGGGAACTCGGCAAAGACTTGCACTACGAGCGTGTGGAAGGCGGCGAGCACAACGAAGCGGCTTGGGCTCAGCGCGTCGGCCCATTTCTTCAATTCTTGTATCCGGTTCGGCAGACCGAAGTATAATCCGCACCTGCCGCGCGGCCTTTTGCCGGCCTTCTTGCACTGGCCGTGTGCATTCAGAGGTCATACGATGCCAGAGAGCCGTCCTCTCACCATCCTCTGTGTGAGCTCTTATGAAAAAGGACAGGAATTCCTGCGCGCGTGCAAAGCAATCGGCTGCCGCGTCCTCCTCTTGACCGTCGAAAAACTCCGCCACGCGGATTGGCCACGCCAGTCCATCGATGAAATGTTTTTCATGCCCGAGGAGCTTCCTGTCCAAGGACTGATCAACGCCGTAAGTTTCGCAGCACGTTTGCAACCCATTGACCGTATAGTTGCCTTGGACGAGTTCGACATGGAAAACGTGTCGGCCCTCCGCGAACACCTGCGCATTCCCGGCATGGGCCTGACGACCGTTCGCTATTTCCGCGACAAACTCGCCATGCGTGCACGAGCAAAAGAAGCGGGCATCCCGGTGCCGGAATTTGTCCACGTCCTTAATTACGACTGCTTGCGCGAGTTCATGCATCGTGTCCCCGCGCCTTGGCTGCTGAAACCTCGCTCACAGGCCTCCGGAATCGGAATGAAAAAAATTCACGAGCCCGCCGAGCTCTGGCCCTGGCTCGATCAGCTCGGCGACAAGCAATCCAACTACCTTCTCGAACAGTTCATTCCCGGCAGCGTCTACCATGTGGACAGCGTGGCGTCAGAGCGCGAAGTCGTCTTCGCGGAAGCCCACGCCTATGGCACCCCTCCGCTCGAGACCTCACATCAAGGCGGTGTTTTTACCACCCGCACGCTCCCGCGAGATTCAACCGAAGTTAAAACACTCCTCGAGATCAACCACAAAGTTCTCGAAGGCCTGGGCTTCCTGCGCGGCGTCACACACGCCGAATTCTTGAAAGCTCACATCGATGGAAGGATCTATTTTCTCGAAGTTGCGGCGCGCGTCGGCGGCGCTTACATCTCCGATGTGATTGAAGCCGCCACCGGCATCAATTTATGGCGCGAGTGGGCGCGCCTCGAGGTGGGAGCAGGGAAGCAGCCCTATCAGTTGCCGGAGCCACATCACGATTATGCCGGGATAATTGTCTCCCTCGCCCGCCAGGAAAGTCCCGACACTGCCACCTACGACGATCCCGAGATCGTTTATCGCGTCACAAGATACCATCACGCCGGATTCGTCCTCAAGTCACCCAGACCCGAACGCATCGAGGAACTTTTGGCTTCTTACGCAAAAAGATTTCAAGAAGATTTCCTGGCCACGCAACCCGTCCCGGAGAGGCCGAGCTCCTGACCTCTACGACATTTCAATTTCTGCATCCTCCTGCCGTTTCCAGAAATTTACCCAAACTTAACCGCGAACAGTGGACGAACACACTGTCCAAAGGTCTAGTTACTTTCACGAACGGCCACGCAAGACTGCATTTGCCGTCCGACATACTGAGGACTACAGTTTGCAATACCCCAAGCGTTTGTCTGCGCGGGGTGGTGCTATCCCTTTGGGAGGGACCGATGTGGGGCAATAAGAAACCGGAAACGCCGCAGTCCGCGCTACCGGAGCCAAAAAATTTTCCAACGAATCAGCCGCCGAAGCCCGCTCCGGCGACTTGGGAGGATAAACCCGCAATGAGTACAGATGCCATGCGTCCACTGGGTGCAACCGCGGACCGCGCCACCGCGCGGCTCGGGGCCAGCCTGCACGTGAAAGGCGAGATCTCCGGCAATGAAGATCTGCTGATCGACGGCTCGGTCGAAGGACTGATCCAGCTTGATGAGCGGAAGCTGACGGTCGGAACTACCGCAAAGGTCACCGCCGATATCATCGCCCGCGAGGTGGTGGTTTACGGCACCGTGAAGGGAAACCTTCGCGCCAAAGACCGTATTGAAATCAAGAAGGACGGCTCCGTCAACGGTGATCTCACGACCGCCCGCATAATGATCGAAGACGGCGCTTACTTCAAAGGCTCTATCGAAATCGATCGGAGTTCGGAGAAGGAATCGGGGCACAACGCCTTTGCAAAGAGCGCGAACGCTCCCGTCGGCGCTCCGGCAACGAAAACCATTTAATTTACCTCTATCTATCCAATTCTCCTCAAGGGCGGCGCGGACATCCAGTCCTCGCCGCCCTTCGATTTTTCCGCCTCCGCTCTTTGACCTTCAAAAATATTTCTTAACTTGACAATTATCCTTATTGGTTTAAAGTGGCCACTGTTACCCTCTCAAATCCGCGCGTTCCAGCTCTTGCCGCATTCTTCCGCCGGCATGGCTTCTTCAGCCCGGGGCGCGCAAGGAACGTGGGGTTGTTCGATGGGACGGCTAAGACGATGCGCCGTGACTTTGTCCCTCGGTCTTCCTTTGCTGGCGCAGTTCGGCTGCGGCGGCGGCTCCTCCTCCATTCAGCCTCCTCCTCCTCCTCCTCCACAGCCCGATTTCTCTCTCGGATTTTCGTCAAATTCCGTTAACGTCCAGCAAGGCACAACGAGCCCCGCAATCAACTTGTCCGTCAACCCACTCAACGGCTTCACCGGCACAGTCCAAGTCACTCTCACTGGCCTGCCCGCTGGTGTCGTCTCCAGTCCGCCCAGCCCATTCAGTATCGCTGCCGGCTCGAGTACCCCCCTCCTATTCTCCGCCGCGTCCAACGCCTTAACAGGAAACTCCACAATTATGGCCGAAGGCATGAGCGGCTCTCTTGCGCACTCCGCCAACCTCGGATTCACTATTCAAACTGGAGTGATTGCAAATCAGCCGCGAACGGCCTACGCCAGAACGGATTCCAATCCCGCAATGGACGATCCCGCCGGCGAGCCTCGCCATCGCCGCATCGCCTACGATCCAGCCCACCAACTCGTCTTCGTCGCGAATCGCGCGATGAACCGGGTCGAGATTTTCTCCTCAGCCAACGCCACCCGCGTCGCCCAAGTCAGCGTTCCCGGCGCAAGTAGCGCCGATCTTTCCGCTGATGGCAGCACCGTTTGGATAGGCTCAGTCACCGAACAAGCGGCCGCGATCGATACATCATCGCTGCAAATCAAGGCGCGCTATGAAATCACCGGCCTGGAACCTCTTCCCAATACGTTGTTCGACCGCCCTGAAGAATTGCTCGCACTCTCCAGCGGCAAACTGATGATGCGCCTCCGCCAATCCCAGACTGGCGAATCGTTGTTCGCCCTGTGGGCCCCATCCGCGAACACGCTGACAAACCTTACCACCACCGAGCCGCAACTCTTTCAAAATGGCCTCGGTGTGATGGCTCGGAGCGGCGATCAATCAAAAGTGCTGGTTGCCGCCGGTGATGCCAGCGGCGAACTTGCCGTGTACGATGCGAATGGCAACGTTCTCGCTGGCCCGCACGCCCTTGGCACTGGCGCAGTCCCTCTTGCCGCTGCAAATCTTGATGGCACTCGTTACGCCGCTGTTTTCGTTTCGAATGGCAGTTCGCAAGTCTTGCTTCTCGACGGCTCACTAAATCCAGCGGGCAGCTATGCAACATCAGCCGTGAATGGCTTGGTGTTCTCGCGCGACGGCCAGTTTTTGTACGTCAGCGAAAATACCGCAGCTCCGCCCGTGATCACCGCGCTCGATGGGCACACTCTCAGCCGGATCGGACAAGTCCCTGATCTGTGGCTCGGCGGAAGGCGCACGGAGATCGAAGACGTGGACTCCACGCACCTGCTTTTCGGGATTGCCAACCGAGGCGTAGCTTTCCTAGATGCCGCAAGCCCTGCTTTGCTCCCCGCGACAGCTCCTGTCTTCGCTGTACCTCCCGCGGCCCAGCCTTCCGAAGGCCCCAATGCCGGTGGAACCGCGATCGCTCTCGCAGGACAAAACTTTGAGCCCACTGCTCACGTGCTATTCGGCAACCAGCCCGCGCGCAACGCCAGCGTAGCTAGTGGCGCGCTGATCAACGCAACCTCTCCTCCCAACGCCGCAAGCGGACCCACGAATATCGCGGCCTATTTCCCAAGCGGCTGGCTATCGCTCGCTCCGGACGCTTTCAGTTACGGGCCGCAAATTCTGCAAATTCTCCCCAACGCGGGAACCCCCGCAGGCGGCGATACACTGCAAATCTACGGCTACGGCTTCGGCAGCGACGCTACAAAAGTCACCGTCAAAATTGGCGGCGCAACCGCCACCATCCAAAAGGCCGAAAACATCACAACCGTCGCGCCGTCCCTAGGCTTGGACGCAACTTATCCTTTCCCTATCGAACGCATCACGCTGCAAACGCCCGCGGGAATTTCGGGGAAAGCCGACGTTGCCATTATTTCGCCGGCCGGATCAATCACCGGCTCGAAACTATTCCAATATCTTCAGAGTGAAAATTTCTACGCTAAGCCCGCATTTGACAGGTTTATCGTATACGACCAGACTCGCCAGTGGCTCTACCTCAGCGACATCGATCACGTCGACGTTTTCGAATTGATGACCCATTTCTTTCACCAGCCGGGCATCGAGCCGCCCGGCGGTCCTCCTCCCACTGCCGGAATCCGCGGCCTCGCTCTTACCCCCGATGGTTCCCAACTTGTCGCCGCCGATTTTGGTTCCCAGTGCATCTATCTGTTTGACCCAGACACCGCATCCGGCACGACCGTCCCCGTCGGTGGCGTGGCCGGCTTCACAAACTCGGGCCCCGCGCGCGTGGCTGCTACAAGCACGCAAAATGTTTTTGTCGGTCTAAGTGCCGAGTCGGGCTCTTCCGGCTCCTGTACTTCTTGCCTCGGCCAACTAAATCTGTCGACCAGTCCCCCAACCATTCAACCGGCCTCACAGCCCGAAGTCACTAGTCTCACCGGCGCGCCTCTGGTTCAATCGAACGGCAACGGCAATCAGGTGTTCGTTGCGTTCGCTAACGCGCCCGGTGGCCCGCTCGCACTTTGGAATTCATCCTCTCCAAACGAGTTTTCAACCTTCACCGCGAATGACTCGGCTACGGATCTCGGTGCCGCATCCGATGGAACCATGTTTGCTCTGCAGGTCAACGGCACGGTTGAAATTCGTGGCTCCGATCTCTCGCTCAATGCCATCCCCGCCAATCCGGAGCTCACGCAAATTCCTGGGCGCAATCAAGTGCCCGGCGTGACGCTCCATCCAAGCGGCGCTCTGATTTACCAACCGTTTCTCACGGGTCCTGCCGGAAATCTCGGCGTCCAAGGCGGCATGGACATCCTCGACGCGCACGGCGGCGCTCTCCGCCTGCGCATCTTCTTGCCCCAGCAGTTCATGACTGACGTTGACGGCCTCCACGGCGGATTTCTCACTACAGACGAAAATGGCCAGCGCCTCTTCGCCATCACCTCGACCGATGGCACAGCGCAGAACGCCGGCATCACCATCGTCGAGTTGGCCAACGTTCCGCTCGGCATTGGAACTTTGACTCCGGTGAACGCCCCCGCATCCGGAGGAACAACTCTGACGATCCGCGGCAGCGGTTTTCAGGCTGGCACTACCGTCGCGATCGGCGGAAAAAACGCAACCGTCACCTACAAGGACATGAACACGCTAACCGTCGTGACACCTGCCCTGAGCACAGGCGCGCAGCGCGTCACCATCACAAATCCCGATGGTGAGACCGTATCCCTCGACGCCGCCTTCACCGCCAATTAACGCAGTTTTTTCGCCAGCAAGCACCTAAGCCCGCCGAATTCCCTGTAGGGGCACAGCATGCTGTGCCCCAGCTTGCCTGGGCGTACTGATCAACGTCCCTCTTTCTTCGCATAGCTTCAGCCCGGTTGCCTCCCGCCCTCAAATTCTCTCCTAACCAAATCCTCCTTTTTTTCATCTCATGCAATGTAGAATGCGCGGTACAAACGCGCCTAACAGCGCAGCGATTAATCTCGACGAGAGGTCACGAGACATGGAAACGCGCAAACTCGGCAATTCCGATTTGCAGATTACCCCGGTTGGATTCGGCGCTTGGGCCATTGGAGGCAGCGGCTGGGATTTTGCCTGGGGACACCAGGAAGATGCCGATTCCATCGCCGCCATTCATCGCTCGCTCGAACTCGACGTAAATTGGATCGATACCGCGGCAGTCTATGGCGTAGGACATTCCGAGGAAGTCGTTGCTCAAGCACTAAAGGATTGGCGGGGCCCGCGTCCCTACGTCTTCACCAAATGCGTTCTGCGCTGGGACAACCAAGGTCACGTCACCCAGAATCACACCGCCGCATCCATTCGCCGCGAATGCGAAGACAGCCTTCGCCGGCTGCAAACAAATGTGATCGATCTCTATCAGATGCACTGGCCGCCTGCCGACAATGGGTCCGGCCTCGAAGAGGCGTGGCAAACCATGCTTGCCCTGCAAAAAGAAGGCAAAGTCCGCTGGATCGGCGTTTCCAATTTCGACGTAGCGCAGATCAAGCGCGCAGAAAAAATTGCCACTCCGACTTCCTTGCAGCCGCCCTATTCCCTGATTCGCCGTCAAGTCGAAAAAGAGATCCTGCCCTATTGCAAACAGCAGGGCATCGGCGTCATTTCCTACGCGCCTATGGCCTCCGGGCTCCTCACCGGCGCAATGACGCGCGAGCGCGCCGCTGCCCTCCCGCCCGACGATTTTCGCAGCAAGAATCCCGAGTTTCGCGAGCCGCGCCTCTCCAAAAACATCGAGTTGGTCGAGCGTCTTCGAAAAGTAGGCGCCCGCCATGGCCGCAACCCCGGAGAAGTCGCCATCGCCTGGGTGCTCAGCAATCCCGCTGTCACCGGCGCCATCGTCGGCGCGCGCAACGCCAAGCAAGCCGAAGGCGTGATGCGCGCCGGTGAACTAAAATTAACACCCGAAGAAATCAAAGAGATCGAAGGCGCGGCCACGGCGGCAGTAGCTCGATGAAGCATTCGAGGAGGATCGCTTCATGGATTTTGGCTTAAAAGGCAAGAAAGCCGTCGTCTCCGGCTCCACAGCAGGCATCGGCCTTGCCATTGCCACTGCGCTTGCAACGGAAGGTGCTTCGGTCGTTGTAAACGGCCGCACCGAAGCGCGCGTGAATTCCGCGCTAGACAAAATTCGCCAGCACGACAAAACCGTCGATCTGCAAGGCGTGGCTGGGGATCTGGCCACCGCCGCTGGTGTCGAAGCCTTCGTTAAGCTAGTGCCGCACGCTGACATCTTAATCAACAATCTCGGAATCTTCGAACCCAAACCCTTTGCAGAAATCCCCGATGCCGACTGGCTGCGGTTCTTCGAGGTTAACGTCCTCAGCGGCGTCCGCCTCTCTCGCCACTATTTGCCCGGCATGCTCAAGAAGAATTGGGGCCGCATCATTTTCATCTCCAGCGAGTCCGCATTTCAGGTTCCCGCCGAAATGGTTCACTACGGCATGACCAAAACCGCGCAGATCGCCGTAGCTCGGGGCCTCGCCGAATCCGTTGCCGGCACTGGCGTCACCGTAAACTCCGTCCTCCCCGGCCCCACCGCTTCCGAAGGCGCTGTGGGTTTTCTCGAGAGCCTGGCTAAGAAGAACGGACTCTCGTCGGCCGAGATGGAAAGGGAATTCTTCAAATCCGCCCGCCCCACCTCGCTGCTCAAGCGTTTTGAAACACCAGAAGAAATCGCCGCCGTTGTAGCGTTCGTTGCCAGCGCCCAATCGGCTGCCATCAGCGGCGCGTCAGTCCGCGCCGAAGGCGGTGTAATCCGCAGCATCTGATCCCACGTCCCCAACCTCACTGATACTCTGTAGGGGCGGGGCTTGCCCCGCCAAATCGGTCGATGAAACTCCCAAATCAAGCCCGCACAAAATCCGGCCGCCAAGTTTTGATCAACTTTTTGATCTCTTTCCGATTCACCAACTTCTCCTCCAACACCCTCCGCGCAAGCTCCGGCAGCTCCGCGTTGCTTGCAAACCGCAGCGCCACAATTTGGTCGATCGTAAACTCCCCGATCCGCGCATGCATGTCCGCAGGCAGCACGCGTTCGAATCGCAGGCGCTCCTCGAGACGAATCACCCTGTCCTGCACCTTCAACGCCATCCCTCGCGCCGTCCCAATCCCCACAAAAAGCGCCACCGCAACTAGCACAGAAAGCATTCCGCTTACAGAGAACCACGCCCTCACACACCAATAAATCTGAAAGCCAATATTGATCAGCAACACGGGTAAAACAAAAAAGTGGAAAGGGGGCAACCACCTCGCATGACTCTCGAAACTCTGTTCGGCCATTTCTATCCTCCTGCAGCGTGCCGATTCTAACAGAGGCGTCCCGTTAAGTGCCTCGTCCGGAGTGCTTCATCGAGTAATTCCGTCACCCTGTGCGTACCATTCAAAAACTCACTCTTCATCTTTACTTGAACCGTTTCTATGCTTTTCGCATCCAACCTTCAGGTAAACTAATTTCGATCGCGCGTACAGTCCGGTGCGAGCACGAGGAGCAAGCAACATGGTAAAAGCCATCTGGGGTGGCAAGGTCATTGCCGAGAGCAACAACACCATTGTCGTTGAGGGCAATCAGTATTTTCCTCCCGATTCGGTCATCAAAAATGTTCTGAAATCGAGCGCGCACACATCTATTTGCCCATGGAAGGGCACAGCCCACTACTATCACGTCGAAGTAGACGGCATGAAAAACGAAAACGCCGCTTGGTGTTATCCCGAGCCGAATCCGGCCGCCGCTGAAATCAAGGGCAGAATCGCCTTCTGGAAGGGCATCCGCGTCGAAGCCGGGAAAAACTAAGAGTCCACATTCTCCACTCGAACCGAAACTTGGAATTTATCCTTGCGTGCGCGTGCCCGCAGTCAAGAGCCCCTGTCCACTCCTCATTGCCCGCTATTCACTTGAGTAGTTCGTTCTTGAAAACCGCTCCGTTGTGCATCACAAAATGCACGTGCTCCAGCTCTCCCACATCCTTCAGCGGATCCCCCGAAACCGCCACGATATCCGCATAAGCTCCCGTCGCCACCACGCCGATCTCCCCCTTCATTTCCAGCATTTCGCTCGCCCGCACGGTAGCCGATTGAATCGCATCCATCGGCGTCATCCCCATCGAAACCATACGCCCGAATTCCTGCGCAATCGGCTCCGTCCACGGAATTCCGCCCATGTCCGTCCCGAAAACGATTTTCAGATGCGCCTGCAGCGCTTTGCGGAACGAAATTTCGTGGACCGCCGCCCGCGCGCGGTCCCGCTTCCCGCCCGGCGTATCGGCTGCCGCCCAGTCTCCATAGTAAGGCGTGAGCGTCGGGCAGTACCAAGTCCCCTGCCGCTGCATCTGCCCTATCTGAGCATCCGTAATCTCCAGTCCATGCTCAATCGAATCGCATCCGCCATCCAGGGCTCTCTGCAAACCGATTCCGTTGTACGCATGGCACGCTACCTTCTTCCCCCAGCCATGTGTCTCGTCCACGATCGCTTTCAGCTCGTCGACCGTAAGCGTCGGTTGCGATACCAGCTTCCCCTCCTTGTCCACCCAAGACCGGTGCGTCATATACACCTTGATCCAATCCGCGCCATGCTCCAGCTGTTGCCGTGCTGCCTTCCGTGCTTCCACCGGCCCATCGACTAGTTGTGCTCCCTTCGGCATATCCAGTTCCGGCGCGTAATCTTCCAAGTTGTAGCCGCCCGTCGTCGAAATCGCCCGCGTCGCGCAGAAAAGCCGCGGGCCGGGAATCGTTCCTTCCTCAATCGCTTGTTTGATTTCAACGTCTCCGTATCCCGCTCCCTCCGTTTCCAAATCGCGCAGCGTTGTAAATCCCTGCTCCAACGCCCGCCTTGTCGCAAACGTCGCCCGCGCCGCTCGCAGCGCAATCCCCGCCTTCAGAATGCTTACGTCGTACCCGCCCTTGTTCGGATCTTCGCCCCACAGAAAAATGTGCGTGTGCGAATCAATCAGTCCTGGCAAAACGGTCGCCGCGGAAAGATCGATTACCTTCGCGCTCGGCGGAATCGGCCCCGAGCCGTCCATCACTTTTTCGATGCGCTCGCCACGCACAAAAATCAGCTGATTCTTCAGCGGCGTATTGCTAGCCCCGTCGATCAACGTTCCCGCCCGAATCACGGTCAGCGAAGCGGAGGGTGGCGCCGCAGTCTGCGCTCCCAAATCCGCGACTCCCAAAATCAGCAATATGGCCCAGCACAAAAACGTTTTTTTCATAGACAGCCCCTCGTTGGCGGACCGTAGCTTGCCCCAAGCACGCGCAAGATTGCAAGGAGACCGCCTCCCTCCAACCGCCTTGGCGCTGCCGGCGTTGCACAAACTTACCAAGCGCCACCACGCTCCGCACCGCCGGAGTACCTCTTTATGAACAGCACTACTGTCCTACCTATTGCCACGGTAGGTATTTTGCGTTGGGATAGAGGTGTCATGTCCCCTTTCCAACCGTTTCTTCATCTGTCCCAGGTGTGTCACGCAAGACTTCTTGCTCTGGCGTTTTTTCTCCTGGCCCCGGCACTCTCCAAAGCGCAGGAAATCGGCCAGGTTGAGTGCGCCCGCTCCGGTGACTATGTCTACCTCTACAGCTCGATGACCACGCTCGATATCCGCGCCACGCTCCAATGCGGTCAGCAAGTCGAAATCACCGGCCGCTACGACAGCTATTTCGGAGTGCGCTCCGCCAAAGGCGAGACCGGCTACGTCCCGCTCGATGCCGTCCTGTTGCTGAAAACCGCTCCAGGCGCAAAGCCAACTCTCCCTCCTGTCAAGGAGCCGGCCAGAGAGAAAATCCACTACGACCAACCTGCCGCATCCGCCGAACCGGCTCCCAAGTCTTCCGCTTCAACCCAGTTTCTCAGTTTGCTCGATAGCACGCCCATTCGCATGAAGCTTATGAAAACGATCTCGTCCGCGGATGCCCAAGTGGGTGATGACGTGAGCTTTGAAGTTTCAGAAGATGTCGTCGTCGATGGATTCCTCGTGATTCCCAAGGGCGCCAACGCCCTCGGTGTCGTCAACGAAGCGGAACCAAAGAAAGCCTTGGGCCGTGGCGGAAAATTGAGCCTGCTTATTAGGAGCGTCCGGCTCGCAGACAATCAGCAAGCCGTTTTGCGCTCCGGAGGCGAGGGCAAAGGAACCAGCTCTACTGCGGGTATGGTGATTCCGGTGATGCGCGGAAAAGACATCACCTTTCTCAAGGGCATGGAGTTCATCGGTTATGTGAACGGCGACACGCGCCTCAGACGCGAGAACTTCCACGTCGCACCAGAAACACCTGACGCCCCGCCCAGCGGCAAAGTTGCAAACCTACCGCATCCCTAGTGCGGAATTCATCGGGCAGGCTGTTCGTGTAGCCAGCATCAGACTAGTTCCGTTACAAAACCTACGCATGGCGGGACTAAAGCAAGTCACCAGTCACGCTACGCCGACACTCTCACAATCTTGGAGTTTGAATTCAGCTGCCGAGAAGATTGGGCTGCAGTCTGCTGTAGCCGTGCTCGTTCGCCCAGAGCGTCAGGGGAATCGCCGCGAGATCGTCCACTATCGGCACGGCATGGCCATCCTTTGTGAGGTCGATCGTTCGAACAAAAAACTTGCAAGTCTCGCAAGCCTCCACGCGCACATGAGGAAACTGTTCCGCGACGTACACGGGCAGCTTCTTTTCTTCTTCTTCGCCGCATGTCGGACACAAGATTCGCCGGAACTCCCACTCATAGCCGCAAAAAGAACACACCATGTACCGTTTTCCCCCGTCGCCTTCGAGCCGCAGCACTCCGAATAATGCCCGCCCGCCGCACAGTGGGCAGACCCGCGGCGTCACTAGCACAGGCGGCACCGCCGTCCGTCCTGCAACGTATCCGGCGTAAGGCTGCAGAAACGCTCGCGGGAAAAATTGCGCGAACGCCCCGATCTGTTGATCGAAAAGCCCGCCATTTTCCCAATAGGCCGTGAGAATGGCGATCCACGAGTCGGCAGGCAGCGCAGCGATTTCGCGCGCCGCCCCGGCCAGCGCGTTGGGAGCATTCTGTTCAACGAGTGAAAGATAATTCCGAAAGTGTGGAAGCAGCAGCGTTAGATCAAGGCTCTCCCGCAAGGAGCCAAACTGCGGAATCTCTGCTTGCTCCGCGCCTGCGGCGGCAATTTGCGCTAGAAAACTTTTTTGGAAGCTGGCGATTCTCTTGTAGAAGGAAAGAAGTTCGCTGGCCGACGATTTTTCCGCGATGAGCTTTTCAGCGCGCCGGATCCGCGCGTCGTACTCATTGCTTGCCGCTTGTTGAGACGTCATTTTTTAGGAGAGGCCGGCTGCCTCGTGAGCTCTTCATACCAGCCCGGGTGATACCGCTTCACGAAATTCATCGAGACGTCTCCGTGAACCATGGAATCCAACGCGCCGCGCTCCGCGAAAACGCCCATGTACACGTGAAGCAGGAAAAGCCCGATGGTTAGCAGCGCCGACGAAGCATGCACCAAAACCGCGATGTAGCGCAGGTATCGTAAGTTCCACGGAATATATTCCGTGTACCACAACACGATTCCGCTCAGCAGGAGCAGCACCATGCAGACTACAAAACCCCAGAACAGCGATTTCTGTCCCGCGTTATACCGGCCCGCAGGCGGCATCTTTTCGTCTTCGTTCTGCACGTAGTAACCGACGGATTTGAACCAATTCTTGTCGTTCTCATCCACATTCATGTGGGAAGCCCACATGCCATACATCACCAGCACGCAGAGGGCAAAAATCAGCCCGGCCCAAGGGTGAAGCATGCGCGAAACTTGCCCGCCTCCCAGAAGCGCTGCGATCCAAAAGCACCACGGCGACCAGAACGCCAGACCGGTCAGCAGCAAATAAAGATAGGAAATCGCGGCGACCCAATGCGTGAGCCGTTCCTTGAAGTTGTAGCGCAATACGTGACCGGAAGGTACGGCCTGATCGGTCTGACTCACGGCTCTGCTCCTTCATGCGGTTCCTTGTTCGTCTCTTCACGCTCTTTGGGCCCGAACCGCAAATAGTGCACGACGAGACCGATGAGTCCGCCTACCATTGCAGCGTTGCCCAGCCACTTCAGCGGACCCTTCCAAAGTTTCACGGACCACGGAATGCTCGGATTCGAAGGCAGCCCGCCGTAAAGCTCCGGCTGCGTGGCGTCATGCAATATGTAGACAACACCGGTGCCTCCGACTCCCGCCGGATCGTATACGCCCGCCTTCGGGAAATTGTAATCGTCGCGAAGCTGCTTCGCGCGCTTCTCCGCAATGTCCTTCATGTCGTCCTTACTGCCAAAGTGCAGGCAGCCCGTCGGGCACGATTTGATGCACGCAGGTTCTAGCCCTTCGCTGACGCGGTCCGCGCACAGGGTGCATTTGAAGACGCGATTGGTCTTCGGGTTCATCTTCGGAATGTCGAACGGGCAGCCGGTGATGCAGTAGCCGCAGCCGATACAGTGGGCTTGCTGAAAATCAACGATGCCGTTGGTGTACTGGACAATGGCGCCATCCGCTGGGCATGCCGCCAGGCACCCTGGCTCCGCGCAATGCATGCACTGGTTCTTGCGCATCAGCCACATCAGCGAGCCGTCCTCTTTCTCATGCTCGTTGAAAAGAATCAGGTTCCAATAGTTCCAGCGCGTTTCCGGCATCGTCTGGTACGTGTTGTCGAAGACCGTTTCGCCGAACGGCAGATCGTTCCACTCCATGCAAGCGACTTCGCAAGCCTTGCAGCCGATGCACGTGGTCGTGTCTATGAGTTTGCAGACGGTAAATTCGCGCTGGGCGTCTTCGCCGGGAACACTCCCAGCATGTCCGGACATTTTCTGAACGCGTAGTGTGGCTTGGCTCATGCGCGTCCCCTAAGCCTTTTCGACTTTCACGAGGAAGCCTTTGAATTCCGGTGTGTGTGCGTTCGGATCGGTGATAGTCGGCGTAAGTGCGTTAAGCACCATGCGTGAAGTCTTGCCTTCATCTTCGGCGATGCCCCGGTATCCCCAGTGAAAGGGAATTCCGATTTGATAGGTTTTCTTGCCGTCGATCATCATCGGCTTGATGCGTTTGGTCACCATGGCTTTGGCGATATACTCGCCGCGCGCGCTCGATACTTTCACGTGCTCGCCGCCGCGGATGCCCATTTCATTCGCCATCTCCGCGCCCATTTCGATGAATGGCTCCGGCACGAGTTGCACGTTCATCGGATTGTTCTTTGTCCAGTAGTGGTAATGCTCGGTGAGACGGAACGTCGTACATACCACCGGGAAGTCTTTCACCGTTCCGAACTTGTCGTCTGAGTCCTTGAAGCGCGTCACTACCGGATTATTCGTTTGTTGCGGATGCAATGGATTCACGATTGGGCTCTCGATCGGCTCGTAGTGCTCCGGGAACGGGCCGTCCGCAAACGCTGCCAGAGGACCAAAAATTCGCCCAACTCCCTCCGGGTTCATAATGAATGGTCCCATGTGATCCTTTGGGTTGGAATCAGCCTTGAAATCGGGGACATCGTTCCCGACCCATTTTTGTGTGCCTGCGTTCCACCAGACTTGCCGCCGCGACGCATCCCAGGGCTTCCCGTCTACATCGCAGGATGCGCGGTTGTACAAAACACGGCGATTGGCAGGCCACGACCAGCCCCACCCAGGATGCACCCCCATGTTGGAAGGATCGGAGGGATCGCGCCGCGCGGCCTGGTTCCCCGCTTCCGTGAACGAGCCGGAATAAATCCAGTTGCCGCAGGCCGTAGTGCCGTCATCCTTCAACCACGCAAAGCCGGGAAGCTGTTGCCCAGCCTTGATTTGCGCCTTGGTAACGGGGTCTTCCAAATCTGCAAGCGCCTTGCCGTTAAGCTCCTTCAATACTTCGGCCAGCGACGGATTACTCGGGTCGGTATAATTCCACGTCAGTTTCAAGATCGGATCGGGGACTTTGCCGCCGTCTTTTTTGTACAGCGCCCGAACCCGCAGGAAAATCTCGGCGACGATGGCCTGATCCAGGCGGCAATCTCCCGGTGTGGGAACCGCTGCATTCTTCCAGAGCACCCACCGCGCGGAATTGGTGAACGAACCGTCTTTTTCGGCAAAACCCGCGCATGGCAACCGGTATACGGTCGTCTGAATTTGTTTCATGTCGCCCTGCTGGATCACCCGCGGCGACCTCCAGAATTCGCTGGTCTCGTCCGGATAAATCTCTCCAACCACGACGAAATCGGCTTTTTTCAGCGCGTCGATATTTTTGTTGGAATCCGGCCCGATGGCTACGCCGTTCATCCCAAAGGCGAAAAAGCCTTTGATCCCTCCGTTGTACATGCTGTTCCACAAATGCGTCCATGAGTAATCGCGGTCCACTTTCGGCAAATAGTCGAACGCCCACCCGTTCTGCTTGGTGGCCGCATCGCCGTACATCGTCTTCATGAAGCTGACCGTGAATTTCGGCGTGTTGCTGTAGTAGTTCCAGGAATCCCATGGAGCTGGTTTTGAGGAGGTGGGCGTTGTCCGCTTCATCCATGCGTCGAAAGAAGTGTCAGCTGGCGTTGGCACCTTTAAATATCCCGGTAGCGAATCAAACAGCCCGGCCATATCCGTTGCGCCCTGGATGTTCGAATGTCCGCGAAGCGCGTTCACGCCACCGCCCGCTCGGCCCACGTTGCCCAGCAGCAGCTGGAGCATCGCCGCGGTGCGAATAATTTGGGTGCCGAAACTGTGCTGCGTCCAGCCGACGGCGTAAATAATCGTACCGACTTTCTTCATGTCGCCGTCTTTGCGAATGGACGTATACATCTCCGCGGCTTTAAGGAATTGTTCCTTGGGAATGCCGGTGATGCGCTCCACCATCTCCGGCGTATACCGGGAATAGTGCTTCTTCAGCAGCTGGAACACGCAATTCGGATTCTGAAGCGTGAGGTCGTAATCAACCTTTTCCGGGAGCGGTGGCAACGCTGCTGGCTGTCCCCCAGCAGCGCTAGCGGCCGGCGCCGGTTTCCCCCCCGAATAATTCCAACTCGCGCGGTTATAACTTTGTTTCTCCGCGTCAAACCCGGAGAAGACGCCATCGGTGTCGCCAGGCAGCTTGAAATCGCGATCGACGACGAACGCGGCATTCGTGTAGTTGATTATGTAGTCCTTCGCGATTCGGTTGTTTTCGATCGCGTAGTTGATCACTCCGCCCAGGAAGGCGATGTCCGAGCCTGCGCGAATCTGACAGAAAAGATCCGCAACCGATGAGGTACGCGTAAACCGCGGATCGACAGAAATCAACTTCGCGCTGCGCGTCCGCTTCGCTTCGATTGCCCACTTAAACCCGCAGGGGTGATTCTCGGCTGGATTCCCGCCCATGATCAGCATCATGTCGGTGTTTTTGATATCCACCCAACCATTCGTCATTGCGCCCCGGCCAAACGTTGGTCCCAAACTTGAGACCGTGGGGCCGTGTCAAACCCTGGCCTGGTTTTCTAAATGCACGACCCCCAGGGCGCGCATTGCCTTCACCACCAGAAAATTGAACTCATTCGTGTCCGTGCAACCGCCGGTGAACGCGATCGATTCCAACCGGTTAACCGTATTTCCCTTGGCATCCTTCTCGATAAACGTTTCGTCGCGCGTCTTCTTGACCCGCTGTGCGATTTCATTGAGCGCATTGTCCCAGGAGATGTCTTCCCAGTCCGTTCCGCCGGGCCTGCGCACTTGCGGTTTCAACAACCTGCGATCATTCAGGATATCTTGCTCGAGCGAAGCACCCTTGGGACACAACGTCCCACGGTTAGTAGGATGGTCGGGATCCCCTTCAACGTGCACCACCTGGGCGGTCACATTCTTTGCCCGGTCTCCGATGGTGTAAATGATCGTGCCGCAACCCACAGCGCAATACGGACACGTCGACCGCGTTTCACTGGCACGGGCGATTTTGAGTACTCGGAGTTGAGCGTAGGCGGGCTGGAGATCGAACCCGAAAATGGCAGCTGCTGCCCCGCCTATCGTGGTGAACTTCAGAAAGTCTCTGCGGGATGCCTGCATCGAACCCCCTGGTTTAGACGCAAACGCTTAGAGACAAACGAACCGCGTCCGGCGTTCACTTCATACTTCCAATGCCGGGCGAAGTCAAGTATTCGACGACCGCGCGAGAAGGAAAGATACAAAAATCTTTCCGTATACCTCACGAGGCCCAAGCTCAAACCAGGAGTCAGATAACTTAAATGACGCAGAAGTATGCCCTGAGTTTTATGCAAAGAGTGCGTAAAATATAGATTCTAAAAAGTTTATCGAATCACTCTATTCTGAAGCACGCGTTGCAGCCTAACTGTTCGAGGAGCGTGGTAAGGCTCGCCGCTTCTAGGAGGGCCAGTCCCTGATTGAGTAAAGGATGCTGTACCAATTCTGTTCCAATGACCACGTAGTTTGACGCCCTCTCCCGTGTTAACGTCTGCGCGTTTTGCAACACGCAACAACGGGTCCCCCCTCCCCGGAGCTCGCTCGAAGCACACTGATTCACCGAAAAGACAAATCTGTTTTATGGAGCCACCTTGAAAAACTATCTCGTTGCTGTCTTCCTGTGCTTGATCTCTATTTTTGCGCTTCCTGCGAGGCCGCAAACGTCCTCAACGGATCTCGTCATGGCTGCACATTGGGACGACTCAACCGCTATCCAAGGAACAGTCACCCTTGGTCAACTCAACGCTTCCGGCCCCGACACCGTGATCGCCACAAAGACCTTGTTCAATGGTCACACAAACGTTTACGAGCCGTTGGGCGCCTCGACCATGTACAACATCACTCTTCTCACCACTACGAACACCCAGTTGGTGAAATTTCCGATAACCACCGCGATGATCAGTCCAGGAAACCTCCAGCGTGCCGAGATCGACCTGGTTTTTCGTAAAGCCGACAACTCTTTGAAATCTGCCGAGATCAAGGTGGCTATGGCGTTTTAGTTCCGCGCCGGGCAGTGTCAGCAAGGGTCGCGCGGTAGCGTAATGTCGATAATCTCCGTCCTCACGCGCGATTGCCCCCAGCACCAGCAGGCACACTCCCGGTGGTCCATGCTAATAGACACGCGCGGAATGCGGAGGTCCGACTTTTCTGGTTACCGCCTGCGTTGTAGGCTGGCGTATCAGGCGGAGACGGATTGAGTGGCGGGAGCGGCATCGGTGTCCGTTGTGGCGCGGGCGCCGCCAGCGCGATAGCGAACGACAAGGAGCGTTAGGTCGTCGGCCTGGCTCGCGCCACGCGCGAAATTCTCAACTGCTTCGAGCACACACTTATGAATTTGATCGAGGGGGCACTCCGTCATGCCGGTAAGTATTTCGCGGAGGCGGGGGACGCCGAACATTTGCTCGTCCGGATCCATGGCTTCCGTGACGCCGTCGCTAAAGAGAACAAGCGTGTCGCCCGGCTCCAGTTTCAGGTGCGCGGTAGTGTATTCGGCTTCAGGAACCAGACCAACCGGGTAAGAGCCCTCGCTGAAAGGTTCCTCAGCGGCGCCATGGCGAATCAGGAATGGCGAAGGATGCCCGGCATTAATGAACTCAAGGTGGCCGTCGTCATCCAGAATCCCAAAGAACATTGTCGCGTAGCGCCCCACTTCCGCATGATCGCAGAGAAACCGATTGACATGATTGAACACGCGTGCCGGATCCGTGCCCAGTGTCATGGCGGAAAGCGCGCCCTGCAGCATGGTAGTCAGAAGAGCCGCGCCAAGGCCTTTGCCGGAAACGTCAGCGATGAGAAAAGCGCTGCGATTGTCGCTCAACGGAAACACGTCGTAGTAGTCGCCCCCAACGGAGAGGCACGGATAATTGACGCCGGCCATGGCCAGATGCGGATGGTCGGGAAAATTGCGCGGCAGTAGCGCCTGTTGGATGTTGCGCGCGATGTTGATTTGTTCTTCCATGCGCTGGCGCTCTCGTTCGCGAATCACAAGCCTGGCATTGTCCAAAATGCTAGCCGCATCGGCGGCCAGCGCATCCAGAATCTGCCGGTCGAGTTTCGAAAACGCCGCGGGTCGCCGGGAATCGAGATAGAGCACACCGAGAGAATGGCCAAAAGCCGGCGTGTTGCTGGAATCCGAAGTGGAACGGTGAACGGCAAAAAGCGGAATGACCACGACCGCCCGCAGCCGCTGCGCGATGATGCTCTGCGCCGATTGTAGATCCAAGTCCGCCCGCTCGATGTCTTCCGTGACCACCGGAGAATGTTGCCGCAGCGCGAGCTGAATAGCAGTTTGGCTCGGAGTGATACTCTCCGGCGGAAGCCGCAGCCCGCCGGTCCGGCGCGCGAGCCGGACTTTCAATGCTCCGGTGTTGTCGGCCTCGAGAAGCATGCCGCGATCCGCGTCCGTGACAGACACAGCATGGTCGAGCATCGTGCCCAGCACGGAATCGAGAGGAAGCTGCGAGTGCAGCAGCGTGGTCGCTTCGAGAAGCAAGTTCAGTTTGCGAAGTCCGCCGCCGACCGGCTCCGAACTCGTGATGTGCTCAATGCGCGTAAGGAGATTAGGTAGAGACTCCTCTCCGCTAGCCGTGCCTGAGCGAAACACGATCTCGTAAGAATCTTCGAGCCCGAATGTAATCGAGTCGCCGTCATTGAGCGCCCGGCTTTCCACCTTTTCTCCGTTGACGAAGAGCCCGCGCCGCTGCCCGCGGTCCTCGATGTACAGGCGGCCGGCTTCCAGCACCAACGCCGCGCAGTTCCGCGAAATGCGCCGGTCGGAAAGTTGCAAATGATTCCCGGTTTCAGCCCCGCGCCCAATCAGGAACGGCGTCTGCGTAACGCGCACATAGCGCCGCGCGCCGTCTGGAGAGACGACTTCAAGGACTGCTCCGCCTAGGGAGATCGAAGCTGTGTCGGGCATGGGATGCTCGCGACGGGATTGTAGCACGCAGGCGAGCTATTCGTTCCGCAAGGCCACGACGGGATCCAGCTTGGAGGCGCGCGACGCCGGTATGTAGCTCGCCGCGAGCGCGATTGCGGCGAGTATGACCGTGGCCATCGCTAGCGTCGCGGGGTCATGAGGCTTCAAGCCGAAGAGCAGAGAAGTAGCGGCTCGCGAGGCGGCCAGCGCCAGAGCCACTCCGCAACCTAAGCCAATCGAAAGCAGCAAAACAGATTCGCACAGCACGAGCGCAATAATGGACCGCCGGTCCGCGCCTAGCGACATGCGAATCCCAATTTCATTCCGCCGCCGCGCCACCATGTAAGAAATCACGCCGTACAAACCAATCACCGCGAGCAAAACGGCGAGCACTCCGAAAAACCCCGAGAGCCGCGCCATCAAGCGGTCGCGTAACAGCCCGTCGTCGATCATTCGGTGCAAATTGTAAAAAGTGATGTCCGCGTCGGGATCAGCCTCGTTCGCGGTGCTTTTTACTGCCGATAGAATGCCCGCAAGAGGAGCGCTCGAGCGCAGCAGAATCAGCGCGTCGTTGGCTGCTTCCTCATTCTGCGCTTGCGGCGTATACACGATAACTTCTCTGTTTTCCCGCAGATCCGAGTACTTCGTATCCTTGACCACCCCGATAATTTGGTACGGTGCGGACGTCTTCATCAGTCGCCGCACCCTGAACTTGAAGTCCAGCGGATTCTTTCCTTGCGCAAATTTCTCGACGAATGCTTGGTTGACGATGGATACGTTTGGCGCACCTGTCCGGTCGTGCTCGTCGAAATCGTGGCCCACCAGGAACGGCGTCTTCAGCGTCTCGAAGTACCCCGGGCTCACATAATTGAATGCCGCTACAGGGACATCGTCCGGCGCTTCGCCGCTCGCTCCCGCGAGGATGTCGTGTCCGATGCCGTCGCCGCTCAGGGGCACGATCGCCGCGGTGGCCGCGGCGTCCACGCCGGCGATGCCGCGCACGCGCCTCAGAAGCTCGTCGGAAAATGCCCGCCGCGCTTCGGTGGGAAGATGGCGGGCCGTAAAGTCGATGTCCGCAACGAGTATGCCGTCGCGCCGAAAACCCGGATCAAGCGTCGCCAGGTTCTTCAGACTGCGCGCGAAGAGCAGCGCTCCCACCAGCAGCGTCAAAGACAGCGCAATTTGCGAAACCACCAGAATGCGCCGCAATCCGAATCGCGTACGTCCCTGCGTTGTTCCTCGGCCGCCCTCCTTCAAGGCCAATCCGGGGGAAACACTGGTGGCGCGCAGCGCTGGAGCAAGCCCGAAGAGGACGCACGTAAAGATGGCCAGCGCGGAAGTGAACCCCAGCACGCGCCAATCCGTATGCAAAGCCACGAACAGTGGAGCTTGCTCCGTGCTCATCGAGGTCACCAGCACCTGGCTTAAGTTTCGCGCCAGCAGCGCGCCGAACCCCGCGCCGATGACCGCCAGCAACAGGCTCTCGACAAGCAATTGCCGGATGAGCCTGCCTCGCCCCGCGCCCACCGCCATCCGCATGGCCATTTCCTTCTCGCGAACGCTCGCTCGCGCCAGCATCAAGTTGGCGAGATTCGCCGAAGCAATCAGCAACACCAGGCCTGCAAGCGCCAGCAGCAACCAGAGCGGCTGTGCGTAGCTTTCCCGCAAGTCCGAGGCGCCCGAGCCGCCGGGTATGGCGATGAGTTTGGCCGCGAGCAATGATTTTGCGTTCGATGCGTTGTACTCCGGCGGCATCGCCGCTTCGAAAATTCTCTGTGAGATGGCGCGCAGTTGAGCCGACGCGCGTTCCACAGTCCAGCCTGGCTTCAGCCTGCCCATCACCGACAGCCACCACCCAATCCGGCTTTTTAGTTGGCTGTTTTCGCCATTGATGAGCGGTTCCGCGCAGACCGGCACTGCGACGTCGAAACTCCGCCCGACTTCCACTCCGTAAAAATCGCGTGGTGCGACGCCGATGATGGGAACCGGATGCCGGTTAATCGCCACCTTTCGATCGAGCACGTCTCTCCGCCCGCCGTATTCCTGCTGCCAATACGAATAACTGAGGACCGCTCCAGCCGATGCGCACGCTGGCTGATCGTCCGCCGCGCTCAGAAGGCGGCCCAGCGCGGGCTCCACGCCCAGCGTTTCAAAAAATTCGCCGCTCACAAATAGGCCCTGCACATTGTGCACTTCGCCCGCCGGCGAAACATTGAACTGTACCGGGGCCCAGGCGTACACACCCGAAAACCCTTCTTGATTGGCGCGAATCTGTTCCCAGATGGCGTCCGTGAAATCGGGATAGCGCGTGCTGAAATTGCCGCTCCTCGATCCCCTCCGGTCAAAAACGACCCGCGCGATTTCCTGCGGATTTTTCACCGGCAGCGTGCGCAGCCGCACCGCGTCAAGCAGTTGAAAAATCGCAGTGTTCGCGCCGATCCCAAGCGCGAGAGAAAGAATAGCCGCCCCCGCAAATATGGGATTAAAGCGCAGCAGCCGCGCGCCGAAGCGCAGATCGCTCCAAAGCGTCTCGAAATGTGTTTCCCAACTCGCGGAGCGCACGTTTTCTTTCACCGCTTCCACTCCGCCCATTTCCAGGCGCGCCGCGCGGCGAGCCTGCTCGCGGCTCATTCCCGCGCGCATTTTTTCGGCAGCGGACTTTTCCAGAAAATCGCGCAGCTCATCTTCGAGTTCCTTCTCCGCTTGCCGCTTGCCGAAGAGTCCGCGTAGCCCGGCAAAAAGATTTCTCCACAGTCCCATGGATTCCTCCTCCGAAGAGCACCCGAGCAGAGCTGCTAGCTGGAGCTACGAAGCCGTCTGCAAAATTCTTGCAATGGCCGCGACTTGCCGCTCCCACTCCTTGGTCTCGCTTCGTAGCTTTTGGCGGCCCGCTTTTGTCAACGAGTAGTACTTCGCCCGGCGATTATTTTCCGAAGTCTGCCATTCGCACTCGAGCAGCCCCGCACGCTCGAGCCGGCGGAAGGCGGGGAACAAAGAACCTGGGTTTACTTCGAAAACGCCACGGCTCAGTTGCTGAATTCTCTGCGAGATGCCCCATCCGTGCAGCGGCTCAAGCGCAAGCGTCTTCAGGATGAGCATATCCAGTGTTCCTTGCACAAGGGTCGCGGAAGTGTCAGTCATCGTAGCTCCGGTGAGCGCCAACTCAAGGTCTTCCTCTGGAGAGTCTAGAGAAGTATACGGCCCTCCTCTCGATTGTCAAGAGAAGGCCAGTGGGACAGACTTTAGTCTGTCTCCCTCTCAGCCATCACTAAGACACGAGATGCTCGTGAACGGCAACCAAACCTATCTCGCTGGGGTCGAAGAAGCTGTCGTTTGGTAGCCGTCAGTGCGAAGCAGCGGCGAGGCGGCGCGTGACGTAATCCGCGACGTAGGTATCGAAAAGATTGTTGAGCTGGTGCGTGATGGGGCCGGGAGCCGTGGCGATTTTGTGGCCGGCGATTTCGCCCACGCCAATGAGATTGCGATTCGTCGAGGAAATAAAAATCTCGTCAGCGGAAAAAAGGTCTTCCGGGCGAAGCGTTTGCTGGATCACCGCGACTCCCGCTTCGGGAGCAATCTCGAAAAGTATTCCACGCGTGACGCCTTCGAGGCAGCCCGAATTCAGAGGCGGCGTGAAAACCTTTCCGTTTTTCACCGCGAAAATATTCGCGGCGGTGCACTCCGCAATTTCCCCGCGCTCGTTGAGAAGAACAACCTCATCGAAACCTTCTTTATGCGCTTCCGCAACAGCCCAAACATTTTGCAGCCACGAAGTGGTCTTCACGCCGGCAAGAGGCGAAGCCGCGTGCCGCCCTTGTTCGCGAAGAGCCAGCCGCACCGGCTCGTGATATTGCGGAAGCGGCGCCGTATAAATAATCAAATCCACTTCGGGATGTTTTTCGTCGCTCTGCCAAAACCCTATTTGGTTGTAAACCAAATAAATCCTCGCGCAGCCCTCGGTAACTTGATTCGCGCGAATCACTTCGTGCAGACTGACCCGAACCTTCGCCGCGCTGTAAGGCATGGGTAATCGAATAATCGCTGCGTCTTTTTCCAAGCGGCGCCAGTGCCGCTCGTAAGCGAAAGCCTCGCCGTGAAAGATGCGCAGCGTGGTAAACAGCCCCCAGCCGCAGATCAGACCGGCCTGCCCGGGCGAAAGCCTCACTTTTTCAATAGGCAGCAGGCTCTCGTTGTGAAAGACATTGCGATGGATCAAGCGAAGTCCTTTAAGAAGCTCATCCCCCTCATTGTAACTGAAAAAATCTGGACTTCACATTTGGCTGACCATTCAGTCAAGAGAGGCAACGAGCCGCTGGATGCCGGCAAATGGTCGAACGACAAAAGGGCGCCCGCCGTAGCGAGCGCCCTCTTGGCATCGTTTTGGATGTCCCAGTTAGAAGATTAGTTTCAACGCGAACTGGATCTCCCGGGCCGAACCGAAATCGCCCGCAGGGAAACGCGTCGAGGTGACTTGTCCGAACGTGCTGGTTACCACGTTGTTTGGGTTGCCAAAGTTGGGGTGATTGAAAATGTCAAACAGCTCTGTCCGGAATTGCAGGTTGAACTTTTCCGTGATCTTGGTGTTTTTGACCACGGAGAAGTCCGTATTCACGAAGTCTGGTCCCTGCAGTGCATCTCGTTGGATGTCGCCGGGTGTGCAGCTACCCGGAATGACTGGATAGTTGTTCGAGCCGGCCGTCGTGGGGACATCGTTGAAGGTGCAAGGAACCGCGAAAGCAGCGTTTGCCGTCGTAGCGCAATTTGGAATCGTGGGAGCTGTCCCCGTTGGCGTTCCATTAAACGGTTCGCACAGAACCGGGTTGCTGTAGAACTGGTGCGGGTTTCCTGTTGGCGTAACCCGTTGGAGCTGATTAGGCCGAACAGTGAGCGTCGTTCCTGTTCCCGTGTTGATCGAAAGCAACGGTGTGATGGGACTGCCGCTTTGCGCTTGCGTCACAACGCCTAGCTGCCACCCGGATACCAAACGGTTCTTTTTGAATGGCAACTCATAGAAACCGCTCAAGACGAAGCGGTTGCGAACGTCGAATTCCGACGGGCCGTAATCGCCGCGAGGATTGTAGGCGTTCTGCAGGGGAACCGCGTCTCCGGAACTGATGGAACTGTAGTCAAATGACTTCGAGTAAGTGTAGGAAGCCAGGAACTCGAAGCCGCGCGAGAAGTGCTTGTTCAATGTCACCCACAGCGCGTTGTAATTGGAATTCCCAGGGCTGTTGATTTGGCTGATGTTTCCGAAAGTGCAGGTTGGATTCGGAGTGGCGCATTGAGCGGGCAAAATCGGACTTGTCAGCGGAAGCGTCAGAAAGGGCCGCGCAGTTCCATAGAAGCCATTGGTTACCAAGGGCTGATTCACGTTTTCGGTGATCTGAAGGTGAGTTCCCTTGACGCCCACGTAAGCGACTGTGAGTCCCATGCTGGAAGTGAGCTGGCGCTCGATCGTGAGGTTCCAATCTTGCGCGTACGCATTGTCAAAGTTTGGATTGATGGAGCTCGGCCCCAGGCTGACACGAGTTATGGCCGCAGCCGGGTTCTCAAGCGAAATGCTGGCGGCAGCCACGTTGATCGGCAGGGCGAAGGGCGGGTTTCCGCTTAATCCGGTGATGATGTTAGTGGTGGGGTCTTGCGTCGTGATGGCATAGGCCGCGCGCACCGAGGTTTTGCCATCCTTGAACGGATCCCACGCGAAGCCGACGCGGGGCTCAAAGTTTTTGTTGTTCGTGTGGAAAGGCTGGCTTGCCGGAATAAGGTTTCCTGTCGTGGTATCGAAGTTGGTGAAGCGATTGGCGGACTCTGATGGTGTCGAATTCCATTCGTACCGCAAGCCGATGTTGAATGTGAAATTGGGCTTCCACTTGAAGCTGTCCTGGGCGAAGCCTGCATAAGAGGGCTCCAGGATTTTGTCGTTGCCGGCTCCCAGCAAAACGGTAAAGTTGGAAGCGCTGTCCGCAAGGAAGCTGGCAAGTGTCGGAAACGAGAAACTTCCAACGTTCTCCGCGATGTTGTTGTTATAAGCCCGCCGGATTTCTCCGCCAAAGGCAAAGGAATGTCTGCCCTTCAACCAGCTCAGCGTGTCATTGAGAACGACCGTGGTGTCGCCGCGTCCCTGGGGTTCACCTTGTGGACCTCCGAAAGACATGGCGCCAGAAACAAGAATGTTGGGCAGGCCCACGCCTACGGGCGCTCCGCTCGGCAGAGTGATATCAAAATTTGTGGGATTAAGGGCCGTCGGCGTAAAGATAAGGTGAATACGGTTGTACCCCAGGCGGACGGTATTTGTGAGCGACGGGCCGAAAACATGGTCTTCGCTGACGGTCGCTAGGTCCCGCAGTCCATCGCGGACATCACCAAACCCCGGAAGGTTAGCGCCTTGAGTCGGTTCCTGGCGATGGTCCTTTTGAATTACGAAATAGCCGTGGATTCGATCCTTATCCGAAAGATTGTAGTCGATGTCTGCCGAGCCCTGGTTCAAGGACACGTTGGCGGCCGTCGAACCGCTGAACAAATTGAAGGTGCTGGGGCCGCCCGTGCCGGTTCCAGCGAGATTGGCTGGGGGTACGAACGCCGTCAGTAAGTCCTTGACAGCCGTCGAGGTAACCGTTGCTATCTGCGCCGGACTCGGCACTGTGCTCGAAAGCGCCAGCCCTTGTCTCTGGCGTAGTCCTTCGTAGGCGAGGAAGAAAAACAGTTTGTTCTTCTTGATTGGGCCGCCGAAATCGCCCCCAAAATCATTGCGTTTAAAAGAGTTCTGAGGCAGAAAATTGCCTTTGGAGTCGTGAATCGGATTGAAAAAATTCCGCGCGTCGAGGTCATTGTTGCGGAAAAATTCAAACGCTTCTCCGTGATACTCATTCGAGCCGGAGCGCGTGGCCAGGTTTACAATCGCGCCAGAGTTGCGCCCATACTGCGCTGGGAAGGACGAGTTGTCGATCTTGTATTCGGCGAGTGTATCGATCGGCGGCTGGAAGGTGACCTGATTCTGCACTGGATCATTCAAGTTGATGCCGTTGACCAGCCAGTTCGTCGTGTCTTCTCGTTGCCCCGCCGTATTGATCGCAAACGAGCCCTGCCCGCGCAACGGAGCCGTGAGGAATCCGTTCTGCGGGGGCGTCACTGTGCCTGGAGTCAAAAGGCTTAGATCCACGAAGTGGCGTCCGTTCAAGGGAATTTCCTGAACAGTTTTCTCGTCGATGACTTGTCCCAGGCTCGTAGTCGCAGTTTCAACCAGCGCCGCTTCGGCGGTAATCAAGACACTCTCTGAAACCTCGCCAACTTTTAGCTGGATGTTTTGCGTAATGGCTGTCGCTACGTCGAGTCTCAAGTCCGTCAAAACTGACTTCTCGAAGCTGGGAGCCGTAACTTCGATGCGATAAATACCAATGGGCAGGGAAGGGAAGGAGTAATCGCCGGCGTTGTCGGTTTGCGTAGTAGATCCTACGCCTGTGGCCTGATTCATCGCGACTACGCGAGCGTTGGGAACAACTGCTCCCGTGGTATCGGTGACCGTGCCGTTTAGCGATGCCGTGGACTGAGCGTGCGCGAGCCCGCATGAGGCCAAGCAAAACAAAAACACCGCTATCCTCAGCCAAACTGTTCGAACCGGAAACAAGCCCCCAAGTGCAACTTCCATTTTTCTAATCCTCCTGAAGCGTTTTTGTGAAGAACAATTCACCATCTGTTCTCGACGTTCCTTCGAGGTCCATCCCAGGCTCACCCGAAAGCGCGTTTCGGCTGTGGCATCGGCTCCGTGGTGTGCAAAGGTTCATCCCGGGTGCCAAATTATAGATTGCAAGTCGGTGCCTCGGCCTAACGCAATCGCAGTGCCAGAGAGCGGTCGACCTAAGCGCCAAATAAAATGTTCATTTTCAATGGTTTATGGCAAGGATGGGGTTTGCCCGCAGGCCACCCCAGCCGCAGGAATATGAAATTCAGAAGCCTGCTATCGAATGCAGTAGCCGCTTTATAACAAATTTACAAAATTCCGAAGAATCGAAGAGCATCGGGGCTCTTAGATTTTTGTGGCAGATTCCTATGTCCCACCTAGGGGGTACAGACTGCAGGAACGATAAGTTCCTGGTTTTCGTAAATGCGATTGGGGTCACTGATGGACGGATTGGCGGCAGCGAGGCAGGGCCAGGCTGAGGAACGCCCCAAGTTTGATTTTCCAAGGGTCCAGAGTGAATCGCCTTTGTGGACTTTGATTGTAGTGGCGGCGTTGGTCTTGGCGTTGCGGTTTGCCAGGCCAGAAGCAGCGACATCGGGGAGATTAAGTTGAGTGCCGGCGCGTATTTGGTTGGGGTCGGCGATGCGCGGATTGGCGGCCAGGAGTTCTGGCCAGCGGTTGCCGCTGCCAAGGTTTTGTTGCGCGAGCTTCCAAAGTGAATCGCCTCGCTGCACACTCACGGTTTTCCGTGTGGCTATTGCAACGGAACTAGGAGCTGGTTGCGGTCGCACGGGACGAACCGTTGCAATAGGCGCGGCAGGTCGCGCGGGTTTCGCAGGAGCGGACGGCTGCATCGGCTGGATGACGGTTTTTGGCGTCGCGGGGCGGGAAAATATTTTTGGTTGCGCCGGGGAAATCAGCCGGGTGTTCGGACGAACCGCGGGACGGACATCTTCAGGACCGCTCGAACGAATTTCAGGGCGGCGAACTTCCGGACGAACGGGAACGGGGGAGAAGGGATCGCGCCGAAAAACATTTTGCGGAATTTTGGGCGAAGAGGGCTCGGGATGGAAAACGGGTTGAGCCGGAGGACGAGTCGCGGGACGTTCGGGCAAAATCGGAGCGGCGAGAGCGGGAGCCGGGAAGGGAAGATGGAACGGCTCGGATTGTTTTGGTTTCAGAGCTTGCAATTCTTTTTGCTTGCGAAGCTGGCGAGCGACGTCGCCGAGAGGGATTTGCGGAGTCTGCGAATTCGCATCGAGGCTTGCCGGCGGATTTTGTGCGGGCGCGGGCGAGCAATTGTTTTTCTGCGCGCACTCGTTTCGCTTGGCCTCAACTTGCGCGCGGTCTTCTGGAGTGAGGATGTTGGGATGTTTGAGATCTTCTTCGGTGTAAACATGCTTGGCGCGCTTTTGTAATTCTTGTTTGCGAGCGCGTTGCTGGCGCGCGGCTTCGGCGACGCTTTGATCTTGTTGGTCTTGCGCGTGTGAAACGGTGGCGCCGAAAGTCGCGAAGCTCAAAAAAAGAATAGCCGGTGCGGCGAAACGGATGGGACGCGAAATTCTCCCTGAGCCTGTGTGACGCGGCTGGAGGGACATGGGGCCGTTTAGGTCAGTCGTCAGCATGACAAACCGACTACGGGGGGACTCCGCGTAAGAAGGATTGTAGCGGAATCGAGGCCATAGGGAAAATGGTTTCTTTTGCGAGTTCCTGGGAATAAACCCCTTGGATGCGAGATTTAGGAGTGCAAGGAAGCGTGTTTGACGTACTATCTGTGCTCTTCTTTTGAGGGTGAGAGGCCTGGGGACTTGAAAATGAAAAAAGAGTCGAAAGAGAGCGTTGCAGCCGCGGGTTTCGGCGCGGCCGAATCCGCGCAAGGTGCGAACGGGAGGAGCGAGGTCGCAATTCCCGGGCGGCGTAGATTCTTGCAAGCCAGTCTGCTGGGCGGCGCGGCGGTTGCGGCTGGTCCGGTTTTGCAGCCGGCGTTCGGAGTTTCGAGAGGGAAGGCGGCTGCTGCAGAGGCTGCGGACGTTTCAGCATTTGAGCTGGACGAAATCACGATTGGCGAGTTGCAAGACGGGATGAAGTCGGGCAAGTTCACTGCGCGTTCGATTGCGGAGAAATATCTTGCGCGCATCGCGGCGGCTGACAAGAGCGGGCCGATGGTCAACAGCGTCATTGAGACAAATCCGGATGCGTTGGAAATTGCGGAGGCTTTGGATAGGGAGCGAAAAGAAAAAGGGGCGCGCGGGCCGCTGCACGGAATTCCTGTCTTGATCAAGGACAACATCGCAACGGCGGACCGTATGCAGACGACGGCCGGATCGTTGGCCTTGGTCGGATCGAAACCGCCCGCGGATGCGTTCATCGTGCAGAAGTTGCGCGCGGCGGGCGCGCTGATTTTGGGAAAAACAAATTTGAGCGAGTGGGCGAATATTCGCTCGAACCATTCCATCAGCGGATGGAGCGGCCGCGGCGGCCAAACCAAAAATCCGTATGCGCTGGACCGGAATCCGTGCGGTTCGAGTTCGGGAACAGGCGCGGGAATTTCGGCGAACCTGGCGGCGATCGGAATCGGAACAGAGACGGACGGATCGATCGTGTGCCCCTCTTCGGCGAATGGACTGGCGGGAATCAAGCCGACGGTTGGGCTGGTGAGCCGCAGCAGAATAATTCCGATTTCGCATTCGCAGGACACGGCGGGCCCGATGTGCCGGACGGTGCGCGACGCGGCGATTTTACTGGGAGCGTTAACTGGCATGGATCCCAGCGACAAGGCGACGGCGGCGAGCAGCGGAAAATCGTTCATGGACTACACGCAGTTCCTGAATGCCGACGGATTGCGTGGAGCGCGCATCGGCGTTTTGCGGAAAGCGTTTGGGTTCAATCCAGCGGTGGACAAATTGATGGACGGCGCCCTCGAGGTGATGAAGAAACAAGGAGCGACGCTGGTCGATCCGGTGGAGATCGAAACGTCCGGCAAATTTGGCGAGACGGAGTTTCTGGGATTCATGTACGAGTTGAAGGCGGATTTGAATGCGTACCTCGCGTGGCTTGGACCGAACGCGCCGGTGAAAACGTTGAAAGACGTGATCGAGTTCAACGAGAAGAATGAGGCGAAGGAGATGCCATATTTCGGACAGGAAAATTTTCTGAAGGCCGAAGAAAAAGGGCCGCTGAGCACCAAGGAATATGTGGAAGCGATGGCGAAGAATCATGAGCTGGCCGGCAAACAGGGAATTGACGCGACCATGGACAAGCACAAGCTCGATGCCATCGTGGCCCCGACGGGCGGTCCTGCGTGGCTTACGGACATTGTAAATGGCGACTCGTTTGGCGGAGGAAGCTCGGAGTTCGCGGCGGTGGCGGGCTACCCCAACGTCAATGTCGTTGGCGGGTTCAGCTATGGCTTGCCTGTAGGCATCTCGTTTTTTGGGCGGGCGTGGAGCGAACCCGTCTTGATCAAGCTGGCATACGGCTTTGAGCAGGCGACGAAATTCCGCAAGGCTCCGCGATTCTTGCCGCACGTCGAATCGTAAGACAACTAGCTGACCGTCGAGATCCCCCCTCCCTCTTTTTCTGTAAGTGTTCATTCTAAAGGGTTTTAAGTGCTGTGTTTTGGAAGTGTTCATTCCAGAGAGCTTACAGGCGCGTTTTTGGAAGTGCGGATTCCAAACGAGTTAGCGAGTGGGAGACGGTGACCGGTGGATTTGCGGAGCCAAGGGTGCTGGCGCCGTCTCTCTGCGTTGAACCCCGCAACTTCCGGATTGCCGACAATTCGGAACTATTTCATTTAATGGACACAAGGGCGTTTATTGGGACTCATCCCAGTTCGCGGCAGGTTGACTTAGTCTAACGATGACGCTGCTCTCCCGAAGAAGGGACGAACCCGCGGACTCGTTTCTCAGAGAGCCAGGGATTCTCTGATGGATTCGCCGTCAGTTTCTCGCCAGAATCATCATCCAGCGACACCGCTCCGCAAGAATCTCATCAGCCAGCCTCACCAGCGTCGCGGCTGCGGGGACGGTTACATTCCGATCGCTATAGAACCACGCATAGCCCCTTAGCACGTGGTCTGCTGCTCGGCGGAGCGTAGCCTCAGGGTCGTCAACGAGCCGCTGCATGGTCTCTTCCATACTCGGCTTTGGTCCTATCCGCGGAATCGCTCCAGTCTATGACCGTTATTGCCGTGCCATGGCCACTTTTAGCCGCTCGTCCGGAGTGATGATGTGATCGTGGGCGTCCTTACCCAGGTCAATCTGCACCCAGTGGACCTTCCCGTTAAATACACTGGTCTTGCGGGTGTAGTCTGAGCTGACAGGTGTACCGGTATCCCGCCCAACATCGGTCGTCTCATCCGCAGAAAATAGCATCGAAACCGTGTGCTCAACGCGGCCTTCACCGACCTTCTTGCTGTCATAATAAAGGCTAACATTGCCGCCCTTCCCGAACCCGCCGCCGTCGTAGGCAAACTCCATTCGCACCTGGTGCTTACCGGCTGGAATTGGCTGACCAGCCTCCGTTGTAAAAGTTTGGAGACCGAAGAAATTGTAAGCGAACTTCGCTTTTCCGGCCTTTGCGTAGAGACTCATGCCGGCGAACGCGCCGCCCTGGTGAATGATGACGCCTTCCGCTCCTGGCGATGGCACCTCTACCTCCGCAGTGATTGAAAACGACTTGTTCTTCATCACAACCACACTGTTCTCGCTTAACCTTCCCATCCCGCCAAATAGCAGTTGCGAGTTGCCCTTAACGAGCTGTGGCCGGCCAGCCAAGTCAGCATTGAAGCGCTCGATTCTACGGTCGTCAAGCGGCAACACGTTGTACTTGGTCGCCTCGATCAGAAACAGCCGCTGCAGTTCGCGCAGTTTTTCCGGCATCTCTTTTGCCAGATCGCGCGCTTGGGTCCAGTCCTGGCTGCCATCGTACAGTTCCCACACGTCGTCGCCGAGGGCGGGCAGCTTTGCCGTCATCATCCAAGGCGTCGAGTGCCTGGTCACTGCACTCCATCCCTTATGGTAGATTCCCCGGTTGCAAGCCATCTCAAAATACTGTAACTCGTGCCTCTCTGCGGCTTTGGCGTCGTCGAACGAGTAGGCCATGCTGACGCCTTCCATGGGTGCCTGCTGCACGCTATTGACTATTGTCGGCTCCGGAATGCCGACCGCTTCCAGCACGGTCGGGGCGACGTCGGTCACATGGCAGAACTGCGAACGAATCTCGCCCTTGGCCTTGATGCCCTTCGGCCAGTGGACAATCGTCCCATTGCGCGTCCCGCCCCAGTGTGAGGCAACCTGTTTGGTCCATTGATATGGTGTGTCCATGGCGTGCGCCCAGCCCACGGCATAATGGTTGTATGCCTCCGGGCTGCCAAACTTGTCGATTCGCTCCGTCAGGAACTCTGGGGTCTCGATGCCAGTGATCCCGTTGAGTGCGAGCAGTTCGTTAAACGTGCCGTTCAGAGTACCTTCGGCCGAGGCGCCGTTGTCACCGATGATTACGTAGATCAGGGTGTCGTGTAGAATCTGAAGGTCCTTCAGGGTGTCGACCAGCCGCCCGACATGATGGTCGGTATGCTCCAGGAATCCGGCGTACACCTCCATCTCGCGCGCCAGCACCGGTTTCATTTTCGGGTCGACTCCATCCCAGGCATCAATCTCCTTGGGCCGCTTCGTCAACTCGGCATTCTGCGGAACGACGCCAAGTTTCTTCTGCCGCGCCAAAATCTCCTCGCGCAATTTGTCCCACCCCTGGTCGAACTTGCCCTTGTACTTGTCCGCCCACTCTTTGGGCACGTGATGCGGGGCATGGCAAGCGCCGGGCGCGAAATACATGAAGAACGGTTTGTCTGCCATCAACGCCTTCTGCTGTCGCACCCAGGAGATGGCCTTGTCGGTCATGTCTTCGGTAAAGTGATAACCTTCCTCCGCGGTCTTCGGCTGCTCCACCGGTGTGGTGCCCTCGTAGATCGCGGGATCCCATTGGTTGGTCTCCCCACCGATGAATCCATAGAAATACTCGAATCCTCCTCCGCCTGTCGGCCACTGGTCGAACGGACCCATCGGGCTAGTCTGCCAGACTGGCACTTCGTGGCACTTCCCGAACTGCGCCGTCGAATAGCCGTTCAGCTTCAAGATCATTGCCAGCGGTGCTTTGTTCTTGGGCAAGAGCGAGCAATAGCCGGGCGCCGATGTGGCGATTTCGGTGACGCCACCCATTCCGACCGAGTGATGATTGCGTCCGGTCAGGCAGGCCTGTCGCGTCGGGGAGCAGAGAGCCGTAGTGTGGAAACGGTTGTATTTCAGTCCGCCGGAAGCGAGCTTCTCAAAGTTGGGTGTCTGACACGGTCCGCCGAAGGCGCTGGACGCCGCGAAGCCCACGTCGTCGAGAAGGATGATCAGTACATTCGGTGCGCCTTTGGGGGGGCGCAACGGCACAATTGGCGGAAACTTTGTGTCCGGATCCTTGGCGTCATAGCTGGTCAAACCTACGTGCTGCGCATCGGGAATCGGAAGAATTGATCGTTGAATCTTGTCTTGATCATTCATATGGGCTTCCTTCCTTTAGAAATCTGGAACGTTTGCGCGCGACGACCCCGGAAAGATGGCGCTTCGCCTCGATGGCCGTCAAAGAGTAGAACTCCCCCCTTGGGAACATCACTGTCAGAACTTACAGTTGGTGAGTCTCGTGTGAAACTGACAGCCCGCGCGGAGATCGCCTGAGACTCTCTTCGATTACGCCCCGATGACGAGCCATCCGGGAGTTGAAACAGGGCAGTCCGCTAGCAGCCGTCCGTAAGGGACTAATGAACCGGCCTGATATCCTGATGTGGATCAACGGTTAGCCTTCCGTCTTGTACTCTAAGATAAACCGCCTCCATGACACTGCTCTCTTTCCACGACATCGGCGCTCCTTCCTCCTAGCGCCTGCCACTATTCACAGTGTTAGGGATCCTCCCGGCCTATTCTGTCAGGGATGTGCCCGGTCTGTACCGTGGCCGGGGCCCTCCCCCCTGGGTTTTTGTATAAGTGTTGATTCCAAAGGAGGTTAAAGTTGTTTGTTTTGTATCAGTTTTATAAGTGTTGATTCTGAACGACTTGCTTGCATGAAATTGCACCAAAACTGTGCAAGAGCCGCCGAGCTTTCGTAAGTGTTGTGAATAAAGGGACTTAAACCGAAAGGCGGGTTCCAGAAAGCAAAAACGCCAGCAGAGAACGCTGGCGCTATGGGGAAAGCCGTAGTTTTATACAGAAAGAATGATACCGCAAGAGTACCTACATGTCAAGATAAAAATGGCGTACGTAGCGTCACGAGATACTAAGAGTCACGCCAACTATGGCCGCTGGCCTAACCGATCACGTCTGGAGCTTAGAAGAGATCGTTCTTCTGGCGAACTGAAGAAGGGATGGACAAATGCGCGTCAATGTCTACAACGAGGAAATAACGGATCGCATAGAATTGGTCGAAAAAACGGTGGAAGATACCGGAGAAAAGTTTTACTGAGTCAGATTTTTTCTGGCTAGTCCCGCTGGGCTTCATCGCAAGAATCAAGGTGACGACGATGCGCCAAGCGTGACATTTTGGAGCGATAAACCGGATAGGGATATTGTGAGGAACATTTTATCGAAAGCACTCGACAAGATTTCGCAGCAGAAAAGCGGGCTGCAAAAATGAAACTGAGACACTACCTGCAATAGCGCTCCATTGACTTTGTATATCCCCAGGCGTATATACAAAATGGGAGGTGAAGGATGGCTACGGCGCGGGTGTTCAAGTCGGGGAATAGCCAGGCGGTGCGGCTGCCGAAGAAATTCCGGGTGAACTGCAAGGAGCTGGAGATCAGCCGGCGCGGGGACGAGATTGTGCTTCGGGAGAAGAGCAAGGGACTGGGGCGAGCGTTCGAGCTATTGGCCAGCCTGCCGGAAGATGCTCTGACAAGGAAGCGAAACGACAAACCGCCGCAGCGCCGCAAGGGCCTGTAATGAGCTTCCGGTTTCTGCTGGATACGAACATTTGCATCTACATACGGCAGAAGAAGTCGCCGGCGGTTCTGGCGCGGTTTAGACAGCTCAAGGAGAGTGAGGCTGCAATGAGCGTGATTACATTCGGCGAGCTTCTGTATGGTGTGGAGCGCAGCGAACACAGAGAGAAGTCACTTGCGGTCTTGAACGAGGTTTCGTCGCTGATTCCCGTCTTGGCTTTGCCAGAGGAAGCCGGCGGGAGCTACGGAGCGATAAGAGCGGAGCTGGAGCGTCGAGGCGCGGGCATCGGCAACAATGATCTATGGATTGCGGCGCATGCCAAGGCGGCGGGCCTGATTCTGGTGACAAACAACGGGAAGGAATTCCGACGAATTGCCGGGCTTCGCGTCGAGAACTGGTTGTAGCGAAAATAGCTATCATGCACGGTAATTTGGCGGCATCGGAAACGGGCGAGAAGGGCGTACAATCATGGGGGCTTGCGTCTAAGCGGGTATGCCAGCCGGGTGGCGATCGCGCGAGGGTGATATGAAATCAGAGGGCCGCGGGTTGTTTTTGGTGATTGCGATAATTGTTTTATCGGCGGTGTTGGGCGGAATTTACGGTCCCAACGTTCGAGCTACGGCGTCCTCGTTCGACGACGCCCAGATGTCGGTGCGAGATTTTACCAAGGTGCTCGATGTGGTGCAGGCAAATTACGCGGAGAAAGTAGACGTCGACAGGCTGGTATATCAAGGCGCGATCCCCGGCATGCTGCGCGTGCTCGATCCGCACTCGAATTTTTTCGATACACGCCAGTGGTCGTTAAGCATGGAAGAACGCCGAGGCAAATACTACGGCGTGGGAATGACGGTAATTCCGCGAGGAGACCGCACCGTCGTAATGTCTCCCTACGTGGGCACTCCGGCATATAACGCGGGAATCCGGCCGGGTGACGTCATCGAAAGAATCGACAACAAGACGGCGGAAGGTCTGACGACGACGGAAGTTGCCGACCTGTTGAGGGGCGCGAAAGGAACAGCGGTCAAGGTAACGGTGTCGCGCGAGGGTTACGCCGATCCACTCGTTTTTACGTTAACGCGTGACGAAATCCCACGCCACGCGGTGGAGTTGGCGTACGAGATCAAGCCGGGCATCGGGTACATACGGCTTTCCGGGTTTAACGAAACAACCGACGGCGAGCTTGGCGAGGCGATGAAGCAGCTGAATGCGTCTTCGCTCGACGGATTGATTCTGGACATGCGTGGTAATCCTGGCGGGCTGCTAAACGAAGCCATCGCCGTTAGCGACATGCTGCTGGACAAGAACCAGTTGATCGTGTCGCACCGGGGACGGGCTTCCACGGAGCGGCGTTACTACGCGTTACGCGGGAACCAGGGCGAAAACATGCCGCTGGTCATTCTGGTGAATAACAATTCGGCGTCGGCGACAGAGATCGTGGCGGGAGCTGTCCAAGACCACGATCGCGGCATAGTCGTAGGAGAGACGACGTTTGGCAAGGGTTTGGTACAAACCGTTCAGCCGCTAAGCGAAAACACAGGCCTGGCGCTAACGATCGCGCGCTACTACACGCCGAGCGGCCGGTTAATCCAACGGGATTACAAATCGATTTCGCTGTACTCGTATCATTATGAAAGGAAGGTTCCAGAGCATCCGACAGAAGTGAGGCTGACGGACAGCGGGAGGCAGGTAACAGGCGGAGGCGGAATTGTGCCCGACATAACCGTTCGCGAACCGGAGTACACGCGCTTTCAAAAGGTATTGCTGCGTGCTGATGTATTTTATCCGTTGGAGACCGGAGTGGGCGGATTTACGCGGCACTATTTGGGAACTCGTCCCGATATCACGAAGAGTTTTGAAGCTGACGACGCGGTGATGAGCGACTTTCGCAAATACCTAACGAGCCAGAACGTTCGCTACACGGAGCCGCAACTGGCGGAAAACCTGGATTGGGTGAAACGAAAGATTAAGCAGGAAATTTTTGTGTCCATCTTTGGCCAGCAGGAAGGGTTCAAGGTTCAGCTTGCGGCCGATCCGCAATTACTGGCTGGCATCGAAGCGGTTCCGCAGGCGCGGGCGCTGTATGAAAATGCTCGGAAGATTATGGCGCAGCGCGCTGGGGCTCCTACCTATCGGCCATGAGTTGCCGCTGCTGGGCTGCTTGAACTTCGTGGCCTAGACTCGCGCCACCAACGGAACTGGGAAACGCGTTGACATAGGAAAGGCCGTACTTTAGGATTAAGGTTTGTCTCTATAGGGAAAGGTGTGGCTGAGAGCGATGAGGACGTACGTAGCCAAGGGAGAAGAAGCGGAAGCGCTGAAGGTGGGCGCGAACTGGTTTGTGGTGGATGCGACGGACCAGGTTTTGGGGCGTCTGGCGACGAAGATCGCGCGGATGCTGATGGGCAAGGATAAGCCGAGTTTTACGCCGTACCTGGATTCGGGAGATCACGTAGTGGTGATCAATGCGGATAAGGTGCGGATGACCGGGAACAAGGTCGAGCAGAAAGTGTACTACTCGCATAGCGGGTATCCGGGCGGATTGAAGGCGGTTCCAGCGAAACGAGTGCGGGAAACTAAGCCGGACTGGATGATTCGCGAGGCTGTTTTGGGTATGTTGCCCAAGAATAAGCTGCGGGCCCGGCGGGCAAAGAAATTGCGGATTTACCGGGATGCGGCGGGTTTGGCGCGGCATGCTGGGCAGAGGCCGCAGGCGGTTGGGGCTTGGTAGCAGCAAGGAGCACAGACTAAAGTCTGTGCCACTGCTGTGGCGGTTGCAGCAAGGAGCACAGACTAAAGTCTGTGCCACTGCTGTGGCGGTTGCAGGAAAGAGCACAGACTAAAGTCTGTGCCACTGCTGTGGCGGTTGCAGGAAAGAGCACAGACTAAAGTCTGTGCTACGGTTTCCGCACGTTGCTGTTCCTTGAAAAGTGTGGCCGCGTAGTGGTCACCTCTAAGTGGTGCCTTAGGCAGGGAGCAAATCGGCGTGGAGTTTGATGACTCCGAAGTGTCTGGAGTCAGACAGTTTGAGGAGGAACGTTGAGTTCTACTGGTACGCCCATTGCGGGCACACAAACGTGGTTTCTGGGGACGGGCCGGCGCAAGGAGTCGGTGGCGCGAGTTTTTTTGCGCGCGGGGAGCGGCAAGTTCACGATCAATGGCCGCGAGGTGGCGAATTACTTTCCGAATCATGCTTGGAAGCATGATGCGACCGAGCCGCTGAAGTTTACTAGCCTGGCGGATCAGGTGGACGTCAAGGTGACCGCGCATGGCGGTGGTGTTGGCGGGCAGGCTGGAGCGGTGCGGATGGGATTGTCGCGAGCGATCTCGCGGTTCAATCCGGAGCTGCGGCCGGCGTTGCGGAAGAACGGATTTTTGACGCGCGACTCCCGTATGAAGGAACGGAAGAAATACGGGCAGAAGGGCGCGCGGAAACGCTTCCAGTTTACGAAGCGGTAGAGTTTGTGGCCCTGGTGTCTCCGGGGCTGCTTCAAGCTCCAGCGGGTTTGCGAAGGTGAACCCGCTGAGATCATGGCCGGCAAGCAGCCGGCAATAGGTTGTTCTGTGGCGTCCTGATTCGTTGAAGCGGGAAGCGGCGAACCCCGGGAGGGGCAAGCCCCTCCCCTACAGAGGAAAAGGGAAGCTACCGCAAACAGCTACCTTATTAGGAGGAAACTTGGCAGTAGAAATTACGATGAAAGAATTGCTGGAGGCCGGAGTTCACTTCGGTCACCAGACGCGGCGATGGAATCCGAAGATGAAGGAATATATTTTCGGAGAACGCAACGGGATTCACATTATTGATTTGCAAAAGACATTGAAAATGTTCCGCGAAGCCAGCCGATTTGTGAGCGACCTTTCGGCGCAAGGAAAAGCGGTTTTGTTTGTGGGCACCAAGCGGCAGGCGCAGGAAGCCGTGGCCGAAGAGTCGAAACGGTGCGGCGCTTTCTTTGTGAACCATCGCTGGCTGGGCGGGACGCTGACGAATTGGGCGACGCTGCAGAAATCGATCAAGCGGCTGAAGCTGCTGAAGGCCATGACGGAAGACGGTCGCATCAACGAACTTTCGAAGAAGGAAAAGGCGCGGTTGGGGCGCGAGATGAAGCACCTCAATCAGAACCTGGAAGGCATCGAGAACATGTCGCAGCTTCCGGACGCGATGTTCGTGATTGATTCAAACGCGGAAGAGATTGCCGTGAAGGAAGCGCGGCGCATGGGTGTGCCGGTGGTTTCCGTGGTGGATACCAATTGCGATCCTGACGTAGTGGACTGGATTATTCCGGGCAACGACGACGCTTTGCGCGCCATTCGGTTGTTCACTACGAAGATTGCGGATTCGGTGCTCGAAGGGCATACGGCTTATCAGCAATCGCAAGTGGCGGATCAGAAGTCGGCGGAAGATCAAGCGATTGTAGATGGCGTCGAGTACGTCGATACGAGCGCTTACGAGCAGTATGAGAAGCAGGAAGGTGACTTCGTCGAGGGAGCAGTTGTAGAACCCCTGCCGGATGCTCCTGTCGAGTCTGGCGAAGGTGCGGAAGCGACCGTGCCGCCGGACGAGGAATCTCGGTAGACAAATTGCGCGGGTAAGAAATCCATGAGGCCCGCGCCGAGCCGCTCGGTGCGGGCCGTTTTGTAAGTGAAGGCACTAAATAAGAAATTCCCAATCAGCGAAGAGAAAAAAGGATGAGCACACAACAGCCAGCCATGCAGATTCCAGCACATCTTGTGAAGGAGTTGCGCGAGAGGACCGGAGCGGGATTCAGCGATTGCCGCGCGGCGCTCGTAGAAGCAAACGGAATTATCGATAAGGCCATCGAGATCCTACGGAAAAAGGGTCAGGCGGCGGCGGCGAAGAAATCGCAGCGCGAAGCGAGCGAAGGGCTCGTGGGCAGTTATATCCACGCAGGCGGGAAGATTGGTGTGCTCGTGGAGATTAACTGCGAGTCGGACTTCGTGGCGCGCACGGAAGCGTTCCAGCAGCTTTGCCATGACATCGCGATGCATATCGCGGCGCTCGATCCGCGGTACGTGCGGCGGGAGGAAGTGACGCCGGAGATGCTGGCGGCGGAGCGGGATATTTACCGCGCACAAGCGCTGGCCACCGGGAAGCCGGAAAACGTGGTCGAGAAAATCACCAACGGAAAGATGGAGAAGTTCTACGAAGAGAACTGCCTCTACGAGCAGCACTATATTAAGGACGAGAGCGTCACGATCGGCGAGATGATTACGCAGGCGATTGCGAAGCTCGGCGAGAACATTTCCATTCGGCGGTTCGTGCGCTTCAAGGTAGGCGAAATCGGCGGTCCGGGCGGAACGGGACCAGAAACGGCGCCGGTTCCTGAGCCCGTCAGTGCCTAACACAGGACTTTGAGACGGCATTTCAGAGCGTCCGGGGGAACCGGACGCTCTTTTTGTTTTCGGGGGCTTCCGCGTTGTGCGGGGGCGGGAATAGTTTGTTACAATTCCGAGGATTTTGGAGAGCGCTCACCGGAGGGCCATGGCTGCCGTACAGAAGAAGATTGCAAAGAAGTCTACGAAGAGAACGCCGAGAAATGCTCAACTGGCCTACCGGCGCATATTGCTGAAGCTCTCGGGTGAATCGCTGCAGGGGCCGCAGGGATTCGGGATTCACGGCGAGACGATTCAGGCGATTGCACAGGAGTTGAAAGAAGTGCACGCGCTGGGCATCGAGATCGCCATTATGGTCGGCGGCGGAAATATTTTTCGCGGAGCGCGGCAGAAGGGGTTCGAGATTGACCGCGCGACGGGCGACTATATGGGCATGCTGGCGACGGTGATTAACGCGCTGGCGCTGCAGGATGCGCTTGAGAAAGAGGGCGTGTTTACGCGCGTTTTGAGCGCGATTGAGATGAATCAGGTTTCGGAGCCTTTTATCCGGCGGCGGGCGATGCGGCATCTCGAAAAGCAGCGCGTGGTGATTTTTGCGGCGGGGACGGGGAACCCGTATTTTTCAACGGACACCGCTGCGGCACTGCGTGCCATGGAGATTAAGGCGGACGTCATCCTGAAAGCGACGCGTGTGGACGGCATTTTCGACGCCGATCCGGAGAAAGTTTCCGGGGCCAAATTTTTTGCGGCGATCACTTATCGCGATGTGCTGAATCAGAATTTGAAGGTTATGGACGCGACGGCGATTTCGCTTTGCATGGACAATGGGATGCCGATCGTGGTTTTCAACATGAACCAGCATGGAAACATCAAGCGCGTGGTGATGGGCGAGCGCGTGGGGTCCAAGGTGACGCCAGCTTGAATTCCTGCGGTATCTGCCGCATCTATTTTCATTTATAACTAGAACAGGGGATGCGCGCCGGAAGACTTCGGAACGAGGTACGTAACTGAGGACGCTATGACGACGATTGGCAACACAAAGGAAGCGATGGCTGCGGCAAAGACGCGCATGGAAAAAGCTGTGGACGATTTTCGCAAGGAAGCGGCGACGATACGCACGGGCAGAGCAAATGCATCGCTGCTGGACAACGTCCGCGTGGACTATCACGGAACGCCGATGCCGCTGAATCAGCTCGGGACCTTGACCGCGCCGGACCCGACCATGATTATGATTTCACCCTGGGACCCGAGCGTGGTGCCGCTGATCGACAAAGCCATACGCACTTCGGATTTAGGCTTGAACCCGACGAATGACGGCAAAGTCGTGCGCGTGCCGATTCCATCGCTGACGGAGGAGCGGCGCAAGGATTTGGTGAAGCAGCTTCATAAGGTGCTCGAGAACCACCGGACGGCGGTTCGAAATATTCGCCGGGATATAAAAGAAGCGATCGAAAAACTCGAAAAAGAAAAAAAGATCAGCGAAGATGAGAAGAAGCGTTCGCTCGAGGAGCTGGAAAAACTCTCCCACTCGGAGACAAAGAAGGTAGAAGATCTTTCCGCCGCGAAAGAAAAGGAAATCCTCGGCATCAAGTAGTTTCAGGCCACACAATTCATCCTGTTTCGGCGGACTCAATTCCCGCTCACGGTTTTTGCGGCTTTGCCGCGGCTTCATCGCTGCGTTCGAGCGTGAAGACTTGTGATTCGTCGTTTTGAACGGCGCGCAGGAAGGCGTTGTAATCGGCGGCGCGGTCGGCGGAGATCTCTTTCAGGATGAAATTGAGATGGCGAGTGGCGGTGAGCGTGGCGTCTTTTGCGGAGTATTGCGAGGTGTAGGTGGCGAAGTCGCGCTGGACGGACGTGCCGGTGGGGATGTGGGCAGTGGTAGCGGACGGGAGGTGAAGCGTCGCGCTGACTTCGACATCGAGGGGCGTGCCGAGGTCAATCGGTGTGGCTGCAGCGCCGGGCGCGGGTTTTGTTGGCGGATCGGGAAGGCCGAGCAGGGGGAGAATCGCGGGAATGCGGAGCGGTTTTTTTGACCAGTCTACAAACTTCGGTTGCGTGATTTGGTATTCCACCGTGAACGGACTGTGGGTTTCGTAAGGATCGGAAGTGGTTACGTTGCTGACTTTTCCACGGAAACCGTCGGAGAGCGCGAGAAGCTGTGCGACTTCGTTCCATTTTTCCTTTGGCGCCTGATGGAAGGCTACGCGGAGGAGGAGCTCGTTGTCACCGCGCATCACGTAGCGAGGTTTGGCGGTGAGCTTGCCGTCGGCATCGAACGTGGCGTCAATGGATACTTTCTGCGTCGAGGGGAAGGGCAAGTCGGTTTGGATGGGCAGGATCATTGAGGAGGCAGGCGCGTCGCTGAGTGGCCCGTTATCGACGCCGAGAAGCAGCGCGGAAGCGTTGCGGTAGGAGGCGGGGAGAGCGCCGAAGGGTGCGACTTCGAGGGCGGGGTCGAGCCAGCAATTACAGGCTGCGCCAATGAGCAAATGGACGAAGGCTCCGGGCTCGGCCATTAACGCGTTAATCTTTTTTGTTGGCCCTACGAGAGCGGCACTAGCTTCAAGAGCGGCGGCTTTGGCGAGCGCTTGGAACAGAAAAAACTTGTCCTCCTGTGTGGCGTAGGCGGAAGAGATGATTTCTGCGACAGGACGTGGCCGGAAGCCGGTGGCTCCGAGAGGCAGGTCGACAGTTCTGATTTTCTGGGATACGAAGTCGTAGATGCGTTCTATCTTTGCGATTGGCTGGCTGGCGGGGGCTGTGAGTTGTTCGGAGAGCTTGACGACTTCGTCGGGCAGTTGGGAAGGCAACCCTAGAGCCTGGAAAAGCTGGTATGAAAGGTCGGGCCACTGCGAGTTTCTCCCGATTTCGATATCGGGAACATCCTCCAACTCGTTTTCGGCTTTGCCGCTTGCGGGTTCGGCGGCGGCGTTGATCTGCCAAGTGTAGGAAACCTTCGCGTTTTCGGACTCGCCGGATTTTTCGATCGAGACTTGCGATGCGGCGGGCTTGAGTAAAAGTTGAATTCTGCCGCGCTCGAAGGGGGGAAGAGGTTCTTCGGGCGGGATCGCAGCGGGTGGCTGCGGAACGACAGGCGGAGTTGTTTTTTTCTGTTGGTGAGGAAGGAGCTTTAGGAGTGAGGGGTCGATCCCTGCGTTGAGGTCAGGCGGGGTACAAAGACCGCATCCTGGATCCGGATAGAGGCGCCACTCGAGCTGTTTTTTGACGGTTTCATTTTTGACGACGATGATCGGAGTTTTTGCGAGATCCGGTGCTGGTAAGATGACTTGAAACAATTCTTTTTTGACGACGCCGGAACGGTCGAAGGCGTGGTCGAGCCAGAAACCGGGGGCGAGTGGGTGATGGGAGACGGTAGTGATGACGCGGTATTCGAGAGTGTCGCCGGGTTCGAGGCCGAGGATGCGGACGGACTTGACGCGGACGTCTTGGTAGGCGGGGGCGTTGACGACGGCGGGATTGGGCAAGTCCGTGATGGCGCTGGGGAGGACAACGGCGGTCCCTCCGCTGGGGTGCGTGACGCGGACTAGCGGGATCTCGATTTGCTCGAAGGCACGGTTGAAGTCGAAAGTGAGGCGGGCGAATTGGCGGACACCGAGTTCGTCGTTGATTTTGACGAGGGCGTGGACTTCTTTGCGGCTGTCGCCGCTGGCTTCGAAGCGGATGCGGGTTTCGAGAAGTTCAATCTCGGCGGGGAGCTTGGATGCTTGCTTGCCCTCGGACTTTTCCTGAGTTTTCTCGGGTGCTTTTTCTACGGTTTTTTTCGATGCATCTTGCGCTGGCCGCGGCCTTGCAGCAGATACGCCGAGAAGAAAGATTGCCGCAGCAACACACGCCGCGGAGAGAAAAGTGCGAGTAGCTTTCACGATGGCCTCGCAGGCAGTGTAGGGCGAGAGGGAAGTGGCGTAAAGCGGCTGCTTGATCGTGGTTGCTGGCTATACACGAGTGTGAAACGGCGTTCGTGCGGGTCGCGCGGCTGGATCGGTATGTAGGAGAGGTTGCGGGCGAAAACGAAAGAAAAGAAAAAGAAAGAGGGCTCGGCGGGCCGCGCCCCACGAGATCGCGAAACGGATTTGAGGCTTGTCCGTCTGATGGCATGGTAGAGTCTCTTGCGCCGAATGGTGTAAGACACTAGGAGAACTGGGAATGCGAAGGATTTTCGGGTGCTTTGTCATGATCGTGATGGCCAGCTCGGTGGCCGTGCGGGCTGAGATTAAGGCGGCGAAGGGTCCCGATGAGGATGGGACAAAGGCCGCCCTTGTGAAAATTGCGGGCGAAGGGATGCTGGACTCGCATGCGTTTCAATATTTGACCGAATTGAGCGATGACGTGGGCTCGCGCGTGACGGGTTCGCCGCAAGCGCAAAAGGCTGTGGAATGGGGCTTGGCGAAGATGCGCGCGATGGGGCTTGAGAATGTACATGCGGAAAAATGGCAATTGTGGCGTGGGTGGACGCGGGGGACGGCGCAGGCGGAATTGTTGACGCCGATCCGCCGGCCGCTGCACGTGGACGCGATGGGCTGGACGGGCTCCACGCCGGCAGGAGGCGTGGACGGCGACGTGGTTACGGCGAACATGTTCGACCTCGACGGCGAAATGAAAAATATGTCGCGCTTCACTGGGAAGGTGGTCCTTGTGGTGACGCGCGGCGAACCGAACAAGAGTTTCATTCAGCTCTTCGCGCAATTCGGAGATTTTCTGAGGGCGGCCGGCAAAGCAGGCGTGATCGCTGTGGTCGGAGGACAAGGCGGGGGGAAAGCTTCCGGAATGAATTTGACGCACACGGGAATCCTCGGTTTCGATGCCGACTTCGCCGTTCCGGTAGTTTCGATGACCGCCGAAGACCAGGGCCAGTTGGAACGCTACATTGAGCGTGGGCTCGTGCCGCGTGTGCACTTCAACGTGCAAAACACATTTTCCAAGGGGCCGGTCGAGAGTGCCAACGTGGTGGGCGAAATTCGCGGGCGCGAAAATCCGGAGCAGGTGCTGGTGGTGGGCGGGCATTTGGATTCTTGGGATCTGTCCGAAGGATCGACGGACAACGGAATGGGAACAAGTTGCACGCTTGGCGCGGCGGACGCGATCCTGCGCAGCGGGATGAAGCCGCGACGTACGATTCGGTTCGTTTTGTTCACGGGCGAGGAACAAGGGCTCGATGGCTCGTTCGCTTATGTGAAGCAGCACCAGGCGGAAATGGCGAACCATCTTGGCAGCTTGATTTTGGACAATGGCCAGGGGCCGGTCAGGGCATTTCAATTGGGCGGACGCGACGACTTGGTGGAAACGTTCAAGCCGTTCGCTTCAGCGCTCGCTGATATTCGAGAAGTGAAAGTGGACGACAAGATCGAGGACGGCACGGACACGCTGCCGTTTTCGATGGCGGGATTGCCAGGCATCAACATGGATCAGGATTCGCCGGAATATAAGTACACGCATCATTCGGCGGCGGATGCGCTCGAAGCGGTAAAACCTGACGTTTTGGCACAGGACGTCACGTTGATGGCGCTTGCGGCTTACTGGATAGCTGACCGGCCAGAGCGCTTTGCGATTCCGTGGTCCGCCGAAAAGACGGTCAAAATGTTGGTCGGGCAGCACGAGGATGCCATGCTTAAGGCCTTTGGCTTGTGGCCCAAGGCATTTGCTGATATTGAGAAGAAAGAAGAGCCTTCTAACTAAAGCTATTAATATCAATAGGTTAGATGGTTTATGGAAGGGGGCGCCGGGAAGCGGGGCATTTTGCCGGTCCGGAAGCAGCTTCTGGTGTTTGGGGCGCGCATTTGGGTCTGGTACAATGAGATTTCCGCGAGGAGCTCCCAAGTGGTTGATTTCCACAGGGTTTTCCTCTTAGGGCGTAAGAAAGAAATTTGACAGAGCACGTTGTTTTCCTTATACTCTACGTTTTGTTGGGGATGTTTCTACCCTGACGAGGGCGACCGCTCTGCGGTCGAGTGGGTTGGAAGGGAAATATCTTCGGTCCCGGAACAAAGTAAGACGGAATGGGATTGAAGAGCGGCCGGAATGGGACGCCTGTCCCGCAAAGCCGAGTAAGCCTCTCCGAACTGAAGCCAAGAGCATCGTTCTGCCTCTTGGAGTGCGTACGGAGTTTCTTGCTGGTTGTATCTCCGGATTCGCAGTAGACCTTTCAGCACAGATATGTGCTCTCGCGCATTTTTGTTTGCGCGCCTTGCGAGAGCCGCGAGAAATTTTGCGCGCGCACGTTGACCGCTTCGCGGTCACGTATGAATTTGACTGCGGTGTGGTCACACATAGTTGACCGCTGCGCGGTCACAGATAAAGAGGACGACTGTGCCGACGTTTTCGCAATTAGTACGCATGGGACGTGAGAAGGTTTTGGTTAAGACGAAGTCGCCTGCCTTGGCGGGTTGCCCGGAGAAGCGCGGTGTCTGTATTCGCGTGTATACGCAGACGCCGAAGAAACCGAACTCCGCGTTGCGCAAAGTGGCGCGCGTGCGGCTGACGAATTCCGTGGAAGTGACGACCTACATTCCTGGTATCGGCCACAATTTGCAGGAGCACTCGATCGTGCTCGTGCGCGGCGGGCGCGTCAAGGATTTGCCGGGAGTGCGGTATCACATCGTGCGCGGAACTTTGGACGCGGCGGGCGTCGAGAATCGCAAGCAGGGACGTTCCAAGTACGGCGCGAAGCGGCCTAAGGCTGCGCAAGCGAAGTAGGGCGGGCGTTTGGCACGTTTAGCAATCTGAGTGAAGAGATTCTGTAAGGAGCGATAAAGAGCAATGCCACGCAAAGGACTCGTTTTCCGGCGGATACAAGCGACCGATCCGGTCTATGCCAGCGACATCGTGGAGAAGTTTATCTGCTCGATGATGTGGGAAGGCAAGAAGTCGACGGCGCAGCGCGTGTTTTATGGCGCGATGGACCAGGTTGCGAAGAAGACGAACGACGACGCTTTGAAGGTTTTCAAGAAAGCTATCGAGAACGTGAAGCCCACTCTGGAAGTGAAGACGCGGCGCGTGGGCGGCGCGAACTATCAGGTTCCGGTGGAAGTGAATCCGTTCCGGCGGCAATCGCTGGCGATTCGCTGGCTTTTGCAGTATTCACGCGAACGGGCGGGCAAGACCATGATTGACAAGCTCGCGGATGAGCTGATCGACGCGGCGAATGCCCGCGGCGGCGCCATCAAGAAGAAGGAAGACGTTCACCGCATGGCGGAGGCGAACAAGGCATTCGCGCATTATCGCTGGTAAGGATTCAGGTTAAGGACAGAAGAAAAGAATTGTAATGGCTACGGAGACTAAAGGGGCGGCGCAGCAGATCATGGGACGAGCTTTCAAACTCGAAGACACGCGGAACATCGGGATCATGGCGCACATTGACGCGGGGAAAACCACGTCAACGGAGCGCATCCTGTTCTATACCGGTGTGACGTACAAGATCGGCTCCGTGGATGAAGGCACCGCGACCATGGATTGGATGGAGCAGGAGCGCGAGCGCGGGATCACGATTACCAGCGCCGCCACCACTGCTTCCTGGGATCGCTTCGGCAAGAAATACCGCGTCAACATTATCGATACTCCAGGCCACGTGGACTTTACGGTGGAAGTCGAGCGCTCGCTCCGCGTTCTGGATGGTGCGGTGTGCGTGTTTGATTCCGTCGCAGGCGTGCAGCCGCAGTCGGAAACCGTTTGGCGCCAAGCGGACAAGTATCGCGTCCCGCGCATCTGTTTTGTCAATAAGATGGACCGTACCGGCGCGGATTTCGACCACGTCATCCGTACGATTCGCCAACGCCTCGGCGCCCACCCCGTTCCTCTGCAGTTTCCTCTCGGCCGCGAAGAGAATTTCATCGGCATCATTGATTTCATTGAAGAGAAAGTGATCGTCTGGCTCGAAGAGACCCTCGGAGCGAAGTTCGAAATCTTCGACGTCGCAAAACTTTGGGACAAGGCTTTCGTGGATTCGCGGCCAGATGTGGCTGCGGCGCTCAAAGGGTCCGCCATCGACAAAGCTTTCTACGACGAACATCGCAACAAGATGGTCGATTACATCGCCGAGCACGACGATGAAGTCATCGACAAGTATTTGACCGATGGAAAGCTTTCCGTTGAAGAGATGCGCAAATCGGTCCGCAAATCGACGCTTCTTTTGAAGATTGTTCCGGTGCTGGCGGGCTCGGCTTTCAAAAACAAAGGCATTCAGCCGCTTCTCGATGCGGTCGTGGATTATCTGCCGTCCCCGGTGGACGTTCCCCCGCTCGAGGGTGTCAACCCCGAAAATGATGAAGTTGTGTTGCGCCGCGCTTCGGACGACGCGCCGTTTTCCGCGCTAGCCTTTAAAATTATGTCCGACCCGTTCGTCGGACACGTTACCTACATTCGCGTCTATTCCGGCGTATTGCAATCCGGCAGCTACGTTTACAACCCCGGAAAGCGCACGCGCGAGCGCATCAGCCGCCTCCTTCAAATGCATGCTAACAAGCGCGAAGAAATTGATGCCGTTTATGCCGGCGACATCTGTGCTTGCGTGGGCTTGAAGAGCGTAACGACCGGCGACACGCTATGTGACGAGCAGAAGCAAGTGATCCTCGAATCGATCGATTTTCCCGCCCCGGTTATTTCCGTCGCCATCGAACCAAAAACCAAAGCCGACCAGGACAAGCTAGGCGTGGCCATGCAGCGGCTCGCGCAGGAAGATCCGACGTTCCGCGTCTCTACCGAGCCGGACACCGGCCAGACGCTGATCTCCGGTATGGGCGAGCTGCACCTGGAAATTATCGTCGACCGCATGCTGCGCGAATATAACGTGCAGGCCAATGTAGGCCGCCCGCAGGTGGCGTACCGCGAGACCATTCGCAAGAAAGCCGAAGCGGAAGGCAAATACATCAAGCAGACTGGCGGCCGCGGACAGTACGGTCATTGCGAAATCGTGCTGCATCCGATGCCCAGCGCTGCGCACGAAAATATGCACGAGATGTCCACCGACGAACTCGATGCCATTGCAAAAGAATTCGCGGGCGGTTCCGGCGGCAAATGGAAATTCGACAAGGAACACCGGTTCCTCTTCATTGACAAGGTTGTCGGCGGCTCGATTCCGCGTGAGTTCATTGCGCCCATCGAAGCGGGCATCCGCGAAGCCTTGGACAACGGTATTTTGGCCGGCTTCACCATGGTGGACGTCGCGGTGGTTTTGGTCGACGGCAGCTATCACGACGTGGACAGCTCGGAAATGGCTTTCAAAATCGCCGGCTCCATGGCGTTCAAGGAAGCTTGCGCGCGCGCCAAGCCCGTGCTGCTCGAACCCATCATGAAAGTGGAAGTTGTGGTTCCGGAAGAATACATGCCGCCGGTGTTCGGCGATTTGAACGCGCGGCGCTCGGCGATTCAAGGCACGGAAAATCGCGCGGGCAGCAACGTGATTCGTGTGGAAGTGCCGCTGGCGCAGATGTTCGGCTACGCCACGGATTTGCGCAGCCGCACGCAGGGCCGCGCGACGTTTACGATGCATTTTTCGCACTACGCGGAGCTTCCCGCGGCGCTTGCCGAGGAAGTGATCAAGAAACAGAAGGGTGAGAAGTAAGACGGATTTTGATTTTGTCGGTATACGAATTCGACTGAGGAGCAGAAGGCGATGGCCAAGGAGAAATTCGAGCGCAGCAAGCCGCATTGCAACATTGGGACGATTGGTCACATTGACCATGGCAAGACGACTCTGACGGCGGCGATTACGAAAGTGTTGTCGAAGCACAACCCGAAGGTGCAGTTCCGGGCGTTTGATTCGATTGACAACGCTCCGGAAGAGCGCGAGCGCGGAATCACGATTGCCGTTTCGCACGTGGAGTACGAGACGCCGAACCGGCACTACGCGCACATGGATTGCCCGGGTCATGCGGACTACATCAAGAACATGATCACCGGCGCGGCGCAGATGGACGGCGCGATTCTGGTTGTTGCGGCGACGGATGGACCGATGCCGCAAACGCGCGAGCACATTTTGCTGGCGCGGCAAGTCGGCGTTCCGGCGATTGTCGTGTTTTTGAACAAGTGCGACATGGTGGAAGACGCGGAATTGCTCGAACTGGTGGAACTGGAAGTGCGCGAGTTGCTGAAGAGCTACCAGTTTCCTGGCGACACGATTGCGGTTGTAAAGGGTTCAGCGCTGCAAGCATTGAATGGCGACGCGAAGTGGGAAAAGTCGATCGACGAGTTGATGGAAGCGGTGGACAAGAACGTGCCGCAGCCAGTGCGCGAGATTGACAAGCCGTTCGCGATGCCGATTGAAGATATTTTTTCGATTTCCGGCCGCGGAACGGTGGTGACGGGCCGCGTCGAGCGCGGCAAAGTAAAGGTTGGCGAAGAAATCGAGATCGTGGGCTTCCGTCCGACACAGAAGAAGGTTGTGACGGGCGTGGAAATGTTCCGCAAGCTGCTGGACGAAGGGCTCGCCGGCGACAACGTTGGCTTGCTTTTGCGCGGCACGGAAAAAGACGACGTGGAGCGCGGACAAGTGGTTTGCAAGCCGGGCTCGATCACGCCGCACACGAAGTTCAAAGCGGAAGCGTATGTGTTGACGAAGGAAGAAGGCGGGCGGCACACCCCGTTTTTCACGGGCTACCGGCCGCAATTTTACTTCCGCACCACGGACGTCACAGGCGATGTGAAGCTGCCGACAGGCGTCGAGATGGTGATGCCAGGCGACAACGTGAGCTGCGAAGTAACGCTGATCACGCCGGTAGCCTTGGAAAAGGGCTTGCGGTTCGCCATCCGCGAAGGCGGCCACACGGTCGGAGCCGGCGCCGTAACGGAAATCATCGAGTAATCGGATTCAGAGAGGGTTTTGGAACAAATAATGAGACAAGGCGACAAAATTCGCATTCGTTTGAAAGCGTACGACCACCGCATTCTGGACCAGTCCACGAAGGAAATTGTGGACACGGCAAAGCGCACCGGCGCCGATGTTGCGGGCCCGATTCCTCTGCCCACCACAATCAATCGCTGGACGGTTCTGCGGTCGCCGCACGTGGACAAGAAATCTCGCGAGCAATTCGAGATGCGTACACACAAGCGGCTGATCGATATTCTTGAGCCCACACCGGACACGGTGGACGCTCTGATGAAGCTCGATCTTCCGCCAGGCGTTGACGTGGAAATCAAGGCGTTCGGTCACGCAGTAAAGTAAGAGCAGTCTTTAGTAGGGGCCGGGCTTTAGCCCGGCATCTTGAGCACGACGCAGCCGATATCCGCCAAAAAAGGCGGACAAGCTGCAAAAGAGAGAGTCGAGGCAATGGCGGTCAACGGGATTATCGGAATCAAGCTGGGCATGACGCAGATCTTCCAGACTGACGGCACGCTCGTCGGATGCACGGTGCTGCAAGCCGGGCCGTGTGTCGTTGTGCAGCGCCGCACAAAAGAAAACGACGGCTACGAAGCCGCGCAGCTCGGGCTGGTGGAATTCGTCAAGCCGCAGCGCGTGAATAAAGCCATGACCGGGCATTTCAAAAAAGCCGGCGTGGCGCCGATGAAAGTGCTCCAGGAAGTGCGCATTGAAGAGTCGAAAGACGAAACGAAAGTTGGCGACCGCGTGCTGGTGGAGAATTTCAAGGCAGGCGAGCTTGTGGATGTGAGCGGCGTCAGCAAAGGTAAAGGCTTTGCCGGCGGCGTGAAGCGTTGGCACTACGCGGGCGGCGATGCGACGCACGGCTCGATGTTTCACCGCGCGCCGGGCGGCATCGGCGGCAGTTCGTTCCCGTCGCGCGTTTGGAAGAACCAGCATTTTCCGGGGCACATGGGCAACGCGCAAGTGACGGCGAAAAATCTGAAAGTCGTCAAAGTGGATACCGACGAAAACCTGCTGCTCGTGCGGGGATCGGTGCCTGGGCCGAGCGGGACGTACATTTTTATCAGCAAGACGCGCAAAAAGAAGTAAGTGCAGTAAGAATTTTGGTCAGCCATAAGAAGGAAACGAGATTATGCCAGTCGTGGATGTAGTCAATTTGAGTGGCAAGAAAGTGGGCGAAGTGGAGCTCGCCGACGCGATTTTTAGCGCGAAGGTGAACCCCCACCTGCTGCACGAAGCGACGCGCTGGTATCAGCGCGAAATCCGCTCGGGCACCCACAAGACCAAGGACAAGAGCGAAGTGAGCGGCGCCGGCCGCAAGTTGTGGCGGCAAAAGGGCACTGGCCGCGCGCGTGTCGGCTCGATTCGTTCGCCTCTGTGGCGCCATGGCGGAACGGTTCATGGACCGAAGCCGCGCGACTATAGCTATGCGCTGCCAAAGAAAATGTTGCTCGGCGCGTTGCGCTCGGCGCTGTCCGCAAAGTTGGCCGAACAAAAATTGACGGTTGTAGATGCCCTCGATCTCGAAACGCACAAGACCAAGGGCTTGCGCGAGACTCTCGGCAGGTTGAACGGCACCAAATCGGCTTTGCTCGTTTCACATGGCGAAAACCGCAACCTGGAACTCGCCAGCCGCAATCTCGAAGGCGTAAAGGTTGCCGCTCCGCATGTTCTTCATGTTTACGACGTGTTGAAGCACGACTTGGTCGTTCTCTCGAAGGATTCCGTGGTGCGCTTGAGCCACACACTCGATCCGGAGAAGCGGCCGGTTGTGGTTCCTGACGTCGCTACGATCGCGCCAGCAGCGGCTCCGGCGAAGAAAGCCGCTGCGCCGAAAGCGAAAGCGGCAGCGAAAAAGGCCAAACCGGCGGCGAAGAAGGCCGCAAAACCGGCCAAGAAAAAGGGGAAGGAATAAATCATGTCTGCCCCGCACTATCAAATCATTCGCAGGCCGATCATCACGGAAAAAGGCCTGGGCGTGAAGGAAACGCAGCACACCGTGGTGTTCGAAGTTTCCGCAAACGCTACGAAGACGCAGATCAAGGAAGCTGTTCAGCAGATTTTCAAGGTGAAAGTGGACGCCGTTCGCACGGCGAATTATGTCGGCAAAATGCGCCGGCGCGGACAGAATGAAGGTTACCGGCGCGATTGGAAGAAAGCGTACGTCAAGCTCGCGAAAGACGAAAAAATGATCGAGTACGCGGAGAACCTGTAGCACTTACAGCAACTGGGGCCACGGCGAGCGAAACGAGATTAAGTAAGAGGTAAGAGGCAGCGATGGGACTGAAGAGCTTTAATCCATATACGGCTTCGCGGCGGTTTATCACCGTCGTGGACAAGAGCCACATCACCAAGCAAGAGCCGGAAAAGGCTTTGCTCGAGCCGAAGAAGCGCTCCGGCGGCCGCAACAATCACGGCGAAATCGTGATTTGGCATCGCGGCGGCGGCCACAAGAAGCAGTACCGCCAAGTGGATTTTCGCCGCGACAAAGTCGGCATTCCGGCGAAAGTGGCGGCGATCGAGTACGACCCGAACCGCAGCGCGAATCTTGCGCTCTTGCACTACGCCGATGGCGACAAGCGCTACATCCTGCACCCCGTGGGTCTCGAAGTGGGTGCAACGGTATCCACTGGCGAAGGCGCGGACATTCTTCCGGGCAATGCGCTGCAGATCAAGCACATTCCTCCCGGCACGATGGTTCACAACCTTGAGCTCAACCCCGGGCGCGGCGGGCAAGTGGTTCGCTCGGCGGGCGGCTCGGCGCAGCTTTTGAGCAAGGAAGGCGATATCGCTCTTGTAAAGCTGCCTTCCGGCGAGGTTCGCAAGTTTTCTCTGGATTGCATGGCGACGGTTGGCCAGGTCGGCAACCTCGACCATGAAAATGAAACCTTCGGCAAAGCGGGCCGCACGCGCTGGCGCGGTAAAAAGCCAACGGTTCGCGGCGTGGCCATGAACCCTGTGGATCACCCGCACGGCGGCGGGGAAGGCAAAGTGAAGGGCAATCACCCGCAAACGCCGTGGGCTTTCCCGACTCTGGGCAAGAAGACGCGCAACAACAAGCGCACGGACCGCAACATCGTCGAGAGAAGGAAGTAAGAGACGCAGACGAACCAGCGTGACGCAGCAAACGCTAGAAGCCGGGCGGTGATGGCAGATCGGCCCGGCGAGAGCAAACGCGATGAGAGCAACACGAACGACACGAACAGCAGGACGGCGGGGATCGTTGCGTCGGGCAGCGGCAAAGCGCTCGGCGCGTCCCGCAAAGAGAGTCGCAAAGCGAGTAGCGGCAAAGAGCACGAAGCCGGTGCGTCCGACAGGGAAGGTAGTTGCGCCGCCGCCGGAGCCGGTTCTGTACAAGCTGTGCAAGCCGGGCTGGGCGGTGATTGTGGAGCGGATTCCGAACGCGCAAGGCACCCGGTTTGTGTGCCCGTTTTGCCCGAAGTCGCACCGCGTTCCGGGGCCCGTGCGGGGATTCAAGAAGATGCGGCGCGCGCCGTGGGGCCGCTTGCGCCGAGTGGAGGAATAGGGAATCGATGGCACGCTCACTGAAAAAAGGGCCGTTTGTGGATGGCCACCTGCGTGAAAAAGTCGAGGGACTGAACACGCGGAACGAAAAGAAAGTGGTAAAGACCTGGTCGCGGCGCTCGACGATTGTGCCGGAAATGATCGGGCACACCATTGCCGTGCACAACGGGAAGAAATTCATTCCCGTGTATGTGACCGAGCAAATGATCGGGCACAAGCTTGGCGAGTTTTCACCGACGCGCTCGTTCAAAGGCCACGCCGTGAAGGCGGCGCTCGAGCGGGCGGCGGGCGCGGCTCCAGCAGGCGGCGCGGCGCCAGGTACAGGCGCGGCACCAGCGGGAGGCGGCGCAGCTCCGGCGCCGAAGGCATAAGTTATGGCTGACGTACAAACACAAACCGCCAGTTCGATTGAAGCGCACGCGCTCGCAAGGCACGTGCGGATGTCGCCGCAGAAGGCGCGTCTCGTGATGGATCTGATTCGCGGACAGAAAGCGCAAGACGCGTTGCAGACTTTGCGCTACACGCCGAAGCGCGCTGGGAAGCACATCGAAAAAGTGTTGCGCAGCGCGATTGCCAACGCCGAGCGCAAAGCGGAAGATTCCGGCTCGCCGCTCGACGTCGATCAACTGTTTGTTTCCACGTGCTACGTGAATGAGGGTGCGCGGTGGAAGAGGATTCGTCCAGCCCCGATGGGCCGCGCATTCCGCTACCAGAAGCGCACGGCGCATTTGTGGGTCGGCGTTGCCGAGCATCACGTCGCTGCCGCCGAACGCGTTGCGTCAAACCTGGCCGAAGCTGAAGCGCAGAAGGGTGCGCGCGGAACGATCCGGCGAGTGCGCAAAGCTTTGACCGGCAAACGCACGCCGTCGAAAAAGGGGAAGAAGTAATGGGACAGAAGACACACCCTTACGGGTTTCGCCTAGGCTACAACAAGCCGTGGAAATCGCGGTGGTATGCCGACCGCGACTATGCCGATCTTCTTCACGAAGACGTGAAGCTGCGTCGCGAGCTGAAAGATAAGCTTAAGAGCGCGGGCATCAGCTCCATCGATATTGAACGCGCCGCCAACAAGCTCGTTGTGCGCATTTACACGGCCCGGCCGGGCATTATCATCGGCCGCAAGGGCGCGGAAATCGATAAGTTGAAGCAGGAAGTGCAGAAGCGCACCAAGCGCGAAGTGCACATCGATATTCAGGAAGTGCACCGGCCGGAACTCGATGCGCAGCTCGTGGCGGAATCGATTGCCTTGCAGCTCGAAAAGCGCGTGGCGTTTCGCCGCGCGATGCGCAAAGCCGTGGACTCGGCGCTTCGCTTCGGTTGCAAAGGCATCAAAGTGCGCGTTGCGGGCCGCCTGAACGGCGCGGAAATCGCACGCAAAGAATGGTATTTGCAGGGACGTCTTCCCCTGCAAACGCTGCGCGCGGACATCGATTACGGGACTGCCGAAGCGCAAACGACGTATGGCGTGATTGGCGTGAAGTGCTGGGTCTATCAGGGCGAAAACGTTCCGAAGCGCGCTTCGAAGATTCAGAAGGAACGCGACGCAGTGGCGGCGGCATAGAGATTAAATGCATTCGAACGGGCCGCACCACGGCCGGCGAGATTAGGGAAGCGAGAACACAGCGATGTTGATGCCGAAGAAAGTGAAGTACCGGAAGCAGATGCGCGGACGGCGCACAGGGAAAGCCTGGCGCGGCGGCGATCTGGCTTTCGGCGACTACGGATTGAAAGCGATGGAAGCGGCCTGGATCACCGACCGCCAAATCGAAGCTTCGCGCGTGGCCATCACGCGCTTCATCAAGCGCGGCGGCAAACTCTGGATCCGCATTTTCCCGGATAAGCCTTTCACCAAGAAGCCCGCGGAAACCCGCATGGGCAAAGGCAAGGGCGCTCCGGAAAAGTGGGTGGCTGTCGTGAAGCCCGGGCGCATCATGTTCGAAATGTCCGGCGTGGATGAAGCCACGGCCAAGGAAGCCATGGGTTTGGCGGCGCACAAGCTGCCGATTCCCACGAAGTTCATTACTCGCGCAGGGAGCTTGTAATTATGCCAAAGCGCATTGAAAAAATTCGCGAAGCCGGTGTGAACGAGCTCGAAGCGCAGCAAAAAGAGCTTACCGAGCAGATTTTCCGGCTGAAGTTTCAGCTTTCGACCGGACAGGCGGAAGCGCTGAAACGCCTCCGTGAATCGAAAAAAGATTTGGCGCGCGTGAAAACGCTTCTCCGCGCCCAGGAAATATCTGCGGCCTCGAAGTCGCAAGCAGCAGGGAAGGCGTAATGACAACCGAAACACCAGCGGCAGCAGCAACGAACACCGATACGCGCGGCGAGCGCACCATCCTCACCGGCAAAGTGACCAGCGCGAAGATGGAAAAGACCATCGTCGTCGAAGTTGTTCGCTTGGTCCAGCACCCCAAGTATCACCGCGTGGTGCGCATCACCAAGAAATTTTACGCCCACGATGAACAGCGTGCGGCGAAACAGGGCGACACGGTGAGGATTGTGGCTTCGCGGCCGCTTTCCCGCCTGAAGCGCTGGCGGCTGAAGGAAGTGCTGACGCGGAACGCGTCAGCCCAGTAAGCGGGACAGGGGAGCAGAAAAATGATTCAGATGCGAACCTGGCTGACGGTAGCCGACAATTCCGGCGCGCGGAAGCTGATGTGCATTATGCCTGTGGGCGGCGACGCCGGACTGCAAGCCGGTCTCGGCGACGTCATCACCGCGTCGGTAAAAGAAGCGACACCGGAAAGCCAGGTCAAGCAGGGCACGGTCGTCAAGGCCGTGATCGTTCGAATGCGGAAAGAGCGGCGCCGCAAGGATGGCACGTACATCCGGTTTGACGACAATGCCGCGGTTCTGATCAACGAAGCGGGCGAACCCGTGGGAACGCGCGTGTTTGGCCCGGTGGCAAGAGAGCTGCGCGACAAAAAATTCACCAAGATCGTCTCGCTGGCTCCGGAGGTTTGGTAAGCAATGACACTCAGGCATGAAAGAGCCGAGCGGCACACCATCAGCATCCGCAAAGGCGACCAGGTGAAAATCATCGCCGGTCGCGATGCGGGCAAGAGCGGGCGTGTGCTCTCGGTCAACGCCAAGAAAAATACCGTGGTGGTCGAGCATGCTTCGATCATCAAGCGCCATACGCGGCCGAACCCGGGCAAAAACATCAAGGGCGGCATCGTCGAAAAAGAAGGCCCGGTCAATGTTTCGAATGTGATGATCGTTTGCCCGAGCTGCGGCAAGCATGCGCGGATGGGACACACCACTCTCCCGGACGGAAAGAAAGTACGTTCGTGCCGCCGCTGCGGGACGACGCTCGACAAGTAGGGGCTGCATAAGTAAAGGACAAGGCAGAAAAGAGAAATGAAGACGCGATTACACGAAAAATACAGCAGCGAAACGGTGCCGGCGCTGATGAAGCGGTTTGGCTGGGAAAACAAGATGGCCGTTCCGAAACTGCAAAAAATCACAGTGAATATCGGCCTCGGCGAAGCCAGCCAGAACGCCAAGCTGCTGGATACCGCTGCGGTCGAGCTCGGCCAGATCACCGGACAAAAAGCGATCATCACGCGCGCCAAGAAGTCCATTGCGAATTTCAAAATCCGCAAAGGCATGCCCATCGGCTGCGCGGTTACTCTACGCGGAGAAAAGATGTACGAGTTTCTCGACCGGCTCTGCAACGTGGTTCTGCCGCGCGTCCGCGATTTCCGCGGACTGCCTTCTCACGCCTTCGATGGCCGCGGCAACTACACGCTGGGCTTAAAAGACCAGCTGGTGTTTCCCGAAATCGATTACACCCGCGTGGACAAGATCAAAGGCATGAATGTCACGCTGACGACGACCGCAAAGAACGACGAGGAAGGCCGCGAACTTCTCAAAGGTCTCGGAGTTCCCCTGCGCGTTCCTGGAGGAGCGCAATAAATGGCACGCCTGGCAAAAATCGCAAAGACGCATAAGAAGCCGAAATTCAAGGTGCGCATCCGCAACCGCTGCCGCGTTTGTGGCCGCGCCCGCGGATACATCCGCAAGTTCCAGATGTGCCGCATCTGTTTCCGCGGTATGGCGCTCAAGGGAGAAATTCCCGGCGTCGTGAAAGCGAGCTGGTAGGAGAGCTATGCAGACCGATCCCATTGCCGATTTTTTGACGCGCATTCGCAACGCCGCTGCTGCCAAGCACCAGCGCGTGGACGTCCCCGCGTCGAAGCTCAAAGCGGAAATCGCCCGCATTCTAAAGGAAGAGGGCTACATCTCGACCTTCAAAATGGTGGACGAAAACAAAACGCGCAAAATGCTCCGCGTTTTCCTGAAATACACGCCGGACCGCCGCAGCGTCATTTCCGGTGTCAAGCGCATTTCGCGCCCCGGCTCGCGCCGCTATCTCGGCGCAACCGATATCCGCCCCGTTGTGGGCGGGCTGGGCATCAACATTTTGACGACGCCCAAGGGCTTAATGAGCGGACGCAGCGCCCGCAAGGCCAAAGTCGGCGGCGAAATTCTCTGCGAAGTTTGGTAGTCAGTTTGTAGGGGCGGGGCTTGCCCCACCCGCCTGAAACGCCGGGCACTATTTGAAGTTTGAAGGAAAAGGACAAGGACGAACAGATGTCACGTATCGGACGCAAACCAATTCCAGTTCCTGCAGGCGTGAAAATCGCCCTGCAAAGCGGCCAGGTCGACGTGCAAGGCCCCAAAGGCAAGCTCACGGTCCCGCTGCCGCACGGCATCACGTTCGAACAAAAAGATGGCGTGCTGACGGCTCTTCGCGACACGGAAGACCACCGCGCGCTTCACGGCCTGGCTCGCGCGCTCGTCGCCAACGCCGTCCACGGCGTTACGCAAGGCTTCAAAAAAGATTTGGACATCGTGGGCGTCGGCTACCGCGCCGAACTCAAGGGCAAAATCGTGGCGTTCGCTCTCGGCAAATCGCACCCCATCGAGTTTCCGGTTCCCGAAGGGATCCAGATCACGGTCGATAAACAGACGCACATCGTCGTCAGCGGCGCGGACAAAGGCAAAGTCGGCCAAGTCGCCGCCGACATGCGCGCCCTTCGTCCACCTGATCCGTACAAGCAAAAGGGCGTGCGCATCACCGGCGAACGGCTCAAGAAAAAGGCCGGCAAGGCTGGAGCAAAGGCCGGCGGCCCAGCATAGTTTTTTTGCTCTTCGGCTCGGACGAATTTGTAGGGGCACAGCACGCTGTGCCCGTTCTTGGCGAGATGAAGATTGGTTGCATCTTGGCAAGATTCAGGAATTAGGTTTCAGGAGAAGAAACAGTGGCATCGGCAAGAGTTCGCAAGCTATCGAAAAATCTGCACCGCCTGCGCGTTCACGAACGCGTTCGCCAGCGCGTCGAGGGCACCACCGAGCGCCCGCGTCTTTGCGTCTACCGTTCGCTCGGACACATCTACGCGCAGGTGATCGACGACCGCACCGGAAAAACACTGGTCTCGGCAAGCTCCGTGGACGGCGAAACGAAAAAGAATTTGAAGGGTGGCGGAAATATCGCGGCAGCCAAAGTGATCGGCAAAACCATCGCCGATCGCGCCAAAGCTGCTGGACTGGTGAAAGTAGTGTTCGACCGCGGCGGTTACAAGTATCACGGCCGCGTCAAGGCGCTCGCCGACGCGGCGCGGGAAGCGGGGTTACAGTTCTAAGCCTATGTCGAAGCAAATTTTGCGAGACAGTTTAGCGGTACGCAGGCTCCTGGAGGTGAATCCGTCCGATCTGAAAGACGACGTCATCGCCATCAATCGCGTCACCAAGGTCGTAAAGGGCGGCAAGAATCTCAGCTTCTCGGCGCTCGTCGTCGTTGGCGATAGCCACGGCCATGCCGGTTTCGGCATGGGAAAAGCGCGCGAAGTTCCCATGGCCATCAAGAAAGCCATCGAGCAAGCCAAAAAGAATTTGATCAAGTTGAACCTGAAGGGCACCACGATTCCGCACCAGGTCCTCGGACGTTACGGCTCGGCGCAAGTGCTGCTGAAGCCTGCTCCGGATGGCACGGGCGTCATCGCCGGCGGCCCGGTTCGCAAAGTGATGCAAGTGGCGGGCATCAGCAACGTGCTGACGAAATCGCTCGGCACTTCGAATCCGCACAACGTGGTGAAAGCCACCTTCGCCGCGCTACTCGGTCTGAAAGACGCAGCGCAAGTGGCCGAGACGCGCTCCAAGACGGTGGATGAAATCAGCGGCCGGTATCAAAAAGCCGCGGGTGAGAGCAGCTAATGGCCAGCAAGAAAAAATCGAGCGTTGAGAGAATCGGCAAAGGTAAGGGCGGCAAGGTCAAGGTGAAGTGGGTGGTCAGCTTCATCAGCTGCACCGATGACATGCGCCAGTGCATTCGCGGTCTCGGACTGCGCAGAATGCACCAGGTCGTCGAGCGCGAGGACACGCCCGCGGTTCGCGGCATGATCCACAAAGTGCGGCATCTCGTAGAAGTGGTGGAGTAAAGCGATGGCGAAAAAAGTTTCCCGCGGCCGCAAGGCCGCCAAGAGCGCGGGCCACCCGAAACCGGTGTTCAGCCTTTCCAATTTGAAGCCGCCCAAGGGCTCGCGGCACCGCAAGGTGCGCGTGGGCCGCGGCATGGGCTCGAAGCTGGGCAAGACCTCCGGCTCCGGCGACAAAGGACAGAAATCCCGCCGCGGCTATTCGCGCCGGCGCGGATTTGAAGGCGGCCAGATGCCGCTGCACCGCCGCATGCCTAAGCGCGGGTTTCATAACCCCTTCGGTGTGACGTACTCGGTCGTGAATCTCGAAGAACTGAACGTTTTTCCGGAAAACGAAACGGTCACGCCGGAGCTGCTCCGCGCTCATGGGTTTGTGCGCCGCGTCACGGATCCGATCAAAGTTTTAGGCGATGGCGAACTGAAGACCAAGCTGGCGATTCACGCGCATGCTTTCAGCGCTTCGGCCAAGGACAAGATCACCAAAGCAGGCGGCACGTTTGAAGTTGTAACAGCGTAACGGGGAATCGCAGGGTAAACGAATGAAACGATTCGTCGAAGCTCTCAAGAACATGTTCCGCATTCCGGATTTGCGGAACCGCGTGCTGTTTACGCTGGCCCTGTTGGGCGTGTACCGCATCGGGGCGCACATTCCGACGCCCGGCATCAACGCCGGGGTGCTCGATGAATTGTTCAAACAGGCGCAGGGTTCGGTCCTGGGAATCTTCGATCTTTTCAGCGGCGGCAGTTTCCGGCAGATGACCATTTTCGCGCTGGGCATCATGCCGTACATCACCGCCTCCATCATCCTGCAGTTGATGCAGGTCGTTTTTCCGTACCTCGAGCGCCTGCAAAAAGAGGGTGAGCTCGGACGCCGCAAGATCACGCAGTACACACGCTATCTGACGATCGTCCTCAGCGTGATCCAGTCGCTGACCATCGCTTCGACTCTGCAAGCGACGAATTTGAGCGGCCAGTCGCTCGTGTATCACCCGGGCTGGGGCTTTACGCTGATGACCATCCTGACTCTCACGACCGGGTCGGCGTTCATCATGTGGCTTGGCGAGCAGATCAGTGAGCGCGGCATCGGCAACGGCATGTCGCTCATCATCTTCGTCGGCATCGTCGTCCGTCTGCCTCAGGCCGTGGATGACTTGTATCTCAAGACAAAGACAGGGGCGTGGGGGCCGTTCACCGGGTTGGCGGTTATTTTTCTCATTGCCTTGATGATCGCGGTCGTGGCCTTCGTTGTGTTCGTGGAAGGCGGGCAGCGGCGCATTCCCGTGCAGTATGCCAAGCGCGTCATTGGCCGCCGCGTGATGGGTGGACAATCTTCGTATCTGCCGTTGCGCGTCAATTCCGGCGGCGTCATCCCGCCGATTTTCGCGAGTTCGCTGCTGGCTTTTCCAGCGACGGCGGCCCTGATGTTGGGCACGCGGTGGGCGTTTCTGAACACCATCAAGGAACGCCTGCAATGGGGCGAGCCGCTGTATATCGTCGTCTATATCACGATGATTCTGCTGTTCTCGTTTTTTTACGTCGGGATTGTGTTCAATCCGACCGAGCTTGCGGACAACATGCGCAAGAACGGCGGGTTCATCCCGGGCATCCGGCCGGGGCGCAACACCTCCGAGCATGTCAGCAAGATTCTGAAGCGGCTGACGTTCATCGGCGCGGTTTATCTCGCGGCGGTCTGTTTACTGCCGGAATGGATGCTCGCGGGCATTCACCTCGATCATCTCGGGTGGGGCATTGGTTCCTGGTTTGACCGCCACTTCCCGGTGTGGTTTTTGAAAGGTTTGGGCGTGCAGTTTTATTTCGGCGGCACGTCGCTTTTGATCGTCGTGGGCGTGGCCATGGATACCGTGCAGCAGCTGGAAGCCCAGCTGGTCATGCGGAACTACGAAGGATTTGCTCGGAAGGGCCGGTTGCGCGGTCGTCGGTAAAAACATGGCGACGAGCCCAGTGGTGCCGGAAAAACGGCCCCCGGAAGAGCTCAATCGCGCCGTGATTTTACTCGGGCCTCCGGGCGCGGGGAAAGGCACGCAGGCGAAAAAGCTTGCGGCCAAGTATTCGGTGCCGCACCTTTCGACCGGCGACATGCTTCGGGACCACGTGGCCTTGGGCACGCCGCTGGGAGTGAAGGCCAAGCCGATTATGGAGCGCGGCGAGCTTGTGCCGGATTCGCTGGTGCTCAAGATTGTGGCGGAACGCATCGAGCGCCCGGATTGCGCCCACGGTTTTGTGTTCGACGGCTTTCCTCGGACCGTCGCTCAGGCGCAGTACCTGGGCGAGTTGTTGAAGCAGCATGGATTTCGGCGCCCGTTCGTGATTCACCTGGTGATCGATACGGCGCTCATCCTCCGGCGCATCACCGGCCGGCGGACGTGCAAGACGGGCGGCGAGATTTATAATCTGTACGAGCGCCCGCCCAAGGTAGAAGGACGCTGCGACACGGACGGCGGGGAGCTCCTGCAGCGGCCGGACGACCGGGAAGAGATTGTAGGGCCGCGGTTGCGGGCGTACGAGAAGCAGACAGAGCCGCTGGCGGCGTACTACCGGAGGTTGGGCTTGCTTCACGAGGTGTACGCCTCGAAGAGCGTGGAAGAAGTCGAGCAGCAGATATGGAAGGCTCTGCACCACGCGCGCGGCAAGCATTAGGCGGCCAAGTTAGCGTCGCAGGCAGAGATTGAGCGGCACGTGAAGAGCCGCAAGTAGAAACGATGGCGATTCATCTGCGCAGTGCCGAAGAGCTGGAAAAGATGCACCGCGCCGGGCTTGTCGTGCACGAGACTTTGACGGCGCTGCGCGACATGGTGCGGCCGGGGCTGACGACGATGGACCTCGAGAAGTTTGCCGAGGAAAAAATCGCCGGCAGGCCGGGCAAGGCGGCGTTCAAGGGCTACCGCGGTTATCCTTGCTCGCTGTGCACCTCGGTGAACAGCGAGATCGTTCACGGGATTCCGTCGCCGAAGCGGAAACTGCGCGAAGGCGACATCGTCTCGATCGACTTCGGGATGGAAGTGGACGGCTATTTCGCGGATTCGGCGGTCACTGTTCCGGTCGGGCAGATTCGGCCGGAAGTGAAGAAGCTGCTGGATGTGACCCGCGAATCGCTGGACCGCGCGATTGACAAGATGCGCGCCGGCAACCGGCTTGGCGACGTCGGCCACGCGGTGCAGAGCTGGGTCGAGCAGCACGGGTATTCGGTGGTGCGAGAGTTTGTCGGCCATGGCATCGGCACGAGGATGCACGACGAACCAAACCTGCCGAACTACGGCGAAGAAGGACGCGGCGCGCGGTTGCAGGAAGGTATGGTCATCGCCGTCGAGCCGATGGTCAACGCGGGCCGGCCGGAAGTTCGGATGCGGGACGAGTGGGTGGCGGAAACGGCGGACGGCAGCCCCTCGGCGCATTTCGAACACACCGTTGCGGTCACGGCGAACGGCCCCTGGATTTTGACGCGGCCAAAAGAGATGACCGGCCCGTCGTGGTAGTCGTAAAGGTTATGGCCGGCTCGTCCCGGCAAATTTGTAGGGGCGGGGCTTGCCCCGCACGAGTTTAGGTAGAAGGTGCAAGACAGCGACTGGGTTTTAACCCGGCGCTGGCAACGCAGGAGAATATGGCGAGACCCATTCGCGAGAAAAAGGAAAAAGGCGACTCTGGCAATCCCAAAGAGGACGCCATTGAAGTCATGGCGACGGTGATTGAGCCGCTGCCAAATGCGATGTTCCGCGTGGAGCTCGAGAACAAGCATCAGGTGCTTGCGCACGTTTCCGGCAAGATGCGCAAAAATTTCATCCGGATTCTGGCGGGAGACAAAGTAGCGGTGGAACTCTCGCCTTACGATTTGACGCGCGGCCGGATTGTGTACCGCTACAAGTAGCACGGTTTTTGGGTCGCAGGTTTTGTAGTGGCGGGTCTTTAGCCCGTGATTTTGAGCTCTGCGACTTTGGAAGGGGCTAGGTCATCTAATGCCCCTGGTTTGTAGGGCCCGGCCGCCGCAGGCGGAGGGGCCGCTGGCCGCCGAGAGCGGCCGGAATGAGGGACAGGCAATGAAAGTACGGGCATCGGTAAAAAAGATTTGTGACAAATGCAAGGTGATCCACCGGCGCGGCGTGGTGCGGGTAATCTGCACCAATCCGAAGCACAAGCAGCGCCAGGGTTAAGGAGACAGAATGGCACGCATCGCAGGTGTTGACCTTCCGCCGCAGAAGCGCCTTTGGGTCGGACTGACTTCGATCTATGGCATCGGGCAGGAGCGCGCGAAGAAGCTCGCCGCCAAGGCGGGCGTCGATCACACGAAAAAGATCCGCGACTTGACGGAAGACGAAGTGAATCATCTTCGCCAGGAAATTGAAAAAGAAGGCCGCGTGGAAGGCGATCTCCGCAAGGAGATCCAGATGAACATCCGGCGGCTGATCGAAATCCAGGCGTACCGCGGAATCCGCCACCGCCGCAATCTTCCGGTGCGTGGACAACGCACGCACACCAACGCGCGCACACGGAAGGGTCCGCGGCGCGGCGCAGTGGCGGCCAAGAAGAAGACCGTCGGCAAGAAGGGCTAACCATTCTGCTTGTAGGGGCGCAATTCATTGCGCCCTTCCGAGCAAGGTTTCAGATTCGGCGAAATACGAAACGGAGTGAACAGTGGCAAAAGAACAAAAAGGCGCGGTGCCGGACGCAACAGCAGCACCGGCGAAACCGGCAGCCGCAACAAAGCGCAAGAAAGAATTCAAGAAGAAGCGCGAACGGCGCGTCGTGCCGCACGGCATTGTTTACGTCGCGGCGACGTTCAACAACACGCAGATCACCATCTCGGACACGGATGGCCGCGTGATGTGCTGGTCTTCGGCGGGAGCGATTGGCTTCAAAGGCTCGCGCAAGGGTACGCCGTACGCCGCGCAGCAGGCTTCGCTGGCTGCCGCGGGCGTGGCGCGCGACCAGTACGGCATGAAGAGCGTGGAAGTGCGCGTGAAGGGGCCGGGTTCGGGACGCGAGTCCGCCGTGCGCGCGCTGGCCGCGGCTGGATTGCACATCGTTTTGATCCGCGACGTGACGCCGATTCCGCATAACGGCTGCCGTCCTCCAAAGAGGCGCCGCGTTTGATGAACGATTTTATGGACTGTTTGACGAAAAAAGATATTCAACGAGACGAGCAAGCAGTTTCGTCTCACCAGAGTTTTGGGAAGGGAGAATAGAAGTTGGCAAGACACCGAGATGCAGTCTGCCGCCTGTGCCGCCGGGAAGGGCAGAAGCTGTTTTTGAAAGGGCTGAGGTGCTTCACCGAGAAGTGCGCGATTGAGAAGCGCAACTTCGTTCCGGGACAGCACGGCCAGTCGCGGCGCCCCAAGGTCGCGGGTTATGGCCTGCAGTTGCGCGAGAAGCAGAAGGTCAAGCGCACGTACGGGCTGCTCGAGAGGCAGTTCCGCTCGTATTTTGAAAAGGCCGTGCGGGCCAAAGGGCCCACGGGCGAAAACCTGATCATCATGCTCGAGCGGCGTCTGGACAACGTGGTATGGCGCGCAGGACTGGCGTCGTCGCGTTCGCAGGCACGGCAGCTCGTTTTGCATGGCCACGTTCGCGTGAGCGGGAAGAAGGTCAACATTCCTTCGTATCTCGTCACCGTGGGCGAGGAAGTGGCCATCAAGGAAAAGATGCACCAGAACGCCATGGTTCTCGAAGCGCGCAACGTGGCGCAGAGCCAGAGCGCGGTGCCGTGGCTCGAGCAGGACCGCGAGCAGTTCAAGGCCAAGGTCGTGGCGTTTCCGAAGCGCGAAGACGTGCAGACGCCGCCGATCAACGAGCAATTGATCGTCGAACTGTACTCGAAGTAAGCGGCGGGCCGGGCAAGCCTGGCCTCTATAAGCCGGAGCGAATCCGGCGTTTTCAAGCGGCGGATGACGCCGCACGCGCCCGGCGGTTCCGGGCGGGCAGTATGGTTTTAGGCGGCCGATCGTTCGGCTGCCAGAAGGAAGGAACACGATGTGGAAGGGTTTTCAAAAGCCGAAGCGACTTGCATCCGAGCTGGAATCTCTGACCGAAAAGTACGGGCGGTTTTCCGCGCAGCCGTTTGAGCGCGGCTGGGGCACGACCGTCGGAAACGGCCTGCGCCGTGCGCTGCTTAGTTCGATCGAAGGCGCCGCCATCACCGCCGTAAAAATTGAAGGAGTGCTGCACGAATTCTCCTCGATTCCCGGCGTGGTGGAAGATGCAACCGACATCATCCTAAACTTGAAGCAGGTGCCGATCAAGCTGAACACCGATTTGCCGAAGACGATTTTCTTCAACGTCGAACATCCTGGTCCCGTGACTTCGGCGCAAATCGAGGAAGACGCGGACTTCGCGGTGCTTGATAAGAGCGTGTACATCGCGACGGTCAGCGAAGGCGGCAAGCTGCAAATCGAGATGCGCGTCAAGAACGGCCGCGGCTATGTGGCTGCGGACCGCAACTACGACGAAGATCTGCCGATCGGCTACATTCCGGTCGACTCTGTCCACTCGCCGGTGCGCAAGGTCAACTACGCCGTCGAAGCGGCGCGTCTCGGCCAGATGACGGACTACGAGAAGCTGATGATCGAAGTCTGGACCAACGGCGCGATCACGCCGCAAGACTCCATCGGTTTGGCCGCCAAGCTGGTGAAGGACCACATGAGCATCTTCATCAACTTTGAAGAGCCCACCGAAATGGCGGAGCTCCCGCAGGAAATCGCCAACGATCCGCGCCTCGAGCATCTGGACCGGTCGGTCGAAGAGCTGGAACTTTCCGTGCGCTCCTACAACTGCTTGAAGAACGCCAACATTCAGACCATCCGCGAACTCGTGCAAAAGAGCGAAAACGAAATGCTGAAGACGAAAAACTTCGGCAGGAAATCGCTCAACGAGATCAAGGATATACTGACCAAGATGGGCCTCAGCCTGGGTATGAAGTTCGACGAGCACGGCCGCATCATCTGGCCGCCGCTGCCTAGCCAGACGGCACCGCCGCCTAGCGAAGACACGGTCGGCCTGTAGCGAGGGGCTTGTCCCTCCCTTGTAGGGGCACGATTCATCGTGCCCCTGGACTGGAAAAACTTTCCCGCTTGCTCCCCGGAGTGGCGGCTCTAACGAACGCGATAAGGAACAACGATGCGGCATCGCAATTCAGGATCAAAACTCGGACGCAACCCGTCGCACCGCCGTGCGACACTGCGGAACCTCGTCACCAACTTGTTCGAGCATGGACGGATCACGACCACGCTAACGCGCGCGAAGGCGACGCGGCCCGTTGCGGAAAAGATCATCACGCTCGGCAAGCGCGACACGCTGCAATCGCGGCGGCAAGCGGCGGCGTATCTCATGACGCCCGCCGTTACGGCGAAGCTCTTCAGTGAAATTGCGCCGAAATTCGCGGACCGCGCCGGCGGCTACACGCGGATCATCCACGCAGGCATCCGCGTCGGTGACGGAGCTAAGGTCGCCATCCTCGAAATCGTCGGCTACGAGCTGAAGAAAAAAGAAAAGAAAGAAAAAACCAAGAAGGAAGAACCGGCAGCCGCCGCCAGCTAATACGCTCCAGTTTCGTACTGATTTCTGCTTCCATCTCGCCCGCTGTGAATATCCGCAGCGGGCGATTTGCTTTTCGAGGGTTCGTCGCGGCGTTTGTGGCCAAAGGCAGCCACCGCGCCGCCCGTCGCATCCGCGGATGTGATTACCGTGCCGGACGCCAAGCCCGTCCCGCCAGCAAACAAAAACATTCCTTTCATCCAGAACGCCGCACGCACTGCGCTTTCTCATGATATCTTCCCGTCTAGCTCAACAGGTGCCCGGCGAAGCGTCAGCCGTTCGGGAGGCGATCTTGCTTTCCTTGTTCGAACATCCTTGGCTATTGTTTCCGATCTTGCTCGTTGGCTTGATGCTGGTGACGGAGGTCGGCCTACGGCTCCGGCAGGCGTCGCTTGGCATGGACGAAGAACGCCAGTCGCTCATCGAATCAGCGCGTGACGGTCTCACCGTACTGCTGAGCCTCCTGCTTGGATTCAGTTTTCCGATGGCCCAGCCACACCATGAGCAGCGCAGACAACTGGTGACTGATGAAGCGAATGCAATCGCAACGGTCGACCAGCGCGCTCAGATGTTACCCGAGCCATTTCGCGGCAAGATCCTCCAGTTGCTGCGAGTGTACGTCGATGCGCGCCTCGAATTCGCCAAAGGCGACTTACATGACCTCAGAGTGCAGGCGGCCATCGATCATGCCAAACATCTCCAGAATGAAATGCTGCAGCAAACCGCGATGCTCGTTCAACAAAACCCCAATGTCGTCACACCGTTATTTGTGCAGGCCCTCGGCGGATTGGGTGACATGATCGAGCAACGGTTGGCAGCGGGGGAAAAACGCATACCCAGTGCGATCTGGCTGGCGCTCATTTTGATATCCGTGTTGACCTCTTTAGTCGTCGGATACAGCATGCGACACAGGTACCTGCTGGCCATGTTCGTTTTGCCGCTGACGGTAGCCATTGTCCTGGCGTTGGTCTCTGAGCTCGACTCTCCGCGGAGCGGATTCATACGCGTTGAGCAACAGAGTATGGAGAGGCTGCAGCTGGACCTAAGAATGGAAGTCGCTCCGGCTCCATAGAAGCGTCTCCGGTTTGATTCCCTTTGACGCTGGAGCAAGGTTTTAAGAGCAGTTTCTTCTCGTTCCCACCCTGGCCATCGGGTCTAAGGTATTCTCTTTAACTCGCTTCCGGTATTCCCCTCACTAACTCATTTGAAACAAGCAGCTTACAAACCCCTCGATTATCCACCGGTTCGGTGGCAATAGTTAAGACGGCGTCGGTGCCGCTGGCCGCGTGCTAGCTCGAGAACCCGGATCACTCTTGATCTCCGTTGCCATTTCTGGTCCCTTGGGCTTGATGACTTGGGCATGAAACAATCACAGTTCCTTAAACAGATACTCACGGGCTTGGCTGTCTCTGCGGCTTACATCGTTGCCGGGAAGCTCAGCCTGAACCTTGCTTCCGTGCACCCCAGCATCAGCCCCGTGTGGCCACCGACGGGAATCGCCATCGTCACTCTTCTTGTGTTGGGCCGCCGCTTCTGGCCTGCGATTTTCGCTGGGGCATTTATCGTCAATCTGACTACTGCAGGCTCTTTGGCTTCCTCGCTTGGCATCGCCTTAGGAAACACTGTCGAAGCGGTCGTGGCAACTTCTCTGGTCACGCGTTTCGCCAACGGGCGCCATGCGTTCGAGAAAACTCGGGACGTTCTGCGTTTTGCTCTCTATGCCGGACTTATTAGCACCGCCGTGGCCGCCACAATTGGCGTCACGAGCCTCACGTTGGGTGGCTTCACTCCCTGGAATCAGTACGGCCTCAACTTGCGCACCTGGTGGCTCGGCGATGCCGCAGGAGCTCTCATCTTCGCTCCCTTCCTGCTTCTCTGGACTTTGAATCCCCGGCTGAACTGGTCCAAAAAACAACTTCTCGAAGCGTCCGTCTTATTGGTTTCCACGCTCTTAACGGCGGGCATCGTTTTCGGCCCAATCTTCCACGCCCAGATTAGAAATGACCCCTGGACCTTTTTGTGTACGCCCTTTTTGGTTTGGGCGGCCTTCCGTTTCGGTCCGCGTGAAGCCTCCGCTGTCATCTGCGTTCTATGCACGCTGGAGGTCGTTGGTACAGTACACGGTTACGGTCCCTTTGTTCGCAAATCGCCGAACGACTCTTTGCTTCTTTTGCAATCCTTCATTGGCCTCAAGGCTCTGATGATCCTTATTTTTGCCGCCGAGGTCTGCGAGCGGCAGCGCCAGGAAGAACGCGCAAAACGCCTCGCCGTCAGCGATCCCCTCACCGGCCTCGCCAATTACCGCGTGTTGCTTGAGCGCATCAATGTGGAAATTAAGCGCTACCGCCGCGAAGGCCGCCCCTTTTCTGTCATTCTGCTGGATCTGGACGGATTGAAGAAGATCAACGACACGCACGGCCATGTCGTGGGCAGCGCGGCTCTCTGCCGCCTGGCTGAGGTTCTTTACGTCAGTTGCCGTGACATCGATACACCCGCTCGTTATGGGGGCGACGAATTTGCTCTGGTTTTGCCCGCGATCTCCGCCGAATACGCCCGCAAGGTTGCGCAGCGCATCTCGCAGCGTCTTGCCGAAGATGCCGAGCTTCCGCGCCTTTCCGTCAGCGTCGGCGTTGCCGAGTATCCCCGCGACGGTCTAACCATCGAACAGCTTTTGAGCGCAGCCGACCACGCCCTCTACGAGATCAAACTCCACGCGGCTTCGAGGTCCCTCGCCCCGTCATCGTCCTAGCCCGTCCAGAATCCCAGCTTGGGCCGGGGGACCTCTCTGTTCACCATTCACTGCCCACAACCCAAACCAAATAAAAGACTTATAGTTTAGCCTTGACAAATAATAACAATGTGCTATACTTATTCAGTTAATTCGGGCACCGGCCCCATCTGTGCCCCTCCAAATCATGCGCCCCCGCCGCGCCGTCCTTCAAACGCTAGCAAAGTCAATAGTTCTACATAAGTTACCACTTAATAATAGAAATCCGCTCTTAACCCGCTCAGAATCAACACTTCCACAACTGTTGATTCCACTCCACTTTAACTTCGCCAGAATCAACACTTACAAGAAACCGGGAGGGGGGTACCTCCCTCACGACCACAAAGTTTTACAACTCGTTACTCCCCACCTGTCTCCAAGGTGCACCTCCCAGGTCTTCCCCTCTTTCTCCCCGTTCAACTTTAAACTCTCGACTTTCAACGCCTCTTCCCCAAGTCCTTTCCCTGCCACTCTTACAAGCCGTCTGCAAATCGTTGAAAACAAAACAACTTTAAGTCCTGCAGTTGCCACTCTTACAGACTGCGTCAAGCATAAGTCCTTTGTTTGCCACTCTTGCAAAAAACACCCGGGGGTACCCACGGTGGGCCAGCCATTGCTGGCCGGCTCTCTCGGCCACGGAACACGGGTCACGGAACACGGACCACGGGTCACCGCCCCATGGTTCACTCGTACCGTTGCGCCCCACGGCACAAAGTGCCAGAATCACACCTGTTACTGGTTGGCAGCACCCCGGGAAACATATCCGCTCTCCCGGTGTCTAATAGAACGAAGAGCGGACGTCGGGTTCGGCATCCGCAGACTGCCAAACCCGGTCGCAAGTCGATCCCAGCGCCATGTAATGCAGGGGTCGCACGAGCAAGAAGGCCTGGGTCCACCGTTCTAAGGCGTTATAAGGTGGGACCTACCAGCAGGGTGGCCCGAGCAAGTTGAGCGGGCCGGAAAGGCCGGCAGTGTCCGAATGGGCAGGCGCCCTTTCTTGGGGCCGCGATGAAGCCGAACTCGTCTCCGAGCTGCAAGCCGGCTCGGAAACGGCATTCGACTGGCTTGTCACCCATTACCACGCCCCGGTCTATAACTTGATTTTGAGCATGCTCGGCGACACCTCGGACGCCGCCGACGGTTCGCAGGAAGTTTTCTTAAAGGCCTTTCGCGGTATTCGCAAGTTCCGGCAAGGCAGCTCTTTGAAAACCTGGCTCTACCGCATCGCCATACGCGAAGCGCTCAATCACAAGCGCTGGTTCAAGCGCCATTTGCAAAAGAATGTCTCGATCGATGCCGAGCCGGAAGAAGGCCACGCCTCCATCGAAATTGAAGATCTCGGGGCGACCCCCTTTGAGCAGCTGGCAGCGCGCGAGATTCAGATCGCCGTGCAGCACGCCTTGCAGGAAGTTCCAGATGTGTTTCGCACTTCGGTCATCCTGCGCGACCTTGAGGGACTGAGTTACGAGGAAGTCGCCGAAGTATTGGAGTGCAGCGTTGGTACCGTGAAGTCACGCATCCTCCGCGGGCGCCGCGCTCTCCGGCAAGTTCTTGAGCCGCTGCTCCGCGAGCATGAGCCGCATGCTTCGTCGCAAGGCGCGGCGAATGGTAGTTCGCAGAATGCTGTGCCCAGAAGTGCCGGCAACGCGATCGTCGAGCCGCAGCCGTCGCCTTTTGGCGACGCGTATTCCGCGGCGCGCCGCGTCAATGGTTCGTTCAAAGTGGATTCTTCGGATGAGCAACGTAATTCCCTGCGTGCAAGCGCCGCGGGGGAGGGGCTTTCATGAAGTGCACCACGGTACGGACAAAACTGGCGGGCTATCTCGACGATGCCGTTACGGGCGCCACGTCGGCGGCGGAGCGTGCGCAGATTGGCGAGCACCTGAACCGCTGCACCGTTTGCCGCGCCGAGTTGGAAAGTTTTCGCAAGCTGTCCGTACTGCTTTCTCGCATGCCGAAAAATGATCCGCCCGCCGATCTGGCAGTACGCATTAAAGTGGCTGCGGCTCAGTCGCAGCATTCCCACGAGGGGTCAAGCCGTTTGCGCAAAGTGCGCGACCGCGCTGAAATTCTACTCGACAACGTTTTTCGCCCGCTCACCGTTCCAGCCACCGGCGGCGTCTTTTCCGCGATCGTGGTTTTCGTGCTCGTTCTGCAATTGATGGTCCCAGGCATCACCGTGCGCGCCGTCTCCAACGACGTGCCGCTCAATATTCTTCGTCCCGCCGAGCTTCTATCTTTGTCGGATTACCCCCAAGCGTGGGCGCCCGAGCAGCACGAGGTTGAGCTTTCTCTTCCGCACGGTCTCCTCGTGGATGTAACCGTCGACGCTCATGGCCAGATGGCCGACTATCAGATTCTTTCCGGACCCAACAGCCCCGATTTGCGCCATCAACTCGACCAGATGCTTCTTTTTTCACGCTTCCGTCCGATGCTGAGCTTTGGACGGCCGACCTCCGGTGGCCACGTCATCCTCAGCTTCAGCGCCGTCCGCGTTCGCGGCTAAAGTCTTATGAAAACTTGCCGGTTCTCCGGGATCGCGGCCGCCGCGCTCTGTTTACTTTTTTCCGTTTGCGCAGCCCATTCCCAGGACCGCCCGCCGAATCGCCCGCCGCTTGCATCACCGCCGTTCTCGTCATATCCCTCACCTGAGGAGAAACTCCTTCTCGACGCCGCCAACCGCGAACGTGCCGCGGCAGGACTGCAAGCCCTCAAGTGGAATGACGCCTTGGCCGCAGCCGCGCGCCAGCACGCCCAAGTCATGGTGAGTCAGAATCTGCTCTTGCATCAGTGCCTGGATGAGCTTCCGTTGGACCAGCGCGCCGCTCAGGCCGGCGCGAAATTCTCGATGATTGCGGAGAACATCGCCGTCGGCCCCAATGCCGAGGCCATTCACAATGGGTGGATGCATTCCCCTGGCCACCGCAAAAACATCCTCAGTGCCGAGGTCACCGCAGTGGGCATTGCCACGATGAGAGGGAACGGCGGACTCTTCGCCGTACAGGATTTTTCTCGTCCTGTCGAAGCCTTGAGCTTGGAGCAGCAGGAAGACAGAGTGATTTCGCTGCTGAAAAGCAACGGTCTGCAGATCGTGAGTGTCTCGGAGGATGCTCGAAAAACGTGCAAAAAGGAGCTTGGGCTGGATGGTCCTCCCGCGCTGTTCGTAATGCATTTTGAAGTGACAGATCTCAACACGCTTCCCGGCGATCTTTTGAAAGAGGTCAAGAGCCGCGGGTATCGCAAGGCGGCCGTCGGCGCGTGCCGAAGCGGGTACACCGCAGGCTTTACACGCTACCGCCTCGCCGTGCTCCTGAATTGAGATTTGTCGCGATAAGACTCGAGCAAGGCCGCCAGCGTTCCGCGAACCGAGGGCTGAGTGAAATATTGGTTGTTTCGGCGGGAAAGACGAAATACAATAAGCCCATGAATCGCAGCGCCTATTCGTATTGGTTTCGATTTTGGTACCCACCCATCTAAGAGGCGAGGGGCGATTCTGTAATTAGAAACGGCGCAAAAAGTTTCGACCCACTCGCAGCGAGTGGGTTTTTTATTTTGGGGTGAAGAAATCTTGCTGCACGAGGTTTTTGGAAGGCTATTGGGTAAAAAAATGGGTTTGAGAGGAATAAGACATGATCATTTCTATGAAACTGCACGCCACGCGTCAGGAGATCGATGAAGTGCGCAACCAGGTGGAACACTTCGGCTACAAGGTGCACTCGATCGAGGGAGAGGAGCGCGTCGTGATCGGCGTAGTGGGAGTGGGAGACGTTACGGCGTGCATGGAGTCTGTCGAGTCCATGCCGCAGGTGGAGAAAGTGGTGCGCATCTCCGCGCCGTACAAATTTGTGAGCAAAGAATTTCGCTCGGGGAAGACGCGGGTGCGCGTGAATGGCACGGAAATCGGCGGCGATGAGTTTGTGGTAATGGCCGGACCGTGCTCGGTGGAATCGGAAGCGCAGATCATGCGCGCCGCAGAGGGAGTGGCCGCGGCGGGCGCGAAAATCCTGCGCGGCGGCGCATTCAAGCCGCGAACTTCGCCGTACGATTTCCAGGGCTTGGAAGAAGAAGGATTGAAATTATTGCAGAAGGCGAAAAAAGCCACGGGCCTGGCGATTATCACGGAAGTGATGAGCGACCGCGACGTGGATTTGATCGCCCAATACGCGGACATCATGCAAGTGGGCGCGCGGAACATGCAGAATTTTATTTTGCTGAAGGCGCTGGGAAAATGCGGACGGCCGGTGCTTTTGAAGCGCGGCATGAGCGGAACGATCAAGGAATTGCTGATGTCCGCGGAATATATCGTGGCGCATGGAAATTCCGACGTGATTTTATGCGAACGGGGAATCCGTACGTTTGAAACGGAAACGCGAAATACGTGCGACATCGCGGCGATTCCCGCGCTGAATGAATTGACGCACTTGCCTGTAATTCTCGATCCAAGCCACGCGACGGGGAAGCGCAGCCTGGTGCCAGCCGTTTCGCGAGCGGGCGTTGCGATCGGCGCAGACGGCTTGATCGTGGAAGTGCACCCTGCGCCAGAAAAGGCCATCAGCGATGGCGCGCAATCACTGGACATCCCGCAATTCCAAAAAATGATGAACGAGCTTCAGCCGTATATCCAACTCTGGAACCATTCGCGCCGACGAGATGTACCAGCGGCCACTGCGACAGCCGGCAACTGAAATTCCTGGCCCCGCGTTCGAACGCATCTGCTGTCGTGCCGTAAATCGTGTCGCGGTCGATGGCGCGTTGCTGGCGATGATTCCCAGCAGGCCAGAGGCAGCGTATCTAAAGATTTGTCGCTACTTCTGACAACGATTAGGGCTTAAAGCATCTCATGCGGCGGAAGCCTCGTACCTAGTTGTATCCCCATCGCTTGCAGAGCTGCAAAAAGCAAGATACTTTAAGTCAACTCTCAGAGAGGTTGATCCCATGTTGCGATGGCTTCTTGGATTGCTTCCTGCTCTTTGTCTCTGCTCGCCACTTTTTCAGGCCAGAACGGCCATTGAAGATACTCCGAAGGCTTGGAATTTGCCTCGATTTGCCGCCGAAGCTGCCAAGATAAATGAGACGGCTGCAAAAGCCAGCGTGAGACCTGGCACGGACGTGGTCGTTCTGGATGAAGAATCAAGCTACGTTTTTGATGCGGATGGCAAATCCGTTCGAACGGAATACCTCGTATACAAAGTCTTGACTCAGAACGGAGCGGAAGGTTGGGACGCGATTTCTGTCGACTGGGAGCCGTGGCACGCCGAGCGTCCTACACTGCGCGCCCGGGTTATTACGCCAGACAATGCTATTCACACGCTTGATGCGAAGACGATCACGGACGGGCCGGCGCTGGATGAAAACGAAAAAACCTACGGCGATGGACGGATCGTGCGCGCACCACTGCCGGCAATCGCAGTCGGATCTGTCGTAGAAGAAGAAGAAGTGATGAAGGAAAGCGCGCCAATGTTTGGAGCGGGGATTGTCGCGATGAATTATTTTGGCCGAAACGTGCCTGTGGAGCATTCGAAACTCACGCTCGATGCGCCTGCGTCACTCCCGTTGCGCTATGCGACGAAATTACTTCCCGATGTAAAACCGCAGAAGAGCGAAACCAATGGGCGTACTCAAATTGTCTTTGAGCAAGGCCCGATGGATGCGCTCGATGAAATCGAGACGTATCTTCCCGCAGATGTTCCTGCCCGGCCGGAGGTGAGATTTTCGACGGGCGCTTCCTGGCAAGCGATTGCCGAAGGCTACGGAAAAATTGTCGACGAGAAAGCCGCCGCAAAAGATGTTCAGACGCTCGTGAACGGCTTAGTGTCCGGCAAAACGACGCGAGACGAAAGAGCGTCGGCGATCATGCAGTATTTGAGCCGGGAGATTCGATATACAGGCGTGGAATTTGGAGAGGCCGCGATTATCCCGCGCGCTCCCGGTGAGACGCTGAGGCAAAGATATGGAGACTGCAAAGATAAGGCAACGCTTGCAGTAGCGATGTTGCGTGCCGCCGGAGTTCCAGCGTATGTGGCGTTGCTGAACGCGGGAGCGCGCCATGATGTGGAAGCAGACCTGCCGGGGATGGGACAATTCGACCACGCCATTGTCTATGCACCGGGAACCCCGGACTTCTGGATCGACGCAACGGCCGAGTATGCGCGGTTAGGACAGTTGCCTCAGGTAGATCAGGGGAGACTTGCCCTGGTAGCGCGGAAAGAAAGTACGGGGCTACTGGCGATTCCGGAGGCTTCTTCGGAGGAGAACAAAATCGTTGAGCAGAGAGAATTTTATCTAGCGGAGAATGGCCCGACACGCGTAGTGGAGACAACGCAAGCACTCGGTGTGTTCGAGTCCGAATTCCGGGCGTCATACGCGGGCACCAACGTCAAAGACATCGAGAAGGGTCTTAAGGAGTACATCGGGAACGAATACGCCTCAGAAAAGCTGGCACGGTGGGAGCGGACCGATCCGCGTGATATGTCCAAGCCGTTTCAGCTGGTCGTGGAAGCGACCGACGCGCGGCGCGGCTTTACGGATTTGGACAACGCGGTCGCAGCCATTCGTGTGGATTCTTTGTTTTATAAACTGCCAGACGAACTGGCGCGGCGCGAGAAGCAACCAGAAAGGGGGGCAGAGGAGGGAAAAGATAAACCGAAGAAGCTGCGGACTGCGGATTATCAATTGCCTGAGGCATTCCAATACGAGCTGCGGTACAAAATTGACCCTCCGGAAGGATTCCAAGCGAAGCCCGTGCCGCCAGATACCAAAATTAACATGGGGCCTGCGAGGGTGGTCGAAAAATTCTCAACCGGCGGCGACGGCGCGGTGGTGGCGGACCTACAATTTGACACAGGTAAGCGAAGGTTGACCGTATCGGAAGCAGCCGAACTCCGCAATAAAGTGGCTCAATTGCGTGAAGGTCCGATGATTTTGATTTACTTTGAACCAACGACACAGACACTGTTGAATCAGGGGAAAATAAGGGAGGCGTTTCAGGCAAGCCGGGATCTGATCGGCCGCCATCCGAAGGAGGCAGTTCGCCATTTGCAGAGGGCGAAGGTACTGCTTGCGGCTGGGATGGGCCAGGCAGCGAGGGAGGAGGCCCAGACTGCCGTGAAGCTTGAGCCTGGCTCCGCCCTTGCGCAGAAAACGCTTGCCGAGATACTCGAATACGATTTAGTGGGGCGGCAGTTCCGGCACGGCAGCGATTACGCGGGTGCAGAGGCTGCGTTTCGCGCCGCAGAGAAACTAGATGCGAGCGACCATGCCACTGTCGCGAATCTAGCGATTCTTCTCGAGCATAATTCTTGGGGACTGCGGTACGGCCCTGGCGCAAAGTTGAAGGAAGCGATTGCGGAGTACCGGAAACTTAAGCCTGAGACTCTGACCGAACTTGGCGTACAGAACAATCTTGCATTTGCGCTCTTTTATGCAGGTGAGTTTGCGGAAGCAATGAAGATCGCCCAAGACCTCAATCCGCGGCCAACCGCGCTGCTCGTCGCGTGCGAGGCGGCAATTAATGGGCCGCAGGCGGGGCTGGCCGAAGCGAGGAAGCGCACGAGCGGCGAAGAGCAATTTAAGGAAGTGGCGAGAACAGCTGGGCAGCTTCTGGAGAACCTGCGACTGTACGTGCCCGCAGCGGATCTGTTGGAAGCCGGCGCGGCAGGAACGAACGCGACGGAAACGGCCAGTGACGCTGTGCTCCTTCGGAAAACTCAACTTCACGAAAGAATGTCGTTCACAGATGATCCAGCCGGATTGGCGATACGCTTTTACGTCCTCCAGTCGGGCCCAAATTTTACGTTGGAGCAACTGCGTTCTCTGTGCAGCCGCAACGGAAAGGAGACAATCGGTACGGCCGACATTGCCACAGCAATCCAGACAGGAAGAAAGGCTACTACCAGTTGGAAGTCGCGAGCAGGCTTGTTTTCCGATGTGGGGATCGACTTATCAGTGACCAGAGCGCAGCCTAAAGTCGAAGGCGACGACGTATCCGGTTACAAAGTAACACTCTGGAATTCGGCGGAATACAGGGGATTCAACTACCTGGTAAAGGAAGACGGCGCATACAAAGTTCTCGCGACACGCGAACAACCTTGGGGAATTGGGCTGGAGGCTCTTGATCGGGTCGCGGCAGGCAATATTTCTGGTGCCCGCACGTTGCTCGACTGGCTGCGGGCAGATCGGCGTCTCGTGGGTGGCGATGATCCGCTTTCCAGCCCGCCGTTTACGAGGATTTGGAAGAAGGGGAAGGAGGCAAGTGAGGCAGAAATAAAAGTGGCAGCGGCAGCGCTTCTGGTTGAAACGGAGGGAACCGCGGCTCGGGGGTTAGCCGTGTTGGAAGCAGAGAAAGATTCGGCGAGCGGAGAACCCGAAAAGCTAAATGTAGACCTTGCGCTCATGATGGGCTACTTAAAGACCGAAGACTACGAGAAGGTTGTCGTCCAAGCTGCCGACCTCGCCAAGCAGTATCCGGAGTCTCAGCTCGCTTTTCAGTATCTAGGTTTCGGACTTCGCGTTGTTGGCAGAGTCGAAGAAGCCAGGCGGCTTGCCGACGACCGACTGCAGCGCAACCCTGGCGACGTCGATGCAATGCGCGAACTGGTATCGGATGCGATTCGTGCTGGGAACTATCCGGAGGCCCACGCTCTCGCCCAGAAGATACGCGACGCGGGAAAAGCCGAACCCGCTGATTTGAATTTGATCGCATGGAATTCGCTTTTCGCGGGGAAAGTTGAAAGGTCGGATCTCGAAGACGCGCTTAAGGCTACACAACTAAGCCCAAAAAGTTATGCAATTCTCCATACACTTGCCTGCGTTTATGCGGAGGCCGGCAAGACTAAGGAAGCCCGCGAGGTGCTAGTGCAGGCCATGGACTCGTTGAATCTTGATGAACCGGATGACAATTATTGGTACGCGTTGGGTCGTGTCGCGGAACAGTATGGGGAGTTCGAGACTGCGAGAGCCGACTACATGAAAGTCACAAAGCCGAAGCCGATCTTCATTCCTGATTCGTCCTACGAGCTTGCGCAGATGAGGTTGGCGGCGATGAAAGATGGGGATGCGAAGGCGAGTCGCTGAAATGAGCAGGGCTGAGGGGGTAGCGGCGGCTTTGTGCAGGGGTTGCGCAGGCACGTAGTCGGTGTGTGAGCTACGTATATGTAAGGGCCGCCGCTACGGTGACCATTGACTTGCTCTTTTAGCGTTGTCGCAAGAGCCTTAAAATCAGGTATTCACCCTAAATAAATATCCGGACTTTACCCGCTATTTTCCCTACCCATGGAAGGCCTTATAAATGGGGACGAACCGGACTGGTCCTGGCGCAGCTTTTCACCCGACGACTTGCCTCCGAGGGGGACCCGCGCTGACCAGTCCGGACTCGACTGAGGGTGCCGGAGAGCAAGCGCTGGAAACAAACAGCATGCAAGCTGCTTTTATGAAAGAGATGGCGGCCCATAGGCAGGAATCAGTCGGAGAGGGGCGACTCCATGAGCCGTCGTGATTTCTTGCTGGGAAGCAAATGGGGGAAATGGAACGGAGAAGCGGGAAAGAGACCGCGAACGGACAAGGAAAGCAATCCCCGGAGGAGAGGGAGCGCCGAGCAATGAAACGCTGGATGCTGCTAATCGGTGCTTTAATGGCCCTGATGTGCGCTACGCCCGCGAGGGCGAACACGGGCATCATTGTCCGAACGACGAATCTTCAGGCGCTTCAAACCCTTTGCCTGCTTCCGGCAACCTGCACTCTGAGTCCGCTAGGACCGCTGGATGGCACGCTGAACCAGGTCTTCCTCATAACCACGCCGCTTCCCGTGGCGAATATCCTGTCTTTACTTCAAGGCGTGACGGGATTCGTCGACGCCGAAGTGGATCAAGCGCTCAACTTGGTTGGTTTGGCGAACTTAGTTCCCTCGTCACTTTCCAGCACGCTGCTTTCAGATAGAACTCTGGTAGCCTACCCTGCCAATTCAACGACGATGGTGTGGAACAGCTATGCTACACAACCTGCAGCAAGCATAGTGGAAGTTCAGCAAGCGCAAAGCGCTTTTAACGTGACAGGGACGGGGATTGTTGTAGCGGACATTGACACTGGAGTGGATCCCAATCATCCGGCATTGCAAGGTGTTTTGTTGCCGGGTTACGACTTCACGCGGAATCAGGCTGGTGGTTCGGAACTGAACGATTTGAAACCTTCCGATTTTCCCACTTATCCGCCGCCCAGTTGCAGTTCGACTACCTGCCCCTCGGCTGTGCAAGTGAATCAGTCGAGCGCGGCAGTGTTGGACCAATCCTCAGCGGCGGTTCTGGACAACACCAGTAACCCGTATGCGGCTTTCGGTCACGGAACTATGGTGATGGGCATTATCCACCTGGTGGCGCCAACAGCGCAGCTTTTGCCGCTGAAGGCATTTCATTCCGACGGGACGGCGAATCTCTCCGACATCCTGCGGGCGATTTATTACGCCGGGCAGAACGGCGCCAACGTGATCAACATGAGCTTTGACACCACGACGCCGTCCGCGGAGCTGCAGAAGGCGCTTGACTATGTGAACCAGCTTGGCGTTATTAGCGCGGCTTCGGCGGGAAATGACGGGACGCAAGAGACCGTTTATCCCGCAGCCCTGCAAACCGATGTGATGGGAGTGGCGTCCGTAGGCAGCACTCCCGCGACGGAAGATACGCGCTCGAGTTTTTCGAACTTCGGAACCGGAATTGTGTGGGTGGCGGCTCCGGGCGAAGAAATTATTACCACGTATCCCTTCAGCAGCTACGCGGCGGGATGGGGAACTTCCTTCAGCGCACCCTTTGTTTCGGGAGGGGCGGCGCTGCTGCGGAACCTACAGGCGACCCTCAATGAAGCACAAGCTGCTGCCGCGGTAGCCCACGCAGCGCCACTTTCCGACGCCACCTTGGGCAACGGGCGATTGGACCTTGTGCCTGCCCTCCAATCCTTGACGTCGGGACCCGACTTCGGCGTTTCCGCCACGCCCGCAAGCACGACAATCACCGCGGGGCAAACGGCGAGTTATACCGTCTCCGCCGCACCGGTGAACGGATCCACGCAGACGGTGATTTGGAGTTGCACAGGCGCGCCGGCAGCGGCAGTGTGTAGCGTTTCGCCTTCGTCGGTGACGCTTGACGGAACGCACGCAGCGACTGCGACCGTCACTTTGACCACGACGGCACGGGCAATATCGCCGCCGCTACTCTGGCCGCGAGCCGCGCCGCCTTCGTCGTATAGATGGTTGATGTTGGCGGCATGCTTCATCTGGACGGTGGTTTTGCTGGTTCTGTATCACCTGAGCAGGTCGCGACGTTGGCGGCAGGGTCTCGCTGCGGCAGCTGCGCTGTTTGCTGTAGCGCTTTTCGCCTATTCATGTGGTGGGGGCTACGGTGGTCCGCCAGGGTCGGGGTCGACGACGCTGTATTCGATAGAGCTTGCCCCCACCAGCGTCAACGGCGGGACGTCATCAACGGGGACCGTGACGCTGAGTGGGGCTGCTCCTAGTGGAGGGGCGGTCGTTACGCTCTCGAGCAGCGCGTCTGCGGCGACGGTTCCGGCTAATGTAACGGTCGCTGCCGGGGCCACCAGCGCGACGTTTACGGTAACCACCAGCGCGGTGACCGCAGCGACGCCGGTCACTATCGCGGCCACCTACGGGGGAACGACCAAAACCACTTTGCTTACAGTAAATCCTGCTACGGCCGTTGCGCTGTCCTCGGTGGCGGTCAGCCCCGCAACCGTCAATGGCGGGTCGCCGTCAACGGGGACCGTGACGCTGAGTGGGGCTGCTCCTAGTGGAGGGGCGGTCGTTACGCTCTCGAGCAGCGCGTCTGCGGCGACGGTTCCGGCCAATGTGACAGTCACTGCCGGAGCCACCAGCGCGACGTTTACGGTGACCACAAGCGCCGTGACTGTCGCCACGCCGGTCACCATCTCGGCCTCCTACGGAGGAACGACCAAAACCACTTTGCTGACGGTAAATCCCGTTACAACTGGAGGTACGCCTGCGGGAACTTATACGCTCACAGTAACGGGAACGTCAGGCACCACCAGCCACTCAACGACAGTCACAGTAGTAGTGAACTAAGGAAACTCCGGGACCCAGCCCCTCGATTCCATCTCCCATTCCAGCCCAAAACCTAGAGGATTTGAAACCAGGCCGGCTACTGGCCAACCGGGCAAGTACGCTCCAGGGCAAGTCCTATTGCTAGGCCCAGTCCTGAATGTTTTCTAGAGAGAGGGGATGCTTTCTCCCTGAGCGTACTAGAGCTCACGTGTGAGGCGAGATGTGGACGAGATCTAAATGGGACGCGGGGTTCGACTTTGTTGCCGCTTTGAAGCTGGCGTGCATGGGAACGGCGTGGGCATGTCTGATTGCGGTTGCGTCCGCAGGAGCGCAGGTCGCGAGACCAGAACACGAGGCCGATTCGAACGCGCGATTATTGAGCGTTGAGGAAGGGCGCTCGATCGTCGAGGTGGCGTGGCAACAGGATCCGCCAGATGCAGGCATGCGGGACTGCTCGCACACGGTTCATCAGATTTACGCGAGCGCGGGATACGAGTACCCGTATGCGAGTTCCTTCGAGATTTATGCGGGCAACGAGAATTTCGAGCGCGTGAAAAATCCGCGCGCGGGCGATTTGATCGCCTGGCCCGGGCATGTTGGAATCGTGGTCGATCCACTACAGCACAGTTTCTACAGTCTCGTGAGGACGGGCTTGGAGTCGCAGGATTACGATTCGGCGTACTGGAGGTCGAGGGGGAGGCCGCGATTCTATCGCTACAAAGTGGAAAGTGGTGGAGTTGTGACGGCGGGGAATACAGCGGGCGCGTCCAGAGATTCGAATGGTCATGGTCGAGGGGTTGTGGGGACGGCGGTCGAATCACACGCCACGACTGAGAATGCCAATCCGAACCGTCCACCTACGGCTGTCGCCGAGAAGAGCTGGGCGATTTATGGACCGCCAGCTCCGCCTGTGTCGCCCGTATCGAAGGAGGTAGAGACGGCGTTCGAGATTCCGCTGAGCGTGATCATTGCCGCGGGAAATAAGCCTCCGACGCGCGAGGAAGTGGCGGAGGGTATTTCAGAATTGAGCGACGCCGCTGGCAGTGTGTTGCGGACGGACGACCCCCTGAAAGCCCAGCTGCCCATGGTGATCGTCGAGCAATTCAGCGTGGAGCGGGTGGACGTAAAGCGCGACCATGGTTGGGCACGCCTGGAGGTGGATTCGAAAGTGTTGATTGGCGGCGGAACTACACAAGTACGGCGCCGGCATGAAAAAGTCCGCTGGGAACTGCGGCGAACGGAATCGGGCTGGGAAGCCTTGACGCCAATGGATCGAACGTACGTTCCGCACGATGTTGCGGTGAAGAATCTTGCGGCCAACCTGGCGCGACTTGCCAGCAGCGATGGCGCGGCCGAACATCAGCAAGGTGTCTTGCGTCAGGAATCGCAACTCGCCGGCCTTCTGAGCGCCTTGCTGGAGAGCAAGCTGGATCGCTAGCGGCGCTGAGCGATAAGTGCTGCAGCCACGGCAGCCTATGGGAGAATGTGGCGCAAGGAGCCCAAAGGAAACAGAGAAGTATAATGCGACAAAATGGAATGACGGTGTGGACGGCAGGCCGTGCTAGTTAAGGTCTAACAAGATGTGAAAAGGCTTGTTCTTGCCCCAGCGATAAATTGAGAAGTCTTTGTCCAGCGTCAAAATTTCGGCACTCTCGAATTCATCTGCTAAACGAATCAGGCAGGCGTCTGCAAGATCAATCTTTCGGTCCTTGTATTTTCGTAGAATCTGTCTTACGCCGGCCACCTCGGGCGAGAGTTGGAATGGGATTTGAAAAATTCCGCTGGCCACATTCTCGATTACAACTTCGGGTGCGCCACGGAGATTGCGCAGCAGGTTACAGCTTTCGGCGATGACCGCTTCGCAGGTGATGAGCGGCGCTTGCAGTTCATTCACCGCCTCAGCGCACGCATGATGAGCACTCTCGCTCCGGTCTAGAAGCGCGACAATGACCCCGGTATCGAGGAGAACAGGTTTCACTTCCCGAAGCCGTGCAAGTGTTTCTTCTCCGATCCCAGGTCGGGCTTGCCAGAGGAAAATTTTCCGAGACCGATAACGCCGCGTTTTTTCTTGCGCAGGTAACTTGCTTCCAGAATGCGCAAGCCCTCTCGGACGACTCGCGAGGGGCTCCAGCCCAATTCGCGGACCAGCAAAGTAAGTCTCTTACGAGAGCTATCATCGAGTCTTGCTTGGATTGCAGTGCGCACGATTCATTGTACTACAAAATGGAGGTTGTAGTACAAAGACGTCCCTTGCCGGAGCGAAGTCATCACAATGGACCGCAGAGCAAGCCAGAGGTGGAAGTGAGCCAAGAGGATCTCTAAAAGTGGGAGAATACCGAGCTACGCTAGATTCAGATATCGTTGGCGCAAAGGCCGCAAGCGGTGAAAAGGCGAATGATGAAAAAACACAAGAGCGCAGCAGGGACAGAGAGATGAGCGCCGGGGCTGGTCAGGGCGCGGAGAAGATTCGGCCGGACATTTTGACGATTCGAGAAGCGCAGAGTTTCCTGGCGGAATATTTTTCGGCGACGCGGTTGATCGAGGCGCCGTCTGTGAGCGAGCGGGTGGGGAAGCGCGTTTACTTAAAGTTGGAGGCGGAATTGCCCACGGGGTCGTTCAAGGTACGAGGAGCTTTATGGGCGCTGGCAACGCGCTTGAAGAGGGGCCGCGTTGAGGAAGTGATCGCGTCGAGCACGGGGAATCATGGGGCGGCGGTGGCTTTTGCAGGAAAACTGCTGGGAGTGAGGGCGAGGATATTCTTGCCGGTGGGATGCAATCCGGTGAAGCGCGGGCGAATTGCTTCCCTGGGCGCGGAGATTGTCGAGAGCGGCGGGGCGGATTTGGCGGCGGCGTTTGCATTGGCAGCGGAGTATGCGAAGCGGCCGGGTGTTTATTTTTTGAATGATGCGACGGATTTGGATTTGCCGGCCGGGCCGGGGACCATTGGTTGCGAAATTCTGGAACAGCTTCCCGACGCTGGCACGATTGTGGTGCCGATGGGCGATACGGCATTGATTCGTGGGATTGCGGCGGCAGTGAAACAGATTGCGCCGCGCGTTAGGATCATTGGCGTGCAAGCGGAACAGGCGCCGGCGTATTTTCGGTCGTGGCAGGAAGACCGCGTTGTGGGAACCGCGACTTGCGACACGATTGCGGACGGTTTGGCGACGCGCACGCCGGATGAAGCGAATGTGCGCGACATTAGGAACCTCGTGGATGACGTGCTGCTTGTGAGCGAAGAGCAAATGTTGCGCGCGATCGAGATTCTGCTTGTCGAAGAACATGTTTTGGCGGAGCCGGCGGGGGCCGCGAGTACGGCGGCGCTGCTGAACGCGAGCTCGGATTTTGGAGACAAAGTCGTGTTGGTTGTAAGCGGGGCGAATATTTCGCGCGAAGTATTGCGCCGTGCTGTTGGGGCTGGCTAGCGGTCACACAAGATCATCGGAAAAGAAAGAATTTTTACACAGAGGCCGCGGAGGACACAGAGTTCACGGAGAGCATAATGCCGGTATGGCGCCTGCCCGGCCCCTTGAGCCACTCGTTAAGGCTTGGCGGCAGAGACGGAATGTCGCAGGCCGAGTACGCGCATCAAGGTAGCTTGCACCTTGAGGAGTTCTTGTTCGCGTTCGTGCTCTTCCTTTGTGCGGTCGCTTAGGGCTTCCTTCAAGAGTATTAAGTTGCGCCGGAATTCCATCTGGGCTAGCACGAGGCGGCTCAGGGCCCTGAGGGCGTCCTTTTGCTCGGGCGTTAATTCGCGAGGCGTTTGGTCAACCACGCAAAGCGTTCCGAGCGCATAGCCGTCCTCATTGATGAGAGGCGCTCCCGCGTAAAAGCGGACATGCGGGTCTGCCACAACTAGCGGATTATCGCGAAAGCGCTCGTCCTTTAGTGCGTCTGGAACGACAAAGAGTTCCGATTGCTGAATGGCGGTGGAGCAAAAGGCGACCTCGCGAGGTGTTTCAGAAGCATCGAGGCCTACACGCGATTTGAACCATTGGCGGTCGTCGTCGATTAGAGAGATGAGTGCGATAGGAGTCTTGCAGATAAACGAGGCCAATTGGGTTAAATCATCGAACGATTGTTCAGGGTCGGTATCCAGAATAGCGTAGCGTTCGAGAGCGGCGAGGCGGGCTAGTTCGTTGGTTGGCTTGGCGACGGGCATGAGTGGCTCCGGGAGACGCGTACGGGCCGGCTGATGACGTTCAACGGCGGATATCATACTCCAACTATTCATGTCGCGCTCCTTGTACATTTATTGGGTGGAGAGGCTTTGGCGCGCCCGGCGGGCCGGCAGCAGAGCGGTCTGTGCTCATGCCGAAGGGTTGTTCGGATGGCAGATGGTCAGCGTTGTTTAGGTGGTTCACCGAGTCTCAAAACGAGGACTTGACCATTGGAGTGAAAACTGCCGCCAGTGGCGGTTTTGGCTTCTTGCATCGGATTTGGCGGCAGGACGTGAGTGACTTCTGCGACCAGACCAGTGGAGCTGAGCGTTTTTTCCACATAGTCGCGCTCGAGATCGATGTTGGGATCGATCTTGTGCGTAACGCCATTATTGCGCCGATCCTTCTCGAACCCTATATCGTGAGTCGCGGCCCCGACCCAGAGAATGTGGCCTTTGACCTCGAACGGAGCCTTCCAAATGCGCAAGTGATTGCGTGAGGCGACCACGGCAACGGGTTCCGCATGCGCCCACCCGTAATCTTGCTGGCGGCCAAAGAGGTATAACGGGCTCATCGGCATGGTGAGATAAGATTCCTTGGACATGCTTGCCAGGAAGCCGTTGAGGACAGTTTCTTTGACATTGGCGTCGACCTTGACCCATCCGGCGGTGGTGAAAACTTTTTCCATGTCCTCTTGGGAGCCGATGATCAGGAAATTGACCATGTCGCCGGGATCGCCTGCTTTATCGGCGATGCGGCGAGGAATTTTAGAAAAGAGATCGTTGTCTATGCCGCGAATGGACGGCACGGTCTTCGCGGTGTAGAAAATCGCGTTGGGATCGGCAGCATAGATCTCAATGCGAACCGAATACGTGCCGTCGCCGGTGTCGCTGCTGAGTTGATTGATGCCGATGGAGAGGCGGCCGGAGAGCGGCGAGACAAGGTCGCGTTTAGCGCCGATGAGAAACGGCTGCGACGTGTCTTTGTCGCCGATGCTGCCAATGACAGCGCCGCGTCCCGCGCCGTTAAAGGGCAGAATACGGAGTAGGTCTTTGAAGCCGCGAGCGATGCCGGCGGGTGCGGTGTCACTCTGCTGGTCGGCGTAACGAAGCGTGCCTGTCGCGGTGGCAATCACATGTTCACCGACTTGCACGTCGATGCCGGTGTCAACCCAAAATGAATCCCCAGTAATTTGAACTTCTTGCGAGACGCGGAGCTTGCCGGACGGCGTGGACGCCGCAGTTGACTCCGGCGCGGGGGTTTGCTGCGCCTGACGTGCGGTGTCCGCGCGAACGAGTTGGGCATCGGGAGCCAACTTCAACATTCCCGGCAGGGTAAAGACACCCAACAAGAATGCTACCTGTTTGATGAGAGGGGAACGCATGACGTCGAGCCATCCCGCGGCAGGTGTGAACGCATCTTCACTGTTAACAGATGCTTCCTACGGTAGCAAGAGTTGGATGGCGAGGGGCTTGGGAAAGCCGCTGATTCCTTGACGGATGGGAAGTGCGCTTGTAAATTGACAAGATGCTGCAGGGTTGCCACAGAAGAGTGAGCGCCCCAGGGGACTTTGGCAGAGAAGTTGAGAGACAGACCGGGCATTTGTCCCGGTCCGGACATGGAAGTAGAGGTCGAAAGAGTAGCCAGCTCGAGCGAGAACTGCGGCAGAGTTCATGACAAAACAATTTCAGCGAAGGTTGTTGGCGGTATTGTGCGCGGGAGCAGTGTTTCTGCTCGGACCGCTGGCGGCGAGCGGGCAGACGCTTTTGCCTCCGGCGCCGCGGCAAGCCGCCCCGGCAACTAACATTACAGTGGACGGTAGCGAGGCCATGTTCACCACGATGTGCGCGCTGCTGGCCGCGGGCTTCGAGGCCAACGTCAGCGCGGAAAACTGGCATCCCCTGCGTGCCCGTCTGCGCGAGCAGATGCAGCATCAGCAAGGGCCGGCGGTAGACGCCGTAAGAGAATTTTACAAAGAGCATGTGGTTCGCGATTCGGGAGCCACGCTCTCGCGCTACATCTGGTTTGGGTTGCTTTCCGGGCCCGCGCCGAAGTTCCTGATGACGGTTCGGCGGGATGACATGCCTACGGAAGTGCTTGCCCTCGATGGTTTCAGCGAAATTCTCTCCAACTATTACCAGGAACAAAAAATCGGCCGGTTGTGGAGAGATTTGCAGCCTCTCTATAACCGGGAAATAGACAAGGTGCATGATCCGGTGTCGCAAATCGTTTTTGTGACGACCGGTTATCTGCGTCAGCTTCAGGATGCCACGACTCCGCGGACGTTTACGGTGATTCTGGAGCCCCTGGTTGGCCGTATCACGAATGTGCGGAATTCCGGCGAGCACTACTCGATCGTGCTGAGCGGCTCCGATGACATACCGACGGATATCATCAGGCACGCTTTCCTGCATTTCCTGCTCGATCCGCTCCCGCAGCAATACCCGCATGTCCTGGCGCTGAAAAGACAGCTCTATGAGAAGGCTGCCCGAGCGCCCCGCCTGGCACCGGATCTGAAAGATGATTTTGAGTCTTACTTCGCCGAATGTCTGGTACGCGCGGTGGAGTTAAAGCTAAAACGCCTATCGCCTGGAGAAAGGGACGCGGCGATGGACCGTGACGACGCGGACGGCTACGTTCTCGTAAGGACGATCTTTGTCGCTCTCGCCAAATACGAAGCGTCCGAGCCGTCGATGGCTTTGTATTTTCCGGACCTGGTACGGGGGATCAATTTGGCGGCGGAAGGCAAGCGAATTGACGCAATTCAATTTGCCTCGGCGGACCGCGGACAGAACGCAGATGACCCTGCCGGCGAAGAGGTGACCCGGCACAAAGTGGCGCAGCCAACGACCGTACCCAACGATGCCGATGCAATCGCTTCGCTGACGGATGGGGAGCGGCGAATCGCGGAGAAAAATCCGCGAGCGGCGGAGCTCTCTTTTCAAAAGGTGTTGGCAAAATATCCGGACCAAATACGCGCGTGGTACGGGCTGGGATTGGTGGCGCTGCTCGATCACGATGGCCCGCGCGCCAAAGAGGTGTTTGGAAGGCTGACCACCGGACAGCACGCAGCAACGCAGGACCCGATGGTGTTAACGTGGTCGCATGTGTATCTGGCCCGGATTTATGATGACGAAGGGCAGCAGGTACTTGCCAAACAGGAGTTTCAAGCGGCGCTCGCCGTGCCGGGCGGACCGGAGCAGGCAAGACAGGCTGCGCAAAGGGGGCTCGAAGCGGTAAACCTTGAGAAACCTGTCGAACGGCCTTAGATTTAGGACTGGCGGGCCACAGGACATTGGCGGAACAACAGGGAGAGACTCGAGCCCGCGGACTCGAGCGACAAATTGAAGAGGCACAGGAGGCCGGAAATGAATGGGACGTGGCAGAAGTTAATGGGGGCGGGGGGGGTTGCTGGATTGCTGCTGTTGGGATGCGCGGGAGCAGCAGCGCAGAGTGGCAGTAGTCAGAGCGGTCAAAGCGGTCAGCAGAATCCGCCGCCCGCGCAGCAGCAAACCGATAAGGACAAAGCAAACACGCTGACGCTGGATACGCCGGCGCCGCCGGTGAACGCGGAAGAAGATGCCGCGTACAAGGCGTTCGAAAGCATCCCTATGACGGATGGAGCCAAGAAGACTCAAGCGGGCGAAGCGTTTGTGCAGAAATACCCGCAGAGCCGCTACCTTGCGCCGGTGTATTCGTACCTCGTCAAACTCTATCTTGCGGCGAATGATATCCAGAAAATGCAGGACGCCGGTGAGAAGGAAGTCGCCTTGGCTCCCAACGATGTGCAGACTCTAGCGATCCTTGGGCAAACTCTCCCGCGGGCATGGAACTCGAGCATGCCAAATGCCGGGCAGCAGCTGGATAAGGCGGAAAAATTCTCGAAGTCTGCTATTGAACTCACCCCCACGATTCCCAAGCCGGACGGAATGACAGACGCACAATTCTCGCTCGCCAAAAATCAGACCTTGGCGATGGCCCATTGCGGATTGGGTCTCGTCTATTTCCGCCGGGGTAAGTTTGACGAGGCGATTCCGGAGTTTGAGACGTCCACAAAGGTTGATCCGAATCCCGAGGCCGATCCCGTGACCTACTATGTTTTGGCGATCGCGGACGAGAAGACCTCGCATTTTGACGCCGCAGTGACGGCATACAGCAAATGCGCCTCAATTCCCGGCAGTCTACAGCCGACGTGCAAGAACGGAGTCGAACAGGCGAAGAAGCTGGGCGCCACGCAGTTAAGCGCGCCGAAATAGGCGCTGTTGGCAGACGCAGTCGGTTCCAGAACGCATTGTCCAAGGTAATGACCCAAAGTGTCGCAGAGCAACTCGAGGAGCGTCTCGGTTATCGGTTTAAGAAGCCGGAACTCCTCGATCACGCTTTGACGCACAGCTCCGCGGTGCCGGAGTTGCGCGCCGAGGGCAAGGAAGAATCCGCGGAATTGGCAGCCATCCAGGACAATGAGAGGCTGGAATTTCTGGGGGACGCCGTTCTGGAATTGCTGACCAGGGAATATCTTCTCGAGTCCTTTCCCGAGTGGAGCGAAGGGCAGCTCTCCAAGAGCCGTGCGCGCATCGTGAATGCGCACTCTCTCGAGGCTGCAGCGCGGCGCATCAGGCTCGGCGAACATTTGCGGCTCGGGCGCGGCGAGGAAAAGTCCGGCGGCCGGGAAAAGCCCACGCTGTTGGCCGATGCCTTCGAATCGGTTGTCGCTGCGGTTTATCTGGACGCCGGGCTCGGACCGACGCGCGAAATGTTGAAACGCCTGCTCTTCGAGCACGCCCTCGAAGAGCGCGGCGAGCGCATCGCGGACTCGGACCGCAAGTCCGCGCTCCAGGAATTTCTGCAAGGCCGCGGAAAGTCCCCCGCGGAATACAGACTGTCGGGCGAGAGCGGGCCGGATCATCAAAAAGTGTTCCAAGTCGAGGTATGGATCGGCGGGGCGCCTATGGCCAGCGGCGTAGGCAGCACAAAAAAAGAAGCCGAGCAGCGGGCGGCGCAAAGCGCGATGGACCTTCTGGAGAAAATGTGACGTGCGGTTGGGAAAGAAAGGTTAAGAGCGAATGGCGGAAGAAACTGCACTGAAGGTCGAAGAGCCGGTGGATCCGGTTGCTCCGGCGGAGCCGAAAAAAGAAGAGCACCACGAAGATCCTACGACGATTTCGGAATACCTTGAATCGTTGCTGGTGACGGTGCTTCTGGCGCTGTTTGGCACCAGCTTTGTTGTTCAGGCGTTCAAAATTCCATCGGCTTCGATGGAAGGGACGCTGCTGATTGGCGACCATCTGCTCGTCAACAAGTTCATCTTCGGCGGCAGCGGAGCCTGGTACGAAAAGCTGCTGCCATACCGTCCGTTGGAGCGCGGCGACATCATCGTCTTCAAATACCCTTACGCGGACCACCAGCATTTTGTGAAGCGAGTGATCGGCTTGCCCGGTGACCACATCAAGCTTGTTGACCAGCAGATGTACGTCAACGGAAAGCTGCTGAATGAGCCGTACGTCGTGCACGACCGGATGGCCCCTTACGACAACTTCAACTATTCCTTCCCGCCTTTGAAGGGCATGCTGATTTCCCCGCAAGTTGTTCCAGAATCCGGCTGGAAGGAAACACTTCGTACCTACATGCAAGGCGACGAACTCGTCGTTCCGCCTGGAAAATTATTTGCCATGGGCGACAACCGCGACCGCAGCTCGGACAGCCGCTACTGGGGCTTCGTGGATCGCAGCGCGATTATGGGGCGTCCTTTTCTGATCTATTGGTCAGTCGACGCGACGAGCAACGACTACACGCAAACCACTTTTCTCCAGCGGCTGATCGGCGTTTTCGACACGCTCGCTCACCTTCCAGCGCGGACGCGCTGGAGCCGGATGTTGCACACGGTGCACTGATGCTTGCAGCATCTCTCTGAGAGGGTTTCTTTGAGAGGGTTTCAGCGAAGCTAACCGCTGTATCGAAGCAAGAACCTGGCGAAGTCCGGTCTACAGTGGCTTTTCATTTACAAGGCAGTCTGCGAAACTTCCTGACAACATGAAGATGCTGCGCAAGTGGTGGAAGCTGGCGCTTACGATTGTGGTGCTGTTCGTGGCCATCCAGATCGGCGTGTCCTTGCTCGTTCGCACGCACCGCATGCATGCGTACTTGACGATCCAACTCGAACGCGCATTTGGCAGGCCGGTCGAGGTGGGCCATTTCGCGGTTCAGCTTCTGCCCGCGCCCCGGCTCGACGCTGTGCAAGTAACGGTCGGCGAAGATCCCGCGTTTGGCAACGAATATTTTTTGCGCGCGGACAACTTGTCCGCTGGACTTCGCTGGACCGGTTTGCTCCGTGGCCATTTTGAATTCGGCACACTTTCGCTGAGCCGCCCGAGTTTGATCCTCGTGCGCAATAATCAGGGCAGATGGAACCTCGAACGCTGGCTGCCTCCCGCCAAAGCCCCTGCGGAAGTAGCGGCGCGCGTCTATGGACCGCCGTCGGCGATCGTCCCGGTCAACCGCTTGTTGAAAATCGATTTTGACGACGGCCGCGTCAATTTCAAGAATACCGACGATAAGCTTCCGTTTGCGCTGACGAGTGTCTCCGGAAGCGTGGACCAAGTCGCGCCAGGGCGCTGGCAACTGCGGCTTGAAGCGCAACCGTGGCGCAGCGGAGTGGAGCTGCAATCCGCTGGGACAGTCAGAGTGCAAGGAGACGTCGCTGGCACATCGGCGCGGCTGCAGCCTGCGCAATTTACCGTGCACTGGGAAGAAGTATCTCTCGCGGACCTCTTCCGGCTGCTCAGCGGGCGTGATTACGGCATGCGCGGCGTATTCACTCTGGACGGTTCGCTTAAGAGCGGCGCATCGGATACCGCCTCAAGCTCAAGATCGGGCGTTGAAACCCTGCCCGGTCAATGGACTTTTTCCGCGGAAGCTCGCGCGGCCCAAATCCATCGCTGGGATTTGATCGAGCGAAGCGACAATCCCAGGTTGAGACTCGGCGTCAAAGGCCATTGGAACGTCGCTGCGGGAAGCGCGCGCGCGGAAGAAGTAACCATAGAAGGCGCGAGATCGAATCTACGAGGCGCGGCAAGTTATGTCACTGGACCGTCGCCTGGCTTCGAGTTGCAGCTGGATTCCTCGGGAATTCAAGCAACCGACTTGCTCGCATGGTACCGGGCGTTTCATCCTGGCGTCGACGATGGAATTTCGGCCGAGCAATTTTTCACTGGCGTGATGACGCTGCGCGGCTGGCCGTTGCAACTCGAAAACGCCGCGTTCTCCAGCAACGGCGGTGTTGTGAAAGTGCCCGGATTAAAAGTCCCCGTGCGCATCGGTCCTGTGCGCCTCGGACGCGAGCGAAACATGCTTGCGTCCGAACCGGTGCGCATTGCTCTCGGCGGCGCGGCCCGCGACGTCATTGCCCCCAAGAGGCGCCGCATCGCAACCTTGATGGACAACGCCGCGGACATCACATTCAATCAGGATCTGAGCACGCAAACGGGCAGCCTCAGCATTGAAGGCCACGTCCAAAAAGTCGAAGAGGTGCTGAAAGCTGCTGCGGCCTTCGGGCGCCCGATAAACCACGGGTGGGAACTCACGGGAGACACGCTCGCAGTAACGCGATGGGAATGGCAAAACCCTTTCAGCGGTCACTGGAACGGCAGAATTCTTTTCAACAAGGCGAAACTCGCGGTTGCGGGGCTGAACCAGCCTCTCGCCGTGCAACAAAGCACGCTGAATTGGAAGGATGGGCAGCGTTCCGTGGACGTAACCAAGGTGGACGGATTTGGCGGCGCTTGGTCTGGCTCGATCACGGAAAATGTATTGGCTGACACGCAAGACGGCCCGCGATGGAATTTCAGTCTAACGACGGATCGCATGAATGCCGCCGAACTCGACCGCTGGGTCGGTCCCCGCGCTCGCCCAAACTGGCTGCAGAGACTGCTCCCGTCGCTTCTGGGCGGATCGTCGCCTAGCCCCTCCGCAAGCGAGCTGGTTCGCCAGATGAATGCCGACGGCGAATTAAACATCGGGGAATTGACGGTCGAAAAAGTAAAACTCGCCAACGTCCATGCACTGGGCTCCCTGCACGATTTGCAGCTCGAAGTCCGTGAAGCCGACGCGCAGTGGGCTGGCGGCGCGGTACACGCGCAGGTGAAAGCGAAGTTTGCGCCGCTCCCGAAATATGATGTGACGGCGAAGCTTGACCGCGTAAATCTTGCGGAAATTCCTACGCCCGGGCGATTCACCGAACGGCTGGCTGGACTCGCTTCCGGCACTGTGCACGTCGAGACAGAAGGCGTCGGCCGCGACGAACTCCTGCAGAAGTTGGCTGGCGGCGGCGAAGTCCAGCTTCAGAAAGTCGAATTTCGTGGCTGGGACGTGAGCGCCACCGTGGCCGATGGCGCGCCCCACACTGGCACATCGCGGTGGACAACCGGCGAAGGGACGTTTACTATGCGCAACCGCAGCGTCACCGTTGAGGATTTAACCTTGGATTCCGGCGCGGAGAAAACTTCGCTGCAAGGCACAGTGAGTTTCACGCGCGACGCCGATCTTACAATCGAGACGCTGTTCGGCGGAAAACGGCGCGGGCGCTCCATTGGCGTCAACGAAGTCGGCCATGTCTTGAAAATCTCCGGACCACTCGATGGTCCGCGTGTTTCGGTTGTAAAAGCGGTGGCGCGTCAGCCCGCGGATTAAGACTTAAGCGCGGCATAGAAAAATGATCTTGGCGGCAGAATTCTACGACTCGTGGAGGCTGTTGATGAAACGCTTTGCACCGATAGCGATCCTGGCAGCGCTGACGATTTGCCCGGCCACGAAGGCCCAAAAATCGCCCACGCTCGAGCAATTTCTGAGCGCACCGTTTCCGACCGAGTTGACAGCAGCGCCCGCCAAAGGCCGCGTCGCTTGGGTTTTCAACGCCAACGGCGCGCGCAATCTGTGGATCGCCGAGCCCGCCCCGGACGGAAGCTACAAATCGCGCCAAATTACCTCCTACAAGAACGACGATGGCCAGGACCTCGGCAACCTTAGCTGGGCGCCAGATGCCGAAACAATTGTCTACACGCGCGGAGGCGATCTCGAATTCGCCAACGCCGCATATCCCAATCCGCAAAATTCACCGCAAGGCGTCGAGCAGGATGTATGGGCTATTTCGATAAGCGGTGGCGCTCCAAAAAAACTTGGCGAGGGTCACTCGCCTGCAGTCTCGCCCAAGGGAGGCAGCGTCGCCTTCATCTTCAAAACCCAGGTGTGGGTCGCGAAACTGGATGGAAGCGAGAAAGCCGAGCAACTGATTCATTCGAATGGCGGCGCAAGTGGGTTGCGCTGGTCGCCGGATGGCTCGAAGCTGGCTTTCGCGAGCCGCCGCGGAGATCACGGCTTCATCGGCGTCTATGACATCGCCGCGAAGTCGCTGATTTATCTCGAGCCAACCGTGGACACGGACACCGAAGCCGCATGGTCCCCGGACAGCCGCAGAATTGCGTTTCTTCGCATCGCGGGCGCGAAGGGCAGGCTTCCATTTAACCCAGAACGCGAGGGTCAGCCATGGTCCATTCGAATCGCCGACGCGACAACCGGCAAAGGGCAGGAAATTTGGCATGCGGATACAGGCAGCGGGAGCGTCTTTCACGCCGTTGTCGCCGAGAATCAATTAATCTGGGCAGCCGGCGACCGCATCGTTTTTCCTTGGGAGCGCGGCGGATGGATTCACCTCTGGTCCGCGCCCACAAGCGGCGGAGCCGCGAAACTTCTCACGCCGGGAAACTTTGAAGTTGAATTTGTTTCCGCCAGCGCGAACGGTCAGACGATCGTCTATTCCTCGAATCAGGATGACATTGACCGGCGCCACGTCTGGAAGGTTTCACCCACTGGCGATCATCCTGAAGCAGTGACGTCAGGCAGCGGAATCGAAACCGCGCCGGTACTTGCGAGCGACAACAAAACGGTTCTGGTTCTGCGTTCCGACGCGCACACGACGATGCGTCCAGCTATCGTCGCCGCCAAAGGCGAAATCCGTGACCTCGCGCCCCAATCACTTCCCTCGGATTTTCCCGCAAACGCCATGGTCACGCCGCAACAAGTGATTCTCTCGGGCGTCGATGGCATGCAAATCCACGCCCAGCTCTTTCTCCCGCACAATGCCGGCGACGGCGCGCGTCATCCCGCGCTCTGCTTTTTCCACGGCGGTTCGCGCCGCCAGATGCTTCTCGGCTGGCATTACATGTTCTACTACAGCAACGCCTACGCCATGAATCAGTACCTCGCGAGCCGCGGCTACATCGTTCTCGCCGTGAACTATCGCAGCGGCATCGGCTACGGCCTCAATTTTCGCGAAGCCCTCAACTATGGCGCTGCTGGTGCCAGTGAGTTCAACGATGTCGAAGGCGCCGGCCTCTATCTGCGTTCTCGCCCGGATGTGGATCCCGCCCGCATCGGACTCTGGGGCGGCAGCTACGGCGGTTATTTGACGGCCCTCGGCCTAGCTCGCTCCTCCGATCTCTTTGCAGCCGGCGTTGACATGCACGGCGTCCACGATTGGAACACGGAAATTCCTACGTTCGCTTCCTCTTACAAAGCCGCGGACCGCCCCGATGCCGCCAGGCTCGCATGGGAATCGTCGCCGCTTTCTTCCGTCAGCACCTGGCGCTCTCCCGTTCTCTTGATCCAGGGCGACGACGACCGCAACGTTCCTTTCGCCGAGACAGTAGACCTGGCCGAAGCGCTCCGAAAACAGGGTGTCGATTTCGAGCAATTGGTTTTTCCTGATGAGATTCATGACTTCCTCTTGCATCGAACCTGGCTGGCCGCGTATCACGCAACGATCGAGTTCTTCGATAAGCATTTCAAAATGTCGGAGAAATGAAGTCCGGCAAGTGGCGCCTGCCATGAATAAATGTCTACGATTGCTCGGCTGCTGTGTGATCGCTGCGGCGGTTCCCTGCGCGGCTCGCGATAACGTGGACCGCGTCGTGCTCTTCCCTAAACTCAGCGTCGGTCAAACCATCCACTATCAAATTAGCTACAGCGCAAAAACCAACACGAATACAGAAAGCACGGTCGCCGCGCCCATGGCCCCAACCGGCGGCCAAACCAATGAGAATCTTCTTCTGCTTGTCGGGGTCGAAGATTTGCGTGTCGATGCTGGCCGGACCGTGGTGCGTCTCCGCACCCGATTCGTCGATCCGGATGCTGCCGTCCCCAATGCCATGGCTTCGGACGTTAAGGCGCCGCCGAATAGCGCAGAAAACGCAAATGATTCAGGAAAATCCGGCAAGCGCGAAAAAACCGTCGAATTCACGCTTCACGCGGACGGCCAAGTCACCGACGTCGAAGGACTCGACAGACTTTCCGCCGAGGAGCAAGCCGCTTGGCAGGAATGGGTCGCGCGATTTGGCGGTGGCGCCTCATTCCCCGAGAAGGGCATAAAGCCAGGAGAGAAGTGGAAGGCCGAAGAGCCGATTCCCAATGCGTTGCTGACTGGCCTCTCCTGGGAAAAAGAATCGGAGTACGTCAACGACGCGCCCTGCGGCGCGATGAAAATAACACCGCAAGGCGACTTCGTTCCAGGAGATCAATCGCAGGAAAAATGCGCTGTAATTCTGACAACCGCGATTCTGAAACAGAAATCGTCTCAAAAAGACGCCACTCCTGAGGATTACAAACTGCACGATCTTCGCACCATGGGGAACGCCAAAGGTAAAAACGAGACCATCGCCTACATCTCGCTGAAAACGGGACTCGTCGTGCGCGCAACCGAAGACGCGAATCAATCGATGAACGTCATCGTCGCGAAAACAGATGGTTCGAACCGCGTTCATTACATGATTGACGCGCAGAGCCATGCCCAAGTGATGCTGCTTGCGGACACCCTCGCCAATCATCCTTGACACGCGGCCTTCTCTGGCCGAAGCCACGCCGATTTGCGCCGTGGAGTATAATAAAGGTTTCGGCAGTGCCCGAAATTCGTGCCGGGAGACCCCTTCCATGAACTTCAAGCTGCGCAGCAACTATCAGCCACGCGGTGACCAGCCTGCGGCCATCGAACAGCTTGTTCGCGGCGTCGAGGGCGGCGAGAAGCATCAGGTGCTTCTCGGCGTCACCGGTTCCGGAAAAACATTCACGGTCGCCAAGCTGATTGAAGCCTGCAACCGGCCCGCCCTTGTCCTCGCGCATAATAAAACGCTGGCCGCGCAGCTTTATCACGAGTTCAAATCCTTTTTCCCGGAAAACGCCGTCGAATATTTCGTCAGCTATTACGATTTTTACCAGCCCGAAGCCTACGTTCCCTCCGCTGATATTTACATCGACAAAGAAGCCACTATTAACGACGAGCTCGACAAACTTCGCATGAGCGCCACTCGCTCTCTCTTCGAACGCCGCGACGTCATCATCGTCGCTTCCGTCTCCTGCATCTACGGCATCGGTTCCCCGGAAGCCTATTACGGCATGCTCGTCACTCTCGAAAAAGGCCAGCACGCTTCTCGCGAATCCATTCTTCACAAGCTCGTGGACATTCAGTACGAACGCTCCGAGGATTTGCGCCGGGGCACTTTCCGCGTTCGCGGAGACATGATCGAGATTTATCCGCCCTATCAGGACGACGGCTTCCGCTTCGAGATGTGGGGCGAAGAAATCGACAAAATCCGCCAGATCGATCCCCTCACCGGCGAAGTCAGGTCCGGCCAGGAAGATCTGCCGCGCGTGACCATTTTTCCCAAGAACCACTACGTCACACCCCAGGAAAACCGCGACCGCGCCATCGTCACGATCCAGGAAGAGCTTTGGTGGTGGAAAAAAGAACTGGAGAAACAAGGCAAGTTTGTTGAAGCGCAGCGCGTCGTTCAGCGCACTATGTTCGACATCGAAATGATGCGTACCATCGGCTACTGCCATGGCATCGAGAACTATTCACGCCACCTCAGCGGCCGCCTGCCCGGCGAAGCTCCGCCGACGCTCCTCGACTACGTCCCGCAGGACTTCCTGATGTTCATCGACGAGTCCCACCAGAGCGTAGGCCAGGTGCGCGGCATGTTCAACGGCGATCGCGCGCGCAAACAAACCCTCGTCGATTACGGCTTCCGCATGCCTTCCGCACTGGACAACCGGCCGCTCACCTTCGAGGAGTTCGAGCACCGCTTGAATCAAGTCATCTACGTCTCAGCGACCCCCGGCCCCTACGAACTGACCAAATCCGGCGGAGTCGTCGTCGAACAAGTCATCCGCCCTACCGGACTCGTCGACCCGCAAGTTGAGATTCGTCCCGTAAAGGGACAAGTGGACGATCTGCTCGAAGAAATTCGCAAGCGCGCAGAGAAAAACGAGCGCGTCTTAGTGACCACTCTGACGAAGCGCATGGCGGAAGATTTGGCCGAATATTTTTCGGAAGTCGGCGTGCGCTGCCGCTATCTTCATTCTGAAGTCGAAACGCTCGACCGCATTAAAATCCTCCGCGATCTGCGCCGCGGCGAATTCGACGTCCTGATCGGCATTAACTTATTACGCGAGGGATTGGACCTGCCGGAAGTCTCGATGGTCGCCATTCTCGATGCTGACAAAGAAGGCTATTTGCGAAGCGCCACCTCTCTCATTCAAACCATGGGCCGCTGCGCCCGCCATGTCGAAGGCCGCGCCATTCTCTACGCCGACCGTCGCACCGGCTCCATGAATCAAGCCATCGACGAAACCAACCGCCGCCGCACCAAGCAACTCGAATACAACAAGGAAAACAACATCACGCCCATGTCCATCATCAAGTCCGTCGACATGGATCTGGCGCGCATCGTCGAAGCCGATTACGTCACCATTCCCGCCGACGACACCGAACTCGACGCCGCCACCTCCAAAATCAAGAACGAAAAGCAACTCGCCGAAATGTTGCAACAACTCGAAACCCAAATGCGCGAAGCCGCCAAAAAGTTCGAATTCGAACGCGCCGCCCAGCTCCGCGACCGCATCCGCTCGCTGAAACAGCGGGACATGACCGGACTATTCTCTATCGAGGCGGCGCCTGCAGCCGAAACAGCCAATTAGAAGACTTCGCTGAACGAGCGCGCTAAACAACCCCGCGCTTCAAATCCTTCAATGGATAAAAAGTGCCGCGCCACGTTACTCCGCCGTGCCACAGCGTCACCGTCACGGAGCGCACAACCATGTAGCAAAACACCATGGCGCCGACTGGATGCGTCAGCGCGTACAGGGGCGAAACCTTGTTCACCACATCCACGCTGACATGCATGCACAGCGCGATGACTACCGCGATCCCTGCAATAATGCGAATCCATCCATGCCCGGCGAAAACCGCAAAGAAGGGAACTACGTTGAGCACGAACACTCCGGCAAGGGCAACCGCCGCAAACGGCAGGCTGTATCCCAAAGCGGCGAACATATTCTTTGTCACTCCGCGAATGATGTTTCTCGCTCCCGCATGCCATCGCAACGTTACAAAATCCGGCGCGATCCCGACGCAAGAGCGAAATCCAGATTGCTTCACAAGTTTCCCCAACTTCATGTCGTCCACCACTTCCATCGCTAATCGCCGGTGGGTTCCAATCGCTTCGTAAGCGCTGCGCCGCAGCAATTGAAAGGCTCCCACGCCTACGTACGCGCGCGAATTCGGATTGCTGACGCGATAGGCATCTGTCGCGAGATGAAACGCGAGACCAAAAAAAGTGATCAGTGTTTTTTCCCAAAAGCCATGCATCTCAACATTGCAGAGTAATGTGAGGTGATCGAGGTTTCTTTGCTTCGCTAGGTTTATCGTCCGCCGAAGCACATCGCGTTTGAAGCGCACGTCAGCGTCGGTAAAAAGGAGCCATTCCCCAGAGGAAGCCTCGTAGGCTTTTTGCACCGCGTGCGGTTTTCCAAGCCACCCGTTCGGCAGTTCGGAAACATGCACTGCGCGAAAACGAGGATGGGCCGCGGCAAATTCGTCCAGAATTCGGCCCGTCGCATCCACCGAGCGGTCGTCCACAGCAATGATTTCGAGATGCGGGTAGTCGAGTTCCGCCAGAGTTGCCAATGCCGCAGGAAGTTTTTCTTCCTCATTCCGCGCGGCGAAAATCAGTGAAATGCTCGGGCATTCTGCGTCTTCCGCCGGCTTGAAATTCTTGACCCACGGCAATTTTGTGGCCCCAAACGCGTTTCGGAGACCCTGTAACACCCAGAAGGCGGCAACGAAGAAGAAAACAACAAGTCCAAAGGTGTGCATCAAAATTGGTGTCGAGTGACGGCCTCAGGTTATCCTAACATGTAATGCCAGGGACGCTTTCGATCATCGGAGCTGGGCGTGTGGGCCGCGCTCTCGGCCGGCGCTTGCGTGAGGTGGGATGGAAAATCGGCGCCGTGGTGACCAGCAGTGAGCCCACCGCGCGCAAAGCCGTCCGCTCCATCGGCGCCGGCCACGCGCATGCTTTTTTGACGCGGCAAGTGCTCGCGGCCCAGGTCATTCTGATCACCACGCCGGACCACAGCGTCGCGGAAGCGGCCAGGGAGCTGGCTCGCATCGGGGCAGAAGAATTGCGCGGTAAAATTGTTCTGCACACCAGCGGAGCGCTCAGCTCGAGCGTCCTCGATGCTGTAAAAAAGTGCGAAGCGGCCGTCGGCTCGATGCATCCATTGCAGACGTTCAGCGGCGTGGGAGTTCCGCCGCTAGATGGAAAAGTCTTTGCGATCGAAGGCGATACCCCCGCGGTGCGTATGGCGCGGCAAATCGCGCGCTCTCTGGGCGCTGTTCCCGTGCATATCGAGGGCTCGAAGAAGCCGCTTTATCACGCGGCGGGTGCTCTCGCCGCGGGGAATGTGCTCGCCTTGGTGGAAGCGGCCACGCGGCTTATGACGGCTGCAGGAATGAAGCGTCGCGAAGCAGTACGCGCCCTCCTGCTGCTGACGCGGCAGGTGCTCGAAAATTTTGAGCGGCTGGGGCCGCGCGCCGCCTGGACTGGACCGCTATCCCGGGGAGATTATGGAGTGGTGGCGGCGCACATGGAAGCGATGAAGGATTTGCCGCCGGAGTTTGCAGAGACTTACGAGGCGGTGAATCGCCTCGCCGCGACGGTCTTGGCGCAGGATTCCGCGTTGATGCAGGCGGAACTCGAGAAGATAGTTGTGAACAAGAAAAACAAAGTGAAAGCAACAGGGGGACAAGCGTGAAGCGACTGCAAATTGCGATAGAGAGCACTACGCTGGCCAATGGATTGAAAGTGGTCATCGCGCCGGACACGACCGCGCCCGTAGTGACGGTTGGCGTGTATTACAAGATTGGATTTCGCCTGGAACCGCGCGGGCGCAGCGGCTTCGCGCATCTTTTCGAGCACATGATGTTTCAAGGCTCGGCGAACGCCCCGAAAATGCAGCACATCAAGCTCATCAACTCGAGCGGCGGCGTGCTCAACGGTTCGACGCACTACGACGTGACGAATTATTACGAAGCCGTGCCGTCGAACGCGCTCGAGAGAGTGCTGTGGCTCGAAGCGGACAGGATGCGCGCGCTGAAAGTGGACGACGAAAACTTGCGCAATCAACGAGACGTGGTGAAAGAAGAAGTGCGCGTGAATGTTCTGAACCAGCCGTACGGAGGATTTCCGTGGCTGGATTTGCCGCCCGTGGCGTTTCGCAATTGGGCGAACTCGCACAATTTCTACGGGGACTTTAACGACCTTGACGCCGCGGACCTCGCCGATGTGCAGGCATTCTTTAAGACCTACTACGTGCCGAACAACGCGGTGCTGCTCATGCTCGGCGACGTGAAGCCGGAAGAAGGATTTGCGCTGGCAAAAAAATTGTTTGCCGACATACCTGCTGGAGCGGCGCCGCCCTTTGCTGATCCCACCGAGCCCGAGCAGGCTGAGGAGCGGCGTGGTCACGTTGAGGAAAAATTCGGAACGCTGCCAGCGATGGCCATCGGATACGGTGTGCCGAAGCGGCGGACCACCGATTGGTGCGCGATGGCGTTGCTCGATCAAGCGCTGCATGGCGGCCGCGCTGGCAAACTCTATCGCGAACTCGTGCTGGAAAAACAGGTGGCTGTGGAACTGGACGGCGGCATCGACGATATTTTCGGTTACAACGGACCCACGCAGATGGTGACGCGCATTTTGCACAAGCCGGAATATTCGAGCGAGCAGGCGCTGGCCGCGTTCGATGAAGTGATCCGCGAGATTCAGGAGAAGGGCATCAGCGAGGATGAACTCGCGCAATTGAAAGTGAAATGGCAATCGGATTATTTCTCGCTCCTCGAAGGCGGCCACGGTGGGATGCCTCGTTATGGCTTGATGCATCTGCTGGCGTGCTTCACGCTGTTCGATGGCGAGCCGCAATTGGTGAACACCATTCTCGACGGTTTTCTCTCGGTGAAGCGAGAAGACGTCCACGCGGCAGCGAAAAAATACTTGCGCAGGGACAAGCGCGCGATCGTATTCCGGCTTCCAGCTGCGGCCGGCGCGCCCGCGGATAAAAAGGAGGCGGCGTAATGGCGACCCGCATTGTAGAAGTAAACGATGCGGTACCAGCGCTCTCCGCCGAGCGGCAAGTCACTTGGCCGAACCGGAAGAGGGCGCGGCTCTCGAACGGGCTGGAAGTCATTCTCGTGGAATCGCATACGATTCCGAAATTTCATGGCGACTTGTATTTCCGGTCCGGAAATGTTGCCGCCATCGAGCGCGGTCCAGGCCTTGCGGAAATGACGGCGACGGTAGCGCGAACGGGGACCACGAAGCGCGCCAGCCGGCAGATTGAAGAAGATCTGCGGCGGATTGGCGCGGATCTCGCTACGAGTGCGGGCTCGGACACAAGCTCGATTTCGTTTGCCGGGCTTTCCGAGTTTGCCGAGCCGCTTCTCGGCATGGTCGACGAGCTGGCGCGAGAGGCGGTGTTTCCAGAAGCCGAGTTTGAGCGCGAACGCCGGCAGAAACTGGAAGAAGTCAAACTGAGCCGGACGGAGCCGGGATTCCTTGCCGGAGAGCGGCTGCGCAAGGTTTTGTTTGGCGCGCATCCTTACGCGCAGGTTTCGGCGAACGAGGAGCAAGTTGCGGCGTACAAGTGCGACGATTTGATTTCGGTTTACCGCGACTTTTACACGCCTGAAAATGGTTTGCTTCTGCTCGTCGGCGATTTTCAGCCGGACGCGATGCTGAAGACCGCCGAAAAAGTGTTCGGCGCGTGGCACGGAAAAAAGCCGGAGACAAAATCGTCCCCAGCTCCTGCAAATCCACGCGGGCGCCGCGTTTATCTCGTGCATTTGCCTGGCGCGGTGCAGACGCAAATTCTCGCGGGCTGCCACGCCATCACGCGGAAGCATCCCGACTGGGTAAAGCTCGGCCTGACGAATAGCTTGTACGGTGGAGCGTTCAATTCGCGGCTGGTCATGAACATCCGCGAAGACAAAGGCTACACGTACAGTCCGCGCAGCGGTGTCAACGCGCTGCGGCAGCATGGATACTTCACGGTTTCGGCGGCGGTGCGCAACGACGTGGTGGCTGCTTCGCTGACTGAAATCTTTTACGAGATGGACAAGCTGAGATCCGTGCCGGTCCCGGAAGCTGAACTGGCCGACGCGCAGAATTATTTGAGCGGCGTATTTTCCATGGGACTCGCGACGCAAAACGGTCTGCTCGCCCAAATCGCCGTGGTGGCGCTGAACGAATTGCCGGACGATTATCTCGAAACGTATCGCGCGAAAGTGCGAGCGCTCACGCCGAATGATTTACTCGAAACCGCGCGAAAGTATCTCGACTCCGCAAACATGCAAATCGTGGTGGTCGGCGACCGCGCGCAAATCGAATCGCAAGCCGCGCTCTTCGGCGACCTCGAAGTCTTCGACGCGCAAGGGAAGAAACTTAGCTAGGCCGCCAAGCATCTCTAATTGTTGATTTATTAATACCATTTGCGTATTATCAGTTCGCTATGTTGTGGCGTTCTTGCGTGCGAATCCTTTTGCTGCTCGCGGCTTTTTGCGCGCTTGCCGTTAGCTTGTCTGCCAAGAAAAAGCCGCCGGCTGCGCCAGTCAACTTGAATACGGCGACATCCGAAGAGCTGCAGCTGGTGCCAGGAATCGGGCCGGTTACGGCCGAGAAGATTTTGCAGATGCGCAAGTCGTATGGCGCGTTTAAGAGTGTCGACGATTTGAGCGCGATCCGCGGCATCGGTCCGAAGCGCCTCGAAAAAATGCGGAAGTACCTCACCGTCGGCAAGGCGACGTCCGCGACCAAACCCGCCAATACTCCAAAGCCCGCAACTCCGCCAAAGCCTTCCACAGTTCCCGCTGACCCGCCAAACCCGTCGCTGTAATTCGCGGCGTGCCCATCGCCGGGAACGAAAAGCAGATTCCTCGCTACGCTCGGGATGACATTTTTTAGGGTTGTGTGCCACAGGCGCGGAGCGGTGGACGAACGCAGAGTGGTGCGCCACGAACGTAGAGTGCTGCGCCGCGAATTTTCGGTGGTGCGCCGAACGGTTGTCATCAGAGGACCTGGTGGGTGCGGCGCTGCTCGTCGGGCTTGGCTTCGTTGATGCGGAGGGGGACTTGGTCGGCGATGCGGATGCCGTAGCCTTCTAGGGCGACGACCTTTTTGGGGTGGTTGGTGAGGACGCGGATGTCTTTTAGGCCGAGGTCGATCAGGATTTGGGCGCCGATGCCGCTTTCGTGCTGGACCATGCGCTGGCGAGCGGGTTCGCGGTCGAGCTGGCCCCGTTTGTGAAAATGGATTTGGGGTAGAGCGGCGGGTTCCTCGGCGGTTTCGACGCTGAAGCCGCGGCCGGTGTGATGGAGATAGAGGAAAACGCCGCGATCTTCTTTGGCGATGGCGGCTAGCGACCGGGAGACTAGTTCGCTGCAATCGCAGGCCGTGGAGCCGAAGACGTCGCCAGTGAGGCAATGCGAATGCACGCGGACCAGGGCGGGCGTTTCGCCTTCGAGGTTGCCGCGGACCAGAGCGATGTGCTGATCGTGATCGACGTCGCTGGCGTAGGCGATCATGCGGAAGTCTCCGTAGCGCGTGGGGAGAACCGCTTCGGCTACTCGGCGGACGTAGCGCTCATGCTGCATGCGGTAGCGAATCAGGTCGGCGACAGTCAACATCTTTAGATTGTGCTGTTTGCAGAATTCGTGAAGCTGCGGCACGCGGGACATGGTGCCGTCTTCGTTCATGATTTCGCAGATGACGCCGGAGGCGTTGAGGCCAGCGATGCGGGAGAGGTCGACGCTGGCTTCGGTTTGACCGGCGCGCACCAGGACGCCACCGTTGCGGGCACGAAGCGGGAAGACGTGGCCGGGACGCGCGAGGTCCTGCGGCCGGGTCTTGGGGTCGATGGCGGTAAGGATGGTGATGGCGCGGTCGGAGGCGCTGATGCCAGTGGTGACGCCGTGGCGGCCGTCGATGGCTTCGGTGAAGGCGGTCCCATGGACGCTGGTGTTGATGGGCGACATCAGCGGGAGATGGAGCTCCTCGCAGCGCTGCTCGGTGAGCGCCAGGCAGATGAGGCCGCGGCCGAATTTCGCCATGAAGTTGATGGCTTCGGGAGTGATTTTCTCGGCGGCCAGGGTGAGGTCGCCTTCGTTTTCGCGGTCTTCGTCGTCCACCAGGACGATCATGCGGCCCTGGCGGATTTCTTCGACGGCTTCTTCGACGGTGGCGAAAATGGGTTGGTCAGGAGTCATGGTGAGTCTCTAGAAATAGTGTAGCGGAATCGAGGTAAGGACGTAATGAAGTAAAGAGGTAACGAACCCAGGGAAGCGGACCATGCGGATCGCTGGGAGGCCCCCCGACTTTTTTGTAAGTGTTGCGTTTAAAGGATTTAGAGATTGCGTAAGTTGTTTGGAATCAATGCGTACGGGAAGGCTGGTAAGTGTTGCATCTAAAGGGTTTATGAACGCATGCGTCGGGAGAAGAACCTTGCTCAACGTGTCTGGCAAGGCGGGCAGGAAAGCATAGGGGGGAAGGGAGCCGCAAGTGGTGGTGTGCGCGCGATCTTTGCTGGGTGTGGAAAAAGAGGGAAGGAGTTGGACTGTCGGCGATGTGCAGACGCGGGTTGTGGGTATACGGGGGGATTTTAACGCAGAGGACGCGGAGCTCGCAGAGAAGAAGGGAGGTTGAAGTGACAGTTGAGGACTTCGCGAGCCGAACATACCGGATGATAGCATGGATTTTGATAACTGTCAAGGGTATTATAGTTATAGTACTTACAGGTAGGCGCGTGACCGCAATTGGGGGAGCGGGGTGTAGACGGTGCGCGAACCCCACTGTGTAAGTTTCGTTGGATGCTTTCTTGGGGTCATGGCAGCAACGCATCTCCCTGCGGATTGACATAGCTATAATAGATAGCTATCATTGGTTCATGAAGGTTAGCGTGGCTGATGCCAAAAACAAGCTTCCGGAATTGATCAGGGCCGTGGAAAACGGCGAGATCGTGACCATTTGCAGGCGTGGGGAGCCGGTTGTGGACATAGTGCGCACGACGGAACCGAGCGGTCTAAAACGGAAGCTGGGCACGCTACGGGGCAAAATTATCATTCACGACCCGGACTGGTGGAAGCCCATGACCGACGAGGAAGTGGATGCATTTCTGGAAGGCCGTTACTAGGTGCGGGCACTGCTCGACACCGTGGCATTTCTTTGGGCAATAGACTCCCCTGAACTTATCTCGCGAGCAGCAGCGTCTGTGCTGGCGGATGAGTCGGCGCTGCTAGAAATCAGCGCGATCTCCATTTCGGAGATCGCCGTCAAGCGAGCGCGTGGCAAGCTGGATTTTTCGAGGGCGGATGTGGAGCAAGGAATTGCGGACCTGCGAGTTCGCGTTCTGCCCTATGCTGCGGAGCATTCCTTCAGGCTCTTCGAGCTGCCATTGCACCATACTGATCCTTTTGACCGGCAGATTATCGCGCAGGCGATGGCGGAAGATATTCCGGTGGTGACTTCGGATCGGATATTTGGCGCCTACCAAGGGCTGAAAATTATCTGGTAGGCGCTCCCGCCGATTTGGAAACAGCTTTCAACTACAATTTTTGCAATGGGGCGGGGAGGACGCTGGCGAGGGAATACTTGCCAGGGCCGGCGAGCAATAGACCGAGGGCAAGAAGCATTTCGGTTAGCGCGTATTCGAGGCCGCCATGGCCGATGTCGTAGCCGTGCGGGAGGTGGACCATGAATATGGCGCCTAGCATGACGATGATTACGCAGACGGCTCCAATACGGAGCAGCGCGCCGAGCAGTATCGCGAGGCCTCCGGCGAATTGGGCTAGTCCGACTAGATAGCCGACGGCGAGAGGCACTTTCATGAAGGCCGCGAAGCCCTGCGGGCCTGGGCCGCCAAACATTCCAAACAAGATGGCGCAGCCGTGGAAGATAAAGGGCAGCGCGCAAGCGACGCGCATGATGAGGAGCTCGAGATTCAGTTCGCGTGCGCCACCTGTCAACCGGCTGAGTGTGCTCATGGATACCTCCGTTGGTTTGCCGGAGAAGGTGTATCAAAGAGCCCTGAAAAAGCCAAGAAAATTAAAGGAAGCCAGTGTTCGTGGCGGGGCCAAAGGGGTGTGGAGCTTTGCTCATAAGGGCGCCAGCGACGGAGCCGGCCGAGAGAACCGGTGAGTTCAGCGGAGGAGCGACGCCAGTAGGTGAAAAACGCCCGCGCCGATAAGGGCCGCGCCGGGGATGGTGAGGACCCAGGCCCAGACGATGCGACGGGTGACGCCCCAGCGTACGGCGGAGAGTCGGCGAGTGGCTCCGACGCCGACGATGGCGCCGGTGATCGTGTGGGTGGTGCTGACGGGGATGCCGAAGGAGGCGTTCATGACGAGGGTCAGGCCCCCGGCCGTTTCGGCTGCGAAGCCGCCGAAGGGTGTGAGCTTGGTGATGCGCTGGCCCATTGTTTTGATGATGCGCCAACCGCCGGCCATGGTGCCGCCAGCCATGGCTAGGTGGCAGCAGATGATCACCCAGTAGGGAACGGCGAAGGACTTCAGCAAGCCTCCAGCGACAAGAGCCGTGGTGATGATGCCCATTCCTTTCTGCGAGTCGTTGGTACCGTGTCCCAAGCTGAAGAGTGCGGCGGAAAGGAGTTGCAAGCGCCGAAACCAGCGGTCGACCCTTCGGGGACGCTGGCGGCGGACAATCCAGCTGGTGAGGATGGTCAAAAAGATTGCGAGAATCATTCCAATAATCGGAGAGAGGAAGATAAAAATCACTGGCTTCAACCAGCCCGGGAGAATCAGAGCCTTGAACCCGGCGTAAGCGACGGCAGCGCCGCCATAGCCGCCGATGAGTGCGTGGGAAGAGCTGGTGGGAAGGCCAAGAACAAGGGTGATCAGGTTCCAGGAAATCGCGCCAAGCAGGCCGGCCAGGAGGACTTGCTGGTTGATCAATTCGATGTGAATCATGCCTTTGCCGATGGTGCTGGCGACGGCGGTGCCAAAAATAAAGGCGGCGATAAAATTCCAGAAAGCGGCCCAGATGACGGCGCGGAGTGGGGTGAGGACGCGGGTGGAGACGACTGTAGCGATGGAATTCGCGGCGTCGTGCCAGCCGTTAGAAAATTCGAAGGCGAGCGTGAGAACGATTACGGCGATCAGGAGTGAAAAGCTGGGCATCGCGTATCAGGCGCTCTTGATGATGACGCCTTCGATGACGTTGGCGACATCTTCGCATTTGTCCACGGCGGTTTCGATGACTTCGAAGATTTCCTTCCACTTGATGATCTGGACGGAGTCTTTTTCTTCGTCGAAAAGCTGGGCGATGAGGGTGCGGCAGAGACGGTCGCTTTCGTTCTCGTAACGGTTGATTTCGATGCAGTGCTTGAGAGCTTTTTCGGGGGAGTCGAGGGATTTGACGGCGGCGGTGACTTCGACGGTGGCGGAAACGAGGACTTTGACGAGGTCGATGGTGCCTTCGCGGATGGAATCGACGCGGTAGAGGACGAAGCGGCTGGCGGCGGCGTCGATGAGGTCGATGACGTCGTCGAGACGGTTGCAAAGTTCGTGGATATCTTCGCGGTCGAAAGGTGTGATGAAGGTCTGATTGAGCTTGGTGAGGAGGTTGTGGGCGATTTCGTCGCCTTCATGTTCGATGGCCTTGATGCTCTGGACCTGTTCGGGGACGCCGGTGTAGTGCGAGAGCATTTTCACGAGAGCTTCGGCGCCGACGTGGATATTTTCGGCTTGCTTGGCGAAAAGGTCGAAGAAGCCCTCTTCGCGCGGCATCAGCCGCTGCAGAAGTCCGTTCATGGCGTATGACTCTCCCCTGAAGAGTCGTGGTGACGAGGCGCGAAGAGTTTAGCGGAGGGAGGGGGATTGAGGCAAGGAAGCTGGACTTCGGGAAACAGGGAGGCTGGATTACGGATTTTCGATTGGAAACCGGCTGGAGACGGCGGCTGGGAAGCCCGGTTGGGAAAGTCGCAGAACCGCGACTAACAGCCAAAGAGCGGCGGCGTAGGCGGCGTACCAAAAGGCTTCCTGAGATGCGTTGACGGCTGGCGGGCTGAATACGACGAGCGAGCCTGTGGAGCAGGCATGCATGAGTTGAGCTAAGGGGATGCTTTTGGTGTGAGCGTAGAGCCAGGAGATGAGGACGCGCATGGCAGTCATGGCGGCGGTGAATGCGATAAAGAAATGGAGCCAGTACGCGCCGTGAGGGACGGCGGTGCCGAGGAAGTTGATGACGGGAATGTGCCAGAGTCCCCAGAGAAGACCGAGCAGAATGGCGGCGCGGAGGGGCGGCAGCTTAAGAGACATTTTCGGGAAAGCGAAGCCGGTCCAGCCGATTTCCTCGAAGAAGCCAGCGGGAATGCCGAACGCGAGGCCCAGCCAAAAACGATTGGGTGAATAAACTGGGGAGACGAATGTTTTTAGGAAAAGAAGAATGCTGAGGGCGAGGAATGAGGGAATCAGGAGCGCGGCGTACCAGCGCGCGGGAAAGCGGAAGCAGCGCATGCGATAGAAGAGATCGCGCAGACCAGCGGAGCCGTCGAAGAAGCGGGTGAGAAGTATGCTGGAAAGGCTGGGACCTACGAGCATTGCGGGGAACATCAAGATGCCGGTCAAGTTTGGGAGAGACTGGCCGCGGAGAAGACGCGGAGCCGCTACGAGGAACGCGCCGAGCCAGGAGAGGAAGAAGGTCAGGCCAAAGTAGCAAATGACGGGGTGGCGGCGTGGCGAAAAGATAGATGCGGGGACGTGGGGAGTCTGAGCAGACATGAGAGAGGGCAGGATTTTACACGGAGACCAGGAAACCGTTCGATAGAAACTTAGCGACTGGGAGCAGGAAACAAAAAGGGCGTCCTGGTTTGCACCGAGGACGCCCTTTGGATTGAGGTTGTGGGCGAGCTGGTAAAGCCGCCCGGAGCACAGGCTGAAGCCTGTGCCACTGGATTTAGTACATGCCGCCCATGCCGCCTGCGCCGGGGGCTCCTGCGCCGCCAGCAGCTGCAGCCTTTTCTTCCTTGATTTCAGCAACGAGGGCTTCGGTCGTGAGCATGAGGCCCGCGATCGAGGCGGCGTTCTGAAGAGCAAGGCGGGTGACTTTGGCGGGGTCGATTACACCCATCTTGACCATGTCGCCGAACTCACCGGTCTCCGCGTTGAAGCCGAAGTTCTCGTCCTTGGATTCACGGATTTTGCCGATCACGACAGCGCCTTCGTGGCCGGCGTTGTGCGCGATCTGGCGGGTGGGCTCTTCGAGAGCGCGCTTCACGATGCCGACGCCGACAGCTTCGTCATCATGGAGCTTGAGCTTCTCGATGGCCGCGAGGCAGCGGAGCAGCGCCGTGCCGCCGCCGGGAACGATACCTTCCTCGACAGCAGCGCGGGTGGCGTGCATAGCGTCCTCGACACGCGCCTTCTTTTCCTTCAGTTCGGTTTCGGTGGCCGCGCCGACTTTAATGACGGCAACGCCGCCGACGAGCTTGGCAAGGCGCTCCTGGAGCTTTTCCTTGTCATAGTCGCTGGTGGTGTTTTCGACCTGGGAGCGAATCTGCTTCACACGGCCTTCGATGTCCGCGGACTTGCCGGCGCCTTCGATGATCGTGGTGTTGTCCTTGTCGATGACGATTTTCTTGGCGCGGCCGAGGTCCTCGAGCTTCACGTTTTCGAGCTTGATGCCGAGGTCTTCGGTGATGGCCTTGCCGCCGGTGAGGGTGGCGATGTCTTCGAGCATGGCCTTGCGGCGGTCGCCAAAGCCAGGGGCCTTGACGGCAGCGCACTGCAGCGTGCCGCGGAGCTTGTTGACGACCAAGGTCGCCAGCGCTTCGCCTTCGATATCTTCAGCCACGATCAAGAGGGGCTTGCCCATCTTGGCGGTCTGCTCGAGCAACGGGAGCAGGTCCTTCATCGAGCTGATTTTCTTTTCGTGGATGAGGATGCGAACGTCCTCGAGGACGCATTCCATGCGCTCGGGATCGGTGATGAAGTAGGGCGAGAGGTAGCCGCGGTCAAACTGCATGCCTTCGACCACTTCAAGGGTGGTTTCCATCGTGCGGGATTCCTCGACGGTGATCACGCCATCCTTGCCGACCTTCTTCATGGCTTCGGCGATGATGCCGCCGATTTGCTTGTCGTTGTTGGCGGAAATGGTGCCAACCTGGGCGATCATGTCGCCCTTGACGTCCTTGTGGAGCTTCTTGATCTCTTCGACGGCCACTTCCACGGCGCGTTCGATACCGCGCTTGAGAGCGGTGGGGCTGGCGCCTGCGGCGACAGTCTTGACGCCTTCGCGGAAGATAGCCTGCGCGAGAACCGTTGCGGTGGTGGTGCCGTCGCCGGCGACGTCGGACGTCTTCGAAGCGACTTCGCGAACCATCTGCGCGCCCATGTTCTCGAGAGGATCTTGCAGCTCGATTTCCTTGGCCACGGTCACGCCGTCCTTGGTGATGATCGGTGCGCCGAACTTCTTTTCGATCACCGCGTTGCGGCCCTTGGGGCCGAGGGTGATCTTCACTGCGTCGGCGAGGACGTTTACGCCGCGTAGAATCGCTTGGCGGGACGCTTCACCTGTTACAATCTGCTTCGCCATACTGGTATTTCCTCCTGATAATCTTTCTGCGAAATGCTGAATTTTGACTCGTTTGATCGACGGGCACGGCATGCCGTGCCCCTACAGAGTGGGACGCTCGTACAGAATGGAGCGACCCAGAACACCCGGACTCGAGCTACCTCTTGGCGGCTTTGGCGGCGCCGCTCAGCTTGGCGAGAATCTCTTCTTCGCGAAGAATGAGGTACTCTTCGTCGTCGAGTTTGATTTCCGTGCCGCTGTACTTGCCGAACAGAACACGGTCGCCTGCTTTCACGTCTAGGGGGATCAGCTCGCCCTTCTCGCGCTTGCCAGCGCCGACGGCGATTACTTCACCCTCCATGGGCTTTTCTTTTGCGGAATCAGGGATGATGATGCCACCCTTGATGCTCTCTTTTTCTTCAATGCGCTTCACGATGACACGGTCGTGGAGCGGGGTCAGATTCACTGCCATCTTGGAAGAACCTCCATAGGTGATCTTACGGTTTGAACAGAGACTGGGAGCACGGAAGGGAATTAGCACTCCTCGCAGCCGACTGCTAATATAGCAGAAACTCCTTGCATGTCAAGCATTTCCCGGACAGATAGGCCTAGGAGCTGTGGATTTCATGGCAGTTTAAGTCTTTTGTTTATAGTTATTTAGGTGGTGCAAGAAAAATACGACACTTGGCGATTGCCGTGCTGCTACCTCTCACGTAGAATTTGGCAGTCCGAGCGAACATGGGGTCACTCCTCTATCTCCGGCTGATTGGTTTTACTGCGGGCACGCTCTTGCAGCTTTTCTGGATGGTGGTGATTCTCGGCTACCGGCGGCAGAGAAATTTTGAGCGTGTGTTTTTCTTCCTGTGCCTGGCGCTGTTCCTGTTCTATAGCGGATCGCTGCTGGCGATGAATGCACAAATTTACTATCCGGTGCCGCCAGCGCTTCTCCAGAGTTCCGCGATTACGCTGCTCTGCGCGGGCTTGTGCTTACTGCCGCCGCTGCTGATTCATCTTCATTGGGAGTTTGCGGAAACCCGAGAGCTGCTCACGAACCGCGCCCTGAAACTCGCGGTATTGTTCGCCGCATACGTTCCAGTCCTGTATTTCGCGTTGCGAGTCTTTCCGCAGATTCTGGGTGCGCCAGGTTTCGATTTTCTGATTCCGGGCAATGCTCTCGGAAGAAGCTACGGCGTCTGGCTGGGAATCGCACTGCTTGTGAGCGCGGTGTGGGAGATGCGCTTCACCAGAGTAGCGCCGGATAGACCGCAGCGACGGTTCCACGGTTCCGTGGCAGGATTTTTCGTGGCCGGAGCGGGGATGGTGTTCTACCTGCACGTTTTTGGCGGCCCGCTGTCCCCGAATGTCTCCGTCCTCGTTAGCACGGCGCTTGCGTGGCTGTCGATTCCGCCGTTTACGATTCTGATCTATCTAGTGCTGCGATTTAATTTTCTGCAGATCGGGCGGCAGAAGAATTTGGTCTACGCGGCGCTGGCAGCGTTCTTGGCACTTTTATATTTGAGCCTGGTACGGCGAGTGGGCGTTTGGCTCGAGCCGGCACTGCCGCCCGAGGCGTCGGCGGCGATTCTCTTGTTCGTCCTTGTGATTTTCATTGAGCCTTTGCAACGAGTGCTTGGACGGCGACTGCAGGAAACGGCGCACCGAGAAATGGACCGCGTGCAGCGGCTGACGGCGGAAATACAGCAGGAAGCCCGGCAAGGCAATCTTGAACTGCTGGCGCGCTTCATCGAAAGAAGGGTGAAGGAGACGTTCGAACTTTCCAGCGTTCAGGTCAGTCTTTGGGGGCAGAGGCAAATCACTGAGACGACGCGCCGATTTGCCAGAGAGCACGGGATCACGGGTGAGCTTAGGCCGGGTGAGCCGAGGTGCCAGCTCGTGGTTTTGAGCGGCGAGTCGCCGCAGGCCCACTTGTTCGTTGGCAACGTGATCGCGAATTTGAAAGTGCGGCCGCACGGAGCGGCGATTTCCGGGGAAACGCGGGCGGCGCTAGAGTTTTTGTGCGAGCAGTTGCCGGGGGCGTTGGATTTGTGCCGGTTGATCGAGGAGAAGCTGCAACTGGAGAGGGAACTGGCGGAACGGGAACGGCTGGCGGTGTTGGGGCAGATGGCGGCTAGTATTTCACACAATTTGAAGAATCCGCTGGGCTCGATCAAGACGATTTTGCAGGTGCAGATGGAGAACCCGGCGTTGCCGGAATCGATTCGCGGCGAAACGAGGATGGTGTTGGAGGAGATTGGGCGGTTGTCGTCGAAGCTGAACCAATTGCTGCAATTCAGCCGGCCCACGGTGCGCGGAGGGGCTGTAGCGGCGATTTGCGACGCCCGCGCCGTGGTGGAGGAGGTCAACGGAGTTTTGCGGCATGAGGCGGAGCGGCGTGGAGTTGCGCTTAGCGTCGAGGTTGTGGCGGACGGACGCAAGTTGGCCGCGAGTCCGGAGGCAGTTAGCGAGATTTTGTCGAACCTCGTGGTGAATGCGTTGGAGGCGACCGCCCGCGGCGGCCACGTTACCGTAAGCGGCTCTGCGAACGGAGAAGGGTTCTTGTTTTCGGTGGAAGATGACGGGCCAGGCGTTCCGGAAAGTGTGCGCGAAAAGATCCTGCAGCCATTTTTTACCACGAAGACGCAAGGTACAGGACTTGGCTTGGCGATTGTGGCGCGGCGTGTTGCGGAGTTTGGCGGGCAGTTGGATTGGGAGAGCCCGGTTCGCGATGGGCGCGGAACGCGGTTTCGAGTGACTTTGCCTTTGTAGGGGCGGGGCTCGCCCCGCCCCTACAGGAGCATTTGAGTCGAGAGGCGCGATGAAAACCATTTTGATTGTGGATGATGAGCCGGCGGCGCGCTACGGATTGCGGCGGGCGCTCGAAGCGAAATACCGAATTGCTGAGGCGGATTCGGCGGAAACGGCCCGTGTGGCGTTGAACGCCGAGGCACCGGATCTTGTGCTACTCGATGTTGTCTTGCCGGGGCAGAGCGGCTTGGATTTTCTGTGTTGGATGCGCGAGCAGGGGAGCGAATTGCCGGTGTTGATGGTTTCGGCTTTGGATACGGCGAAGACGGCGGTGGAAGCGTTGCAGCTTGGGGCGGCGGATTATTTGGTGAAGGGATTCGAATTGGAAGAACTGCGGCAGCGCGTGGCGAATCTCTTGAAGCTGGCGTCGCTCGAAAAAGAAAATGATTCGTTGCGCAGGCGCATGGCGACGGAGGGGCAGTTTGGACAGATGATCGGGCGCACGGCGGAAATGCGGCGGGCGTTCGAGATGGCGGATCGCGTGGCGCCGGCGGATTCGACCGTGCTCATTCTCGGCGAGAGCGGGACAGGAAAGGATTTGATGGCGCAGGAGATTCATGCGCGGTCGCCGCGGGCGGGGAAGGCTTATGTGGCGGTAAATTGCGCAGCGCTGCCGGAAACGTTGATCGAGTCGGAACTGTTTGGATTCGAGCGCGGGGCGTTTACGGGGGCGGCGCAGCAGAAGAAGGGGAAATTCGAGTTGGCGTCCGGCGGGACGCTGTTTTTGGACGAAATTGGGGACATGAATCCTGTGACGCAGGCGAAAGTTTTGCGGGCGCTGGAGAATCGCACGATCGAGCGGCTGGGCGGGACGCAGCCGATTCCTGTGGATGTGCGGGTGATTAGCGCTACGCATCGGAATTTGGCGGCGGAAATTCGGGCGGGAAAGTTTCGAGAGGATTTGTTTTATCGGTTGCGCGTGGTGACGATTGACTTGCCGCCGTTGCGCGCGCATAAGGCGGATATTCCCGTATTGGCGGACGCGTTTTTGGAGATGCATACGGCGAGATTACGCGGTGGGGTTGGAGCGGGAGCGACCGGAGGGAAAGGGGCTGCAGCGGGAGGGGCAAGCCCCTCCCCTACAAAGCGGGTTACGAGGGAGGCGATGGCTGCGCTGGAAAAATATGACTGGCCGGGGAATGTGCGTGAGTTGAAGAACGCGTTGGAGCGGAGTCTCGTTTTGTGTCGCGGGGAAGAGATCGGGGTGGAGGACTTACCGCTAGAGGTGGTGAACGGAGAAGCCGCGCCTCACAGGAATTCCGATGGTGTGAGTGAGAATGGATTTAGCGAGAAAGACTTTCGCGAGGCCAAGCGGAAATTTGAAGTGGCGTATCTGACGAAGCAGTTGGCGGATCACCGGTGGAATGTTTCGCGGACTGCGGCGACGATTGGGTTGCACCGGCAGAGTTTGCAAGAAAAGTTGCGCGAGTTGGGAATTCGGCGGCCGGGGAGAGAGCAAGTGGAGGAAGAATAGGAATTACACAGAGTTCGCAGAGAACAGAACTCACAGAGAAGAATTGAGACACAGAGATTCGGAGAATGAGTTTGGGAAATAGCGAACTAAGGGTGGGGGCATACGTCTTGGCGGGAGGCGGGAGCACGCGATTTGGGCGGGACAAGGCGCTTGTGGAGTTTGCGGGGAAGCCGATGCTGGCGCGCATGATCGAATTGATGCGGAACTTCGCGCCAGACGTGAGAATCGTCGCCGCGCGTGGCAAATATGCGGAATTCGAAACGAAAAGTGTGGAAGACCATTGGCCTGGGGAAGGACCGCTCGGGGGAATCGTGACGGCTCTGTTGAACACGAAGGAGTGCGAGACGGCTTGCGAATGGAACGTCATCATAAGCTGCGATATGCCATTTTTGACGGCTGACTGGGTGGAGTTTCTAGTTAAGCGAGCGGCGGAGAGCAACGCTCAGGTGGTTCTGCCGCATTCCGAACATGGGCCGGAGCCGCTTTGCGCGTGCTGGCGAACCAATGCTGTGGAGACGCTACGACCGGCATTCGAACGAGGCGTTCGCAAAGTGACCCAAGGAATCTCACTACTGCGTTCGGAAGTTCTTGACGAGCGGGACTGGAAACGATTTGATAGCGCAGGGCGGCTCTTCTGGAACATGAATACCGCGGCGGACTATGCGGAAGCGCGGCGGATTGTGGAAGAGGATATGGGTAACGGACGCGAAGAATGAAGGACGCAAACGATATTAGCCGAGGTGTGGCGGCGATGGAGACGGGCGGGGCGCGAGGGGGTTCTGCCTCTGCGGACGCCAGGACAGCCGGCGGCAATAATGAACAGCGCGCGGAAAACTTTTTTGAGTTTCGTGGCGTTTGCAAATCCTTCGACGACCACGCGGTACTGAAAGACGTTAGCTTCACGGTGAAGCGCGGCGCGACGTGCGTGATCATGGGACGCAGCGGCGTGGGCAAGTCCGTTTCGCTGAAGCACATCATGGGATTCATGAAGGCAGATTCCGGGCGAATTTTTGTGGATGGGGAAGACGTCACGGACTTCACCGAGCAGCAATTCGAGGAGGTGCGGCGCAAAGTCACGATGGTTTTTCAGTCGGGCGCGCTGTTTGACTCGCTGACAGTCGCGGAGAACATCGCTTTTCCGCTTGAGAAACAGGCGGGGCTCCAGGACCAAGATATCGACGCATACGTAGATAAATTGGCCAAAATGCTGGAAGTCGAACATGTGCTCGACAAGCTGCCGGGCGAATTATCGACGGGGATGAGGCGCGCGGTGGCCATGGCGCGCGCGTTTGCGCAAAATCCCGATGCGATTTTGTTTGACGAGCCGACAACCATGGTCGACCCCATCATGGCCGCGCACATGGGCGACTTGATTCTGCGGCTGAAGGAAGCGTTTCGCCGCACGTCGATTGTGGTGACGCACGACACGCATCTCGCGAAGAAGCTTGCCGATAGCGTGGTGTTCTTGCAAGAGGGCCGCGTCGCGTTTTTCGGGCCTTGGGATGATTTTGAAAACTCGAAGGATCCGTTCCTCCACAATTTCCGCATCCAGGATGCCTTGATTCCTGCGCTGGACGTGACTCTGTGAGCCAGGCGGCGGGGAGATGAAGCGCCGAAATTTTCTGAAGGGAATGGCCGCTGCTCCACTGCTCGCCTCAGGCGAAGCTTTTCCTGTACAAAAGGGAGTCCTTGTCAACGATGTGCACACCGGTCTAAATCCGACCTGGGTTGCGAGCATTTCGCGCCCAACGTCAGTGGCAGAAGTCCAGAGCCTCGTTAAGGACTGCGGCAAACACAGCCGGTTGATTTCTGTTTCCGGCAGCCGCCACGCCACGGGCGGCCAGCAGTTCGCTACTCAATCCGTGCTTTTGGATATGCGCGCAATGAATCGTGTCATCGGCTTGGATGACAAGACTGGCGTCCTGCATGTTGAGGCGGGCATCGAGTGGCCGGAACTCATCCAGGGTTATTTGTCATTGCAAAAAGAGAACGTGAGTTGGGGTATTCGTCAGAAGCAGGGCGGTGCCGATCGGATGAGCCTCGGTGGCACGCTTTCCGCCAATGCTCACGGCCACAGTCTTGGTTCCCCTCCGATCATCGGCGATGTGGAATGGATTCAAGTTGTTACTGCGGATGGCTCGGTGAAGAAATGCAGCCGGCGAGAAAACGCGGAGTTTTTTTCACTTGTCGCAGGCGGCTATGGACTTTTTGGGATTATCACGGCCGTTGGATTGCGCCTCGTGCCTCGGCGCAGAGTCCGGAGACACGTCGAGACGCGTACCACGGCTGAGTTAATAGCCTTAATTGAGGGGCGCACGGCAGCAGGCGCGCCGTACGGCTATTTCCAGTACTCCATTGATGAAACTTCGGCGGATTTTCTGCGCGCGGGAGTTCTGACTACGTACGAAGATGTCTCGCCGGAAACGCCGCTTGGAAAAGAGAGCACGGATATCGACACGAAATTGCTGACCGCTTTGCTCGAAATTGCGCATCGCGATCGCGGATCTGCGTACCGCCGCTACGCAAAGCTGGAGCTCTCCAAGGATGGCAATGTGGAATGGTCGGACTTGCATCAGCTCAGCACCTATCCCGCCGGCTATCACCAGGAAATCGAGAAGCGGCTCGGCGCGGACTACGTGGGAGCGGACTTGATTCTGGAAGTGTACGTCCCACGCGCCGAACTGATCCCGTTACTCGAGGATGCGCGCCGCATTCTTCTCGCGAGCGGGATGCCGCTGATCTACGGGACGGTGCGCTTCATCGAGCAGGACAAGGATTCGTATCTCGCGTGGGCCAAGAAGCGTTATGTGTGCGTGATTTTTTCGCCGCATTCCTCCGGCGAAACGCAAGCCCTTCGAAAAACCGGCGAGGTGTGCCGCCAGCTCATTCGCGCGGCCAATAAACGGGGCGGAAGTTTCTATCTCACGTACAACCGTTTCGCCACGAGAGATGAGCTGGCTACCGCGTATCCGCAGTTCCAGGATTTCTTGAATTTGAAGAAGCAGTATGACCCCCGCGAAATCTTCCAGAGCGATTGGTACCGATACTATAAGGGTTTGTATGCGTAAGGCGGCAACGGCGGAAAGAAAACTGAGGAGAACGGCCGAGTGACCCATACAAGCGACACGCAAGCCAACCCGATCCAGCAACTACCCAAGGCGATGGGTTTTTGGGACGTGTTGTTGTTTAACATCGCCACGGTCTTGGGGCCGCGCTGGGTTGCGGCCGCAGCGCATAACGGAACATCTTCAATCAGCTTGTGGGTGATCGCAGCGGTCTTGTTTTTTATTCCATCCGCAATGGTAATCAACGAGCTTTCGTCACGTTTTCCGGAAGAGGGCGGTCTATACGTTTGGACGAAAGAAGCTTTCGGCGATTTTCACGGGTTTGTAGCCGGCTGGAATTATTGGGCCTACACCGTTTTCTATTTTCCAGGCTTGCTGCTTGCCAGCGCGGCAATGAGCGCTTACATCATGGGTGAACGGGGCGGAATGCTGGAACACGACCGAGCCTTTTTACTTCTCCTTTCTGTGGGATACCTGATTGTGGCAGTTGGTTTGAACATCATCGGTTTGAATATCGGCAAGTGGCTGCAGAACGTCGGTGGCGTGTCCACGTACTTGCCGCTGATGGCGGTGGTAGGCGTTGCTGCGATCATCGCGATGAGGCATGGCGCAGTGACGCATTTTACGCCCCACAACATTTTGCCCACGTGGAATTGGGACACGGTGAATTTTTGGTCGCAGATTGCGTTTGCGTTCAGCGGACTTGAGTTGGTTTCGGCCATGAGCCAGGAAGTGCGCGATCCGCGGCGCACGCTGCCGCGGGCTTTGTACGCAGCTGCGGTGCTGATCGCGTTGATGTATATCCTCGGCACGATAGCTGTGTTGGTGCTTGTGCCCGCGGCGGAAGTTTCGAACACCAGCGGCGTGTTTCACGCGATCACGGTGGGATCGATCGCCTTGCGCATTGGATTTCTAGGAATCGTCGCGGCGATTGTCGTGACTCTGGGGAACGCGGGCGGGGTTGGCAGTACGGTGGCGGGAATCGCGCGCGTGCCGTTTGTGGTGGGAATCGATCGCTACCTCCCGGAAGCGTTTGGGAAAATTCATCCGCGATGGAAGACGCCGTACATCGCGATTCTCGTGCAGGCTGTGCTCTCGTGCGCAATTCTTTTGGTCAGCCAGATCAACGAATCGACGCGGGGCGCGTATGACTTTCTCGTGAGCGCAACGAACATACTTTATTTCATTCCGTTTCTTTATATGTTTGCTGCGGCAATTCGTCTTTTTTCGCGGAAGGATCGCAAAGAAAATTCGGAGGCTATTCTGATCCCCGGTGGCAGGGCGGGAGTGTGGGCCGTTTCCGGCGTCGGCTTCTTGGTTGTTCTGGTTGGCATCTTCGTTTCGCTGGTTCCGCCCGGAGAATCGGCGAATAAACTTGACTTTGAGATGAAACTCGTCGGCGGGACCGTTGCGACGATTGCGATTGGGCTGGCGCTTTATTGGCGCGGAGCGCGTGCCAAGGCCAGAGAAGCCGTGGCTGGCAGCTGAATCTCCCGTAGGTAACCGAAAACAAATTTCAATAAATGGGCCAGATTCCGGGAGTGGCCAGCTCGACAAGATGGTTGTCGGGGTCGCGGAAGTACAAACTGATACCGCCGCGAGGCCACTGAATGCGGGTTTCGATTTCGATCTTATGCAGAGACAGATGCTCTTCCCACGCGGCAAGTTCGTCTGTCGTAATGGAGAACGCAAAATGGAGCGGACCATGGCCGTCATGCGGACCAAGCGCACCAAACGGCAATTGCGTGACACAATTCGATGCTCCGCGCTTGAACAGCAATAGAACACTCTTGTCGGCGACACTGTAGGCGCGCAGGCGGTCATCGCCAAACATTTTTGCGAGGGCGAACACCGCCTCATAAAAACGAGATGCGCGATCGAGGTCGTCGACGTAAAGAGATGTTTCGAGCACGCCGGTGAGCGCAGGCATGCTAGAACCCTTCCGCGACTAAACGTGAGAGCGTAATGGAGGGCGCGGCGGAAGTCTCATGGCGAGCTTCGAGATAGCGCTCCACGTATTTGCCGAGAACGTCGCCTTCGAGATTTACCGCGTCGCCGGGTTTGCGGTCGCGAAGGTTGGTATGCTCGTACGTGTAGGGAATTACGGCGACTTCCACGACGCGCGAGTTGCGGTTCCAATGCGCGACCGTGAGGCTGATGCCGTCAATGGTGATGGAGCCCTTCGGTACGATGTAGCGCGCAAAATCTTCCGGAACTTCCAGGCCAAACCACCAGCTGCCGCTTTCCGGACCTTCCGAGTCGAGACGGGTCACGCGACCCGTGCCGTCGATATGTCCCAGAACGAAGTGCCCCCCGAATTCTTTGCCGGCGGTGAGAGGCTGCTCGAGATTAACGCGCGAGCCCTTTTTCAGCGCGCTGTTTTTCGCGCCGAACGATGTTTTTTGGATAGTTTCGCCAGAAAGGTCGGCGGAAAAGTTTTCCTTTCCCAGGGCGATGACTGTAAGGCAGCAGCCGTTAACGGCGATACTGTTTGAAACGGCGAGCGCCGATGCGACGCTAGGTCCGTGGATGGTGACGCGTCCCCCACTCGACTTGAGGTCGAGAGCCTCAATTGTGCCGACGTGTTCGATGATTCCGGTAAACAAAGTTTTCCTGTTTTTCCAATCCTGCCGGTTTGTGCGCTTTTCCTTTTGAGTGTACAGCATTTCGCTGCCGAGGCAGAAAGCACTAGACTGAAGCTTGCAGCATCACGGATAGCCATCGAGGTCCTGCCATGAAGGCCTGTCTGCTCAACTCGCCCGCGCGGATTGAAACGAATCCACTTCATTTCACCGACGTGCCTATGCCCAATCCTGGTAAGGGTGAAGTGCTGGTGCGCGTGCACGCCTGCGGAGTGTGCCGCACGGATTTGCACGTGATCGAAGGCGAATTGCCGCCGCGAAAATCGCCGGTCATTCCGGGGCATCAGGTCGTCGGCGTCGTCGAGAAATTGGGAGAAGGCTCCCGGCGTTTCGCGATCGGAGCGCGTGTCGGCGTCGCCTGGTTGCACCACACGGATGGCGTGTGCGAGTACTGCCGCATGGGCGAAGAAAATCTTTGCGGCAGCCCGACTTTCACAGGATATAGCGTGGACGGCGGCTACGCGGAATACATCGTCGCTCCGGAAGATTTTGTTTACGCGCTTCCTCAAGGGTTTCCCGATGAGCAGGCCGCGCCTTTGCTTTGCGCGGGGATTATCGGATTCCGCTCGCTGCGCCTTTCCGGGATCAAGCCCGGTGGACGGCTAGGATTTTACGGGTTTGGCGCGGCGGCGCACGTAGCTATTCAGGTGGCGCTATATTGGAACGCCACCGTCTATGCGTCCACGCGCGACGCGCGTCACCAGAAGCTGGCGCTGCAGCTGGGCGCGGCGTGGGCCGGCGGTACGCTGGATGCGCCGCCGGAAAAACTCGATGCCGCAATTGTTTTTGCGCCAGCGGGAGAGATTGTTCCCGCGGCGCTTGCCGCTTTGCGCAAAGGCGGCGTGCTTGTGCTTGGCGGAATTCACATGAGCCCGATTCCGTCGTTCAGTTACGACTTGCTGTATCAAGAGCGAATGATTCGCAGCGTGGCGAATAACACGCGGAAGGATGGCGAGGATTTTCTGCGCATCGCGGCGGAGATTCCGATTCGCATGCATACGCAGGTCTTTCCGCTTAGCGAAGCCAACCGCGCGTTGAACGCTTTAAAGAACGAAGCGATTGAAGGCGCGGCCGTGCTGCACGTCAGCGAGTGACGCAGCGCTGTGGAGTGCGGGAGCCAGGCTCCCGCTTTTGGGGTCCACGCTCAAAGTGGCGTCGCAAGAGCGGCAGAAATGCTGCGGTACTCCAAACCTAGCGGTATACGTCCTCCAGATGGGCTTCGATCGCGATATCGGGGCCGAACGATTGTGTGCGCGCGCTTTGCAGCTTTGGGAGCTTGAGATTCGGCGCGATGGCAAAGGGAACGCGCGCTTCGCCGGAAATTTTCGGCGCATAGAAGAGAAAAAGTTTGTGGACAATTCCCGCGAGGAGGGCGGCTCCGTTAAGCGTAGGGCCCGCTTCGAGGAGTACACTGAGAATCTCGCGGCGGCCAAGTTCGGCTAGAACAGCTTCGAGATTAATCTGACTCCTGCGTGAATCGACACTGATGACTTCGATGCCGGTCCGTTCGAGTGCGCGAACCCTGCGCAGGTTCTGGTTCTTCCGCGTGAAAACGAGAATATCGTCGTCAGCTGTGTGCACAATGCGGGAATGCGGCGAGAGCGTGAGGCCGCAATCGAGAATGACGCGCAACAGCGGCCTGCGCCGCGGCAGACCGCTCCTGTCCGTGAGAAGCGGGTCATCAACCTTGATCGTACCGATGCCGGTCAGCAAAACGTCGGCAGAGTGGCGCATCCGCTGAACTTCAGCGCGAGATTCTTCCGATGTAATCCAGTTTTGCCTGCGCTGCAGGCTGGCTTTCTTGCGGAACCTGGTGTGTTCACGGGGCAGTGCGAGCTGGCCATCGAGCGTCAGCGCCGACTTCAGCGTAACAAAGGGTTTCTTTGTGCGAATCCAGCAGGCGAAAGCTTCGTTGAGGCGGCGGGCTTCTTCTTCACAAATGCCCGATTGGACTTCGATCCCCGCGGCTCGCAGGCGATCGAATCCACGGCCGGAGTTAACGGGATTCGGGTCCTCCATGGCCGCAACAACGCGCTGCACACCCGCCGTAATGATCGCTTCGGTGCAAGGGCCGGTGCGGCCCGTGTGGTTACACGGCTCCAACGTGATATACATCGCTGAGCCGCGCGCTTTTTCGCCGGCGGATTTCAGCGCGACGATTTCCGCATGATCGCGCAAATCATACTGGTGAAATCCTTCGCCGACGATTTGTCCTTCGCGGACAAGAATACAGCCGACCATGGGATTGGGACTCGCAAGGCCGGCGCCTTTGCGTGCCAATTCCAGTGCATGTTCCATGAAGCGAGTTGCGTGAGCGTCCATTGTTCAAGCAAAAACGGACTAATCGAAAAGAGAGTTCGCGTAAGTTTCCGCGTCGAAGGGCACCAAGTCGTTGATCTGCTCCCCGGTGCCTACAAAACGGATAGGCAACCCTAGTTCGCGGGCGATAGCCACGACGATGCCGCCTTTGGCCGTGCCATCGAGCTTCGTGAGAATGATGCCCGTGACGGTTACGGTCGAAGTAAATTCGCGCGCTTGAGCAAGGCCGTTTTGGCCCGTGGTTGCGTCGAGCACCAGAAGCACATCGTGAGGCGCGCCGGGAATAACTTTCGCCGCAGTGCGCTTCATTTTTTCCAGCTCGGCCATGAGGTTGGACTTGGTGTGAAGCCGGCCAGCGGTGTCCACAATCACAGCGTCCGCGCCGCGCGCTTTGGCTGCGGTGACGGCATCGAAAACGACGGCAGCAGGATCGGCGCCGGATTTTTGTTTGATCACGTCAATGCCGTTGCGCTGCGCCCAGATTTCGAGTTGCTCGACGGCGGCGGCGCGAAAGGTGTCGGCGGCACAAAGCACAACGCTGAGGCCTTCCTGGCGCAGGCGATTCGCAAGCTTGCCGATGCTGGTGGTCTTTCCCGCGCCGTTCACGCCAACGATAAAGATGACTCGCGGGCCGGAACCGTTTGTTGAGCCTGCGAAATTGTGCGTGGGCGCGGCCGCTGTGCTACCGGTCGCGATGCCGCCCGCGTTGTCGAACGCCTTGCCGTCGTTCATAGTCAGAATGCGCACGATGTGCGACTTAATCTCGCGCTTGAGCTGGCTGGCGTCGGAGAGCGCATTGCGATCCAGTTTTTCCCGCACGGCGTCGAGAATTTCGCGTGTCGGTTTTACGCCCAGGTCGGCGGAAAGCAGAGCCGTTTCAAGTTTTTTCAGCAGCGCAGGGTCAATCTTGCGCTCGCCCAGAAAAATGTTTTCCACCGACTCGGACAGCGCCGCCTTCGTCTTACTGACCGAAGCTTTCAGCCGTTCGAGCAGCGACGGCTCGACTTTTTCCGGTTTGCCAAAGAGAGAAATCATGCTGTTGAGCGCGTTGCGGACCGCGCAACCTAAAATTGTAGCAGAAGCGCTCCATGCGAGCCCGCGATGCTGGCTATAAGCGGATCAGGACAAGCAGAAACGTGTCAAACCGGACTAGACGGTAACTTCGACGGCGCTGAGGCGGAGCTTTCCCGAATTGATCGAGGACTCGAGGGCATTGACGACGACGGCGTCAAACTTCGACCCGGTGAGCGACTTGATGCGGTTCAACGCAAACTCGATGTCCATTGCTGACTGATAGGGACGATTGGTAGTCATGGCATCGAGCGTGTCGGCCACGCCGATGATGCGCGCCATCAGTGGAATTTGCTGGCCCTGCAGGCCGTAAGGATAACCGCGGCCATCGATATGTTCGTGGTGCAGCTCGATACCGGGAAGCATCTCTTTCAATTGCGAAACCGGGCGCATGATGTTCGCGCCCTTCACGGTGTGCTGCTTCATCAAATCAAATTCCTCGGGCGTCAGAGCGCCGGGCTTTTTCAGGACGCGGTCCTCGACGCCGATTTTGCCCACGTCATGAAGCAATGCGGCAACACGAAGCTTGTCCAGCTCTTCGGGTGAAAGGCCCAGCTCGCGCCCGATCAGCGTCGAGTACTTCGCTACGCGCCCGGAGTGACCGCGCGTGTATGGATCCTTTTCGTCGATGGCCGCGGCGAGCATGCGAATCGACCCGATAAACAATTCGCGGTTTTCTTCCGCCGCTTCCTTCAGCTTTTCGATGTACTCTTCGATGTCGCTCGCCATTTTGTTGAAGTTTTCGGCGAGTTCGCTGATTTCCGAAGCGCCGCGCACCGGCGAGCGCTGATGAAATTCGCCGCGGCTGATAGCGCGCGTGGAAGCTGCAAGGCCGCGAATCGGCTCGCTGATACCCACCGCAAAAAAGTAACCGAAAAGGATGGCCACGAGGACCACCACAGAGACGAAGGCCAGCGCCTGACGGTTTAGTTCCGTAACACCCGCGTCGGCGCGAGCGTCGTCCAGGCTTCGCTCCGCGACGACCGCCCAATTGACTTCAGGAAATGTGCTGTACGTTCCAATCATTTCCACCGGGTGCTTCGGCCCCCCCTCCACAAAGCGAATGGTCTCCGTGTTGCGAAGTTCCTGAGGCAGCGCGCGAATCTGCTCGACGAGTTTTCCGTTGGCTTCCGCGCCGGGCACGAAATTGTTCGTATCGGGATGCGCGACGATGCGCCCGGAGTGATCCACGACGAACACCTTGCGGCCGCGCACGCTGGCGTCCCTCAAGCGGTGTGAAATCAGTTCTAGCGAGACAACCGCGGCGAGCATGCCGGTAAAATTGCCCGGCAAGTCCTTGAGCGGCACGGCCAGCACAAAGGCCGGTTGGTTGCTCGGGGCAAGAGCAAGAGGTTCGCTGCGAAACTTGACGATGTGCAACTCATCGGATTGCATGCAGTTCTGAAACGCGCGCAGCAGGGCTTTGGCCACAAACGGGTCCTGCTCGGCGCGGAAATTGCCCTGGGAAGCGCTGGTGCCTTTGCCGTTCTTGTCAACCGCCGTCAAGTAAAGGAACGTGTCGCGGTTGCTGTCGACAAAGTCCTCCAGGAGCCGCGTGACTTTGGGCTCGGCGGCGGGGTCTTCGACATTGTCGATGAGTCCCGTCAAAGTCAGAATTTGCCGCTCGCTGTAGAGTTGTTGCGTCTGATTAAACTCGAAGAGCTGAATTTCCTGCGCCAGAGACCGCGTCAAATCGGATTGTTGGACACGCTCGTTATCGCCCAACTTGTCCTGGCTAAGCTGCAGCACTTGGCGGTGATAAAGCCCGATAGGCAGGGCGCTGACGAGCAACAACGCGCCCAGAACGAGCCACAAAATGCGCACGCGTCCTTTGCGCAGGCGTTGCCACATGGATAGGCCGGGTTCTGGCATCTCAACTCCTAATTTTAGGGGAATAGAAGAGGCAACGGGGGTTGCGAATGGCCATGCGTCGCGCAATTGCAACTGGAACCTTCGTACTAGTGGCGGTCACCTGGTCCGATACGCTCTCGAACAGGCCCGAAACAGCCTGAGAAAGCCTATATTCGCGGCATGCTATTCGCGCTTAAGGGGGCGCTCCATGATGCTCCGGATGGCCTCCCGGGGAGGCCGGCCTTGGTGCAGGATGGCTTCCACCTGCTCCGTTATGGGCAGCTCCATCCCGGTATCGCGGGCAAGCGCCAGAAGCGCTCCAGAGGTGCCCACGCCTTCGGCAACCATTCTCATGCCTTCCAGGATCTCGCCCAGCGGGCGGCCCTTGCCCAGTTCGATGCCTACGTGACGATTCCGGCTTAGCGAGCCCGTACAGGTCAGCACGAGGTCGCCGAGGCCTGCGAGACCGCTGAGCGTTTCCGGGCGCGCACCGAGAGCGACGGCCAGCCGCGTCATTTCCGCGAGGCCACGCGTGATCAGCGCCGCCAGCGGATTCGAGCCGAGGCCGATGCCTTGGCAGACTCCCGCCGCGATCGCCATCACATTTTTCATCGCGCCTGCGAGTTCGACGCCTAGCACGTCCTCATTGGTGTACAAGCGAAAATTCGGCGCGGCGAATTCCTCCTGAAGTTCATTCGCCAGGGCGAGGTCGTGCGACGCCATAACAACCGCCGTTGGTTGGCCGGCGGCGGCTTCCGCGGCGAAGGACGGTCCGGAAAGAATCGCGAGCCGCGGAGGAAATTCCGGCGATACCACTTGCGAAATGACTTCACTCATGCGCGCATGGGTAGCGGGCTCCAGCCCTTTCGTTGCGCTGACGATCGGTATGCCGCCGCCAAGGTGCGGCAGAACGTGCCTGTAGACGCCGCGAGCGTGCGCGGCGGGGATGGCCCCCACGACCGCTCCGGCGTTTTTCAAAACTGTCGCTGCGTCATGCGAGACTTGCACTGTCTCCGGAAGCTTGTGGCCCGGTAGATAGGACTTGTTCTCGCGGTCGCGGCGGATGGATTCCGCGAGTGCATCGTCGCGAACCCACAAGGAAATCTCATGCGGTTTGTGCGTGCGAGAGAATACGATCGCCAGCGCCGTGCCCCAGCTTCCGCCGCCGAGAATGGCGATGCGCTTCATGGCGCATCCTCTTTTTTCTCGCTCAGTGAAAATTTGGGCTCGTCGCCCTGCACCAAGCGCTGAATATTGGCGTCGTGCTTGTAGACAATCAGCAGCGCCGCAGCCAGTGAGCCGAACGTAACGGCGTAGGGCGGGGCGTGATGCGGCGCCCAGAAAAAATAGATCAGTAGCGGCATGGCCGCCGCCGCGGAAATCGAGCCTAGCGACACAAAGCGCCAGTAGAGAACCACGAGAAAAAATAGAATTGCGGCTGCAAGAAACGCGAGCGGGCTCAAGACCAGAAAAACGCCCGCAGCTGTAGCAACACCTTTGCCCCCGTGAAATCCCAGCCAGATCGGGTAGCAATGCCCCACGAGAGCACATAGGCCAGCGATCATCATCCATGTCGAGCTCTGGTCTGAGAGGCGCGCGGCAAGAACCACGGCCAGCGCGCCTTTCGCGGCGTCCAGCAGCAGCGTGAGAATCCCCGCGAGCGGCCCGGCGACGCGCGCTACGTTAGTGGCTCCGATATTGCCACTGCCTTCTGTGCGAACGTCGGCCGCTCCGAAAAGTTTGCCCAGCAAAAGTCCAAACGGAATCGAGCCGAGAAGATAGGCGGAAATAGCAATCGCGACCGATGTCACGTTGATGGAAGTTGCGGGCATGCGCGCTAGATCTCAGCTCCGATCCGAAAAGAATGCAGCGTCGTGTACTCGGCTCCTGAGGGCTTTAGCCTGCTCTCAATGAGGTGAAATTCGCGCGCCTGGAACGAGCCGAAATCGCGCCCGCTATTCTTCTGAATTGCCACGCGCAGCTTTTCGTGCAGCCCGGGCGAGTCGAACCGCGCCAGCGTCAGGTGCGGGACGAAAGCGCGCTTTTCTTTCGCGATGCCCTGTGTTGCGAGCGCGCCATCGATATCTCCAGCAAGCGTCTGAAGACTCGTTGAGGCGTCCAGGCCCGTCCAGAGAACGGTTGGGCGGTTTTCATTTGGGAAAAAACCCAATCCGTGGAATCGAAGCTCAAGCCGCGCATCGGTTTGAACCGTCGAAAGTGCTGCGCGAATACCTTCGAGCTTGGTTTCCGCCACTTCGCCAATGAATTTGAGTGTCACGTGAAGATTCTCCGGGCGCACCCAGCGCGGCCGCTTGTCCGCCACTTGCGACGACAATTCTCGAAATTCCTTGATCAGTGCTGCCAGATTGTCTCCCACGGCGGCGGGAATCTCCAGCGCGACGAAGAGGCGCACGTTCAGGCTCGATTCGGAGGCTGCTTGCCGTTATAGAGAAAGTAGATGCGGACCAAGTCCAGCGCGAGTTGGCTCGCCTGCCAGCGAATGGATTCGCGGTCGCCGGGGAAGCGCACGCCGCGTTCTTTGACGCCGCCGGCATGCGCCAGCGCGATATGCACCGTTCCGACAGGTTTTTCTTCGGTTCCGCCGCCGGGGCCGGCGATTCCCGTGATCCCGACTCCAAACGTGCTGCCCACGCGGCGCCGAATTCCATCCGCGAGAGCCACGGCGACTTCCGCGCTCACCGCGCCCTTGGCTTGAATGAGTTCCGCCGGGACGCCCGCCCACGCCGTCTTGAGCTCGTTGCTGTAGCAAACCACTCCGCCGAGAAAATAGGAGGAGCTGCCCGCGATGCTCGTCAGCCGCTGCGCCAGAAGGCCTCCGGTGCAGCTTTCCGCGGCGGAAATCGTGGCGTTGTGCAGCGTCAACTCCGCCGCGATCACCTCCTCGAGTGGGGAGCCATCCCGGCTGAAGATGCGGTCCGTCAGCGCGATCTCAAAGCCGTTCACAATTTCATCAAGCGTTTTCTTGGCATGCTCCGCGTCGTCCGTCCATATGCGCAGGTGGACTTGCGTCTCGCCGGGCGCCGCGAGCACGGTCGTGCTCACCTCCGGAAAGCGTTTGTAGATGCCCATGATGCGCTGTTCGACGTGAGATTCGCCCAGCCCGGTGACGCGAATTTCGCGATGAAACATACGCACGCCGGAAGCGCGGCGCTCCAGCCGCGGCAAAACCTGCTCGCGAAACAGCGGCTTCAACTCGCGCGGCGGGCCCGGCAGCAACACGATGAAATGCCCGCTGTCTTCCAGCCAAAGGCCCGGCGCCGTGCCGCGCGGATTCTCTAGGATTTCCGCGCCTTCAGGAACCATCGCCTGCCGCACGTTGACTTCGGGCATTTCGCGGCCCAGCGCGCGGAAGCGCCCCTCGATGTAGCGCAGAATCTCGTCGTTGCGGCGCAGCTTGCGATTGAGAAGCTCAGCGACCGTCTCGCGCGTAAGATCATCTTCCGTCGGCCCAAGCCCGCCGGAGGCAATGATCAGCGGCACGCGATTCAGCGCGTCCCGAAACGCTTCGCTTAGCAAATCGCGGTTGTCGCCCACAACCGTTTTTCGCACCACCTCGATCCCAATTTTATTCAGCTCCTCGGTGAGGAAGAGTGAATTGGTATCGAGCCGGTCCGGCGTGAGCAGCTCCGAACCAACTGCAATGATTTCTGCTTTCATCGTGTCAATTATCCGAGAAGTGGCAGACCGCGAACATCCCAGTCGAGCGTAAAGAGTGCGCCAGTGGTGGCAAGAATTGCGCGGCCCGATGATTGCAGCGCCATCCCAACGAGGCCGGACCCACTAAGGACGACGTCGGCATGCGCCTGCGGCGTGATACGAATGATGCCGCGACGGCCTCCATAAGACCCCGCAACATAAAGATTGCTGTCGCGGTCAAACGCCAGTCCCTGCGGCCGTCCGAGCCCACGAAAAAACGTCGTGACATCGCCGCCCTGCGTGATGCGGTAAACCCGGTCGTAGCTGGAGGTGGTCGGCCCGGTGACGTACAAATCCCCGCTCGGATGAAACGCGAGATGATACGCGGCGAGCGACGGTTCGATGGTCGCAAACACAAAAATTTCGCGGCTCGGACTAATTTTGAAGATCGTTCCGCTGCGGTCGCCCACGTAAAGATTTTCGTTGCGGTCAAACGCAATTCCTGTTGCAACGCCCATGCCTTCAATCCACTGCTCGGCGCGTCCTTCCGGCGTAATGCGGTGAATCGTGCCGTCGTTCCGGCAGGAGACGAAAAGATTCCCCGCACGGTCCACCGCCAGGCCGCTCGGATTCACAAGCGAAGTGACAAAAGGTTTTACGCTGTAGTTCGCCGTAATTTTATAGAGCGAAACGGGTACCCGTTGCCCTCGGTTGCCAGAAAACGTGACGTATGTATTCCCGTACGCGTCGACGGCGGGATTGGCGATGGGGTGCAGGTTGTCCGCGATCAGCACGCCGATGGAGACGGGATGCGGCTGGCTTTCGTTGGCCGCGCTGCAGACGCGGACCACGCCGCCGCTCGCGCCTTCCGGGACTCGCGCGATCAGCCGCTGTTCGCTCGCCAGAGCCAGGCCGGCCTCCGTCTCGCCAAAACGCACCACCGGACGCGGGTGCGCACGCGAAGCGAACCCGCTGCCCTGAATGACGATCTCGCCGCCGGGAATCGCAGCGGCAGGCGCAACTCGATCGATCCGCGGGATGCCGTTTTTTTCTGCCGAAGACCCAAAGCCGAATTTCATACCCAGCCAGGCAATCCAAAGTGTAACGCTACTCGCAACAGGATAGCAGCGTAGATGCCTGCCATCCAATCATCCGCCATGATGCCCCACCCGCCCGGCAGTCTTTCAAGTTGGCGGACCGGAAACGGCTTCCAGATATCGAACACTCTAAAAAGTACGAATCCCAAGAGCAGGTATTTCCAGTTCACGAGACTTAGCGTGAAGAAGATGGCGTATGTGGAAAGGTCCAGGTGCTCCGTCAGATGTGGCAGCGCGATGGGAATCAATGGCAACAATAGCGCGAGATGCTGCCCCGCAACTTCGTCGATTACAACAAACTGCGGGTCTTTAGTCCCCGAAAAGTCCGCTGTCCGTGAAGCGCTCCACACCCCTATCGCACCGAGGAGTACGAGCAGACCGAGCGCGCAGACCAGCGGCAACCACAGCGTGGAGTTGTGAATGTCGCTGCCAGGAACCAGAAAATGGGTATCGGAAAACACGGCATCCGTAAGAGGGTGCAATGAGAACAGCTCGCGAATCGATGTTGGCCGCAGAAAAAAGATCGCCGAGAGCACGGCTGTTGCGACTCCCACGAGTGAGCCAAATGTGCCCGGAGCTTTTGGTATATAACCGACGCCGAATGCCGTCGCTATGGCGATCGCCAGCCGCGGTTTTCCTTTCGGAACCTTTGCTTCGCCAGGAAGTTCAGTGGATGGTGTCATCGGGCTTGCGGTACCCCTTAAAGTCCTCGTCTTCGTCCACCGCTCTTTCGCCGCCAGAATCGTTGCCTGTTTCGAGCTCGCTCATATCGAACACCGGTTCGGACACGACGTACTTCTCGCTGGCCCAGTTGCCGAGATCTCGTTCGCGGCAGCGCTCGCTGCAAAAGGGGAACTCCGCGTTCATCTCTGAATCGGTTGGCGTTTTGCAAATCGGGCAGCGATGTTTCATCGGATATGACTCTCGACGGCTCGCGACTCGCCTCTCGCCAAATCACGATGCCGGTATTTTTTCTTCTCTGTGAACTCTGTGTTGAAATCCCGTTGTAACACAGTGCTCACGGAAACCGCAGAGCAGGTTTTCCAAGGAGTGAGTATAGCTCAGCCGAGGACGCGAAGCGGAGCGCCAGTGGCAATCCGATGGAGCTTCTCGGCCGGCGGAACGCGGGAAACGGAGGCCGCATCGGTGATTCCGCCTGCAATGGGCCGCAACCGAGGCAGAATCTCGACGACGCGGCCGATCAGGTCATAAGTATCAGCTTTGATGATTTCGACGCGCGCGACGTCGCCCATCTCGGAGGTTTCGCCGTTCGGCAATTCAATGTCGGTCAGATAGAGCTTGCCGTCGATATCCGGCGCCATGCCTTCGAGGCGCGCTTCCCACACCAGTGGATTGTCCTTCGACGGACCTTCCACAAGTGCTATCGCGGTGCGGCCCTTCCATGCGCGCAATTTGTCACGTGATATTTTCTTTTGAATGGCCATCAGCCGGTTGCGGCGATCGGTGATTGTTTCCGCGTCGACTTTCGCGTCGAGCGCGTAGCTGTTCGCGTTATCCACGTCCGAATACTCGAAAACACCCATCCAATCCAGATTGGCCGCGCGCACAAAATCGCACAGTTCCGCAAAATCCGCTTCCGTTTCGCCCGGGAATCCCGCGATAAACGATGTACGCAGCGAAACGCCGGGAATCGTCGCACGGATGCGTTCGAGAAGTTTCAGGAAAGCGTCGCCGTGCGAGCCGCGTTTCATGCGCGCCAGCACGTTGCGGCTCGCGTGCTGCAGCGGCATATCCATGTACTTGGCGAGTCGCGGATGGGCCGCGAGGGTGTCGAGCAATTTCTGCGTCACGCGATTCGGATACGCATAAAGAAAGCGCACCCACAGCAGGTCTTCGACCTGCGCCAGCCGCGCAAGCAATTGCGCCAGACCATCACGAAGGCTCAGGTCCTCGCCGTAGGAAGTTGTGTCCTGGCCAATTAGCGTGATTTCACGCGCGCCCGAGGCAACGAGATTTTCCGCTTCACGCACCACGGATTCAAATCGGCGGCTGCGGAACGCTCCGCGCAATTGCGGGATGATGCAAAACGCGCAGGGATGATCGCAGCCTTCGGCGATCTTGATGTACGCGGCGTGACGCGGCGTTGTAATCACGCGCGGCGTCAGGTCGTGATAGAGAAACGCCGGCGGCGCAGCGGGCAATACGCGCAAATCGCCGTCGACGGCTTCGAGAATGCGCTCCACTTCGCCCGTTCCCACAACGGCATCGACTTCCGGAACTTGCTCGAGAATCTGGTCGCGAAAACGCTCCACGAGACATCCGGCGACGATCAGCTTGCGCGCCGCGCCGAATTTCTTGTGCTCCGCCATCTCCAAAATCGCGTCCACAGACTCTTTTTGCGCGGACTCGATGAAGCTGCACGTATTGACGACAAGAATCTCCGCTTCATCCGCGCGCGGAGTCAACTCATAGCCTTCGCGCGTGAGAATACCCATCATCACCTCGCTGTCCACGAGGTTCTTCGGGCATCCCAGGCTCACAAATCCGACCTTAGTCATAGGCAGTAAATTAGCGCCTTTGCGCAATTCTTCATTGTAACACGCGGCGCAGGAGGGAAACCAAGCCGCGGTAGCATAGGCACTCCTGCCTGTACGGTTTTGAAGCGATGCGAGAACTTCAGCGGGAAGCGAAGGACGATCGAATTTGCTCCAGTAGAGCGCGGAGGCGAATCGTGTCGCAAGGCGCGCCCCCAAAACGAGCTTGCGTGTAGTGCTGCGTGAATTCGCGCACGGCGGGCGCCAGACGAGGCTGCGAGACGGCCGCGGCAAATTCAAACGGCGTTTGCGTGGGCTGGCGCGCAAAGCCACGCCGCGCCAGAACGTATAGGAGTTCGCCGTAAAGCCGCGAAGCAAGCTGTGGATTGGAGCGCGCCATCTCCGGCGAACGAAGCTGCCACGAGAGCCAAAGCCGCCGCGCGAGCGCGACAACCAAATCGAAGCGCAACGCCAGCAGGAACAGCGCAACGGCGAGCGGAAGCAGCAAGCGAAGCCCGTTGTCCCACGAGCGCATCCACCGTCGGCTTTTTGCTTCTTGGTGTGCAAACCAAGTGCGTGCCATCTCTGTCCAGGTGCGCGTGTTGCGCTGCATGGTTTGCGCCAGCAAAATTTGATGGATGAAATCGTAGTTGATCACCCACTCGTTCCAGGAAAGCTCGAACCAGTCCATGTACTGGCCGAGCCGCGAGAAAAAACCTCCGGCGGATTCCGCGCCCGGTGGCGTGGGGTCAAAAGTCATCCAGCCCGTCCCAGGAAAATAGACTTCGACCCAGCTGTGCGCATCGCTGGCTCGCACGATGTAGTCTTCGCCGAGGTCGTTATATTCTCCCGGTAAAAATCCGTTCACTTCCCGCGTGGGAATTCCCAGCGTCCGAAGCATGATGGCCATCGCCGAAGCAAAATACTCGCAGTGGCCTGCATGCGTCTCAAAGAGAAAATGGGCGAGGGGGTCGTCGCCGGGTTTTCCCGTGAGGTTGAGCGTGTACGTAAAGCGCGTGCGCAAATAGTTTTCGAGAGTGATGGTTTTGTCGAACGGTGTCTGCGCGCGCGCCGTGATCTGCCTCGCCAAATCCGGAATGCGAGGATCGAGTGTCGGCGGCAGCTGCAGGTAGACATCGCGAATATCCTCGGGATAGTCCGTCGAAGCCGCGCGCAGTCTGGGCACATTCCGTGCGGGCAGAAGAGAGAACCCTTCGTAGCGCAGCGAAGTGAAATTATGGAAAGGATTGAAAAGGGAGCCGGTCGTATCGCGGAGGACATAACTGTGGCGCGCGCCCGCTTCCGGGTTGGAGCCTTCACCAGAAAGATTTCCGTGCAGGGACACAACGTTAGCCGGAGCGAACAGCGTATCGGTCGCGACGGGCTGGAGAAGAATCGTGTAGTGCAAAATGGTCGCGGTTGGATCGGGCTCGTGGGGGTGGTCCATTATGTTTATCGTGCCGTTGAGTCCCGCGGGAATAGTGACCGACTGGCGATCAGGAGAAGACCATCGTTTTCCGTCGAACGAGGAGAGCGCAATGCCGCGCCAGCGCAGGCCGGGATAGCCCACAGGCTTGCCGGTGCGCACGCGCATCACTACCTCGGAATTCTTTTTGATCTCGCCGATTTGGCCCAGCTCCACGTCGTCGCTGAAGCCGGACATGAGCGTCGGCTGCAAACTGGTGCGGCCGAGATATCCGGCGCTGAAGCGGGGAAAGAAGAAAAACAGCGCGCCGCCGATAATCATCGAGCCGAGAGACACGCTAAGCGCTGCGAGGACGAGCGCGCGGTCGAGGCGGCGTTCTTTCTGAGGCTGTGCGTCAACCTCGGGCGCGATCGCGCCTCTTGATCCGCGGCGCATTTCCAGACCAACGAAGGTGGCCACGCCAAACAAAAGGAACAGGAAGAAAAGCCCGAGAAAGGTCGTGTCGATGGTGAGAACCGCGGAGGCCAGAATCGCCGCGAAAGAGAGCATGGTAAGAAAAAGCGCATCGCGATCGCTGGAGGCGCTGTAGAGGCGGATAAGCATCACAAAAAGAAGAAAATGGACGGCGCCGAGCAGCGCGGCGTAGAGCGCGGGATTGGGCGACGCGGATACAAAGGAACGCGAAAGAAAAAGTACATCGAGCGGAAAAACGAGCAAGTACGCGACCACCAGCCGCGTGGCGATGCGCTGCGGAATTTCCGCGGGACAGCGCCGCCACCAGCGGACTCCTTTGTAGAGGACCGCCGATGGCGCCACGATCATCGTGATTAGATCGAGTTTTCCCGTGCTCACCAGTGTGGCGACGGCCGTGGCCATGAGCAAGAAAAGGGAAGTACGGAAGAAACGCTCGGCTGGAAGCGTGGCGACACTCGTTGCTGAGGCAGAGGCGGCCATTAGGAGACCATTTCATCCTAGCACTACCGCGGCCTGCGGCGGAGAACGCAGCACGAAACGATAACGTTTATGGTTTCAATTCTAGTTTCAACGCGTATGGCTTCGCGGCCGCGGCCGACGATTTCGAAAGAGCGGCGCGGGCAATCTTGCGCGTGAGATTCGAGACGGGCAGCGCCGAGAAGTCTTCCAGACGAATGCTTTTTGCGCCACGGATTTGCGGGATTTTTGCGATGGTGATCCGGAACGGATGAACCGAGACGTTGCGATAGGTCACCGCGTGACGGATTCGCTCGAGCGGCTCGAAACGAAGTGCGCCATTTCCAGCGGGCAGCGTCTCCGAGAGAAAAGTCCGGAGTTCCGCCAGCGCATCCTTGCGAACCGCGACCGTGGGGAAATGCCACATTCGCGAGACCAGCGTTGCGATGTCGTCGGCGGGAGGCTTGTTCTCAGATTTTTTTCCGGGCGGAGAAAGAAGGAGCGTTTGGCCGCTCGGAGTAACAAATACCGCCGCGGCAAGCACGATTTGCACGGCTTCGCGTTTCTTGCGTTTTTCAGGAAACGATTCAGGGTCGCCCGATTGGCGCGCGCGGCAGAATTTCGCAACGGGACAGACCAAGCATTGCGGCGCGCGCGGCGTGCAGACCATCGCGCCGAGTTCCATCATGGCCTGATTCCAGTCTCCCGGTGATTTCGGATCGAGCAGTTCTCCCGCTGTTTCTTGCAGCGATTGCCAGCGCCGCAATTCCCGCAAGTCGCCGCGAATGGCGCCGAGCCGCGCAAGGACTCGAGCGACGTTGCCATCGAGCGCAGCGCGTTTCGCGCCCAGAGCGATGCTTAGAATGGCGGCGCCGGTGTAAGGGCCGATGCCGGGCAGCGCGAGAACGGCTGTTTCCTCGCGCGGAAATTCTCCGCCGTGTTGCGCCACGATTTGCTGCGCCGCCTTTTGCAGATTTCGCGCGCGGGTGTAATAACCAAGGCCAGACCAGAGCTGCAGCACCTCTTCTTGGGGCGCTTCTGCGAGCGCGCGGACGTCCGGGAATCGCGCCAGGAATCGTTCGTAGTAAGGAATCACGGCGGCGACCCGCGTTTGCTGCAGCATGATTTCCGAGATCCAAATTGCATATGGATCTTTCGTGCTCCGCCAGGGAAGATCTCTCTGAAACTGGCGAAACCACGCTAGCAATTGTTTGCGAAAAGAGGCGAGCTCGCGGCCGGTGAGGATGGTCACGCCGTATTCTCGCACAGTCGCCGCACGGGACAGTTCGAGAGCGCTGGAGATTCGATCAGGACGCGAGATCTTCGAGAAAGATAACCCAGGACTGGTTCCAGATGCTGGAGGGAATGGCTCCACGGGATTCGCTGGTGACAATCACACGGAAAATCTCAGCCGTGTTGGCCAGATCCGAGAGAAGCGCGTGTTTCGGGTCCTGCGGAATCGGCTTTGCCGTGGCAAGATGGCGCAGGATATCGAAAATAACCTCTTCGGCTTCGAGGAGCGGAGTCTCAAAGCCGGCGGTGCGAAATTGCAGGATCGCGTTGCGTTCATAGAAGTGCCATGCCAGGGCGGCGCACATCGTGACGGCACGCTCGAAGCGGGCGTTAGCTTCCTTCTCGGCGAGACCCACGGACGTGCGAGGATCAAGAACTAGAACGACGCGGCAGTCATCTTCGCGAGTGAACTCGCGGACCATCAAGGAACCCAGGCGCGCGGAAGCTTTCCAGTGCACGTGTCGCGAGCTGTCGCGGGGTTGATAATCGCGTAGCGCGTACAAATCCTGGCCTCGGCCTTTGGCAAGGCTTTCGAGAGCGCCCTGCATGCCCGGGAGTATCTCAAAGAAATCACGCGTGGGCTCGACCGAAGGATAGACAAGAGCTTCCGATTTCAAGTCGACGCGACGCGCTTTCTGCAAGAAGCCGAACGGAAACCGCGTAACAATGCGAAAAGCTTCCTGAGAATAGATGCCGCGCCGCGGAAAAGTCATAGGCACGTGTTGTTGCACACGCTCATGTTTTGGAATGTACGGAAAATAAACCGGCGTCTCGAGCATGGCGGCGTTCACCGCATTTTTCCCGCGGACGGCTTCAACGCGGAGCGAAAACGATGGGAGCGTCAGCTTCTCGTTGTGCACCTCGACAAGCGTGCGGACCGGCTGACCCGCGAAGATGTGCTCAGGCAGCTGCAGGCGCATCTCGACTCCAGAGAGTGTGATGGAAGAAAGAACGCCGGACATCAAGATAATGGCGATCAGACTCGCGAGAATGAGAAAGAGAAGATTGTTGCCCGTGTTCAGCGCGGCGACGGCCACCAAAAAGATGCCCAGAATGTAGATCCAGCCTTCGCGGGTAACTCGGTACTCCATTTTGTAACCGATCCAGCGAAGGGCCGTGCGCCTGGCTAGAACCGGAACAAGCGTGATAGCCACCCACGCGACGACGACCAGAGAGCCTAACGCGGAGGCGATGGCCAGGCGCAGATGGCCCAGCTCCGCCGCCGTGCCGGAATAAATCGCGAGGAGCAAAGCGACGCCCAGCGCGGCGATGGAAAGAAAGAAAGCGCGCACAGCGGAGCCGTCGGCTTTTCCCCAGAGTTGCGCGGCTGTTGAGGCTAGACTCACAGAGGTACGCGAACGGAGTCGACGATCTCCCGGAGGACGGATTCGGTCGTCTCCGATTTTCTCTGAAGCGAGGCGTGGCGCGAGCTGGCAACCACGCGATGCGAAAAAACGGCCACGGCAAGCTGTTTGAAGTCGTCGGGCAAACAGTAATCGCGGCCATCGAGAAAAGCACGGGCTTGCGCGGCGCGCTGCAGCATGAGTGTGCCGCGCGGGCTGACGCCCAAAGCGAGCTGCTCGGTCTTACGCGTGCGGTTGACGATCTCGAGGGCATAGTCATGAAGGCTGGCGTCCACCTTCACGCGGGCGACCGCTTCCTGCATTTCGAGCACGTCTCCGACATCAGCGATAGGTTCGAGAGCCGCGATGGAATCGTCGTGGATGTGTTTGCGCAAAATTTCGCGTTCGGTTTCGTGCGAGGGGTAGCCCATTTTGATGCGCATCAAGAAGCGGTCGAGCTGAGATTCGGGGAGCGGGTACGTGCCGTGGTGCTCGACAGGATTTTGCGTGGCGATGACGAGAAAGGGGTGCGGCAACTGCAGCGTCTTGCCGTCCACGGTGACCTGGGCTTCATTCATCGCTTCGAGAAGAGCCGATTGAGTACGTGGGGTGGTGCGATTGATTTCGTCCGCGAGAACGACGTTGGCGAATATCGGGCCGGAGCGAAACTCGAACTCGCGAGACTCGGGGTTGTACACGCTGACGCCGAGAACGTCGCTCGGCAACAGGTCCGACGTGAACTGGATGCGCTGGAAGGTGCAATGAAAAGATTTGGCGAGCGCCTGGGCGAGGGTGGTTTTGCCGACACCGGGCACGTCTTCAATGAGCAGATGGCCGCGGGCGAGCAGAGTGATGAGCGCGAGCTGAATGGCTTCTTCTTTGCCGTAGATCGCGCGAGCGATCGAGCGCTGAAGTTGCGAGACGATCTGCGATGTGGCTGAGGACATCGGTTGAAAACCAGGGTCCTTCCTGCTACAAATAGATAGATGACGCTTTGAAGCGTCGCGGCTGTACTGGCCGGGCGACTAGCTCAGTTGGTTAGAGCGCTCCCCTCACACGGGAGAGGTCAAAGGTTCAAGTCCTTTGTCGCCCACCATCTAATACTAGACCATCCAACATCTCTCTAACTTGCTGAAACAGCGAACGGTTAGCTGTGTTCAAAAACATACTTTCGTGGCTCCAACGCAAACCGTCCGGCCAAAGCGAGAATTGAAGTTCAACGCGGTCCTGAAGATTCGCTTTTTGCCACCACGTAGCAAGGTTTGAGAGCCTCAGTTCAGTGTTTTTGATGAGTTCCTGCATTCCCGTTCGTTCGTCTTCCAGCCTCTTCAGACCTTGTTCAATACCCGCAACTTCTGCGGCTATCGCATCTTTCATGGTAGCAAAGTCTTCGTCAGAGATTTTACCCTTCACGCGGGCTTCGATGGTCTGCTTATTCAACGCGTGTTGCTCAATCAGGCGCGTGTTCAATTGGCGTTGCTCTTCTTCGGCGCGCACTCTGCGATGTTGCCAACTAGCGGCTGCCGCCTCTGCTACCTGATTCACCCCTTCCATCGTGGGCTGCATCATGGCCAGCAGGTTCAGCCAGTCGCTCTCTATGTCTTCCTTGCGGGCGCTGACGGCCCGGCAGTCCTTCTGGGCGCAGAAATAGAACCCGTAGGGCTGGCGCTTGCTGTTCTTCACCCAGCCGGATGTCAGCGGCCTGCTGCAAGACCCGCAGAGCACGAACCGGCGAAGCGGCCAATCTTCGTGGTGCTTGATATGCCTTTGCCTCTTGCTGCGTCCGTTCAGGTTCTGCTGGGCACGATCAAAGAGTTCTTCGGTGATGAGCGGTTCAAACGCGCCGCGTGCAACAATGTCTTTCTGTTTCACCCAGCCGCAGTATGTCCGATTGTGCAGCATCTGAGAGAACGTGCCCTTGGTCAGCGTCCCACCGGTGCGAGAGCGCAGACCAAGTGCTGTGACAACACGGAGCACATCTGCTAGGCCGTGACCGTCTGCAACCAGCGAAAAGGCTTTGCGTACCAGTTCGGCGCGCTCCGGGTCTGGAACGATGTTCTTGACGCCGTTGGTCATCGTGCCGTTCAGGTATCCCAGCATCGCAAGGTGAAGGTGCCTGCCCGATTGCGCGCCAGAGCGCATCCGGTATGTGACCCGTTCGGAAAGGGAAGCACTGTGGAACTGATTCACCAGCCCCAGCATCCCGGTGGCGAGTTGACCGGCAGCACTGCTGTCACTCGCGTGCGGTTCGTCCACGGAGACGTATATCAGCCCGGCCTTCCTGAATCCGGCCAGTAGCGTTGCTTGGTCTTCGATTCTCCGTGCCAGCCTGCTCAGATCGGTGGTGACAACGTGGGTGATCTTCTTTCTGTTCTCTCTCAGGTAAGCCAGCATCGCCTGAAGTGCGGGCCGTTCACTCGCTGCTTGCTTATAAGCTGACTCGCCTTTGTCCGTGAAGGTCTTGACCGGTTCGATGCCAGCGTGCTCGCAAGCCTCAGTGCATTTCTTGGTTTGCGTCTCTATGTTGGTGGCAGACTTCCGCAGTTGTTCTTCGGAAGAGATGCGGACGTAGATCACCGCTGCGCCTGTGGCGTGGCCGTTGGGCTTCATGGTTTTGCTTTCTTGTTCTTGCTGCCCTTCGGACGGCCACCAAGCCTGCCGTTTGCGCGCACAGCAGCGGCCTTCTCAGGGCTGGTGACCGAACCGCCCTTAGCGCCAAGCTTCCTGTACCATTCTCTGACTACCTTCGGAACCTTCATGGTGTCCTCATCATACCAAAAAAGCTTTGGTTTTGGAATCCGAACTTCTGTGCCAAACAGGTTGACAACCAACTCTGTTGTATTGTTTAGTAAAATCAGGTACTTCGGTACTATTGTGCTAACCTAAGCAGGATAGCATACTGTCACCACGCTGAACACAAAACAGCGCACAGAGGGAGACAAATTGAGGAAAAAGACCCAGAGCAAGGAAAAGCAGGCGCTGTTCGTAGCGAACGACGACGCACATCACGTTCTAGAACCGCTAGTTGATTGCCTGCTGGCCAACGGCCTGACGGCGGCACAGATCACTAAGGCTGTGGCTGCCTCTGCCGAGCGAGTGCTGCGCAATTCCCTGACGGATGCCGGTCTTCCCGTTGGCGTCCGCACGGGTGTGAGGCTGCGTACAACCACGGTTGAGGCGGAAGCCCGACGCGTGGCCGCTAAGTTGATAGAAAGGCTGACCGTGACGAACGTGGACGCGGTGCCACCGGTCAGCCAGAGACGCGGACTGCCCGCTGCCGTCGCTGCCTGATGGTTTACACCGGCCCTGCATCGCTTGTCGGCTGTTTTGTCCGGCAAGCGATGCCCGGCAGTGCGTACCATTGCGAAACTATCGGCCAGAGCGTACCGTATCGCCAAGGAGAACCCCACCAGCGATGTGGATAATCAAAGGCATCTCTCTAGGCACCGGCTTTTTCGTGATCGGGACGATCTGCTTCCTGCTCCTGACCATCTTCCTTTCAACCAGCAAGGCGACGGGCATCTCCGCTATCACCGGCGTGACCACCGGCAATCCTTTTTTCTGGACCGCGCTGGTAGCGTGCTTGGTTCTGGGGGTTTGCTTGGTTGCTAGTTGGCCGGTTCGCGTTCACTAACACGATCTGTAGCTTACAACGCCGCAACACCGCCCGGCGCTGGCGCACGATCTTGGTCCGGTTGCTACCAACTCCGCCTGAAAGTCTTTCTATGGCCTTAAAACGGAAAGTGCCCCGCACCGAGTGCGCCGATACGCACCGCGTGTGGCATTGCCCCGGTGTAAACCTCTTGACAAACCCAAGCGTAAACTTGACTTATGGTAACCAGTGTGCTATAATGGTTGTGTGAGTCAAGGTTGGGCCGGTTAGGAACCACCCCTCTTAGACCCACGAAGTAGCGAAAAAGCGGTCAGCCTAGTTACACGGGGCTGGCCCTTTTTGTTTTCAGGGGCAGTGACGCGTGGTTTACACCGGGCCAACGAGAACAGGAGCAGGAAGCATGAGCACTACGATGTTGAGCATTGAGACGAATCCAGAACAGTTCCTAGCGCAGAGGAAGCGGCAGATGTCCGCGCTGTACGTCCTTTGGGGCACCGTCATTGGTGAGCACCTGCCTACAGAATCACAGTTCTATGGCTGGATTGACACCTTCGGTGTGCAGATCACAGCCGATGCCATCAAGCGGACTGCGGCCAAGGCCCGTGATCGTGCGCGCCGACAAGACCCGATGGATGCGCGTGATCTGGAATCCTACACAACAGCGACAGCGCGCAACATGCGTCAGTACCGGACGGCATGAAGCGCACCGCGTGCGTCTCTAACTACCCAAGAATCTTTGGTAGTTGGGCGGAATAAGTATGGGTGCTCGCGCACGCTTTGGTTCCTGCCCGGTTAGTTTCACGTGTGCGGAGCCTGTGATCTTTTGGAGAATTTTGGCAACACTTCGTATTACATACTAGTCGCAAGAATTTTGGGTGAAAAAATTTGGGTAGTTAGAGCCGCACTCGGTGCGGTAGGACAGAAAAAGGACAGGACTGATGAAAGCTGAAGCTAAGTTGGAAGTGATTCGCGGCCTACTGAAATACGAAGGACGCGTAGAAGAGATTAAGAGCAACGACATACTGCTGATTGTGTGCCTGCTGATACACGGCGGTGATGAGCAGCCGGTGCGTATGAGCAACAGCACGGTCAGCATGGAGCTTGGATGCACGGAACCGACATTGAGCGCGAGCGTAAACCGACTTGTCAGCGCCGGTTGGTTGACGTTTACCAGCGGAAAGAGCCGGAAACAGCCGAGCGTCTACACGGTCCTCATTGACGCGCTGCCGGTTGCGGACGAACTGAAACGAACCATAATCAGCCCGGCCATGACCACCCTAGCTGTGCAATACACTATGGCGACGAAAGTCAGCCTGACCGGTAAGAAACGGAAATTTACCAAGGCGCACCTGCAACGCTATGCGTTCACGTTGCAAACGCTTTTGGAAAAGCACTGTGCTGGTGACGAAGTGCTGCTGCGAGGGGCGGTCAACTTTGCGTTGAGTCATCCGACATACCGCGTCAAAGCCAATCGCGGCCCGCACGATCTGCGCCGGGTCTTCCGCAAGATGCTGGCCGAGTTCAAGGACGCAGGACAACCAGCGCCAGCACCGGCGAAGCCAACGGCCCCGGCGCAACGTGTTGACCCGGACCTGCACCCGTGGGATGTAGCGCCGCTGCCGTCGCGTGTCGGCCTGCCCGTGTACAAGATTCAGAACTTGGCCATTGCCGGTGCGGACGCCTTCCGCGATGCGCTCAACGACGCGGCCAGCACCGTGAAGGAAAACGAAAACTGCGCGCTGTTCATTGTCCAGCCCGATGGGACGCGAACTGAGCAGCGGGTGTCAGTCACGTTGTTTGGGTCAATGCGGTCAGTGCTGGACGTGAAGACCGGGAAAGATGCACTGCCGCCTGCGACGGCCAAGGCCGCGTAGCGCCAGAAAACACAGGGTGGTACACAGACTCAACAAAATCGTTAAACCGATTTAATACTGGCTACTGTGAAGGTTTATTCAAAAAGTTTTGGCCAAAACCTCTTGACAAATAAGGAACCCATGTTATAATGTATTTGACAGTTAAATCAGCTAGGTTTGTAGCCGAGTCTGATTTGTAGGGTTGGGGTGCACAAAGTGCGCCAGTCGGCCACCGTCTTCCTTCCTGACGGGTTCGGCCCGAAACAATCCCCACACACAAGAAATTTCAAACAAGCTTGCCACCGTTAGCCCACCGCTGACTTGGCCAGAGCAGAGACTAATTGCGTTCGGACTACAAACCGATCACAGCAACGAAAGTTGTGTTTCTCGCTCGCGGACTATGACCCGGAGAGTCCAACCTTCTCCGGGCCAACTCCGTCTATATTTCTATTGGTGTTTTTCGATTTTGATTTTGGCGTGGCAACAGTCCTTTCAAGCGGACTTCTCTCCACGCCGATAACACGCGCTGCCGTAGGTGGTCCGACCATCGCGGCGTGTGTCTAAGTCCAGCGGGCAGAGTTGAATCCTCTTATCCGCTGGCAAATTTTTGAAAGTTCCCCACGATGCTAAGTCCTTAGCGTGGCGTGGGCCGGGCACAATTGTTATGAGTTGTGCCCACAATTTTGGCGCGACTACATCCCGCTGCCATTCCTGCACGGCAGGGGTTTTGGGATTTCTCCCCACTTTTACCCTGCCGTGCTTGTCTCTTTGGAAGGAACACAGTGGCAACAAAACTTGTAGATCGTGTCCATCTTGGTTCCGAGTCGTTCGCGTTCGTCGGTAGCATCGAAGACCCGGATAGCTGGAAACTGCCGGTCTATTTTCCAAACGACAGAAATAAAACGATCAACCACATCAAGAGCGCGCTGTTTCGCTTTGCGACCACGAAAGACATTCCAGACGCAGACAGAGCCGACGTTTGGAAAGTGATTGCCGGTGCTGCGAAGGCACACGGACTAAAAGCAGGTCAGCAACCGGCATCCGTCGCGCCAGTCGCGGCGCATCCTGAAACCGCGAAAGTGCTGGACGCTGACGAACAAGAACTTAAAGAGGCTCGCGCTGTGGGTGCTATGCGCGCCGAGAGATTGCTACAGAAGATGGGGTACTGAAATGAACGTAGCGACTAAAGCGACAAACGAGCTTATTGAACAAGTTCCAGAGAAGCAGATCGTGGAAGAACTTGGTGTGGCACTGGGACGAACACGCGTGTGGTATCGCGCACACGGCAGACCGTCAGTTGCCAGAGCGATCACGAAGTTCCTAAAAGACTTTGAAAATTCGTTGTACGTCGGCTGCGTTGCCGACGATTCCCCGAAAGTGAAACCGAATTAAGGAAAACGACAGATGGCCAAAAAAGCGACTTTACGAAACGAAGAAACCACGGTGGAACGTTCCAAACTCAAAGCAAAAACCGATCTGATTGCGGCACTGATTCAGTATCGGGAATCTGCCAAAGCAGCAGGACGCTACAAGCTGTCTGACTGGGCGCACGTGCAACTGGCGAGAGTTGCCACGTTTTCACACGTCAGTGAAGACCTGAGACTGCAAGATGCTGTTGCGGCATTTCATAAGTCATGCGTTGCGCCACAATCTTTCACAGAAGACATGTTGCGCGGGTTTCGTAACACGCTTCGTGATGACGAACTGGAAGCGTTGCTGGACGCCACCAACTGACGTGGGATTATCCGCAAAAAAGACCTGCAACGGGCCGATGTGCCCGGTGTTGCTGAACAGCGGCCAAAGGTTCTGCCCGAAACACGAACTGAAGAACAAGCAACAGGTCAACCAAGGCAGACGCAACGATGAAGTCAGAAAACTGTATAAGCGAGTCTTCTGGATAGAGTTTCGGGATTGGTTCCTGAGACACCACCCAGTGTGCCAGCGTGTCATTGACGGCGTGCGCTGCCTGCAACCGGCAACAGTAGTCCACCACATGATTAGCCCGCGTGATCGTCCCGATCTGTTTTTGGATGAAGACAACTGCCGCGCTGTATGCCTAGCCCACCATCACGGTGGCCAAGGTGCTGCACCCGATGAAGTCTACGCAACCGATAACTGGTGAGCGAAAGATGCTGGGTTGTGGCTGGCTGTGGTTGGGTTGTCTGCCTCCGGCAGTGTCGAAGGGTAGGGGGTAGCAAAGTCTTTAGAATCAACACTTGCAAGGACCGCTTGCCCCCTTTTTTTCTACGCGTGCGAAATAAACAGGTTTCTTATTCTTCAAACGCACCGAATCTCAGGCAGTCGGCCCTTAAACACCAGCAAACGGCAGCACAACGCCGCAGAAAGTTAGACGAAAGACGGTCTGAACAGACCCAAACACAGTGAGAAACAGCAAAGCAGTGGAAGTTAAGCCGTACACCGACAAGCACGCGGTCATCCCGGTATTTTTCAACGAACCCACGGACCTGACCGGCTGGACGGAAGGCGTTCCCGGTGCTGGCCGCATCGTTGCGGTGAAAAGCATTTTGTACAGCGATGGCAGCGCGAGACGTTGGTACAAGGTTGAAGCACCAAAAATAAATTCCAAGAAGGAAGTAGAACATGTTTCAAACACACAAAGAAAAAGCCGAGAAAATCGCGGACATCAAAAGAGCACTGGACAGGGTGCGAACAGACCTTCGTCCGCTGCTAAACAGCGTCGAAGACTTGCGTGACCGCGTTGCATCGCTTGAATTGGATTTGTCCATTGCCAGAGATGGAAAAGTGGCTGAGCCAGTGAAAGAGCTTCGATGAGCACCACTCAGAAACGCAAAGAGCTAAGGTTCAACGCGGAACTTCGCAAAGCAGCAACCGGCAGCCGAACACTGAAGGGCTACGCGGCGCGTTTTAATTCTCGCAGCGTTGACCTTGGCGGGTTCGTAGAGCAACTGTTGCCCGGATGCTTCGCAGAGTCGCTTGCAGCAGGTGAGGAGATTCGCGCACTGCTTGACCACGATCACACCAAGATTTTGGCGCGTAGGTCCAACGGCAGTCTGAGAATCTCGGAAGACAGCGTTGGCCTTGGCGTGGATTTTGATGTCCCTGCGACTACTTACGGAGACGATCTGCTTGCGTGTGTTGACGCTGGCCTGATTGCTGGGATGTCGTTCGGCATGTATTGCATGGAAGACCGGTGGCAAGACCTTCAAGAGAACGGCCAAGCGGTAAAACTGCGAAGCGTTACCCGCGCTGACCTGTTTGAAATTACGGCCACTTCGATGCCCGCCTATCCTTCGACAAGTTTGGCATCCCGCTCTTTCCCAGACGGTATGCAGCATATTGAATCCCGCATGTCAGAAATGCGCGGGGCGAGTCTGGCCGTAGAACGCGCCGCACGCATCGCAAAGGTCCAAGCCGTTATCAACGCAGACAGCCAGCACAGACGGGCACAGGCAGAAGCCGAGCTTGCCGCGTTGGATGAGCAGTACCGTGCTCGCCTAGAGTTTCTCAAGTCGCTGTAGTCCCAACCCAAAAACTTTCTAGCAATAGAAGCGTGATCTGCACCGCGTGCATTTGTGTGTGCAGAAAGCCGAGTCTCGCGGCCAATCGAGAAAAGACACTTCAAAGGAAAAACAGAAATGAACGCACAGTTGCACCGATACATCAGCGAGAGTGACACGATCACACGTGGCCCGCAAACTCCGCAAACCCGCGCAAGACTACAGTTCCTGCTCGCGGCAATCAAGACCATGAAGACCGAGTTTAATGGCGCTGCCATCACTGCCGGTGAAGAAGAGCGCGAAACACGGGCAGAGTTGCGTGATTACTTTGTTGACGCGCCTGTAGAGAGCATGGCAGAGCGCAGAGCAGCCCTCACCGACGCCAACACCGGCCAACTCGTTCCGGCGTCTTTCTACAACCAGTTGCTGACCGGAGTCGCTCAATATACGGAATTGATGGACCGCAACAACGTTTCGCTGATTGAAAGTGAAAAAGCGTTGCCCCTCACGATTCCTGAAATTGATTTGAGCACGATCACCAGCGCGATTGTCGCGCAAGGCGTGGATGCTCCACCCGTCGCCAACCCCACCATCAGCAGCATGGTGCTCAAGGGGTTTTCGTACAGGACGAACCCGATTGCCAGCACGTTTGAGCTTGAGCAGGATTCTTTTGAGGCAATCACCGACATCCTGACGCGAGCTTTCAGTGTGGCTCTCGCCAGAGGTATTGGAAGTGACCTTGTGAATGGAGCAGGGGCAGGAACCGCACCGCAAGGACTCTTGACGGCTGCGGCCAACTCTGGCGTAACCAGCACGGTCAGCGGAGTATGGAGCGGAATTGACCTTGCAGCGGTGTACGCGTCTTTGAATAGGGCATACCGCGTCAGCCCGAAGTGCGCGTGGGTCATGCACGATACCACGTATCAGCAGATCGTCGCGTTGAAGGACGCCAACTCACGCCCGCTGCTTGGTATTCGTGACGATGCAGAGACATTGTTTGGAAAGCGAGTGCTCATCAGCCCGGACATGCCCGTTGGTGCCGGTGCAAAAAGCATCGTGCTTGGTGACCTGAGTCAGTTCCAAGTGCGCGTTGTGAAAAATGGCGTGATGGTGCGACGAAGCGCACAAGCACTGGGATACGCAGAGCAGGGTGCAGCACTCTATACCTGCTACATGCGCGTGGACTCAACGTTGAACACTGCCGGTGGTGGCGTGAAGCCGGTTGTCTACGCGACTGCTCACGCATAAGAAAACAGAAAAGGAAAAACAGAAAAATATCATGAGCACAGCAGACTACATCTCTCGCGGTATCCAGTCGTTAACCGCAAAGCTTGGTCTTACCAAGCTGAATCAAAACCTCAGCAACGATCTTGTTGACGCGATCAATGCAAACGCGGCCATTCTGGACAACGCGGCCATCGTCGTTGCAGCACCGGCATCAGCCACGGCGACCGGCGTAGCCGGGCAAATCGCGTACGACGCCACACACATTTACGTGTGCGTTGCCACGAACGTTTGGGTTCGCGCAGTTCTCGCAACCTTCTAACAACCACCAACAGATGCAGGGCAGGCTCATGGTCTGCTCTGCGTCTTTTCTTTGAGGAAAAATCGCATGGACTGGTTTGAAGAGTACGAACGCAGCAATAAAGTTTCAGAGAACGCAGCGGCAGAGCGCGAAAGCACTGGCACAGTGCGAACAAACGTGGAGCTTCTAAAAAATTACACTTGCAACCAATGGAAGCAGAGGGGCAGGCGGGTGGTAGTTCCAAACGTGCAAGCCAAGAAGTCCATTACGGATAGAAAGACTGGCCACACACTTTACCTGTACTCGATTGAACAGACCGCAAAGCGGACAGACTGATGTCGAAAGTATGCTCCAAACTTCCACGCGGTGAAAAACCGAAAGCATCGAGTTCCTTCTTGGGAGTTTCCTTCTGCAAGAGAGAAGGAAGGTGGCGAGCGCAGATTAAAAACGGAAGCAATAAGACCATCGGATATTTCGACTCGGAACTGGCCGCAGCCCACGCGTATAACGATGCAGCGAAGCGTCTCGGAAGACCCTTCAACCTGCTGCCTGAAATAAGACCGCTGTAAGAAAACAAAGTTTAGAAAAGAGAAGTGATGGCCATAAGCCTTGGTTCCATAGTTGTAGATTTAATCGCGTCAGTTGGTGGCTTTCTTGACGGGATGGACAAAGCCACGTACGCCGGTAAGAAGGCGACGAAGGAAATTCATCAAAGCTTCGATGAGATGGGTTCCAAGATCAGCGGCAGCCTTAGCGGGGTGTTTGCTCAGCTTGGTCAATTCGGAAACGTTGTCAATGATCTTTCTCGCAGCGTCGGGGAATCTTTTGACGGCATCGGAAAGTCTGGCAACGGTATCGCCACTGCTGTCACTGCACTAGGTGCGTTAGGCGCTGCCGGTGTTGCGGCAGCCGCTGGGTTCATAGAGCTTGGCAAGTCTGGCGCGGAAGTCGTAGAGAAGCTTGACCTAGTGTCGCAGAAGACCGGCATCAGCATTCGTGATCTTCAGATATTCCAAGCCGCTGGTGCAACCGTTGGCGTGTCGCTCGATGACATGGTTATTGGGATGAAGAAGTTTGGGCAGGCTCTGACGGGCTTTGGAAAAGGTGCCGCTGCACAGTCAGTGCTGCGTGAGCTTGGCGTCACATCCAAGGACAGCAAAGAAGCCCTGCTTGAAACTGCCGATGCTTTCGAGAAGATGGAAGACGGCCCGCGCAAGGCTTCTGATGCTGTAGCGTTGTTCGGAAAATCAGGGATGCAGTTGATTCCGCTGCTGAACAAAGGACGCGAAGGCATCGGTGAATGGGAAGCCGCACTAGACAAGCTTGGCCCGGTGATCGGCAAGGAAGCTGTTAAGGCCAACCAAGACTACAAAAAATCCATCGAAGAACTGTCGCTAAGCTGGGACAAGGTGAAGGTTGACGTTGAGCAGTCCGTCATCCCGTCACTCTCCAAAGCAACTTCGTGGATAGCAAACAACTTTCAGGGCATCAAGGCCGGGTTCCTTGGCGGTGGTATGGGCGGCGCTGCCATGCTCAGGGACCAACAGGCGCAGACGCAATCAGCGGTTGACGGCACGAAGCAGGAATCTGCCGCGAAAGACGAACTACTGAAGAAGCAGGAACAGATTCAGGCTTCGCTTCAGAGTATCTACGAAATGCACAAGGCGGGCGGCTCTGCTGCCCTTGCGCTAGAGACAGCGCGCCAGAAGATGACGGATGACGTTGCGGCAGGTCTTTTCAAAGAGGCTGACGCGATTCAATCCCAGTTGCCACAGTTGCAGAAGGCTGCCGATCTGGAAGCACAGCGCGCCGCACACGCTAAGCAGTTGGCCGCGAGCTATGCGGCAGTCATGGCGTCAGCGGCTGGCCCGATAAGGCCGTTGCTGCCCACTAAGAAGTCAGACCCAACGGCAGGGATTGAAGCTCTATTCGGAAAGCAGCCCACGAAGAGTCCGCTTGATGGCGCACCCGATCTGGGCACAGGTTTGCCCGATCTAAACTTCTCAGCGGTAACGGACGCGCTGAAGAAAAATACGCTGGTTGGTCAGGGTTTCGTGAATGACTTTTACGATAGCTGGGACAAGCGGCAGCAAAAAACCGCAGACAGCATCAACACCAGCTACAACAAGCAGCTAGATGAACTGAAGGGCTTGTTCGCACTGTCGGAAGTTTCTCAAGCCGATTACAACAGCGTTTCAGAGAAGCTGGAAAAAGAACGTCAGGCCGAACTGAAGGATTTGCGCAAGGACAACGGCACCAGCACGTTCAAAGACGCGTTCACGGATATGTTCACCAGCATTCAGGCCAGCGGCAAAGACTTCGCACGCAGCTTGAGTTCTGACGTTGGCGATACGCTCAATTCTCTGAACGCAGAGTTGGCCAAGTTCGTTGTTACCGGCAAGGGTCTGAACTTCAAACAGATCGGTCAAGGGTTTGCAACAAACCTTACGTCCTCTCTTTTGAAAAAAGGTGAAAGCAGTTTGGCCGGTTCTCTTGGCGGTCTTCTGGGACTCGGTGGCGGAAACAGGCAGGACGGTTCCACAGCGCAGAATGCTATGTGGGTTCAAATAGCCACGGGCATTGGTGACCCCGGACAACTACCCCTTGGCAATCTCAGCAGCCTGATAAACCTTCCGCCCGCAATTGGCGGTGGCGGCAGCGGGTTTCTTCCCAACTTGTTCGGTGGTGGTGATAGTGGTGGTGGTGGCGGCGTTGGCGGCTTCTTAGGAATGCTGACGGGGTTCCTTCCTTTCTTGGCAGACGGTGGAGATGTTCAGCCGGGAAGAAGCTATGTAGTCGGTGAGAAAAGGCCGGAACTATTCGTCCCACGCTCAGCCGGTACGATTATTCCGCAAGTCCCCGGTGCAGGACAGAAGCTCAGCCAAACAAACGTGAACCTACACATCCACGGAGTCACGGACGCAGATAGCTTCAAGAAGTCTCAAGCGCAGATTAGCTCTGCGATGGGACGTGCTGCTTCACTCGGTCAAGCCAGAAACAGCCGGTAAGAAACAACTAGGAGTCTTAACCAGATGAGTAGCAGCCAATTTCCATCAATTTCATTTGACAACAAGGACCAAGCCAACGGATACGCAGGCTTGGACAGCGGAGGGAAGCTCAAGACAACTGAGCTTCCTTCTGTTGTAGAACAGAACACGAACAAAGACGCGGCCAGTGGATATGCCGGTCTTGATTCCAACTCAATGCTGAAACTAGCAGAGCAAGCAACGGCAGTGAATGCCCAGACAGGGACTTCATACACCGTTGCTGACGGTGACAGAGCAAAGACCGTCACCTTCAGCAATGCTTCAGCAGTTGCAGTGACACTTCCACAAGCGGGCGCAAGCAGCCAGTTCAAGGCTGGATGGTTCGCTAGGGTTTTGAATGTTAACGTCGGCCCGGTGACGATCACCCCAACCACCAGCACGATCAACGGCGCGTTGACAAGCATCACGTTGCAGAAGCACCAGTCCGCAGTGATCGTGTCGGACGGAGCTAACTATGCCGTCATGGGCATCTTGACTCCGGTGAACCCCACAGACGGTCAAGTGCTGACTTATGTTGCTGCGGATTCGCAGTGGGAACCAAAGAGCCTTAGCGCGCTTGGTGGTGCGAATGCGTCTCAGTTGCGCAGCGTTTCTATCTCAACCGGTTCCGCTTCGCCAAAACCGCGACAAGTCCTTGCGTATAACGAAGCAAACGGTGACTGGGAATCTACATACGTCGGCCCCGGACCCAGAGCCAACTGGCACGGGTTCACGGTAGACCCAACCACCATGACTGCCGTGCTTGGGTATGGCGGCGGTTGGACAGTGCAGAATTTTAATATTACTGGCGTCAATGCCACGGCCACAGAGCCTTTCTACGTGAAAATATCTTCACCATCAACAGGTAACAACGCCTTTTATGGTTGGAGCTACGCCACCCCACAAATCACAACGGGCATTTTCCGTTATGCGGTAACGCGCTGCATACTGGGAAGTACCGGCACCCATGCCGGTTACTATTTAGGATTAAGCAGTGCTGTGGGTCCGCAATTAATAGCGCAGTCGGCGTCTCTTGCCGCCAACTTTGTTGGCTTTAGATTCTGGAACGGAACAGACACACACTGGCAGGCGTACGTTGGAAAAGACGCTACACACATCACGCTTGTGGACACAGGGATAACGCCAGACACAAATTCACATATTTACGAAATTTTTTCGGACGGAACAAACTTTCACTTCTACATTGACGGAACAAAGGTTGCAACAATTTCTGTTACCGATACCAACGCACCTGCAAACACAACGTTGCTGGGGCAAATTTGCTGGTTGTCCAATCAAAACGGGGCGACGGTAATACCTTTGAGTTGCGCGTACGCTTTTTGGGAGTCTTCAGTCTAGAACAGAATCAACGATCTTCTTCTGCAACAAGGGCCAAGAGAACCCGCTATGTCAGAAGAACTAAGCCCGGTCAGAGTGTTGCGCTCTGGCCGGGCTTTATTTTTGTTTGAGCGCATTGACAGGGCATGACCGCTGCAATACTCTCAGCGGCTATATGGCTATCCCAGCTTTCGTTAAAGGCAAGACAATCAAACTAAAGTCTGACCCCCGTTTTGATGAAAAATGGGTCAAAGACCACATCATCGAAGACCTCCCAAGCTTAGACTTGGGAAATGTGGAAGTGAAAAATGTTGAGCGGCCTCAAAAGGGTGGTTTCCTTGACCTGGTGCTGGCTGATGAAAAAGAAGACAAGTGGTTTGAAGTTGAAGTTCAGTTAGGGCCAACAGACCCCAGTCATATCATCCGTACCATTGAATACTGGGATTACGAGCAGCGGCATTTCCCAAACCACAAGCACTGTGCGGTTCTCATCGCGGAAGACGTGACAACACGCTTCCTAAATGTCATCGCCCTGTTCAATCGCCAGATTCCGATTATGGCATACCAGATGAAAGCGATTGAGGTGGAAGGCAAAATCTTGCTTGATTTCACCCGCGTGTTGGACACAGAAGAAACGGATGAAGAGGAAACGATAGGAGTTGGCAGCCCGGCTACCCCAACCGATTGGGAAAAGAAAAGTTCCGAAGTTGCCATGAAGATCATGAAAGAATGTCTGGTAATTTTGAGGGAACTGAACCCGAACATTCAGGAAACCTACAAGCAGCAATTCATCGGACTGACTATAAGCGGGAAGGTCAATAATTTTTTGACTTTCCATCCCAAGAAACAGCCATTTGTGACGGTTGTTGCGGCCCCGGAGAAAAGAGAAGAGTGGGCTGATCGTTTACGTGAGGCTGGCATAGAGGTTCTGTCCACTGGCACCAGAAGAGTGCGTTTCCGTCTAAGAAAAGAAGATATAGAAAAGAACAGAAAGCTGCTGAAGGAACTTTTCAGCGACGCCTACGAAGAAAACAAAGAGTAGTGATGCTTATTTTGATGGTTCCCTGTACCACATCATTTTCAGTCTGCGCACCCGCGTCACAAGCCCACCAACCATTAATGAGCCGCGTCAATGAATTGGAGTTCCGAACCGCTGAATGAAGGCTGTTATAGCCTTGGCGTGTTCAAGAGTGGCACTCGTTGGGCCACCATAACCCTCCCATTTTGGCATTAATCCCTCCAACGAATCAAAAAGTAGCAAAACGTGTGCTCAATCGGTGGTTGCATCAACCGGCAAAAAGGGCGAGAGTAGTGCGCCACGGATCTGGTCATGACTTCCATACTTCGCACCGTTGAATTTCTGGCTTTGAGTGTGTGGCTCGGCAGCGACATATTTCTGAGTTTTGTCGTGGCACCGGGTGCGTTTCGGGTTCTGGCGCCGAACCGCGACCAGGCCGGGGCAGTCGTAGGCTTCTCTTTGACGCGCATGCACCTTGGCGGCATTGCGCTGGGCGTTGTGTTCTTGCTTGTGCGGCTCATTCGGACGCGGAGCTTTGCCAGCCTGGTGACTCCCGCTGCGATTTGCGTCGTGTTGATGATCGCTCTGACGGGCATTTCGCAGTACACGGTCAGCGCCAAGATGGCTGTGTTGCGAGTGCAAATGGGATCGATCCAGGGAACGGCCGCAGATAGTCCTTTGCTGGCTCAGTTCAGCCGGTTGCACGGTATTTCGGTGTCGCTTGAAAGCGGCGTCTTGCTCGCAGGAATTGCGGCGATGTACCTCCTGGTCCGCGAACTCGCAACCGCGCGCTGATAATGGCTGCTCCCAGTTAACGCCAATCAGAAATCAGGCACCCTACGCCACAGCCTCCGCCCCCCAGTTTTCTGTAAATGTTGCATCTAAAGGGTTTAGCGATCCTGTAAGTCATTTAGAATCAACATTTACCGCCGCCACCTGCAAGCGTTGATTCTAAAAGGGTTAGAGTTGCGGCTGGAACCGAACGCCGGAGGCAGACCGCCTCGGGGCAGGCAGTCTCTACCACGACAAGCTGCTGCCCTAAAAACAAAAAAGGCTACGGCAATCTGCCGCAGCCAGAGATCTTCCAGGAAGAATCATACCACGGAGTTGAGGAGTTGGTCCATGAGAATAAATGGGCCCTTCGGTGGACTAGCTGCCGCAAGGAGAGGGGCGTTTGAATCGCATGAACCCAATGAAAGATTATCGCCGGGATTTCTTGGGCGGTTGATTGGTGACGAGGCGTTTGCGGCGGAGTTTGGCGGGGCGGATTTTGCGCATGGCGGCGTTGCCAGCGCGGTGGCAGGCGCGCCACATGTACCAGCTGGCGACGGTGCGGTAGGGGCGCCAGCGTTCGCCGAAAGCGAGGAGTTCTTTAGGTTTGGGCTTGTGTTTTTTGCCGTAGGTGATGGACCAGCCTTTTTGTACGCCGAGGTCGTGGATGGGGAGAACGTCGGGGCGGCCGAGCCGGAAAATCAAAAACATTTCGACCGTCCAGGCGCCGATGCCGCGGACGGAGGTGAGGCGTTTGACGAGTTCTTCGTCGGTGAGTTTTTGCGCGTCTTGGAGAGTGGGGACGACGCCTTCGATGGTTTTTTTCGCGAGGTCTTTCATGGCGGCGACTTTGGCACCGGAGAGGCCGGCTTTGCGAAGGGCTTGCTTGCGGAGTTTGAGCATTTCTTGCGGGCTGGGCGCGCGGCCCGTGGAGCTGAGGGCTTTGACGCGGCCGAAAATGGTGGCGGCTGCTTTGCCGGAGATGGATTGGTAGGCGATGGCTTCGAGAAGGGCTTCGTAGGGGCTTTCGGCGAGGACCTTGTCGAGCTGGAATGGCTGCGTGGATTGGATTAGCTCGGCGAGGTGCTCGTCTTTTGCGGCAAGGTATTGCGTAGCGGCGGCGAGATCGAACGAGATGGAGCTGATGGGGAGAGTCATGGCGGTGAGTAGATTATCCAGGTTGCGGACGGAATCGGAAAAAGAATTATACACAGAGGGCACGGAGTTCACAGAGTGCACGGAGAAAGAGGAACCCGCTCATCGAGAAGTGGCGGTGAATAGAATCAATGGGTGAGTGCGACGGAATTTTCTTCGCGTTTGGGGTGCGGGGAGGATTGCTGGGTTTTGATTATTGTGCTGGCACCGAGTTTCCTGCTGGATGCTTGGCGTAATAGCCTTTGCGGGCATGGACCGAGTAGCCCTTTTCGAGGGCGGAAATCTGGAGCTTGCGAAAATTGCCGTCCCAGTTTTTGTTTTCGGGGTAGTAGCCGAGGCTGTACTGGTGGTGCAGTTCCTCGGAGATCTCGTCGAGAGCGGGTTCCAGTTTGTCCATGCCGCGAACGTCCAGCACGCGGCCTCCGGTAGCCTCGGCGAGTTTTTTGAGAGAGTCTTTTTCAAAAATATGGCGCACGTCACAATCGTCCCGGCCGGGAGCATCGTGAATCTGAAGAACGTAGGCAATGACGTCGTTTTCAAGGAGAGCTTTCAGAGCGTCTTCCAAAGTAGATTCGCTTTGGGAATCGCCTGAGAGAGCTACGATGACGACGGCCTTGCGTCCCACTTCGCCGGAGAGGTAGCGGAGCGTGGCGACGCGGGCGGCATCGTAGAGGTGGGCCGCGCGATTTTGGTTGACGTGCTTGCCGTTGATGCCGACCGTGCCCCCGCCCGGCAACGAGACGCCGCGAGATGAAGGCGGACCCCCGCCGGGCAGCCCAATCGCTGCTCCCGTTTGAATGGAATGCGCCTGCTCAACGAGGAGTGCGACGTCTGACGTAGGCAACTGCACGGTTTCCACGCGCGAGGCGTAGCTCAGAATGAAGCCCAAGTCTGTTGGGCGGACGACGTGCTTCACGAACAGCGATGAGGCTTGGGCTTCCTCGCCAAGAATCCAAGACATGTTCGTGCCGGTATCCAGGAGCATGCCGACAGTCAAGAGCACATCGCTGTGATGTGCGAAAAACTTGATGGCTTGAGGATTCCCGTCTTCGGAGACACGGAACTTATCTTGCGGCAGATCGTTGACGAGGCGCTTGTTGTTGTCGCGTACCGTGAAGTAGACAGAGACCAAGTCCACGTCCGTGTGGACGACGCCTTCCTGGGAGGCTTTGTCGTTGACGGTTTTCTCCTGCGCGGGAGCGGATTGGGGGGAGGCCGAGCCGAGGAATGCAAGAACCAGGGCTGCAACGGATATGCCGACTCGCATAAGCATAGAGTGGGCTCCTCTCTGCGTTGTTGCAATGGCCGTGAACTGTTGGATGCGCGCAAGTTGGAGCTGAGTTGTAGGTGCCATCAGGTGATTCTGCGAGGAGGTCTTGCATGTGAGGGTTGCAGAGGGAACGGTGAGGTGGTTGTGCCTAGGAGGAAGTCGCTGACTGGTGGATGGATCGTTTTTCGTGAAGAGCTTTTTGGCGGGCGTGGCGGGCGCGGAGGAGGGTGGTTACGAGGATGATAGCGGCGCAGGATTCGACGAAGAGTTTGCCGCCGTCGAGCCAGTCGATGGGGGCGCCTTTCAGGTCGGGGTCGGTGAAGAGGGAGTGGTAGAAGAGGGCGGCGGCGGCGAGGTAGATCGTGAAGTGGAAGGCTTTCCAGGTGCGGCGGTGGAGTTGAATGCGGAAATAGGACGTGATGACGACGAGGGCGATGGTGTAGAGGGCGATGGCGCCGATGGTGTTTTCGAGGGGTTGTTGCGGCGAGTGGACGGGGTAGAGGATGTCGAGGATGCGGAATTTGGGCGATTTGTTGAGAAGCAGCGGGAGGGGATGCAGGAGTGTGATGGCGAGAGCGATGTAGCCGGTCCAGTTGTGGAGCCGGAAATAGTTGAAGCGGTGATGCGGCCAATTGCGGACGGGGCTGTAGCGGAAGGCCATCATGACGCCGAGGAGCATGTTGACGGTGATAGCGGCGACTGCGGTTAAGCCGATGTAGGCGGTGAGATCGAGGATGGTGATGTTCATCGTGAGAATGGGAGGCGGTAGCCCTCGCGCAAGTTGTCCATTATCCAGTGGAACTGATGTTCTCGTCTCTAAAATTGCCGGCTAGACGTATGGAAGGTGAGACTGTTGCCGGTGACCAGGCGTTTCATCTGATTTTTTTGATGGGCCGAACCTGCCTGAACGCGCGAGTTGGTGTTCAAATCAAGGGGGACGAGCGGGTGTGCTAGGATTGTGAGTTTGTGCTGAGGAAAATGGAACGGTAGAGGAAGGTACAAGGCTTGCAGACAGGAATTATTGGATTACCACAGGTTGGAAAGACCACGCTGTTTCGAATCTTGACGAAGGCGAACGTCGAGGGGAAGGGCGGAGGGTCGGCTACGCATGTTGGCGTGGCGAAGGTCCCGGAGCCGCGGCTGCTCGAGCTGGCGAAGCTCTATAACCCGAAGAAAATTACGTATGCGACGGTGCAGTACGTGGACCTCGGCGGTATGCAGAAGGAGAAGAACCGCGACGCGCTGGCGCCTTTGCGCGAAGTGGATACGATCGCGCATGTGATTCGCGTGTTTGACGACCCCTCGGTGCCGCATTCGGTGGGGAGTATTGATCCTTTGCGGGACGCTACCAACTTGGAATTGGAGCTGATTCTTGCCGATCATGACCAGATTTTGCGGCGGCTTGAGCGGTTGGAGAAGGATCTGAAGAAGAAGAGCGAGCCGATTTTGCTGGCGGAGAAAGCGGTTTTGGAAAAGTGCAAGGCGCATTTGGAGTCGGAGAAGCCTTTGCGGGAGTTGGAGTTAACGCCGGAGGAACGCAAACCGATCGGGGGATTTTTGTTTTTGTCGGCGCGGCCGGTGCTTTATGTTTTGAATTTGGGAGATGACGAAGCGGATGAGTTGGATACGGCGGTGGAGCGGCACAAGTTGAGCGCTTTGCAGGGCAAGCCGAATTCGGCGGTGGTCGCGATTTGCGGGAGGCTTGAGGCGGAACTTGCGGAGATGGATGAGAAGGAAGCGGCGGAACTTTTGGCGTCGTATGGGTTGAAAGAGCCAGGGCTGAACCGCTTGATTCGCGCGACGTATGACTTGATGGGACTGATTCAGTTTTTTACGGCGGGGGAGCCGGAAGTGCGGGCGTGGACGATTCGCAAGGGATCGACGGCGCAGAAGGCGGCGGGAGCGATTCACAGCGATATCGAGAAGGGTTTCATTCGGGCGGAAGTAGTGAAGTGGAGCGATCTTTTGGCGGCGGGGAGTATTGCGGCGGCGCGGGAGAAGGCGCAGGTGAGGCTCGAGGGGAAAGAATACATTGTGCAAGAGGGGGATGTGATTTTGTTTCGGCATTCGGGATGAGAAGAAGACGTAAAGAAGTAATGAAGTAGAGAAATAAAGATTTCGGAAAAGGAATTTACACAGAGATCGCACAGAGATTGAGATGTGGTGGCGTTGAGTAAACTGCAAAAGCGGCAGCAGGCCTGCCGCACTCCATATGGGACACGATTTGGCATTTCGGACGGCGCTGGCGGCGGGGCTGGGGTTGGTCGCGGCGGCGGGGAATTTGATTGGCGGGTATTTTGTTGTGCGGCGGGATTGGCCGCGGCAGTATTTGCAATATTTTTTGGCGCTGGGGGCCGGCTACATGCTGGCCGTGGCGTTTGTCGATGTGATTCCCGAATCCATTCATTTGGGTGGCGAGTCAGCCTTGCAGTTTGTGCTGATCGGCTATTTTCTTGTCCATCTTTTTGAGCATACGCTTGCACCGCATTTTCATTTTGGGGAAGAAACGCATCACGAAGAAATGAGCCATCACCATGCGCGAACCACAATTTTGCTGGGACTGACTATTCACACTTTTTTCGACGGCGTGGCGATTGCGGCGGGATTTTTGGTTTCCGTGTGGTTGGGAGCGATGATTTTCGTGGCCGTGTTCTTACACAAATTGCCGGAGGGATTTACGGTGGCGTCGGTGGTGCTGGCCAGCGGGCAGGGACGGCGCAACGCGATTCTCGCGGCGGGGTTACTTGGAGCAGCGACGCTGCTGGGAGTTTTGCTGACGAGCGTCTTGCAGAGCCAATTGAAGTATGCGCTGCCGCTATCCGGGGGAGTGACAGTTTATGTCGCGGCAACCGATTTGCTGCCGGAAGTGAACCGGGAGCCGAATTGGAGGATGGCGGCGCTGGTTTTCGTGGGCGTGGCCACGGTGCTGATAATGCAGCATTTATTCCATGTCTAATTTCGCTCTACCTTCGCCCCGTCTTCTCCTAAACGCCAGATAAACATTTGCAACTTTAAGAGCCTGCTAGGGTTCGATAGAATGTGGCGGCTATGGCCAGGTCGGACGTCCAACTGATGCTGGACGTGAAGGCGGGCGACGAGCGGTCGTTCGAACTTCTCCTCCAGCGCTACAGGACTCCTCTTGTCAACTTTCTCTTCCGCATGGTGCGCGCGCGGGAAGAGGCGGAAGACTTGGCGCAAGAAGTGTTTTTGAGAGTGTATCGGGCGCGGAAAGATTACGTACCGAGCGCCAAATTCACGACATGGCTTTTCCGGATCGCGACAAATTTGGCGTTGAACTCGGTGCGAGACAACCGTTACCAGCGGATGGAAGTCTCACTGGATGCGCCGGTGACGGTGGATGCCGAAGATGGCGATGAGAAGCCGCTGGACATTGCCGAGAAGCATCCGAACATCGAGCAGTACTTGGTGGAGGAAGCGCGAAAGAAGATGATCCGGCGCGCGATTGATAAGTTGCCGGAGAAGCAGCGCGCGGCGGTGCTCCTGCACAAGTATCAAGAGCTCGATTATGGAGATATTGCAAAGATTCTGGAATGTTCCGAAAGTGCGCTGAAGTCGTTGCTCTTTCGGGCGTACGAAACGTTGCGAGTGGAACTAGCCCCGCTCGTGGCGAGGCACGGGAAGTAGAGGAACTACAACCCACGCTGCAAGGGAAGTAGAAGTAGACCCTGGGTAGAGAAGGAAGGTTGTTATGAGCTGTAGTCGAATGGAAAACAAGATACTGGCGTACGTGGATGGGCGCTTGAAAGAGAGCGAACGGCTGGAGATGGAGAAGCATCTCTCGGCGTGCGGAGCTTGCCAACTGCGCGTGAATGAGTTTCGCGCGGTGGCATCGTTGCTGGAGGAAGTGCCGCAGATTGAACCGTCGGCGGCGTTTGACGTGCGCGTGCGTGCGCGAGTTGCGGCTGAGCCGGTGAAGCAGGGCTGGTGGGCATTGTTTATGCCGTCCCCGCGCGTGGCCTTTGCGGCGTCGCTGCTTTTGCTGGCGACGGTGTGGGTTGCTTCGCGGCCAACGGATCGTACACTTACGGCGGCGGACGAGGCGCAAATCAATCAGGACTTGCCGGTGCTTGAGAACTTTGATGTGCTTTCAGATTTTGGAGCACTGACGGATTTGCCCCAGCCTGTGCAGCCCGATGATGCGGGCGACAGCAATCCGGATCAGAACCAGAATCAGAAGCAGGAAGACAATCAGAATCAGACGATGTAATGGATGAGATTTCGACTCCAACTCGCAGGATGTTTGCTGGCGATAGGGCTCAGCGCAACGCAGGCCGGCCCTTCGATGGCGCAGCACGGCCGCGTAGCACATTGGGCACCGCAGCAGCATACGCCACCGAAATCTCAGCCGAGACCGCAGCAGGCGCCGCAGCAGCATACGCCGCCTCCGAGATCTCAGCCGAGACCGCAGCAGGCGCCGCAGCAGCACCAGCCGCCGAAGAATGCGGGGAATCCATCGCAGCAGGGGAACCGGCCGAACGGCGGCGGGGGCAATCCTCCGGGAAACGGTGCGAACCGGCCGAATTTCGTTCCGCGTCCTAGCCTCAATCCCAACAACAATCCGAACCGTCCGCCGTCCTCGTACACGCCGCCGCCGAGAAAATTCAGCGACCTGCCGCCGCAGGACCGGCAGAGGATCATCGATAACAACAACAGGTACAGGAATCTTCCTCCGGCACAAAGACAGGAATTGAGAGATCGCGCCGAGCAATGGAATAGGATGACTTCTCAGCAGCAGAGTCACATTCGGAATGATGTGCTGCCCAAGTGGAGGCAAATGCCTGCGGACCGGCGACAGGCGATTCGGCAAAGGCTGAGCGTGCTTCAGAACATGCCCGAGTCGGCGAGAAATCAGCGGTTGAATGACCCCAATTTTACTAGGGGGATGAGTGAAGAGGACAAGGCCACACTCCGGGATTTGAGCCACATGCATGTTGGTGCGCCCGATCCTCCGAACGAGTAGGAACCTCGACCGTTCGCGTTTGAAAGCCGAAGTTGAAAACCAGGCACTAAGATCGTTCCAATTTCATACAACTTCATTCAGAAGATCCTTAGCTCGTAAGTGTCGGCAAATGGTGCGCAGCATGCTGCGCCACCACAAAGCCAATCTGGCATTCGCGCGCACTGTGCGATTTTTGCACCCTCGTTGACAACACCTCTCCTCTCACGGCATCGTGAATAGTTCACGACGTCGGCATCCAACGAGCGGAGGGAAAATATTTTGAAGAGTGACCGCACAGCGGTCAGCCCGGCGGTGTCCACGCGCTTCCGCGCCATGCAGCACCGTAATTTTCAGCTCTTCATCGCGGGACAACTCATTTCGCTGATCGGAACCTGGATGCAGAATATGGCTCAGCTTTGGCTGGTCTATCAGCTGACCCATTCCGCGGTGCTCCTTGGAATTTTTGGATTTGCGAGCCAGGTGCCGATGCTATTTCTCTCCTCGCTCGGCGGTTACGTGGGGGACCGCTATGACCGGCATCGCGGCGTGATTGTGACGCAGGCATTTTCGATGATTCTGGCGTTTGCCCTTGCGGCATTGACGCTGACCAACTTGATCAACAAGTGGGAGTTAATTTGGGTCGCGTTCCTGGTGGGCATCGTCAACGCTTTCGACGTGCCGATCCGGCAAGCCTTCCTTGTGCAGATGGTGGGGAAACAAGATCTCCCGAACGCCATTGCGCTGAATTCCTCAATCTTCAATTCCGCCAGAGCCGTGGGGCCGGCAATTGCCGGTTTCGCAATCGCATTGGTGGGAGCAGGGTGGTGTTTTTTCCTCAATGGTTTGAGCTTCGTGGCGGTCATTGTGGCGTTGATGCTGATGCGGATTCAGCCCAGGGAAATCAAGCCGAGCACGGATTCGCCGCTGAGGAGTCTTGTGCAGGGTTTCCGGTTTGCGATGAGCGACCTGCCGGTGCGGTCTACGTTGCTGTTGCTCAGCACGCTGAGCCTTTTTGGTTTGCAGTATTCCGTGCTTATGCCGATTTACGCGCAAGATATTTTGAAGGGAGACGCGCAGACGCTGGGGTGGTTGATGAGCGGTGCGGGAGTGGGCGCAGCGATCGGCGCTCTGCACTTTGCGGCACGAACGCATTACAGAGGGCTGGCCCGTTGGATCGCTGCGACGTCGACGACTTGCGCGGCGTGCCTGGTCCTTTTCTCGCTGGCGAACAAGTTGTGGCTGTGTATGGCGATCATCTCCGTTGTGGGATTCGCGGCTACGTCGCAGATGGCAGCGACAAACACGCTGATTCAGAATCGCGTGCCCGATGAGCTGCGAAGCCGGGTGATGGCTGTGTACGCGACGATGTTCATGGGCGTCCAGCCGCTTGGCGCGCTGATCGCTGGAGGAGCGGCGAAACGGATTGGCGCGCCTCACACGCTGGCAGTGTTTGGATCGCTGGTGCTCCTGGGCAGCCTGATTTTCATCGTTCGTGTGGCGATGAGGCTAGGAGAGACGCAGACAGCTCCGGCGGATTAGGCGGGATTTGGGCGGTGGAGCCATTCCGGTTTGGTGAGAGAGTCAACGGCGGGCGAGGCCGCAGAGGGCGGGCCCCCCCCGGAGTGAATAAGCCCCGCCCCTACAGAGTTGATTGCATTTAGGATGGCGTCGACTTTGGGGCGCTGCGGGGAGAGGGAGCAGACGGGATCGGTCGCCTCGGCGTCGCCGGCGAGAAGGAAGGCTTGGCAGCGGCAGCCGCCGAAATCCAGCGCGCGGCGGTCGCAGGATTTGCAGGGTTCTTGCATCCAAGCTTCGCCTCGGAATTTTTCGAAGGCGTCGGAGACTTCCCAAATTTCGCGCAACGCGCGGTTTTTCACGTTTTCAAACGAGAGGCCGGGAATGATTCGGGCGGCGTGGCAGGGGAGCGCGTCGCCGTTGGGCGTGATGAGCATAAGCTTGCGGCCCCAGCCGCCCATGCAGGGCTTTGGATATTTGGCGTAGTAATCGGGAACGACATACTCCACTTTTATTTTTCCGGACAGGCGTTCTTGGGCTTTTTTCAAGAAATCGATGGATTGCGTGAGCTGTTCGCGCGTGGGAAGAAGCGCATCGCGATTGGCAAAAGCCCATCCGTAATACTGGACGTTGGCGAACTCGACGCGAGTGGCGCTGGAAGATTCGGCGAGCGCGAGCATTTCGGGAAGTTGATCGATGTTGCGGCGGTGAATGACAAAGTTGAGAGTGACGGCTACGCGGTGGCGTTTGAGCCATTCGAGGACGCGGAGTTTTTGGGCATGTGCTTTGGTGCCGGAGATTTCTTGCGCGATTTCTTCGCGGGCGCCCTGGAAGCTGAGTTGAAAATGATCGAGGCCGGCGGCGACGAGAGCTTCGAGGCGGGCTTCGTCGAGCGGCAAACCCGAAGTGATGAGATTCACGTAGAGGCCGGCGGTGCGTGCGGCCCGGATGAGATCGAGGATGTCCGGGCGGGTTAGCGGTTCGCCGCCAGTGAAATCGGCTTGTAGAACGCCGAGAGCGGCTGCTTCCCGGAAGACGCGGGACCAGTCTTCGGTGGCGAGTTCGAGATTGCGCGCTTGCAGTTCGAGAGGATTCGAGCAGTAGACGCAGTGCAGAGGGCAGCGGTGCGTTAGTTCAGCGATTAGGGCTAGCGGATTGGCGGTGGCAAGTGTCATGCGTGTGTGGCGCAGGTTGCGAAAAGCGGGAGCAGGGCTCCCGCACTCCACGGGCTATGGCTCGAAATCCAAGGCGCGCTCTTTTTGCAGCAGAGCCAGGTAGCCGAGAATATCCTGCTCTACCTTGGCCGGCTCGGCTTTTGAATAGAGTTGCTGCAATTCGGTGATGATTTGCTGGACGGTGTGTTTGCCGTCGCAGCGCTCGACAATTTCCAGGCTTGGGCCATTCAGGCGAAGCGCGCGCTCGGGCATGAGCAGAGTGCGTGGCTGCTGCGTTTTTTCGTTCATGCGGCAGCCGGGGGCGAGTCGCGGGCGGCTTTCGAGATCAATGCTCATCGCGAGCCTGCCTCGGCTGCCGGGTGGAACGCGCCGGGCGGCGGCCAGCCGGGTTGAACGTAGGAGAAATAGAGGGCGTCGAGTTGGGCCCAGAGGATGTCGCACTTGGCGCGGAGGGCGGCATGGGCTTTGTCTTGTTGCTCGCGTGTGGTGGCGTGTTTCACGACCCAGGCCAGCGCGAAGTCGGCGTCCTCGGGGGCTTGCGTGAGGCGGCCGGTGAAATAGTCGAGGCCGCTGGAGAGCCAAGGATAGTGCTGGCGGAGGCGATCCATGCGCAGCGTGATGAGCTTCTTGGAAAAAAGTTCGGTGAGGGAAGACGCGACGGCTTCGAGGTGCGAGCGCGTGGAGACGAAATCGACGTAAGCTTGAACGGCATAGCGTGTGGCGGGAAGAATTCCTTCGCCGCGGAGCGCCAGATCGCGCGAGAGGCCGGTGGCTTCCACCAGCCGCAGCCACTTTTCGATGCCGCCGGGTTTCACGCCGTCGCCGTCGTGGTCCAGGATGCGTTTACGCCAGGTCAGGCGGAACGCGGGATCTTCGCTGCGCGCAAGGATGGCGGCGTCTTTGATGGGGATGCGGCTTTGGTAGTAGTAGCGATTCAAAGCCCAAGCTTGCAGCTGGCCGCGGGTGAGCTTACCTTCATGCATTAGCGCGTGAAATGGATGTTTATGGTGATAGCGCTCTTCGCCAATGGCTTGAAAACCCGCGATGAAGTCGGCTTCGGAGAGCAGCGGCAACGTGGACTCAATGGATTGCGCCTGGTTCATATCGCGAGTTCCATTCCATCATAGGCGATTTCCCAGCCCGCTTCACGAACGAAGCGCGATTCCGGGCTCTCGTCATTCAGCACAGGATTGGTGTTGTTGAGATGGATGAGGACGCGGCGCGTTTTGCTCGGCCGAAAGGGCTGGCGGAGAAGGCCGCGATCGCCCCAGAGAGGCAGATGCCCCATTTGCCGGGCGGATTTGCTTCCTTTTTGGATGGAGTTCAACTCGTCGTCTTTCCAGAATGTTCCGTCGAGAATCGCCAGATCACTCTCTTCCACACAGCGCAGCCACTGATCGCCTGTCCCGGGCAAGTTGGGAGCATAGAACAGCTTTTTTTCTTTGGAGACCAGAGAGAGGCCGATGACGGCTTCTTCTGGAGAAAGCGTATTGCGCAAGGATTCGCTCACGTAATCCGGGAAGTTTCCGTTGAGCGAAAGGGCCTTACAGAAGAGGCCGCTTTTTTTGTCTGCCGGCGAGGGCGGGATGAGGGGCGTGAGACGATCAAGCGGAAGCGATTCCCATTTGACGGGAGGATTTGATCTCGCCAGAACGCGGAAGAGGCTGTTTTCTTCCGTGAGTACACGCCGCACAGCCATTGTCGAGAAAATCTGCAGAGGCTGGAACTCGCGTAAATGAAGAAGGCCCATGACGGCATCCACGTCAGCGCTGGTCAGCACAACGGCGGTGACCGGCGTGTTTCGCGAACCAGCAGGCGGGACCAAATCAGCACAAGAGAGTATCTGCTGCCGAAGATCCGGAGATGCGTTCAAGAGGAACCAGCGCGAGCCGTCGGTTGAGATGGCCGCCTGGGTTTGGGTTCTAGGACGAGCCTTCAGGGTGCCGGCACGCACACCCATACACTGAGGACAGGCGCAATTCCATTGTGGAAAACCGCCCCCGGCCGCGGAGCCGAGGACTTTAAGGCGCACTGTGGCGCACCGAAAAACGACCGCGGGGCGCGGTCAAGGCTTTACAGCTCGGCGTTGGCGTACGAGCTAACTTCGCAGTTCAGGTCGATCTCTTCGTGCTGAGGGGTGGTCCATTCCATGGTCAGAGGCTCCTAGGACGTAAGATTCAAATCGTGCTTAGGATAACACAAACCCAATTCTGAGAGAACACCCTCCGCAGTTTTGTGTTCTTCCCATGGGTTCCGAGACGCCAGCGGACCAGACGGAGACGGACGAGCTTGTGCGCCAAGCGATGGCCCGCGGAATCGGTAAACCATAACGGCCACCCCTCCCTTGTTTTCTTGTAAATGTTGCATCTAAAGGCCTTAACGCCTCCCGTAGCTTATTTAGAATCAGTAGTTACGAGGATTTTGTGTAAGTGTTGATTCCAGGGAACTTATCCATATTTCGAGGGCTGCCGAACGCTGTGTCCCTGTACATGCTGCAAATAGGAGCCTTACCAAGAAGTCAGGCCCCAGAAACGAAAAAACGCCAATCTGGAGATTGGCGTTCCCGGGTGGAATCAAAGTATTACCCAGTCAACATAGTACGCCGATATATATTTTTTGTCAAGGGTGAAATCAGCAAAAAACGGCAAAGCCAAACGTCTGTGATAGTCGGTGCGTTCCGTTCTGGAACTGGAACGTTATGACTCGTTGGACTCGTTGGAATTAGGGCGTCTCGGCGCAGTTCGGAACGAGGGGCGGGCGACGCCGAAGACACCTACGAAGGGTAGATGTGGGCTGAACAAAAACCACAAGCGGTGGTAGCGAAAATTTCCACACTACGGGATCGTTAAAAACACAAAATCTTAGAAAAAAGTGCACGTTTTCTCTTGACATGGCCTTAAATCAGCCTATTATGTGGCCAGAAGTGGGAGAGAGTGGTTAGTAGTAGAAGAAAGTAGAAGTTCTCCCCGGCCTATCAAGACGTTCTCGAGGGCAATCGTGAACGTACAAAAGTTGGGCGTCCAAAACGAGCATTTGAATAGGAACTATGAAGCTGCGGGGCAACTGTCCGGCGAAAGTCGACGAGAAGGGGCGTCTCAAAATACCCTCGGTGTTTTTGGACGAGCTCAAGGAGTACGGCAACCAGTTTTATATCACAAGTACAACGGGCGAAACGGCAAGAATTTATCCGATGAAGGTTTGGTCGGAAATCGAAGACAGGCTGGCGCAATTGCCGAGCACGCATGTAGCGAAGCAAAAGTTTCTGTTGAGGACAAGCTATTTTGGACAGCAGGCGGAATTGGATGGGCAGGGAAGGGTGCTTTTACCGGCGGTCCTGCGGGACGCCGCGCAAACGATGGGCGAAGTAGATGTTTATGGGGCGCTGAATTATCTGGAAGTGATGAACCATACGCGGATGCTGGATAAGTTGAAAAACGAGCCGTATACGGCCGCGGATGATACGGCGCTGGGAATCTAAGGAAGTAAAGGATGTTGAGGAAGTACAGGAAGTAAAGGATCGGAAGGGCCGGGCGAAGGGCTTACGAGATTGAGCGCGGCGCATACGCCGGTGATGTTGAACGAGGTGCTGGAATGGCTGGGCATCAGGCCGGAAGGAACGTACATAGACGCCACGCTGGGAGCCGGCGGGCACTCGGAAGCGATCGCCGAGAAGTTGACCTCTGGCAGGTTGATCAGCCTGGACCGGGACGCACAGGCGTTAGAACTGGCGCGGGAGCGGCTGAAGATCTTTGGGGCGAGAGTGACGATAGTGCAGTCGCCGTTCTCGAGGATAGCGGAGGCCGCACAAGAGTTGGGGATTCTGAAGGTGGACGGGGTCTTGGCCGACTTGGGAGTTTCTAGCATGCAGCTCGATCAAGGACAGCGGGGTTTCTCGTTTCGCGAAGCGGCCGCCCTTGATATGCGGATGAACACTGCCGACGAGTTAACGGCAGACGAAATTGTGAATCAATGGTCGGAAAAGGAAATAGCCGACCTGCTCTACCGCGAAGCGGATGAGCACGATTCCAGAAGGATCGCCAAGGCGATCGTACGGGCACGGCCCGTACGGGATACCGCGCACTTGGCAACGACTGTGGCAGGGGCCCGTAAGCAATGGGGAAGGCAGAGACTGCATCCCGCAACAAAAACGTTTCTGGCGCTGCGGATCGCGGTGAATCGAGAGATGGAGGAACTCGGGCAGTTTCTTTCACGGACCCCTGCTGCATTAAATTCCGGCGGCCGCCTGGTGGTGCTTAGCTACCACTCGCGCGAAGACCGCATCGTGAAGCACGCGTTTCAAGAAGAAGAGCGTCAGAGGACGCTCCAAGTGCTCACCCGGCACGTGATCCAGCCGACCGAAGAAGAGAAGGCGGCCAACCCGCGTTCGCGAAGCGCGAAACTGCGGTGCGCAGAAAGAGTGTAGTTATGGTGCGGAAGAGAAAGAAAGGCGTAAGGGCGGAGTTTCACACCGTTAAGCGGATCGACAACTCGCGACTGGTGCGAAACGTCGAGCCGGCAAAAATGCGAAGTTTGTGGCGGAGCGTCGCGCTGGGCGGCGTGGTGGCGGCATTTTTCATGCTGTACATCTTTCAACATTTTCGCTGCATCGATTTGAGCTACCAGCTCGAAGACTTGAAAGGGCAGCAGATGAAGGCCGCGGCTCTGAATTCGGAGCTGAAGCTGGAAATCGCGGGGCTGCGCAATCCGATGCGCATCGACGTGATCGCCCGCCGCCGGCTCGGCCTGACGGAACCTTTGCCGACGCGCGTGCAAGAGTATGAAGCGCCGGATGGCGCGGAAGTGGCCGCCGCGCGGTATGTGCGGCCGAACCGGACCCCGTGATTTCCGCGATAGGCGCCGATTTCCAATACGCAAAATTTCCAGTTCACTCGGACTTCCAACCGGAGTGTTTGCCGACCTGACTTCGCCATGCGACAAGACCGCGTCCACGTCCGTTTGCTCATCATCGCCGGCGTGGCGTTCTTATGGATGACGGCGGTATTCGGGCGGCTGACATACCTGCAGCTCTTCCGGCACAGCGACTATCTGGCGCGCGCTCTTCGCCAGCAACAACGCACATTTGAAATCACTCCGGAGCGCGGCGCGATTTACGACCGCAACGGACAGCCGCTGGCGATGAGCGTTCCCGTGGATTCGGCTTTTGGAGTGCCCGCCGAGATCGCGGATGAGCACCTCGCGGCGCGGCTGCTCTCGGGAGTAGTCGGCGTGCCGCAGGAGGTGCTGGAATCACGGTTCGAATCGTCGCGGTCGTTTGTATGGATATCGCGGAAGCTGCCGCCGGAGAAAGCGGACGCGATCAATAAGTTGAACCTGAAGGGCGTTTATCTGCAGAAGGAGAATCAGCGGTTCTACCCCAAGCGCGACCTTGCGGCGCACGTGCTGGGTTTTGTAGACCTCGATGAAAAAGGATTGATGGGCATCGAGCGCGAGCTGGACAGCCAGATCCGGGGCAAGAGCGAACGGATTGTAGTGATGGCTGATGCCCGGCAGCGCTGGTTCGATGGGGTAGAAGCGCAGCGCGAACGCGGGGCCAGCGTCGTCCTGACTTTGGACGAAAAGATTCAATACACAGCGGAACGCGAATTGGCGGCGGCGATTGCCAAAACACGCGCTGCCGCGGGCACAGTCATCGTGATGAACCCCAACACGGGGGAGATTCTGGCGCTAGCGAATTGGCCGAAATTCAATCCCAACAAAGCAAGCGATGCTGCGGCGGAAACCTGGATGAATCGAGCGGTGAGCGCGATTTACGAGCCGGGATCGACGTTCAAGTTGATCACGCTGACAGCGGCGTTCGACCAGGGAATTACGCATCCCGACGAAATATTCGATTGTGAGAACGGCGCCGTTTACATCTCCGGCCATCGTATTCGCGATCACAAACCATTCGGGCTGCTGACCGTTTCGGATATTCTCGCGAAATCGAGCGACGTCGGCGCCATCAAGATTGCGCTGCGGCTCGGCGCCCCGAAATTCTATGACTATATTCGCGCGTTCGGTTTCGGCACGCCTACCGGCGTCGAGTTGCCATACGAAAGCCGGGGCAGGGTTGAGAGGCTCGAAGACTGGAAACCGATTTCACTCGGCGCCATCTCGATGGGTCAGGAAATTGGCGTCACGCCGGTGCAACTCATCACCGCGGTCTCTGCGATTGCCAACGGCGGATTGCTCTATAAGCCGCACGTCATCGCCGAACTGCGGCGCGGTGAAAAAGTTCTTCCCGCCGAAGGACCGCTGACTCCGCCGGAACCCAAGCGGGTCATTCGCCCGGAGACGGCGGCGACTCTGCGCCGGTTGATGGAAGGCGTCGTGTTACGCGGGACGGGACCTTTGGCCCACCTCGATGGGTGGACTTCGGCCGGGAAAACGGGTACGGCGCAAAAAATCGATCCAACGACAGGACGCTATTCGCCGACGCAATATATCGCTTCCTTCACGGGTTTTGCGCCCATCAATAATCCGGCTGTGACCATTCTTGTGTCGCTAGACTCTCCGGTCGGGTTGCACGAAGGCGGAGATGTGGCCGCGCCAGTTTTCAAACGCATCGCCGAACAGGTTTTGGCGTATTTGGATGTGCCGCGCGATGTTCCGCTCAATCCAAAGCTGGTCCAGACGGCATATATGAAGCGCGCGAGTGAGGATACGAGTGCGCTGGAAGATTTTTCGGTGGTGGATTTCTCCGGACAGCCCGACCCCTTGCCAGCGGCATCCCAAACGGCAGGCGCTAACGGGCCTGGGCGGGCGGATTCCAAAAAGCCGGTTTTGACGGTTGCCGCAGATCAGGGCGGCGACATCGATGTGCCCGACTTCAGCGGGAAGACGATGCGAGAGGTGACGGATATCGCTTTGAGGCTGGGGCTCGAGCCGGTGCTGGTTGGCAGCAATCTTGCAACGGAACAGTCACCTGCGCCGGGAGCAAAGGTGAGGCGCGGCGCAAAAATCACCGTGCAGTTCGGGACACCGCTTGAGAAGAAATCGAAGACACATGCGGGAATCAGGAATTAGGATGAGAACTGGATTGAGCCAAATAGAAGACACCGGCAACTCCAAAACGAAGCACACCGATGAGCGCGGGCAAGATTCATCGCCGGCACGCGTCTCTCCTCGAAGCATGAAGCTGCGGGATTTGCTGCAAGGGGCCGAAGCGAAGATTCCTGCGGCCGCGCAGGATATGGAAATTCGTCAGGTGGCATGCGACTCCCGCAAAGTGCAGCTACGCGCACTATTTTTTGCGTTGCACGGTGTGCAGGCGGACGGGAACGCATTCATTCGCGACGCCGTCTCGCGGGGCGCTGCGGCGATTGCAAGCGAAGAGGCACCGCCGGCCTTTATTCCGTCGAGCGTCGCGTGGATCCAAGTGCGCGAGGCGCGCAAAGCGCTTGCGGTGACAGCCGCGAATTTTTTCGGGCATCCAGCGCAAGCATTGCAGCTTGTCGCGGTTACCGGCACAAATGGGAAAACCACGACGACTTCGTTGGTCGACGCCATCGTGAAAGCTTCCGGTGCGAAGACGGGTCTTTTCGGAACGATTGCGTATCACACACCGCTCGGCGAATATCCCGCACCGAACACCACGCCGGAGTCGGTGGACCTGCAAGGATTTCTCGCCGAGATTCGCGATGCCGGCGGGCGCTTTGCGGTTCTTGAGGCAAGTTCACACTCGCTGGCCATGGACCGTTTGTGGGGGTGCCATTTTGCCGCGGCGCTTTTTACGAATCTCACGCGCGAGCACATGGATTATCACAAAACGTTTGAGGATTACTTCGCCGCGAAGAAAAAGTTATTCGAAGGCACCGGAGCGGGCGCGCCGGAAGTCGCGGTAATTAACACGGACGATGAATACGGCAAGAGGTTGACCGGACTGGCCAAGAAAACGGTGACCTATGGCCTCGAATCCGACGCGGAAATCACGACGAAAAAATTCCAACTGACCTTCAACGGCCTCCCGTTCACCGCGCAGACGCCTCAGGGAAAAGTTCAAGTAGCGTCGCCGCTCGTGGGCCGCATCAACGTCTACAACATTCTTGCGGCGATTGGAGCGGCGCAAGCGCTGGGATTTTCCACGGAGATCATCGAAACCGGAATTCGAAACCTCGAAAGCGTTTCCGGCCGCTTCCAGCGCATCGATCTGGGCCAGCCGTACTTTGTGGTTGTCGACTACGCGCACACGGACGACGCGCTCGAGAATCTGATTCGAACGGCCCGCGAACTGAATCCCAAAGGCCGCATCATCACGCTCTTCGGCTGCGGCGGCGGAAAAGACCGGACCAAGCGCCCTGTGATGGGAGAAGTGACGGGCCGGCTGAGCGACCTGACGATATTGTCGAGCGACAATCCGCGGAGCGAAGATCCGCTGAAAATCATCACCGACATCATCGTCGGGCTTCAGAAAACGAGTGGAAAGTATTTGATCGAACCCGATCGCGAAAAAGCAATTGGCGTGGCGATGGATGAAGCGCGCGCGGGAGACATCGTTCTTCTGGCGGGGAAAGGCCATGAGAATTATCAGATTCTCGCGGACCGCACCCTAGAATTTGACGACCGCAATGTAGCGCGGCAGGCCTTGCGCGAACGTGGGTACGGAGAGACGCAGGCTGAAATGGGCACCGGGGAGCCAAAAAACGGCTCAGGGTTTGGCACGTAGCGCGCTTGTCTAGCTTGGCTAGAAAGTGTGACGAGGGCGCGCGAGCCAGGAGTTAACTCGCGAAAGGAGGAGCCCTCAAAATACGGTGAAAACAAACCGATACGCGGGGTATCTGCGTAAAGCGAACCCCTTGAGGCATTTATGCGGTGGACGATTGCACAGGTGGCTGGCGCTCTGGGTGTCAGGGCGGGGGCGGGACTCGACCCCGTGGCCCGGGTGGCCGGCGTCTCGATTGATTCTCGCACGGTACGTGCAGGAGAACTGTTCGTTGCCGTCCACGGACCGCGTCACGATGGACACGATCACGTGGCGAGTGCGTTGGACCAGGGAGCCCTCGCAGCGGTGGTGGCGGAATCGCAAGCCAGCCGCTATGGGGAAAGCATCCGAAATCGCTGCATCATCGTGGGGGACACTTTCGAAGCGCTCAAACAACTGGCCCGCGCAGTGCGACAAGCTTGGGGCGGGAAAATTGCGGGCGTCACCGGCTCCGTGGGCAAGACCACAACGAAAGAGATCCTGGCGGCACTGCTGGGCGCGAAGCTGCGGGTCCTGAAGTCGGAAGGAAATTTTAATAATGAATACGGGCTGCCGCTGACGCTGTTTCGTTTGGAAGAAACGCACCAGGCGGCGGTGCTGGAGATGGGCATGTCGCGGCGCGGGGAGTTGGCGCGGCTCGCGGCGATTGCGCGCCCTGATGTTGGCGTGGTGACGCGCGTGGCGCCTGCGCATTTGGAATTTTTTGAGTCGGTCGATGAGATTGCGCTGGCGAAGCGCGAACTGATCGAAGGGCTGAACGGGCGTGAGTCTACGGCTGTGCTGAATGCGGATGATCCGCGCGTGGCGGCGTTTGGCGCGTCCGCACCGGGACGAGTGCTGACGTATGGAATCGATGCGCCGGCGTTTTTCTCTGCTGAGGCCATCGAAGATCGCGGTGCTTTGGGTTCGGCGTTTGATTATGTGAGTCCGGAAGGCCGCGTGCGGCTGGAGCTTCCCGTGCCTGGCCGGCACGCGATTTACAACGCGCTCGCCGCGCTCGCAGCGGCGAGCGTTTGGAACATAGGAGCGGCAGAGGCGCAGAGCGTTTTTCGAGCACTACGAGTGCCGGCGATGCGCGGCGAATTACTGCGATTTTCGAATGGAGCGGCACTGATCAACGATAGCTACAACTCGAGCCCAGCCGCGCTGCACGCCATGGTGGCCGTACTGGCGGCTACGCCGAATTTCCAGCGGCGGATTCTGGCGGCGGGCGAGATGCGAGAGTTGGGCGCGGCCTCGCCTGCGTTGCATCGCGAGGCCGGCATTTTCACGGCGAAGACGGGCAAGGTGGATTGGGTGATTGGAGTCGAAGGCGACGCCCAACAAATCGTGGAAGGCGCCTTCTCAGCAGGCATTCCGCGAGCGCACACGAAATTCTTTGCCTCTTCGGAAGAAGCAGCAAATTTTTTGCAGGACTTCATTACGGCGGGCGACGTTCTTCTGGTGAAGGGCTCGCGCGGAGTGAAGATGGAACGCATAGTCGAATCGCTGATCGTGCGTTACGCCGCTCCCGGCGAGATTCCACGGCAGGAGGTACGGCACTGAAATGCTTTATTACCTCCTCTACCATATTTTGCAGCGCTACTTCAGCCCGTTAAACGTTTTTCGCTACATCACCGTTAGAACCGTGTACGCGAGCTTGACGGCCATGTTTCTCGGTTTGGTGTTTGGCCCGTGGCTCATTCGGCGTTTGCGCGAACTGCAGATTGGGCAGTACATCCGCGAGGAGGGCCCACAAGACCATCAGAAAAAGGCAGGCACGCCGACGATGGGCGGCGTGCTCATCGTCCTATCGACAGCCGTGCCCACGCTGCTCTGGGCCGATCTGACCAATCCGTTTATTTTGCTTTCGCTTTTTGCGCTTATCGGTTTTGCAATCATCGGTTTCATCGACGATTATGCGAAGGTTTCGAAACAGCGAAATCTCGGACTCACTGCTAAAAAGAAAATCTACTTTCAGGTGCTGGTCAGCCTGGTGGTTGGGATTTCGCTGCTCGTTCTAGTGACCCATTACGCGTACTCGACGCAACTGATGATTCCGTTTCTCAAGCGTCTGCACCCTGATCTGGTTTTTCATTCCTTGATGAAATCGCCGCACCTTTGGCCCTTGGCGTTTCTTCCGTTTCTGGCTTTCGTTTGTGTAGTCATCGTAGGGTCTTCCAATGCGGTGAACCTGACGGATGGTCTCGACGGCCTGGCCATCGGCTGCACGGTCATCGCCGCCGGAGCGCTAACGGTGCTGACGTACGTCAGCAGCAACTCGCGCTGGGCCACGTACCTCGAGATTCAGTACATCCCGCGTGTCGGCGAACTGACGGTATTCTGCGGGGCGCTCGTGGGCGCGTCGCTCGGCTTTCTGTGGTACAACGCGCACCCCGCGGAAATTTTCATGGGCGATGTGGGTTCACTCTCTCTTGGCGGAACGCTGGGTACCGTGGCTGTGATTATCAAGCAGGAGATTCTTCTGTTTTTTGTTGGCGGCATCTTTGTCATCGAAGCGCTTTCGGTGATCCTGCAGGTCGGCTCCTTCAAATTGCGGGGGAAGCGCATTTTCCGCATGGCCCCCATTCACCATCATTTTGAATTGCTAGGTTGGAGCGAGTCGAAAGTCATCGTGCGGTTTTGGATTGCCGCGCTGGTGTTCGCGCTTTTTGCGCTTACGACTTTGAAATTGAGGTAGTGCGCATTTGAAGATGGACGGTTTTGGAACAGAACAATGCCAGGTGGAACGGATTTGCGAGAGAAGCGCGTGCTGGTCGTTGGGCTGGCGAGGACAGGAATCGCTTCATCGCTCTTTTGCGCGGGTCGAGGCGCGCGCGTGACGGCGACAGATTCGCGCACGGAGAGCGAGATTGGCGACGCGATCGCCAAACTTAAAAGCGCGGGAGTCGCTCTCGAACTCGGCGGACATCGAGAGAAAACCTTTCTCGAACAGGACTTGATTATTCCTAGTCCTGGCGTGCCGGCCGAAGAAGCTCATCTGCAAGCGGCACGCGCCAAGGGCATCACGGTTTGGAGCGAAATCGAACTGGCCTATCGCTTCCTGAAAGGCCGCTTGATCGGAATTACCGGTTCGAACGGCAAGACCACGACGGCCTCGTTGGTCGAACATCTTTTGAAGACGGCAGAAATGCAGACCATTCTCGCAGGAAACATTGGAGCTCCGCTCATCGGATGCGTGGACGCGATGCGAGACGATACTTGGACGGTTGCCGAGCTCAGCAGCTTCCAACTCGAATTTATCGACACGTTTCGCCCGAACATAGGCGTGTTTCTGAATCTGACGCCGGACCATCTCGACCGCCACCACACAATGGAGGCGTATGGCGCAGCGAAGGCGCGGCTGTTCGAGAAGCAGACCGGCGAAGACGCAGCAGTTTTGAACGCGGATGATGCGGCGACCACGCCTTATGCTCCGTCACTTCCCCGCGTGTATTGGTTCAGCAGGAAACAACGGGTCGCGCAGGGAGCCTATGTTCGCGCCGAGGAAATTGTTTTTCGGCAGGATGGGGCAGAAGAGGTTCTTCTCAAGCTCGAGGACATTCCGCTGGCCGGTTCACACAATGTGGGAAATGTGCTGGCCGCTGCAATTGCGGCGCGGCTAGCCGGTGCGCCCGCGGCGGCCATCGCAAAAGGCGTGAGATCGTTCGCCGGAGTCGAGCATCGCCTGGAATTCGTCTCCGAAATCGCAGGCGTGCGCTACTACAACGATTCGAAGGCGACGAACGTGGATGCCACGCTCAAAGCCCTCGACGCATTTCCCGGCCGTATCCTGATCATTCTGGGCGGCAAAGACAAAGGCAGCGATTACACAGTGCTACAAAAACCGCTGCGGGAAAAGGCAATTCTCGCGCTTCTGATCGGCGCGGCAGCGGAAAAGATCGAAAACCAAATCTCAGGAAGCGTGGCGCTGGAACGCGCGGAAACGCTCGAGCGTGCCGTGGAAACCGCTTCCCATGCGGCGCAACGCGGGGACGTAGTGCTCCTCGCTCCGGCCTGCGCCAGTTTCGACCAGTTCAAAAATTATGAGCAGCGCGGGCAAGTATTCAAGGATTTGGTGAGGCAGCTCGAAAAGCAAGCCGCCGGTGCGACTTCCGGGAAAGGGTGAGCGAACGTGCCGAGACGTCTGGAAATGGACCGTTGGCTTTTTGGTGTAACAGTGGTGCTGTGCCTGCTAGGCGCGGTGATGATCTTCAGCGCGTCAGCAGTCACCGCGGAAAAGGAGTACACGCACTCGTACTATTTTCTGGTGCGGCAAGCGGCCTGGCTAATCCTCGGTCTTTTGGGGATGTTCGCTCTGATGCGCACGGACTACCGGCGCTTGCGCGAGCCGGCGGTGGTCTATACCACCGTCTGCGTGGTCCTGCTGCTCCTGGTCGGGACTTTTTTTCTGGACAAGTCGCATGCCACGCACCGCTGGATTCGTTACGGACCCGTGGGGATTCAGCCGTCGGAACTGGCCAAGTTGGCGGTAATCCTCTATCTCGCCTGGTTCCTGGATCAGAAGCGGCGCAACAAAGCGGCGATGGAGTTTTGCAGACAGGATTTTCTCCAGACGATTCTTCCCGCCGCCGGCCCCGTACTGATCTGTGTGTGTTTAATTTTGGCGCAGCCTGATCTGGGCACGGCTATGGATATTGTTTTGGTAGCCACCACGATTTTATTTGCCGCCGGACTCTCCTGGAAATGGATCGCCGCCGGATTTGCAACGTCGGTGCCAGTCCTCTATCTGCTGATCACGCTCGTCGCGTACCGCAACGCCCGGCTCAGCTCTTTCCTCCATCCCGATTCTGATCCGCAAGGCGCAGGCTTTCAGTTAATGCAATCGCTTATCGCCGTGGGCTCCGGCGGATTCACAGGCGTAGGGTTGATGGAGAGCAAACAAAAACTATTCTATCTGCCGGAAGCGCACACGGATTTCATCTACGCGGTCATTTGTGAGGAGCTTGGCTACATCGGCGCGATATTGGTGATTGCTCTATTCGTGGCTTATGGATGGCGTGGCCTGCGCGCCGCGTTTGCCGCCCCCGATGGCTTCGGCCGGCTGCTAGCGCTGGGAATCACTGCCCTAGTCCTCAGCCAAGCCCTAATCAATTTTGCGGTTGTGCTCGGCATGGTGCCAACAAAAGGCATCCCGCTCCCGTTCGTAAGCTACGGCGGGTCAAGCCTCCTCGTCATGCTGCTTGCAACAGGAGTGCTTCTGAACATTTCGCAACAGGCGACAGAAACATGAGCCACCCAACTAAGCCGCAAAGTCATTTCAGTCGCAGGGGCACGGCATGCCGTGCCCGACTGCTCAAGCCACCACCCGAGCCCCGGCCATGAAACTCCTAATCGCGGGTGGCGGCACAGGCGGCCACGTAATCCCAGCCATAGCCATCGCCCAGGAATGGCTATCACGCGGCAAAGAAAGAGAAGTCGTGCTAGTAGGAACAGAACGCGGAATCGAAATGAAGCTGGTGCCTCAAGCGGGTCTTCCGCTGGAGACATTGCGCGTAGCCGGCCTAAAGGGAAAAGGCGGTGCCACGCTATTGCGAAATCTTGCGATGCTTGCCCCTGCAATGCTGGACGCGCGGCGCGTATTGAGAAAGTACAAGCCAGCCGCGGCTTTTGGCGTAGGCGGCTACGCAGCCGGTCCCATGTTGCTGGCGACATGGTTCAGCGGTGTGCCTAACGTGATTTTCGAGCCGAACGCCGAGCCAGGTTTAACCAACAAGCTGCTGGCAAAAATCTCCAAGCGCATCGCCACCGGCTATGAAATTTCTGCCCAGGCCTGGGGAAAAAAGGCCGTCGTAACGGGCTGCCCGGTGCGCCCGGAGTTTTTTTCGATCGTTCCTCGACGAGTTGAAAAGCCATTTCGCCTGCTTGTGACCGGCGGAAGCCAGGGCGCGCTGCCCATCAACCGCACTTTTGTAGACGCCATGGACCGCCTCGCCGGGCGAAAAAATGATCTGTCCATCGTGCATCAAACCGGCGAACGAGATTATAATGCGGTACGCACCGCATACGCGCGACGCGAAATCAACGCGGAGGTCGTTCCCTTCCTCACGAACATGGCGGAGCGCTTTGCCTGGGCAGATGTGATTGTTTGCCGAGCAGGAGCTATCACCGCAGCGGAAATCGCAGCCGCGGGTCGCGCCGCCATCTTCATCCCCTTCGGGGCTGCTACCGACAGCCACCAGTTGCGCAACGCTCAAGAAATGACGCGCACAGGTGCAGGCCGTCTGATCACCGAAAATGAACTCACCGCGGAGCACCTGACAACCGAAATCTTCTCGCTCATCGACCAGCCCGAGCAGATTGAAAAGCAATCAACCGCGGCGCGAACGCTTGCCCGGCCCAGCGCCACGCGGGACATCGTCAACTTAATCGAAGAGGCCGCAAACGTGCGGGCAACCGGTCAGAGGGCAAATCCATGATGGTCTCGTTCCGCAATTTTCAGCGCATTCACCTCGTCGGCATCGGCGGCATCGGGATGAGCGGCATCGCCGAAGTCCTGCTAACGCTCGGCTATTCCGTTTCAGGCTCCGACACCAAACCATCGAATATCACCGAGCGCCTGCAGAATCTCGGCGCGACGATCCACGAAGGCCACAAAGCCATTAACGTCGAAGGCGCGCACGTGGTCGTTATCTCTTCAGCCATTAAGCAAGACAATCCCGAGGTTCTCGAAGCGCACAAAAGAAAAATTCCGGTCATCCCGCGAGCGGAGATGCTCGCCGAGCTGATGCGGCTGAAATATGGCATCGCAGTGGCCGGGGCGCATGGCAAGACGACCACGACGTCGATGGTAGCTTCGGTTCTCGCCGCCGCGCATCTCGATCCCACATTTGTGGTTGGAGGCCGGGTAAATCAGGCGGGCACCACCGCGCGGCTCGGCAAAGGCGAATATTTCGTGGTGGAAGCCGACGAAAGTGACCGCAGCTTTCTGATGCTCGCACCTGTCGTGGCAGTCGTCACCACCATCGACCGCGAGCACCTCGACCAATACACCTCGCTCGCGGACATTCAGAGCGCCTTCATTCAGTTTGTGAACCGCGTCCCATTTTACGGCGCCGCGATTCTGTGCCTCGACGAACCTAATGTGCAAGCCATTCTTCCAGACGTGAAACGCCCAATCATCACGTACGGCACTTCGAGTCAGGCGGACCTGGTCATCAGCGATGTGAAGCTCGAAGGGCTCGGCAGTGATTTCCGCCTGACCTTCAAAGGCGAAGACCTCGCCGTGTTTCACCTGATGCATCCGCCCGGCATACACAATGTCCGCAACGCCGCCGCCGCGGCAGCCGTCGCTCTCTATCTAAATGTTCCAAGCGATTTGATCCGCGAAGGCCTTGCGAAATTTGCCGGCGTTGGCCGCCGCTTTGACATCAAGGGCATAGTCAACGACATTGCCGTCATAGACGATTACGGGCACCATCCCGTGGAGATTCGCGCCACGCTGGAGGCCGCCCGCGGCTGCAAGTTCAACCGCCTCCTGGTTCTCTTCCAGCCACACCGCTTTTCACGCACTCAGCATCTCTGGGACGATTTCTGCCGGGCTTTCAACCAAGCGGACATTCTGGTGCTACTGGATATTTACGCCGCCAGCGAAGCGCCAATCCCTGGCATCACCAGCGAAGCCCTCGCCAACGCCATCCGCGAAGCCGGCCACAAGAACGTCCACTATTTCCGGTCCATGCAGGACGGAATCGAATTCCTCCTGCACGAAGCGCGCGCTGGCGACGCGATCATGACTATCGGCGCGGGTAACGTCAGCCGCGCGAGCAACGAACTGATGGTCCTGCTGGGGACGGAGAATCCCACCCACCATGCGCGTTGAAGACCCCAAAATCGTCGCGGCCCTGCCGCAGATGGGAGTGCGGCTAAAGCCAGGGACTTCGTTGGCCGAACTTACCTCCCTCGGCATCGGTGGCTCGACCGACTTGCTGCGCATTGAAAAGCACGAGGCGATTCCTGACCTTTTGAGCCTTCTCGACGCGCAGGGTGTTCCCCACAAGTTTCTCGGCGGCGGCTCGAATCTCCTCGTCGGCGACGGCGAACTCCCTTGGGTGGTCTTGCAGCTCGTCTCTCCTCAGCCCGACATTGTGCTCGAAGGCAATTTTGCCCAAGTCGACGCCGCAGCCGACCTCGGCCGCACCGTCACCTTCTGCGCGAAAAACGACCTGGGCGGCATGGAAGGCCTCATCGGCGTCCCTGGAACCGTCGGAGGCGCGCTCCGCATGAACGCCGGCGCCTACGGCATGCAAATCGGCAGTTACGTCCGCCAAGTGAAGCTTTACCGGGCCGCCGCCCGCAAGCTCGAGACTCTCGAAGGCGATCAAATTTCTTTCGAATACCGGCATACATCTTTTGCGCCCGATGATATGATGCTCGCAGTGAAGCTGGAATTACCCTCCAAACCGTACCCTGAAATTTTAAAAGGAATTCGTATCTGCAATGAAAAGCGCCGCGCAAGCCAGCCGCTTGGGCAAAAAAGTGCCGGTTGCATCTTCAAGAACCCTCCAGGCGCTTCCGCCGGACGCATGATTGATGAGCTGGGCCTCAAAGGATTGAACGTGGGCGACGCCCGCGTCAGCGACCGCCACGCCAATTTTTTTGTGAATGCAGGCAAAGCTTCCGCCAGAGACATGCTGGCGCTAATCGCCGACGTCCGCGAACGTGTCGAAAAGTCGTTCGGCGTCATTCTCGAATACGAGGTGGTCGTTTGGAACGCGTAAAAGCAATGCAACGAGGCAACGCCGCTGCCGCCGAGCCTTACCGGCCGGAATTGCTCGCCGACGAAGAGCCGCGCTACTTGCGTCGCCAAAAGCCTCTCGAAATTCGCCGCAAAAAGTTTGCCGGGCGAGGCTGGCTGTTTTATCGCCGCGTCCTGGTGTGGACCATCGCAGGCGCTGCAACCGTGACCGCGGGGATCGCTGCGGAACGTTTTTTGATGTATTCGCCGCAAGTTTTGCTGTTGAAGCCCGATCAGATCGAAGTCCTGGGCAATCACATCGTCACCCGTGAAGCGGTCCTTCAACCCTTTGCGCATGACCGCAACCGCAGCGTTCTCCGCATTTCGCTGGACGCCCGCCGCAGCCAACTCGAACAACTTCCCTGGGTCGAATCCGCCAGCGTGCAACGCATCTTGCCGAACCGCATCCGCGTCGAGCTGACCGAGCGCACTCCGATAGCGTTTTTGCGCAACGGCACCGAGCTGGCTTTGATTGACGCGCACGGCGTCATCTTAGACCGTCCCGAAGGCGAGGATTTGCACTTCCCGATCGTATCCGGTCTGCCCGATAGCATGCCGCGCGAAGAACGCGAGAAACGCATGCAGACCTATCAAGAATTTCTGAGAGACGCGGACCTTGTGCGCGCCGAATCATCCGACCGCGTCAGCGAAGTCGATCTCTCGAATGCCAAAGATCTTCGAGTCGTCATGACCGGCCTCTCTTCCGCAACCGATTCGCAAGCAGTAACCATTCACTTTGGCAATAGCGAGTTCACCGGCAAATACCGCATGCTCATAGACAATTTCGCGCAGTGGCAAGCCAACGCCGGGCGCGTGCAGTCCATTGATTTGCAGTATTCACGGCAGGTAGTCGTAAACGCGGATAACAGCGCGAGCACAGCGAGGTTGAGAAATTAGAAGTCGAAAAACTTAGGGATCCAAGGTGGGGGCGGCGGCTTGGCAAAAAAAGATCGTTACATCATCGGGCTGGATGTGGGCAGCACAAAGACGTGCGCGTTGATCGCGGAAGTGGACGGCGAACAAGTTAGATTTCTCGCGCTGGGCGCAGCGGAATCCAAGGGCCTGCGCAAGGGTCTTATCGTCAATCTCGATTCCACGGTGAGCTCGATTCGCCGCGCCGTCGAGGAAGCCGAAGGCGTCGCCAACGTCCCCGTCGAGTCTGCCGTGATTGGCGTCGCCGGCGGCCATGTCCGCGGCGTCAACAGCCGCGGCGGCGTGAGCCTGGGCAATCGCCCGCGCGACATCGAGCGGGACGATGTGCGCCGCGCCGTCGATGCGGCCCGCAACATCACGCTTCCGGCAGACCGCGAAGTCCTTCACGTTCTACCGCATGAATTCATGGTCGATGCGCAAGACGGCATTCGCGACGCCATCGGCATGGTCGGGCAGCGCCTCGAAGCCAACGTTCACCTCGTAACCTCGTCGATTGCAGCTACGCAAAATCTCGTAACCGCAGCGAATCGCGCCGGAATTTTGGTCAACGACACGGTACTCGAGCCCCTGGCTTCCGCGGAAGCTTGCCTCACGCAAGACGAGCGCGATCTCGGCTGCTGCTTGCTCGATATCGGCGGTGGCACGACCGAACTGATCATCTACGGCGGCGGCGTTGTGCGGCATACCAGCGCCGTGCCCGTGGGCGGCGACCATTTCACGAACGACCTCGCCGTCGGCCTGCGCACCCCGATCCCCGAAGCGGAAAAAATCAAGCGCCGCCACGCCTGCGCTGCGTCTGCGCAGCTTCAAGAAGATACTTCTATCGAAATTGCGAGCGTCGGCGACCGTCCTCCCCGCACGATTTTTGCCCGCATGCTTACCGAGATTATCGAGCCACGCGCGATGGAGTTGCTCGCCTTAATCCGGGATGATCTGCAGCGCTCAGGCCTCCAGGGACAAATCCCCGCAGGGTTTGTGCTCGCCGGCGGCGGCGCGCGGCTCAATGGCCTGATCGATTTGGCCGAGCAAGCTTTCCATTTGCCAGTGCGCATCGCGGAGCCAAAAGGTTTGGCTGATCTGCCCGAACAGGTAGCCCAGCCGGAATATGCAACGGTCGTTGGTCTGGTGATATACGGCGCGAAAACGCGGCGCAACGCTCCGCAGCGCGCCGGTAATTTCGTTTCCAAATTGAAGTCCATGTTCGCCGGTGCCTCGTGACCCTGCCCGAGCGCAGCACCGCGAATCTGGAGAAGGCTGAGGGACGTATGACGACAAAAGACGCAGGAATTCGTATGAGCTTCAGCGAAGAGCTGCAGCCCGCGAAGATTAAAGTCATCGGCGTGGGCGGCGGCGGATGCAACGCCATCAACCGCATGATCCGCGCCAAAGTCGAGGGCGTCGAATTCATCACTGCAAACACGGACTTGCAAGCGCTCAAGCTATCGCAAGCACCGGTGAAACTGCAGCTCGGCGCGAAGCTCACCAAGGGACTCGGCGCGGGGGCGAATCCCGAGATCGGCCGCAAAGCCGCCCTCGAAGATACCGACAAAATTATCGAAGCCCTCGAAGGTTCGGACATGATTTTCATCACCTCCGGCCTCGGCGGAGGTACCGGCAGCGGCGCTGCGCCCGTAGTAGCTTCGCTCGCCAGCGAACTCGGCGCGTTGAGCGTCGCGGTTGTAACCAAGCCTTTTGCGTTTGAAGGCAAACGCCGTATGCTTCAAGCCGAACAAGCCTTGCAAGAACTGATCAGCTGCGTGGACACGGTCATCGTAATTCCCAACGAGCGCTTGATGGACACCGTCGAGCGCGGCACGAGCTTCTTCGACGCCTTCCGCATCGCCGACGACATCCTTCGCCAAGCCGTCCAGGGAATCTCCGACATCATCACCGTCCCTGGCATCATCAATCGCGACTTTGCCGACGTGAAAGCCATCATGCACGGCCAAGGCTACGCGGTCATGGGCACCGCTATCGCCACCGGAACGAATCGCGCCATCGACGCCGCCAATCGCGCCATATCCAGCCCGCTCCTGGAAGACAACTCCATCCAGGGCGCGCAAGGCATCCTGATCAATATTTCCGGCAGCTCTAGCCTCACGCTGCACGAAGTTCACGAAGCCTCTTCCGTCATCCAAAAAGCCGCTCACGAAAACGCCAACATCATTTTCGGCGCGGTGATGGACGACTCCATGAAGGACGCCGTGAAAATCACGGTCATCGCCGCAGGCTTCAAGGAAGCCAACAAGAAAAACGTCCCCCAAAAGCCTTCGTTCCTGCCCAAAACCTGGAAAGCCGGCCGAGAAGTGGAAGCTCCTGTCCCGCAACAACAAACGCTGCCCAACGTAGTCCACCAAGTCCAACAAAACGTCCGCGAAGTCGAGCACGAAGTCCCCACCGACGACCTCGATGTTCCGACATTCCTCCGCCGCCAAGCCCAAAAAGCCTAACCACAGTTCTTCGTAGGGGCACGGCACGCCGTGCCCTCTTTCTCTGTGGGCGCAACCAAACAAACATTCGCCACTTGTTCCCCGGCAACTTCATTCACAATCACGCAAAGCGGCGACAAGTTTTCTCACCTCCTCCTCAAAAGCGCCTATGTTTTCTGCGGGCTTCGCCACCACCGAACTCAATCCCGCGTGATACTCGCGAGCGCCGGTCTCCCGCACAGCTTCTCGAATGTTTGCCGAGTGCAGTCCACTCCCCGGCATCACGATCAGCCGCCCACCAGCCATTCGAACGAGCTCCCCAAGCACACCCAACGCTTGGGGTGCCGTCCGTTTCCCGCCCGAGGTTAGCAAAGTCGTCGCGCCACTTTTGATGACATCCTCAAGTGCCCCGCGCAAATTCGCGCACTCATCAAACGCGCGATGAAAAGTGACTACAAGTGGTTTTGCCCGTTCGACAAGCTCTTTCGTGCGCGCGAAGTCCACTTCGCCGTTGGCTTTTAGCAAACCCAAAACAACTCCATCCATCCCGCACTCTTTCGCCGCATCAATGTCGCGCTGCATCGCCGCAAATTCCTCCTCGGAATAAAAGAAACTTCCCCCGCGCGGCCGAACCATCGAGGAAATAGGCAGACTCACGCGCTCGCGCACAGCTCTCAACAACTCGTCGCTTGGAGTCGTGCCTCCTTCCCGCGCATCGCTGCAAAACTCAATCCGCTGCGCCCCTCCGCGTTCAGCCGCAACCGCCGCCTCGACGCTCTCCACACTGATTTCCAGAATGTGCACGCTTGGCATGCTCAAAGCCCCGCGACGTGCCGCGCAGGGGTTAAGCTGCTGTGCGCCCAATTCCAATACATCCCCAGCAAGGCCGCTGCGTTCCAACCCCACATAAAAAGGCGCATTTCGGTTGGGGTATAAAGCCGATTCTTCCAAATCGCCAGAGCATCCAGCACAAACCATGCCGCTCCAAAGCCAAGAAATCCGGTGATGACCAAATCTCCGAAAGACACGTAAACCAGTACCGCCTCCACGCACAAAATCCCAGCAATTAAAAGTTTCGATGGTACCGTGCCGATCAACGTCGCCGTCGTGCGCCGCCCGCTCAGCCTGTCCGGCTCTATATCCATCACTTCGCCAAAAATGTGCGAGTGCATTGCGAACATCGCGCCAAACAGAAATGTCTGCCACGGAAGCTGCGCAACGCCGTTAAACCAGCTGCTCAGCACAAAAACCAGCAGATAGCTCGCTTGAATCAGTACATCGAACGGCGGATGGCTCTTCCATCCAAAACGCGGCGCATTATAAATTCCAACGGCGATCAAAAGCACACCGAACCAAGCCAATATGCGCGGTCCAACAAGCAAAAAGAAAATGATCAGGAAAGGGATCTGCACCGCTGCGATCTTCCACCGCAGAGCCGCGAGCTGTTCCGCCGCGCCCAGCGAGCCAAACAAAAATGTTCCCTTACGCGGATTTAGCCGGTCCGTCTCCGCGTCCACGATGTCATTCACGCCATACAAAAGAAATCCCAGCGGAAACAAAACGTAGAAAAGCCCCAGCCACAGCGTTCGCGAATGCAGGAAATCCGCATGCCCGAGCGGCATCAGATAAAAAAGCGCCGTCGTACTCCAAAGCCCCGGCCTCGAAACCTGCAAGAGGAAAACGAGTTCAGACGCCCGCGTACCCTTCTCCGCCGGCGCCGCACGCTCCGCACTCACCGCTGGCAAGCTAGTCTGCAAAGACACGTACCCCTATCTTACGAAAATCAACTCGGGGTTCCACTCGTCGCTGTCTCCACCAGGAGACTACAAAAAACGCATTCCTCCCAGTGCGCGTTTCGCATCGAGCCACCAAAGCGCTACGAGAGCGCAGTACGACCAAACGGCTCCGCCATGGCCATCTCGCATCGCTCCCAGCACTTCGCTTATACTCCGCTCATGAGGACATTCTTCCCGATCGCCTCCCGCGTATGCATCTTTTTTTTGGCGGCGGCGAGCTGTGCATTCGCCCAAGACAATCCCGAATGGACCGAACCTTTCCCGCCGTTTCGCATCGCCGGCAACCTCTACTACGTCGGAAGCAAAGGCCTGGCGAATTATCTGATCACCACACCGCAAGGCAACATCCTGATTAACAGCGATTTGGAAGCCAATGTGCCCTTGATCGAGGCAAGCATCGAGAAGCTCGGATTCAAGTTCAAGGACACAAGAATCCTTCTTATCAGCCACGCACATTGGGATCATGACGCTGCCAGCGCTACCATCAAAGACAAGAGCGGCGCGAAGTACATGGTCATGGATGCAGATGTATCCGTCGTCGAATCCGGCGGCAAGACCGACTTTCAGTACGGGAACTCGCCCGCCAATCTGTACAAGCCCGCCAAGGTAGACCGCGTGCTTCACGATGGAGAGAAAGTGAGCCTCGGTGGCACCGTGCTCGTCGCGCACCTCACCCCGGGCCACACCAAAGGCTGTACCACCTGGACGATGCAAGTCACAGAAGGAGCCAAGACCTACAACGTCGTCATTCTCGGCAGCCCCAACGTGAATCCTGGCTACAAGCTCATAAACAACGCCGCTTACCCGCAGATCGCCGAAGACTACGAGCGCATGTGGCGTGTCCTCAGGACATTGCCATGCGACATTTTCCTCGGCGCCCATGGTGGCTACTTCGGACTCGAAGAAAAGTACCCCCGCTTGAAAGAAGGGTCAGCAAACCCGTTCATCGACCCCGACGGCTACAAAAAATACGTCGACGAAAAGGAACAAGAATTTCACGCCGAACTCGCCAAACAAAAACTCGCCACCAAATAGAATTGCGATAGGCCGGTCAGGCGACCCGCCGCGGCCCATTTTATCCTGACGTCGCACGGTGTTTCGCCCAAACGATATATGATGGCGTAGAAGCCTCTGGAGCGATCATGGCCCATCAACCACCACTGAAATATGTCTTCTACATTGCCGCCACTCCGGAGAAGGTATGGGAGGGCTTTGTGTCGGCGGAATCGAACCGCATCATTTTCTCGGGTGCTGATTTTCAAGCGGACCTCAAGCCGGGTGGCGCGCTCGCATGGGTCGGCCCAGGCCCCGATGGCAAGCGGATGACCTACGTCCATGGCAAGGTCCTCCGGTGTGAGCCGCCAAAGTTTTTTCAGTACACCTTCGCAATGGGCCAAAACGAAAAATCGTCACGCGCAATGGTCGAACTCGTACCCGAAACCGAAGCCACAAAAGTAACCGTCACTCACGATGAGTGGGCCGAAGACGACCCTACCTACGCCGCCTGCGCCGATGGCTGGCCCCGCATTCTTTCCCGCCTGAAAACGCTGATTGAAACCGGAAAGACCTTCAAGCCACACTGATATGGGCTTGAAATGGTCTGAAGTTTTTCGTCCGGCACTACATTGCAAACCAGGACTGACTAAGCCGTTGACCATCCATGCCGATTCAAGTTTCCCTTAACCCGACCAATCAGGAGTTGACCTTGGGTTCCTGAAAGCATAATTTTATCGAACATATCGTCGCCCAGGCATAACTCTTCTAGAAGGAGATTCGGGATGAAATTCCTTTCCTTCGTCATCGCATGTGGCGTTGTAGGATTCGCTGCACAAATGCCAGTAGCTAAGACACAAAACCCGCCGAAAGTGTCGGATGCCATTCACCAATTGTTCATAGAGGACGGGGAAGATGTTACGCATGGGATTTCCACGTTCTCGGAGGAACAGCTCGACGCGCGCGGAAACGCTCGTCGAGAGAAGGTGAAGGCCTTGCTGGCGGCCGGTGAACTAAAAACGGGCGAAGACTTCCACGAAGCGGCCTTCATTTTTCAGCACGGGAACAACACGGACGACTGCCTGTTTGCACACGTCCTTGCGATGGAGGCGGTGCTTAAGGGAAACGACGAAGCAAAGTGGATTGAGGCCGCGACACTGGACAGATACCTGCAGTCGATTGGGCAGCCCCAGGTCTTTGGGACACAATATCCCCTAGACCCAAATCTGCCACACGAGGCACATCCCCCAGTTGGTTCCCAAGCGGCGTTCCGTACAGGAAGAACGCTAGCGCCTTACAACGAGCAGTTCCTGCCGGATTCCGCACGATTCGACTTTTGCGTTCCGGCGCTGGCGCAGCAAAAGAAGAACCTGGCGATGTTCAACGCGGGTGAACGCCCGAAAGACACCATGAGAGCCCCGGGCTGCCCGCGCTAGGCGCAGGACTGTCCCGCGCCTAATGATCGCCACCTTCCGTCACTCAAAATGAGTCACTACCAGCGACTCTTCCGGGCATCTGGCAATTGGGGGAATCGCGAAGGTCCTGGTTAACGCTGCGGTAACCGGAAACTGATCCTGCTTCTTGCACCCCACCAGTTGTACTCTCCGCCTCTTGTGGTAACCTCTTGCGCCGGAAGTTCGGGTATCTTGTATCTTGTATCTTGTCTTCGTCGATCCCGAGCCGCTTCTTCGTTCCGCCACTTCCCGCAAAGGAGACCTTCGATGAAACTCCATCCCAGAAGCCTAGCGTTTTCGGCTGTCCTGCTTGGTGCCGCGCTAGCCGCTTGCCAGGAGCCGTATCATCAAAAAGAAGAGCAATATTATTTGATCTCCGCAAATATCAATTTGCCCTACTGGCAAGAAGCCGAGGCAGGCTTGCGCGACGCCGCCACCGGCATGGGCGTCAAAGCGGAAATGGATGGCCCCGCCACGTTTTCACCGAAGGAAGAGCTGGACGCGTTCCAAAAAGCAGCCGCCCTGCATCCCGCCGGCATTCTCGTCTCCGTCACGAACCAGGAGATTCTCAAATCCGCCATCGACAGCGCCGTTCTCCAGGGCATCCCCGTTATCACCATCGATGCCGACGCGCCCGATTCTCACCGCGTGCTTTTTGTTGGCACCGACAACTTCCGCGCCGGGCAGGAAAGCGCGAAGCGCATGGCGGATATTCTCAAAGGCCAGGGACAGATCGTCATCATCACCGTTCCCGGCCAGCTCAATATGGACGAGCGCGTCCGCGGCGTGACCGAAGCCCTGAAAAAATATCCAGGCATTAAAATTGCCCAGACGGTCGACGATAAAGGCGATCCCCGCAACGCCAACGACGCGGTCTCAGCTCTTCTTGCAAAGAAGGAAAAGATTGACGGCGTTATTTGTCTCGAAGCTTCCGGCGGTTCGGGAGTCGCTGAAGCTCTTCACCGCTTGGACCTGACGGGCAAGATCGCCATCGTCTCGTTCGACAAGGACCCTGAAACGCTGGATGCCATTGAAAAGGGCTGGATTAACGCGACAATCGTGCAGAAGCCCTACATCATGGCTTATTACGGGCTGAAGTTTGCCGACGACCTGCACCACAACGCGGTTCACGAGTTCAAGGACTGGCGCACCGCCCCCGCCGCTCCGCTGCCTGCATGGATCGACACCGGCACAGCGACGGTAGACAAGAGCAATCTAGCCGCGTTCCGCGAAGCTCTAGCCGCCCACCCAAAGCCCTTGTAGGGGCACGCCACGCCGTGTCCTCTTCGCCGCACCTGAGAGGGTTGAGAGCTGCAGCGTAGCTTTTGCTCAATGTGTCGGGGAATCTTCGTCGGCCTGTCTAGATCTAAACCCAGCCAAGCGATGCAAACGTTGTAATCGAAGCGCAACCAAGCGCCACGCCCAGAACCATCCCCGCCAGCACGTCGCTAAGGAAATGCATCCCCAACACGATGCGGGAAACCGCGATGCTCAGAGCGAGGAAAAACAGCGCGCCTTCCAGCGATGGATAGAAGTAGCTCACCACGAGTGCAATCGAGAACGCCGTCATCGTATGCCCGGAGGGAAATGAGAATCTATCCGGTGGCAAGACCTTCGACCAACAATGCGGCTCCAACTGGCACGGCCGCGGCCGCTGGCTAAGTCTTTTCAATGCTTTAAAGGCGAAAATCCCCAAGACCGCCGCCGCCCCCGCCGCCCCAATCGCCGAAAACCTCTGCGGCCCACCATCGATCAGCAGCATGATTCCGAGCCCATACCACAGCCAGCCGTCGCCCATCCGCGTGGCCAGGATCATCCACAAACGCACCCACCGCGGAGCTCGCCAGCGGTTCATCCGGCGCATCAGGCGGTGATCCCGCCGTTCGATGTATCCCCAGACAGTACGTGCGACAGCCATGGTTTTTAGCCCATCTAGCCCCAGTTCGCCTCGAAGCTAGAATCCATATCCCAGAACATCCGTTGTCGCTTCTCGCCGTTTTCCAGAGCAGTCGACCATGCGCGGCAAAAGCGAATCTCGTTCATCCAGTGGCCTGCCGTAACCGCAGGAACCAGCAGTGAGAGCGGCATAAGTGCTAGAGTCCACGGCTTTTCCATCCACAAAGACCACACGATGTGGAACACGTCCGCGGTCAACTTGAGATAGCTGCCATGCTCTCCGTGCACCTGTCCCTTGCCCGCTCGCAATCCAATGAAAAACTCCTCGGCCGTACGCGCCCCAGGAACTTCGGTAAACGTGCGTCCAACTCCCGCGATCGTGTGCGAGTCGCTTCCGCCGACGGCAATCTTCCCTAGGCGCGATGCCAGCTTGGCAGCGCTCTCATTCGCTTGCGGCCACATCTGCCCGTTCCGCGATTCAAACGCGGGCACGTAGGAAGCAAACCAGCAGAAGTCCTCATCGAGCCGCCGTCCCGTCAACCCGGAGAAAACGTGGTTGACGCTGAAGAACAGCTTTTTCTCGGTGAGGTACATCAACAGCGAAATGAAGTCTTTACGCCGCCGTTGGATTTCAATATGGTCGCGTTCGGTGATTCCGTAAACACCGAGATGCATCTCGGTGCCGCCGGGCATCTGCACGGTCGCTTCCTCGCTGAGGAAGAAATCAGAGTGCTTCCGGAGAGCTTCCCCGGCGTCAATAGAGTCGTGGTCGGTTAGAGTGACGATGGACATCCCAAGCTGCTTCAGCCGGGTGTAAACTTCCGCGGGCTGGTTATACGACTCGCGGCAGATCCGGCTTAGCAGGGGAGTGTTGCACATGCCAGATGCGATCGAGTGAACGTGGAGGTCGCAGCGCATGAAACTATTGTGAATCCGAGATATGAACAGGCCATGAAGAGGTCGCTAATTGTACGTGAATGTGTCCATGGAACTCCTTGAACACATTGGACTTCTTAAGTTATCCACATGGCATGGTGCTTGCTCTTCGCGGCGAACATCAAGCGTATGGCAGAATGTCCACCATGAAAAAAATTCACGTTGTCTTTCATGACGGCGGCGGCGGCCATCGAAATGCCGCCATCGCCCTGCAAACTATCGCGGCCCAGCAGGGAAGACCTTGGCAAGTGGAGCTCGTGCAATTTCAGGATTTGACCGACCGCCTGGACGTCCTTCGCAAGCTGACCGGCATTCGCATCCAGCAGCAATACAACATCATGCTGCAAAATGGCTGGACCCTCGGCAGCAAATATCTCTTGCGCGTTCTTCAACTTACAATCCGGCTCTTCCACGGTCCCATGGTGCGCCTTCTCGAAGAGTTCTGGCGCGAACACCCGGCCGATCTGCTTGTCTCGGTAATCCCCCACTTCAATCGTGAGATTTCCGAAAGCTGGAACGCCGTCTACCCGGGGCGCCCTTTCGTGACCCTCATTACCGACTTGGCTGATTACCCGCCACGGTTCTGGATTGAGCCGCTAAAGGAGCAGTATGTCATTGCAGGCACCGAGCGCGCCGTCGAGCAAGCGCGCGCCTTTGGTCACGATAACTCCCATATTTTTCAAGCGTCTGGGATGATCCTGCGGCCCGATTTTTACGTGGAAGATAACGTCGATCCGATGGCCCTCCGTAAAGAGATGGGATTGCAACCCGATTTGACGACCGCGATCGTCCTCTTCGGCGGACACGGCTCCAAGGTCATGTACTATTTAACGGAACGGTTAAATAAAGCAGGTCTTCCGCTGCAACTGATCCTGATATGCGGGCGCAACGAAGAGCTGGAGGCGAAGCTGCGCGGTCAAAAATGGAACATACCTGTGCATGTTGTTGGTTTTACAAAGGAAGTTCACAAACTCATGCGCGCCGCCGATTTCTTAATCGGCAAGCCAGGCCCCGGCAGCATTGCCGAAGCCATGGTTCGCAAGCTTCCTGTTTTGATCGAATGCAACGCTTGGACTTTGCCGCAGGAACGCTACAACGCGGAGTGGGTTACGGAAAAGCGCGTCGGCATTGTTTTGCACAGCTTTAAGGAAGTCGTGGAAGGCGTGCGCCAAATGCTAGAACCGGCGCGGCTGGCCGAATTTCGAAAAAATGTTGCGGCCCTCGACAATCGCGCCATCTTTGAGATTCCAGAGATGTTAGCCAAACTTCTGCGCGAGTCAGCGGACACCGCCGAGCGGCCCGCCACGCCGCCGGTCCACTCGCAAACCCCTGCTTAGCTGGCAGTTGCTGATTTGGGGACTTGCGCGCGTTCGCTGCGGCCTGGATGAGGGAACCGGGGGCCGGCATCGCGATTCTCGACGGGCAGTTTCATGCGTGGTTTGGCGCAGCTCTTTGCCCATCTTCGCCCGGCATACTTCGGCGTCTCACACATCTTCACGCAGCTGCGGTGCGCATTTGACTCCGCACATCGGCAATAGCATGTGGCAACGGTTGCGGTGCGCAACTCCGTTGGTGTATCCGCCGAAAGAATCAGCGATCCCGCAAGAAAACAAACGAGCAAAGTCGCAACCCCGAAGCCAAGAGTCCGCGAAAGAGGCTGGTTGCCGAGGAGGATGCGCATTCAGCGATTCTCCTGGCAGTCCTCCGAAAAACCGATAGCGCGGGGAGGCTGAAAATCTTGTTACTGGGGTCCTGGAACCAGGTGGAACGGACAAAGCAGGGATTGGGAACAGCGACGCATTCCCGAATCAGTTTTGGCGAGTTCCAAATTGGAGCGGAGGGACGTATTTGGGGCGGAGCGCGTAATTCTCGAACTTAGCCAAGTATTTGTTAATAAATGACTTGTAAAGAACTCAAGCCTCGGCCGACATTGGCGCAACCCGTGCATTAGAGAGGTGCATGAGTGCGTTTCACATGACGAGTTGAGGAGAGAGGCGAGCGAGGGGGAAGGGGCTTGCTCGCCACTTTTCGCAATTCGTTCCCACCTGCCTCTGAGAGGGAAGCTAGGATGGATGACCCCACGCGTCGGTGTGAAAACGACACTGACAACGAAACGCACTCTCCGAGGCCCCCGATCCCAAGCGGGGGCCTCATTTTTTTCCGTGCAGTCCTCGGCGTTACCTTTCCGGCTGGACGTCTCGAATATACTCGAAGGGGATGGCCCAGGCACCATCGTTGTACTGCCTCCCGAGGCGATCATAACGCTCCGGTTGACTAGTTGAGATAATATCCAGGACTACGTCCTGATGTTCTTCTGATATCGACAAAAGCCTAGCAATGATGACTTCGCCCTCCGTTGAGGAGAGGCGGACTAGGCTGCTTTCAAGTCTTCGAAGTCTTTCCGCGATTTGCGAATTCATAAGATATTAGAAATAAACCGGCTTGCCCATTTAATGAGATGGCTGTCGCCCACTTCGAGTCTTAGTTCTTGAATTCTGGCTGAGCACCTGTCTCGGTGACTTTGCGGGTGACGGCGATGGTCGCCTGTCCGAGCACGTGCGCGATCTGCGTGTCGCGCAGGCGCGATGCGTCGTACTCAAACGACAGGTGGTTCTTGCTCTCATCGAAGCGGACGCGGCGCAGGCCGTAGGTATTGGAAAATTCGCCGAGACGGCGCAGCTGGTCTTGCGTGAGCGGGGACTGCAGTTCGTACGTAATTTCCAAGAGTGTCATGCCCGGCATTATACCAGCCCCGCGCAAGCGAAGCGCGGCATCGCTGCAGCCGCCACTTGACACAGAATAGGGGGTGGGGGTATAAATAGGGGTGGAGGGTATCATGCCAGCAAACGCACTGAAGCAGATCCAAGGTGGCTCAAAGGGGCACGGCTCACCTTCTTTGGCGAACTGCGCTTGCGCGTCGGCAGCTGGCGGGCGCAAAGCTGCCGGCGTGGACCCTGAACTGAAGGACGCGAACCGTAGGCGCTTGCGCCGCATCGAGGGGCAGATTCGCGGCTTGCAAAAAATGGTGGAGGAAGACCGCTATTGCGCGGACATTATCACGCAGGTTGCTTCCGTGCAGGAAGCGTTGCGCGGCGTGGCACGCAACTTGATGAAAAATCATCTCCATCATTGCGCGGCGAAGGCTCTGCAGAGCGGGAAAAAAGAAGAGACCGAAGCCATGTACGACGAACTACTCGAATTGATCTACGCGCATTTGCGATAGACCCGCCAGGAAAGAGGAGACCATCACATGAGTTCACAGAATGCAGCGGGAGCATCACTTCCGATTTTGCACGGCCCGGCCCAGCACAAGGATCCTGTTTGCGGAATGACCGTTATTCCGGAACAAGCGGCCGGCCACGTAGGGCACGAAGGAAAGACGTATTACTTCTGCTCGAAGGGGTGTGCTGCAAAGTTTGAAAAAGAACCACAGAAGTATTTGGCGGCAAAGGACAAAGCCATCGAGGAACATCTTCCGCCCGTAGGCCATGGCGGTCACTCCGTTCACGCAGCGAGCGCTCCGAGCCCGGTCACAACCGCAACGAAAGGCACTCGTTACACTTGCCCGATGCATCCGCAAATCGTTCAACTGGGGCCGGGAAGCTGCCCGATTTGCGGCATGGCTCTCGAGCCGATGGACGCGGTCGCTGAAGTAGAAGCTGACCCCGAATACGATTCGATGTTGCGGCGATTCTGGGTGAGCGCCGCACTCTCTCTGCCTGTCCTGCTAATCACCATGTTCGGCGATGCGCTCAAGCTTCCGGTTACGGGCGGCGCGCGAAACTGGATCGAGTTCGTTCTCGCGACGCCTGTCGTGCTTTGGGGCGGCTGGCCGTTTTTCCAACGCTTCTGGGCCTCCATCGTAAATCGCAGCCCCAACATGTTCACTTTGATTGCGTTGGGCACTGGAGCCGCTTATCTCGATAGCGTTGCGGCTACTCTCTTTCCGCAAGTTTTTCCCGCCTCGTTTCGCGACTTGCACGGCGCCGTATCAACTTACTTTGAAGCCGCGGCAGTCATCACGACGCTGGTTCTTCTTGGTCAGGTGCTTGAGTTGCGTGCACGCCAGCAAACCAGCGGTGCCATTCGCTCCCTGCTCAATTTGGCACCGAAGCAAGCGCACTTGCTCCTGCCTAACGGCACGGAAAAAGATGTCGCGCTCGACCTCGTGAAAGTGGGTGACCGTCTTCGCGTGCGACCAGGAGCGAGTGTTCCGGTGGACGGAGTGATCCTCGAAGGCGCCAGCGCCGTCGACGAATCGATGGTTACAGGCGAGCCCATGCCCGTCGAAAAATCCGCCGGCGACAAAGTCACTGGCGGGACGCTGAACACGAGCGGAAGTTTCGTGATGCAGGCCGAGCGCGTTGGCAGTGAAACGTTCCTCGCGCAAATCGTCAAACTCGTCAGCGAGGCACAGCGCAGCCGCGCCCCGATGCAGCGCCTGGCGGACAAAGTGGCCGCCTATTTTGTGCCCGCCGTAATCGTCGCGGCCGTGCTCGCGTTCGCCGGTTGGGCGCTCTTCGGTCCGGAGCCGCGCTTCGCCCATGCGCTCATCGCCGCTGTCGCCGTACTGATCATCGCCTGTCCCTGCGCGTTGGGGCTTGCGACGCCCATGTCCATCATGGTCGCTGTCGGCCGCGGCGCTAACGCCGGTGTTCTCGTTCGAAACGCCGAAGCTCTCGAAACGCTCGCCAAAGTCGACACCCTCGTCGTCGACAAAACCGGCACACTCACCGAAGGCAAACCGCAAATGACGGCCGTTGAAGTCTTCGAGGGCGCTGGCCTTACGAAAGACGAGTTGCTCTCGCTAGCCGCGAGTGTCGAGCAATCGAGCGAGCACCCGTTGGCGCGCGCCATTGTTCGCGCTGCTGAAGGGAAAAAATTGCCTCGGACACAAGTAAGCGATTTTCTCGCTACCGCCGGAGGAGGAGTCGAAGCTCGGCTTCAAAATAAGCTCGTCCTCGTTGGCACGGAGGCCTTTCTGAAAGGGCGCGGAATTGAATTGGCGGCAGGGCCGCATTCCGCTGTTGCCAAACCCGCCTCCGCAGCACTGACAACCGTATACGTCGCGGTCGACGGAATAGTGGCTGGTAGCTTTTCGCTGAGCGACCGGATCAAAGCATCCACCCCAGACGCAATTCGCGCACTGCGCGAAGACGGCATCCGCATCGTGATGTTGACGGGTGACCGTCGCGCCACCGCAGTTAAAGTCGCCGGTGAACTCGGCATCGAAGAAGTCGAAGCCGAAGTTCAACCGCAGCAAAAAGGCGAAATCATAAAGCGCCTCCGTGACCAAGGCCGCATCGTGGCCATGGCCGGCGACGGGGTAAACGACGCCCCCGCCCTAGCCGCAGCGCACGTCGGCATAGCCATGGGCACCGGCACCGACGTAGCGATCGAAAACGCGGGCATAACGCTAGTGAAGGGTGACCTGCGCGGAATCGTCCGCGCTCGCAAACTCAGCCGCGCCGCCATCGGCAACATCAAGCAGAATCTGGCCTTTGCGTTTCTCTACAATGTGTTGGGAATCCCCATCGCGGCCGGCGTTTTCTACCCAATCTTCGGCTGGCTCCTAAGCCCCATGCTCGCCAGCGCCGCCATGAGCTTCAGCTCCGTGTCGGTTATCGCCAACGCGTTGCGCTTGCGCAGAGTTTCGCTCTAAACCGGCTTTGAAACTGGTAACGATTCTTTGACGGCGCCAAAAGCGGCGAAACAACTGTTCTTGTGTAAAAGCTCAACTTTGCTGAACCCGACCGAACGTAATAGGTCCAGCTGAAACATCAGCGGCCGCGGTGAATCTTCCTGCACAACGTAAGCAAAAACATGGTCACGGTAGGCCTCGTCCTTCAGCTGCGTTAGATAGGCCCCATAACGCTCCCACATGAGCGCCTGCACCCGAGCGTCCGAGTGTTCTATGAAATCCGAAATCCAAAGCGAGCCGCCGGGTCTAAGCGAGGCGTGAAGTTTGGCGAAGACGCTGTGCCACTCCTCAGCTTCTCGAAGGTGGTGCAGAACGGCCGCGGCACAGATGACATCGAAGCGTGACTCTCCGATCTGCAAATCCCGAATATCACCTTGCAGAGCGCTGACTTTCCCCTCTGTCGCTCGACTGACCCGCTCGACGGCACGGTCCAACATCGGACGGCTGAGATCGATCAGAGTGACATCCAGGTTGGGCAACCTCTCCAACAACTTGAGCGCATAGTTGCCTGCCCCGCACCCAACATCAAGAAGCGATGACGCACCGGGAGTTACACGTGACGCGGAATCAGCAATCAAGGCAAGCGACAACGGGGCATCAATCGTTGCAGATTGCCCAGTCTCAAGGTTGGAAAACCGCTCCACGTCGCGGTCAAAGCGTTCTCGAATCTGCTCGATGGTTGATTTGCTCATGATAAAAACGAACCAAACATCCCTGCAACTTCAGCGGATCTCAGCTTTTTCCAAGGATCGAATCGAAATACGCCAGCATTTCCGGCGAATCCCACTCCTGGAATCCGATGATCTTGCGTGCAATTTTGCCTTGGCGGTCGATGATGTAGGTTTCCGGGACCATGACCGTGCCGTACGATTGGGCGATGGGCGAGTGATTGTCTTTCGTAGCTGGATCGCGATAAGTCTGGAAAATTACGCCGTGCTCGCGAAGAAAGTTCTCATAAACCGCTTGATCTTCGTCGGCCGCGACACCCAAAACAACCCCGTTGCGCGAAGCAATATATTTCTGCAAGCGGTTCAGCGCTGGAGTTTCTTCGATGCACGGCGGGCACCACGTGCCCCAGAAATTCAGCACCACCACTTTGCCGCGCAGGTCAGAAAGATGCGCCGGCTTTCCGGCGAGCTCCATCGAGAAATCCTCCGCGCGTTTTCCGGCAATAGTGGCCTCGCCATGCCGGTAACTAGGCAGCGCAAACACGACGATAATTCCCAGGAAGGCCGCCAACCCTCCCCAAGCCAGTATTTTCGGCCCGATTCTCATCGAATGCTATACTAGCCTATCCGCCTGGGATCGAAAACCGGTCCTTGCCCCTAGACTCTATCGTGGCTAACGAATCGCCCAACTCGGCTCCGCCATCGGCCTCTGTGAAGCCATCGATTACCGCGATCGTCCCCGCGCGAAATGAAGAAGCCGTCATCGCTGGCTGCATCGAATCGCTAGCATTACAGCCCGAAATCGCGGAAATTCTCGTCGTCAATGACCAATCCACCGATAAAACCTCGGAATTTGTTCGCAGTTTGATGCTCAAAATCCCTCAACTTCGCCTGCTTGAAACGCAGGACGTCCCGTCCGGCTGGGTCGGAAAAAACAACGCCGTCTACCTCGGCGCGAAGGAAGCCAAGAGCCCCTGGCTGCTTTTCACCGACGCCGACGCCGAACTGCAGCCCGGAGCCGCCGCTCGCGCGCTCCAAATCGCCAAAGAAACAAACGCCGCGCTGTTCTCTTTTTCGCCGGAGCAAGTCACCCAATCCTGGTACGAAAAAGCCCTCATTCCATTTGTCTACAGCCGCCTGGCGAAGCATTTCTCCTACGACGACGTGAACAATCCCGCCTCTCCCGCCGCTGCCGCCAACGGCCAGTTCCTGCTGATCCAGCGCGACGCCTACAATTCCATCGGAGGGCACGCAAGCGTCGCATCAGAAGTTCTCGAAGATGTCGCGCTAGCAAAACGCGCGAAGGCCGCAGGATTTCGTCTGTGGTTTGCTTCGGGGCAGGGAATCGTGCGCGTTCGAATGTACAGGTCGTTTCGCGCGATGTGGCAAGGCTGGAGAAAAAATCTATACCTGCTCGTCGGCGGAACTCCGAGCGCCGCCTTTCGCGAACTGGAGTCCACCATTCCGTGGATTCCCCTGGCCCTCATTCTTCTCGGAATGAAAGTCCCGATCGCTCCTCTGTTGGGCGTCTGTTTCCTTCTGCTCCGCCAATTTACCTACGGTTTGGAGATTTCTCGTAACCACTACCCCTTCAAATTCATCATTTATTACGTACCCGCGGTGGCGTTATACGCGGGTGTGCTCTGGGCCTCATACCGCGCTCATACGAAGGGGAAGGTAGAATGGAAAGGACGGGAAGTCCCGCTCACTCTTCCCGGCGCACACAGATAAAGGAAACGATAGGCCAAACGCCATGGTCCTCCTCACGCGCAAAATCGAGTTCGCCGCCTCGCACCTTTATCACAATCCGGATTTCTCGCCGGAGGAAAACCGGCGCGTCTTTGGGAAATGCAATAATCCGCATGGCCACGGCCACAACTACACCCTCGAAGTGACTGTCGCGGGCGAGCCTGACCCCGCAACCGGAATGGTTCTGGACCTGAAAGATTTGAAAGAAATTCTCGAACGCGAAGTGATGCAGCGCATGGACCACCGCTTCTTGAATTACGAAGTTCCCGAACTCGCAGGGAAGATTCCGACTTGCGAGAATATCGCGCGCGTGATTTGGAACTTACTCGATCCTAAGATCAAGCAAGGGAAACTGCACCGCGTGCGCCTGTACGAGACTCCGGATCTGTTTGCGGATTGTTATCGCAACGGATCACATGGTGCCAAAGCATGATGGTTTCGAACGCACAAAACGGTGCCGTCAAGACCGAACTTGGCCGCCGCTATCGCTTCGCCGCATCGCACCGGCTGCACAACGCGAATCTCAGCGACGCAGAAAACTGGCGCCTCTATGGGAAGTGCAACAATCCGTACGGGCATGGCCACAACTACGTATTGGAAGTCCTTGTTTCGGGAAGCCTCGATCCTGCCACTGGGATGATCGCGAATCTCGCGGACCTCGACGGCTTTGTCGAACGCGAAGTCCTCGTGCCGTTCGACCACAAGTCGCTCAACGAAGATGTTGCCGTGTTTCGCGACACAGTTCCGACAACGGAGAATTTGTGCATCGAGATTTTCCGCCGCTTGAAACCGTTTCCCAAGGCGAAGCTCGAACGCGTCGGTATCCAGGAAACGTCGAACAACAGTTTCGAATACGCCGGAGATAATCGAGAAGGATTTGAGGAATAAAAGCAATGGCCAAGCCGACCGAAGAAATCATCTTGAGCGAAGAGAAACCGCTGGACGCAAAGAGAATTGCGTGTCACGTCCGCGAAATCATCAAACTAATCGGCGAAGACCCGAATCGAGAAGGTCTGCGCAAAACTCCGGAGCGCTATGAAAAAGCGCTGAAATTCCTGACCAGCGGCTATCTGCAAAACGCGGAAAACATTCTCAATGGCGCGACCTTCAGCGTTTCCTATGACGAAATGGTGGTTGTGAAAGACATCGAGTTCTTCAGCCTCTGCGAGCATCACCTACTTCCGTTTTTCGGCAAGTGCCACGTCGCATATCTTCCCAACAAGCGCGTCATAGGCCTCAGTAAAGTCGCCCGCCTCGTGAATATGTTCGCGCGCCGGCTGCAGATTCAGGAGCGGCTCACCAGCCAAATCGCTGCGGCCATTCAGGACAAGATCAGCCCCGAAGGCGTCGGCGTGATCATCGAGGCGCGTCACCTGTGCATGCAGATGCGCGGCGTGGAAAAGCAGCACGGCCAGGCAGTGACTAGCGCCATGCTCGGCGGCTTCCGTCACAACAAGCAGACGCGCGACGAATTCCTTTCGCTGGTCCGCACGAAAAATAACTGAAAGACTGGGACAGACATTCGTGCCTGTCTCTTTCCCTCTTCCTGTCTTTATTTTTTTTCGTTCATATCTTTGAATATGTGAAAAACAGTCGGGCAAAAATGCCTGTCCCGCTCTTCTATTTCGCGGCGATCTCCACGGAAGCCCGGGTCGTCTCCCAATCCAGTCTCATGGTGCAGCCGCTGCCGCTTTTGTCGAACGCAATCGTAAAGTTCTCGACCATCGACGGCGTCTTGGATGCCTTCATGTCCACGCGCACGAAGTCCGAGTCCGCCCCCGGATAAGGGATTCCCCATTCTCCCGTCTTCTTGCTGATGATCAGCGTCCATTTGTCCGCAGTAGGAATCGCAAAGAGGGTGTAGTTGCCTGCGGGCACATCTTTCCCGCCCACCTTCAGATCGGCTGTCGTTACAAAGGTCGTCGCCTTGTTTGCTCCCGCGCGCCACACTTCTCCGTAAGGTACGAGCCCTCCATAGATTTTGCGCCCATCCGCTCGCGGGCTGGAATAATCCACCGTAATAGTCTTGCCGCCGCCCAGTTCACACTGTGCGTTCGCCGGCGGGCTCGTTCGTTTCTGCCCGCAGGACGTCTGTGCTGCCATCAAACTCAACGCGGCCATTCCGATGATCGCCAGTCGCCTTTGCATTGCTCTTTCTCCTCTCGAATCTTTCTTCACTCGCAGCAAACATTCAACCCAATTTGCCGCCGCAACGCAACTTGTATGTACACGCACAACGCGCCCATTGTCGCCACGCTGCCGCTTATGCTAGTCGCGAGTCACCAGTCACCATCCCCGCTACTCACTACTCACTATTCACCACTCACTGCCTGCCGCGAACTCCAAATTTCCCTCCTCTTGGAATTGTTTACATTCCTTTACACTCAAAACATATTTGTGTTAGCCTGAATGAGTCGAAGAGAAGAGGAAAAATTCAGGGGACGACGGAGAGGGGCACTTGAGCACAGCCAAAGCGGTGTTGATCGAGCAAT